>Ga0315284_10011409_pt1 | contig 12676 bp, 20 predicted proteins | sample YL17G09_16_MG_FD_203696 | JGI IMG/M metagenome (GOLD analysis project Ga0315284, IMG submission 203696) | Sediment microbial communities from Yellowstone Lake, YNP, Wyoming, USA - YL17G09_16 | ecosystem: Environmental > Aquatic > Freshwater > Lake > Sediment | place: USA: Wyoming | collected... | reverse complement strand
AGCACTGCAGAGGTATTCAGCAGACTTCAGCTCGGAAAATACATTCCTGCCTGAATTAATTTTTTGCTATCCCCTACAAAAACCATAGCGCAGCGGTTTATTTTTTCAAGATCTTATAAACTCCGGTCTGTCTGTCCATCTCTCTTGCCTCTTCGATCTCAACTAAACGCTTCTGAGTTTTCCAGCTTGTGTACATCGCAGCGATGGCGATTAAAATTGAAATCAGGGAGAGGATATTACTAAAACTGCTAAACCAATCAATAAGGGCAATCATCCATTAAACCGCCGGTTAGGCCAAAAGCAGCTCCTTGGGCTTGCCTTTCTGGTCGCTGGAAGGGGCATTCTCGTATTCGATTATGGCCTTTACCAGGTCCTGGCCAGGCCCTAGGACCTCCGACGCAATTGGCGAGCTGGCTTCTGAGTTGCAGTGCTTCTGAGCGAAGTATTCAGAGATTGTGTCGTCCAGCTCCATGAGCTTCTTGACGACAGGGTTCTTTTTGTTGAGCTTATACATCTTCGCCCTGCCCACTGTTCTGGTCGCTATTAAGAGCTCCAGGGCTTCTAACTTAGGCCACACATTGAACAAGGTCGCTCTGCTGAGATCTGTGCCTTCCATGACTTCAGTTTTTGAGTAGTCAAACCCTTCGTTATCGATGAAGAAATCCAGCACCCTCAATGTTGGGTTCTTAATCCCGAACGCTTCTATGAAGAGAGATGGCCCTAGTGGATCTGTCATATGGTTTACAATCAACCGAAGAGTTTAAATATTTTACTATCGATGTTTAAAATCGTGAACTTGAATAATAAATTATGGCTTAAAGCCAAAATTATAAAAAAGCTAAAAAGACACGGGTATATTGGCGGCAGACACACAAGTTTCGAAAATATCCCGAAAGGATTCAAAAAGCATCTCTGGAAAGACGTGAAAGAAGCTGCTGAAGAGCTGATAGCCGAAGGGATCTTGGTAGAAAAAATGACCAGCTACGGGAGGCATGTATACCTCAATCCAAAGAGAATAGCAGATATTGATCGAATAATAAAAGAAGGCTTGGGTGAAGAGTCAGAGGGATGATGATAATAACCAAATGGCGACCTGTAGATCACTATTTTCCTAATGCGACTGTTTCATATTATGATATTACCGGTTCAACAGCAGAAGAGCTGCGTGCCCAACTTAATTTACTACGTCCCGCCGATGCAAATGGAGATAGGTGGGATGCCGTGTACCGATGGTCTATAAATTGGGACTGGCCTGGCCGTGGGCACAGTCCATGCCAATTAGATAAAGCAATCGTAACGTATAAGATCAAGGTCATATTCCCCCGTTGGATACCGCCTAAAAATGCATCACCCGAGCTAGTAACCAAATGGGAAGCCTATACCCACGCACTTGCCGAGCATGAAAAGGAACATGTAGACTATATTGTAAACAATCATCAAATAGTGGCTAATGCGATCAAAAGCGCAGACTGTTATACCGCGAAATCTGCCGCCAAGGCTGCCATAGAACTCCTTAAACAGCATGGCACTGAATATGACGCTGTCACCGATCATGGCGCTACTCAAGGTGCAAGATTTCCATAGAAATCTCACGCTGAAGAGCTAGACGAACTTAAAAACATGGACTTTTAACGCTCTTTGGGAAGATTGGAGATCATAGGCCCGGCCAGCCAACGGGCCTAACTCCATGGCAATCTTTTGCTCCCTCGTGGCTGGCAATGGTAGACGATTAGGAGCACACATAAATCTCTTCTGATCCACGATATGATCCAAGTTGAACCACAAAGATCTTATGAGGATCCATGATAGATACATATTAAACCGGGGATGGATCTTATATGCGCGTTTATGCACCACTCGATGATCCAGCAGTTAAAGAGTTGGATCACGTAGCTACGAAGAGAGGCATTAGTAGAGCCCAATTAATCATAAACGCCATTGACTCTTACTTGCACCAACCTGAACCATCTACTGATGAACTAGATCAACTACGGATCAGTTTGGAGCAGAAAGATTCTGAGTTGGATCAACTAAGGATCAAACTGAATCAAGCCAACTCAGAGATGGATCAACTTAAACTCCAGTTGGATCAATCGAATACAGAAGCCACTAATCTTAAAGACGAATTGGAGCAATTAAAAACAAAGTACAACCAAACCACATCCGACGCCACCCAACGCTGGGAAGAGATGAAGGGCATCCGGAAAGAGATTGATAAGCTGAAGAAGGAGCTTGATGAGGCGCGATCTGCAAACCAGCAGCTAAAGGATGACCTGCTCAAACGACAATCGGAGACAGAGCAGCTCGCCAGGACCAGAGAGGAGCTGGCCGCAATAAGAGCTGAAAGAGATAAGCTTCAAGAGGCCATGAAGGTCAGAGACGATGATGTAGCCTGGCTCCGTGGTCATGTGGCACAACTGACTCAGCAGTTGGCTTTACCGCCAAGCCAGGAAGAGGCCAGGGCTAAAAGCTGGTGGCGGTTCTGGAGGAGACAGTAACTAATGCCTCTGAACCTGACAATAGTAAACCAGATGGCCCAACCGTTGACAAACACGCTGATAGTTTCAGGAAGCGCATTGTTTGGGGCATTAGTAGGTGGATCAATCACTTATTTTGTTGCATATAAAAGGCAAAAATATGAACTAAGACGAGATGCCTATCTGGCGTTTATCGAACTTCGCATTAAAGGGAGCTATCCAAGCCCGGTGGGATGGACCAAAGATCCCCTTTTCAGTCGAGAGCTTTTGCTCGCCAGATACAAAATTGATCTAATCGGGAGCAAAAATATCAAAAACACTGTTAATAAGATGGTAGGTACATTATTTCCAGATGCTCCGATTGATGATGAATACAAACCAATAACCCCGCTGGAAAATCCCTCGGAGAGATGGGACGCATTTAAAAATATTTGTGATCAAGAACTCAAACCAGCAATCCAAAAAGAGCTAGAAAGCTGGTGGCCATTTGATTAGCCACTTGGCCGGAAGAGGCCAAGGCTAAGAGTTGGTGGCATTCTGGAGGATAGATGAACGATACAACGACCTTAATCTTGCCCATTTCCCCTAATTCCCCATATTTTCCCCTCGTTAGCGGTCTAATAGGCGTTATACTCGGTGGACTCATTACCACTTACATAGGATACCTTAAAACTAAGGCTATGATGAGATGGGAAACAAAATTCAATACCTACAATGCTATTCTTGGATTGGAAAAAGGAGAGCCTTCAACCACGATGGAAGGTAAACGGCGGATTAGATTAGCCGAACTTCTGAAGTCTCTTTCAAAAAACGAGGAAATTAAAAAGATTGCAGATACCCTAATTGAAGATAAATTCGAGAATTTAGATGCAAGAGAAAGGTTTATAGATAACTCGCTTATACCTGCTATGGATAAGGATCTAGAAGATACAATGAGCTTTTTTAAGTGGCTATTTAGCAAATGATAGACTCCGACCCACAAAGTCCGCGTGATAAGGTCCTGTGGGAGCTGGCCAGGGGGGGGAGGGGGGTCCTAGATACTATTTTTGGCCTAATTGGATTTTATTTAGATCAACCTATAAATAGGATGGGTGAGAATGGATGGAGCCAAATAAAGCTTATGACGAAGAAAAGCGGCTATGCATACTGGAAATGCACTTTACCCTGTTCGCAGGAGGATTAAAAACATGCTTGGAAAATTGATAATCGTCCTAATGCTGATGCTTTCTGTAGCATCTGCAACACAGCCCGAAATGACAACGGAAAAGCTCGGCCCGTATTCTATCTCTGTCCCTTCAGCCTTAGATGGCCGAGCGGTTACACATGGCCCCGAGCACGGCTTAACCTCGGAAGGTCTAAAGTCATCGCATTATTATATAATCCTAAATGGCGTACCTTATGGCGATCACCCCCCAACGACCATTATTAACGTCTATAACACCCCGGGCCTTGATAATGCAACGGAGACTGAGGACGAACTGAGGGCTGTGATGATTGATAACGGTTGTGATCCTCTTATGATTATCACAGAGGCAATGACCATTGATAACCACCCGGCTGTTGTTGGCTCAAGCAAGAACGCTGAATGTGGGCCTAAACAGCTCTTCTATATGGGAAGTTATGCCCTGTCTAATGACACATCGGTGTCATTTTCGATATGGGGTGATTGGACAGAGATATTCTTACTGAGGGATAACCTTCATGTAGCTCTGACCAATTGATTCTCTTTTTATTATAATTTCTGTAATGCCCTATAATCAACGCTCTCCCTGGCGGATGGATGATAGCACCTGGCCGCAGGTGGCTTGAAGGCTGTGGGATGGCATGGCCCGTGACCTACAAACCTAGGCCACGTCCAAGGTAAAGCGCAAAATGACCTATGATGAGCAGGTCGGATGTATAGACAAGAACTCTGATTGCAAGAGGATCCTGTTTCAAGGTCCGTTCGCAGAAGGATATAACCCACTGAGATATGACGAGCATAAGAATAACTACCAACATGGTGAGGCAGAAGATAACGAAATGAGCAATTAGGCTTACCATGTAGGGCTCGACGATCAACCAGACCTCTTGGTGAATGCTGGACATCCACCACAGATATATTGGTGTACTCTTTAAATAAATATGCATCAAAGCTTGTTATAATCAATCTTAAATTCTTTGTTATAATCAATCTTAGATTATTTCAGGAATTGCCAAAAATATCATAAGACTAAGCGTTGCAATTGGCAACAGTCCGAAGAGCATATCTATCCAACCAAAGAAATATTATTCGTCTGCTATTATAATAGAAACGAGACCGAAACGGTAGTAGCAGATCAACTAAAGCAAGCATCAAGTATAATTATATCCTTCTTGGATCTATAGATATAGACTAAATTTTATTGTACTACTTTAAATACTCCCGCCTACAGGCTCATGGCTACTTTCTTGTCCGACCGTTGCCAAAGGCTACGATAGCCGATTATTGGAGAATCTTTCAAATCCTCGGTCTTCCCGGTTAGGCGCGTGGTCTGGCGGCCATCGTTGGGCCTGTGGCCACATGCCAGAGCGGGCCATAGGGTTTCAGCTCTTCGCATGGCGCGGATCGTCTCCTTCCTGCTCACAGGCTCTCCACCAGCTCCGGAGAAGAGTATCCTGGCCTGTTGGGAGTCGAAGGAGATCTCCTTTCTTCGCAGAGGATCATCCTGGATCGTGGTCTTGATGTAATCGATGAGCTGTACTGCGCGGGCCATGATCTTACTAACTACATGAATCACCTTTCCGCCATCCTCTGGCCTGCTCTTCAGGGCCTCGCGAATTTTTAGGAAAAGCTGCTTGATGTAGGCATTGAGCAGCAAAAGTTTGGCTGTAGGTGATCTCTCTGCTTTAAGGGCTCTTGCATGATCTTCTGTGAGCCTGGCCAGCTCCCTACCACGCAACAGTCCAGCATCCCGGACGGCCTCAGCCATCTGATTGTAGATCGAAACGAGGTCATTAAGGACGGCCTGAAACTCGGAAACGGGGATCTCTAAAGTATGCTCTTCTGAAGGCTGTGCAAAATCGGCTTTGGGTGATATCCCAAAGGTATTTATTTGGGCAGTATCCACTACTTCCATAAGGTAACGCTCCTACATTCCTGGAGTTCTCCTGTCAGGGTGGTTCGAACACCCTGGCCGGAACCAAATTTTATTACGACTATTATTAAGTAGAATTATTCAAATTATTATTAAAGCTATGGGCGGATATGGCCACGCAAAGCATTTAAGCCATCCACAAGTACAATGTTATTGACATTTAGTACACCATACGAAATGTCAATCAAGTAGCAGCAGGGAGCGCTTCACCGTTTCCCTGTTGCTCACTTGTCTTGTCTTCTTCTTTCATCAACCGTGTTAATGCATACACTATTGCATGGCTACGAGTGGCAAACCTGTTATCTTCTATTTCCCGATCCATCCACGCTAGTTGATCTTCGTCCAGCGTGACCGACACCTGAATTTTCTTTTTTGTGGACATATTGCATCTTTTTAGAGCTTATTCCATATATACTTTACCTATCGGATAAGTATTTATAGGATAGCATCCTATAGTATGATTGGTGTACTAAGATGTCAGGAAAGACCTTAATCCAAATGGAAAGCCCAGTAACGCAGAAAACCGAAGCCGTGGAAGCATTGGCAGCATACCTCAATAAGACTATTGAGGGTGGCGTGTTGGATCTCGGAGCGGCCAAATTGGTGAAGTCGAATAAGGGCGATTGCTACTATACCACAACGCCGAGGATGTGCAGTTGCCCTGCGCAGACCTTCGCGCCCGGCCAGCCGTGCAAGCATCAGAGGCAGCACTTCCCACAGCCACAGCTCGCGAGGGCTGCCGCGAAGGATGAAGGCAGCATCCGGCCCGAAGGCAAATGGCCGCATGGCTGTAATGGCCCTGTGAACCTGCCAGAGCCCAAGGTGGTGGCCTGAATGCCCTCAAAGGCCGAAGTTATCCGGCGTGTTGAGCTGATCGACCAGCTCGCGACCATCCTCAAGGATCTGAGGAGATCGGAAATGGAAGAGCTAGAGAGGATCGAGGCTGAGCAGGGGGCTTAGAATTGACCTCTTGCCTTTGCTGTGGCCGAAAGCTGACCACAAAGACCCTGGGCGCGTGGATACCAGGAAAGGGTCTCCTCTGCCGGAAGTGCGCGAGGATGGAAGCCCCCGATGCTGTGAGCTCAATCCAGCCAGACACGAGCGGCTTCCGGCCAATCGCGGGGGTGGTCTGATATGGGCGGCCTATCCAAGAGATTCAATGTCCTGATCGCGTGGGCAGAGTCGCAAGGGACGCAGGACGGGCAGCTCGCGGCCCAGGTCCTGAATTGGATGGATGGAGGTGGAAGAAAGCCATGAGATCTAAACTTTTCCTTGGTTTGAGTTTGATGGTGTTGACTATGCTATCTGTGCCGACATTTGCGTTTGCTTCTCCCCTGGATGATCTAAACTTTTCCTTTGAAAGCGGGATAGAATTCAATTCCAGGGGTCAGTATGCAGATGCAAGTGATGAGTTTGATCAGGTTATTCGGCTAAAGCCGCAATGGTCTGAGGCATGGGTTGGCAAGGGTATTGCCCTCCGGGGAGGAGCCGACTATGGTGGAGCTATTGATTGTTTCAAAAAGGCTATCGAGCTAGATCCCAAGTGTGAGACTGCCAGTATTGAGTTTAAGAAGCTAGAAAAGTATGAGGAGGCCCGAAGAATAATTAAACTGATCCCTGAGTATGCTGAATCGTGGTGCCACATGGGAAATGTCATCCTGGATATTGGAAAAAGAACTGATGACCATTATCCTGCCTCGGAATTTGCATATAACAAAGCCCGAAAATATTTCGAGCAAGCCATCAATATGTCTCCGCAATATGCTGAGGCATGGTTGGGATTGAGCATTGCGATCTATTCCATGGGTGGTGATTATTATGAACTACCTTCCCGGGAATATGACGCCCTCGAAGCTATCAACACGGCTCTTGAAATCAATCCGCAATATGCCGAAGCCAGGCACTTTAAGGGAGTAATACTAAGTGAGGAGGGCATCAACTACCACTGCCTAAAGACCGGGGGTACGTGTTTAGTCCGCTTCGATCCGCAATCGGGTGAAATCATTGATCAAGAAAGGCACGAAAGGGAGACCATCTGAAGAAAAGGCCACACCGGAAAGTATCAGTATGTATACAAACAGCGGGGTACGCTCCTCCCCACCCTAAAGAGATGGGGAATCCGCTACCCCTGCACCCCGACGAAGATAACTGAAATTGCCTAAATTGGCCCTGGTGAATTGGCAATGCAAGGAGATTATGAAATGGGTTTAATGATACCGATTGTAGTGAGCTAAACACATACTGAGAAAGTAATTTAGTAATTTAGTAATTTAGTAAAAAAGTATAATATAATTTTAGCAACATATAAATAGAGGGAGATCGATATCTATTGTATATGCGAACAGGAGCCAGATTTCCCTACATGCTTGGCTTTCGGACATCCATCAGGCAAAAAAACGCCGTTGAAATTTTTGCGGATGCCAACCGCTTAACGCTCGGCGAAGCTGGGAGAGCAATACTGGACGCAGGCATCAAGGTGCTAGGCATCCAGGTTAGAGAAGAACGCGGTGAAGTTGGAAAGCATGGCCCGTGAGAGCAGGCAGAAACGGCTTGACCGCCACAGCCACAGAAGAGAGCGGCTTGCCCAGGAGCTCGCTGAGAAGTGCAACCGGAAGCTGAGCTCCTGGCTGGGACGGTGGGCTAGATGATCAAGGTCAACTTCGACCGCGAGGAGATCCTGCGAACCTGGAACACATTCCGCCAACCTGGTGAAGTGCTGGAACTCAGGATTCCCAAGGCTGGCCGCCACAAAACCGTTTCGGGCTACTTCGACGATCCCGCGAAGCTGGCTGATGCCGTGGTAGGCTTGGCCGATGAGAAGTTTGCAGGAATATATTTCACCATTAATCCAGTCAAGCCCGATCTCCTGGCCAGAGCATCCAACAGGTACGTGAAATATGCCGAGACCACCACCAGCGATGCAGACATAGCCGCCCTGCATTGGCTGCCAGTTGATCTCGATGCTAAAAGACCGGCTGGCATATCTTCGACTAATGAAGAGCACGAGGCCGCCCTGCAGAAGGCCAGTGAGATAAGGCGCTGGCTGCATGAAGAGCAGAGCTGGCCTGCAGGCGCGTTCGTCCTGGCCGATAGTGGCAATGGCGGGCACCTGAATGTTAAGATCGATCTGCCTAACCTGCCTGAAAGTGTTGCAATTGTTAAAGGCTGCCTGGAGGCGCTCGACTTCTTGTTCTCGGATGATAAAATTCAGGTAGATACTACATCTCAGAACCCTGCCAGGATATGGAAGCTTTATGGCACAATGGCCAGGAAGGGAGACGGTACCGCAGAGAGACCACATAGATTAGCCATGCTCCTCGACGTGCCGGAGGCCATGGAGCCGGTCACAAAGGAGATGCTGAAGGCATTGGCGGCCATGCTACCCGCGCAGGAAGAGCCGCCAAAGACCTATGCAGGCGGCCAAGGCTTCGACCCCGCGACCTATTGCCAGGCGCATAACCTGCAGGTGCATCATACCAAAAGCTGGCTCGACAGGAGCGGCGCTAAATGCACCGTGGCAGTGCTGGAGCAGTGCGTTTTCAATCTTGACCATCGCTTGAGCGCGGTTATTATCGGTTGGCCGAACGGCATGAGGTCCTACAGATGCCGCCACAATAGCTGCCTGTCCAAACATTGGGCGGATGCTAAGGCGGTAATCGAGCCCTACAACGTCAATCTCGATAGCAATCTAGGCAGGCTGGAAGAAAATAAGCAGGCCAGGATTAAGCAGAAGTTCAAGCCAGAAGAGCAAGAGCCGGAGCTCTCCCTGGAGGAGGAACAGCGCCCTTGTGACATCAATGAACTTCTCGACGTGTTCAAGAAATGGCTTTACATCGAAGAAGATTATAATATCGTAGCGCCGATGTGTGCGGCAAGTGCCAACTTTTGCCCTGGAGATCCTGATATCGTTGGTATAATAGGACCATCAGGAAGCACCAAGACCGAACTTATCCGAAGCCTCGGAGAGTCTCAAAACGAGTTTGTCTATCCTATCAGTAGCATAACAGAGCATACCCTAGTTTCCGGCCACAAGGAAAGCAAGGACATTATACCACAGCTAAAAGGCCGACTACTGACCATTAAGGATTTTACCAGTATATTGGCGAAGGATGAGAAGGTTCGATCTCAGATATTCGCAGATTTCCGGGATTTCACTGACGGATATCTTCGCAAAGAATGGGGCAACGGCATAGCCAAAGAGTACCGGGATATTCACAGTTCTATTTTATTTGCTTCCACTAATGCAATTGAACGCTACTATTCGATGTATGCAAATTTAGGGCAAAGGATGATATTTCTGCGTCCGAGAAATGATTCTGAAAAATCCAGGGAGAGAGCCTTTCAAAATCGTGGTAAACAGAAGGAAATGAGACAAGAACTTCATGCTATCATGTGGAAGTTCATATCTTCGACGAAAGCGAAAATAGACGAAAGCGGATTGCCTTTCACGCCTGAAGAAGTTCAAACTCATATGGGAAAATTCTATGACTTTTTGGCTATTGCCCGGACACCCATTCATAGGGATTACAGGACGGATGACATAGACGAAATACCAGAGCCGGAGTTTCCCACACGGATATGTAATACAGTCAGCCGGTTATGTGAGGTTCATGCTCTATTCTATGCAAGAGGAGAAGTAGGCCCGGAAGATGTCGCCTTTGGAAAGCGGATAATTCTCGATAATATCCCTACTAGGCGCTGGCAGGTTTTGAAGGCCATTGATCCAGGATGGCTGACAACTTCGATAATAGCCCAAAAGTCCGACATGTCCACAGGAGCGGCTAAAAGAGTATTGGACGAACTCATTTCCCTCAAGCTGGTTGAAAGGCTGGCCAGAGAGGAGAAATCTGAGGGTATGGACAAAAGGGCCGATTCCTTCAAGATCTCTGATAAATGGCTCGGAATTGTTGAAGAATTGGGGGGGGGAATTCCGGGAGATAGTATAGCAGATAGCGAAAGAGACACAACTATAAAGAAAGAAAATATAGTTGATGAGAATTCTCCCCCTATATTTCCTATAATAATCCCTGGAGAGGATGGGGACGGCAAGTGTGGAATAGGCCCTCATCCCCGCCGAGATGAGCCAACGCCGGGAAAACCGCCCATCGTTTGCGTCGTCTGCGGCGCTGATCTGGCTGGGAAAGGCCAGATTGAAAGGAGCGGCAAATTCTATTGTGCCAAGCCTGGATGTGGCTATCCAGCACGCGGTGAGGCAAAAACATGACCGAGCCCGAAGCTCTGCAGAAGCTCCTTCTTGAGCAGATAGCGAGAGCGGCGGATGAATTAACAAAGCCGCCCTTGTGGTCCTGCATACCCAATACTGAAACTTTTGGGTCGCCCGGTGAATATATATAGGTACAAACACCCACATTATTTAGAGGAGGTGGAAAATTTGGCTGGAAGGCTTCCGAGAAATCCAAATGCTCCGAGGATGAAGGTAAGATATACCGAGCGGCAGCTTGGACAGATCAACAGAACCGCGGGGAGGGTTCTGAGAGGCACCTCCTGTGAAGATTGTCCTTCTGGAGGCGCAGGCTAACGATTTCTGGCCGGGATGAAGTACGCGAGGGTTATGCAGCTAATCGATAATCAGAAACTTTCGGAAATCTCGCGGAAATTCGTGGTTTTCAAGATAATGCACGGCAAAGAAATGTGTAATCAAGTCTCTGCTTGCTGATTCTGTGCCGGGATAAATAAATTTTATTCAGGGGGGGGTTTAAATACTACAAGAGCCTCAGCCGATAGCGGTCATTTCAGGAAGGCCCCAAAGGGCAGGCAGAGCAATGGGAAGAAGCGGAGCGTCAACTACCCCGGCCTGAAGACCTGCTTAGAGTGAAGGCAAGTGCGTGTAACCTGCTAGAATCCCATCCTCTTTTCGGCCCATCACTTAACAAGTCCTAAATCGCGTCTGGCAAACAACTCATTCCTATACTCTTGGCAAATCTCTATCGACAATTGCCCGTTATCGATTAATCAGCATCGGCTAGAATCAAATTACGCTGTAGAATCCAGAGTGCAAAGGTAGACCTTACGAGGTCGAAAGCATATTTATAAAATTATCTTGTGCTCTTATATTGGCCTGGAAGGTTGTATAATTCAGTGCGTGCAACATGCATGTTTAAATAGAATGACATAGAACTTTTTAACATGCATCTAATACCGCCAGCCTGGCTAGATCCCGAGAGAGTTCATAAGACAAAGGCTCTGATCAAAGGAGGCATCCAGCTAACCCTCATAACCACTTTTGAATCCAGGCAGCGAACGCCGAACCACCTCCAAATTTAGTTCTATGTCATCTTCACAAGCCTTAAATATAATGCCATAGAACTAAATTGCCATGCACACAACGGACGCCGGAGAGAAGAGAAAGGCTCTTAAGAGGGAAGCCCGGGAGATGGCTAGGCAGGCAAAAGCCGTGCAAAAGGCGGGCATTTTCGGGGCAACTCAGGCAATTAATAGGCTCCAGGAAGGAGCGGATAAAGCCCGGGCAGAGTCCGAGGCCCTGAAGGACCAGGCCCGGCTTGAAGATCTCCACCTGTGGCAAATGAAGAAGGTCAAGACTACCAAGAAGGGCAGCCGGGCTTATACTTACTGGATGGCCACGTGGAGAGAGGGCGGCAAAACGCGAAATGTCCACCTGGGGAGCTCCAGGAAGATAGATGCTGAGGCCGCCCTGCAGAAGGCCAGGGCGATGAAGGCGGAGACGCTGAAGATTGCGGGTTCTGCATCGCTAATACGTTAAAGTTGTCTGGTAGATGCCTTGTTCTCCAGAATCGTCGGACCAATTAATAGTAACCTCGAAAGACATATCCATATTAGAGGTAAAAACCATCCGGTAATGGAAGGAGGAATAGGGTCCGACCCTACGAATTTCCTGATCGTCCACGAACGCACGAAATTCCTTGAGCGGTTTACCATTGATTAGCACTGAAATCTCCTGCGCTTCAGCAGGGCCTCTATTAGTTATGACTAAAAAAGCTGTTTTATCGCTCCTTTCAGATTGCGCCACCAAATCTGCTTTGTGCATCTCTCTCTGTCCGGAGTTTATAAGATATCAACCCATTTAAGTTCCTGCACCCTGCT
>Ga0315284_10011407_pt1 | contig 12678 bp, 10 predicted proteins | sample YL17G09_16_MG_FD_203696 | JGI IMG/M metagenome (GOLD analysis project Ga0315284, IMG submission 203696) | Sediment microbial communities from Yellowstone Lake, YNP, Wyoming, USA - YL17G09_16 | ecosystem: Environmental > Aquatic > Freshwater > Lake > Sediment | place: USA: Wyoming | collected... | reverse complement strand
CGCGGTGAAGCTGAATGACCTCGTCGCGATGAACAGGATGAAGAGCGCAATGAGGAAGAACAGGCCGCCGACGTGGGTTACGATCAGGGCCTTGAAGCCCGCGCGCAGGGCCTTCTCTTCCTGGGTGTGCGATATCAGGGCCCATGAGCACAGGGTGGTGAGTTCCCAGAAGATGAAGAGTTGGAGGAGGTTCGGCGAGATGGCGACACCGGCCATCGCGCCCATGAACACGAGCAGCCAGAAGTAGTAGCGCCCAGAGCCCTCGCTCAGATCGTGCTCGCGGTTACGGTCACTCATGTAGGACGTGGAGTAGAGAACGACGAGCACGCCGATGCCCGTGATGACGATGAGCATGAGGCTGGAGAGGGGATCGATGAGCACGCCAAAGAGGGCGACCTTCTCCAGGCCTTTGATCCAGGGCATCTTGCCGAAGACAGCCTCGGAAGTGCCCGGGAAGACATGGACGACCGCCCAGATGCTCAAGCCGAGGGTGATCAGAGCCGTGATCGTGGCCAGGACGCGAATTGCGCGCGGACGCAGCCCCGCGACAACGGCGGCGCCGAAGACCGGCAACACCACCAACAGGCTCAGGATTACGACCATCCTCTCACCCTCCGCGCTTGGGTCGGAACTGCAAGGCAGCGACCGCCGCGCTTCTGAAAGTCCGGTACCGTCGAACCATCGTCACCGTCAGGGCACCCGAAACGCCAGCCCCGCTCACGGCACGTAGGGCACGCGCGCGACCAGCGGAATGCCGATCACCGGCGCCAGCACGCACATGATGATGCACACGACCAACACTATCGTCATCGCCATGGGAAGCCGGCCGGGTTGAGCCGCAAGCACGGCCTCCGTCGGCTTCCCCAGGAAGATCTTCTGCGTCACCCTCAGCATCCACGCAAACGAGATGACGCTCTCCAGCAGCACCAGGACCAGGATTACCGGGCCCAATCCGCCGGCAATCTGGAGCGCCCCGGTCAGCAGGTAGAACTTGCTCCAGAAGCACCCGAGCGGCGGCACCCCGGTTATCGCCAGCACTCCGATGGCGAACGCGACCCCCACTAAAGGCAACCTCTGCACGAGCCCGCCCAATTGGCGGATCGACCGCGTGCCCGTCATGTACACGACCGCGCCCGCGCACAAGAACAGCGTGCTCTTCGCGAACGCGTGGTTGATGATGTGCAGGATACCTCCGCGGAAGGCCAACTCTGACCCGAGCATCCCCATCCCGATGCCCAGGAGCACATAGCCCAGGTGAGTGATCGTCGAATAGGCGAGCAGCCGCTTGAGGTCATCCTGGGCGAAGTACAGGGCGAGCGCCATGAACATCGTCGCCAGCGCCATGATGGCGGCGACGAGGCCGACGGCATCGACGGCCAGCGGCGACCCGCCCGTGTAGAATGATGTGACAATACGGGCGAGCGCATACACGGCGACCTTGACGATGACGCCGGAGAGCAGCGCGCTGATCGGGCTGGGCGCTTCGGCGTGTGCGTCCGGCAGCCAGGTATGGAAGGGGATCTGCGCGGCCTTCGCCCACGCGGCGATGAGCAGGAACAGGAACACGAGGCTCTTCAGCCCGGGGCTGAGTTGAGCCAGGGCCGTGAAGGCGAACGACCTGGTCGAGATGAAGAGGATGAAAAGCGTGACCAGGAAGAAGATGCCGCCAATATGGGTCATGACCAGCGCCTTGAACCCGGCACGCATGGTCTTCTCTTCCTGGGTATGCGAGATGAGAGCCCAAGAACACAGCGTCGTCAGCTCCCAGCAAATGAACAACTGGAGCAGGTTCGGGGAGAGGGCGAGCCCGACCATGGCCGCCAGCAGCAGGAGCAGCCAGTGGTAGTAGCGCCGCTGCCCTTTGGCAAGGGGCTGCTCGCGGTTGGCGTCACTCATATATCCGGTCGAGAAAACGACCACCAGGAACGTGACGCCGGTGATGACGACGAGGGCGAGGCTGGCGAGAGGGTCGAGTAGGACCCCGAACAGGCCGACCGGCTCGAGCCCTTTCAGCCACGGCATGCGGCCGAAGACATAGCTGACGCTATGCGGGAAAACGTGGATTACCGCCCAGCTAGTCAGGCCGAGCGTGATCGCGGCGGTGCCGACGGCGACGGCGCGTACGCCGGACGGGCGCAACGCGAGCACCACGATGGCACCGATCAAAGGAAGCGCAACTAACAGGATCAGGATTGCGAGCATGCTCTCACCTCTGCCCACATTCGCCGCCGGCGCCAGCAGGCGGCTCTTCAGTCGTTTCGGCCGGGCCCGAGCCCGAACCGGAGCACGTCGGAGCGGTGCCCAATGCCTCACTCACGGCCGCCGCGATGCCCTTCGCGGCCCGGCGAACTGGCGGCGTCATCGCCGAGCCGGGGGCGATTGAGGCAGGCTGCACCCCGATCAGCAGTGACCGCTGCCCCGCCTGCTCCCGGACGTAGCGCATGACCAGGCCGAGCGCCGACCGATGCGTCACGCAACTCTGCCGCGGCACTTCTTGCTCCTCGAGCAACACCGCCTCCCCTGCCCCGCCGCCGAAATCCACCGCATCCACGAAAAGCACCACCTGCGCACCCGATTCGGTTATCGGCCCCAGGTAACGTTCGGGCGCGTCACCCACATCGAGGGCCGCAACAGCGGTTCCCCGCAGTTCCTCCACGACCGCCGGCCCCACGCCATCGTCACCGCGGGTCGTGTTGCCGACACCAACGACGATGACGTTGCCGCCGCCCGCCGCGGCAAGCGCCCGCCGCAAGTCCTCAACCAACCCGCCGCCTACTCCAGCAGGCCCTTCATCTGCTTGTAGCTGAATACCGGACCATCCCGACATACGTATTTGTGGCCGATGCAGCAATGATTGCACTTCCCCACGCCGCACTTCATGTGCCGCTCAAGCGTGGAGATGATGTCTTCGTCCGCGAACCCCATGCTCACCAGGTCCTGGATGACGAAGCGTATCATCACCGGCGGGCCGCACATGTACGCGACGGTCCCGTCGGGCTTGACGCCGGCCTTCGGGAAAAGCGTCGGCACCATGCCGACGTTGCCCTGCCAGCCCGGCTCCGAGCGGTCAACCGTGACCATGAACTTGATGTCGGAGCGCTGCTCCCATTCCTTCAACTCGGATTTGTACACGAGGTCGGTCGGGGTGCGCGCGCCGTAGAGGATGGTGATGTCGCCGAACTTGTCGCGCTCGTCGAACATGTTCTGGATCAGCGAACGCAGCGGCGGCAGGCCAATACCGCCAGCGATGAACAGGATGTTACGCCGCTGCACTTCGTCATACGGGAAGCTGTTGCCCAGCGGGCCGCGGATGCCGACCTCGTCGCCGGGCCCCATCGCGTGTAGCGCACGGGTGAGGGCACCGACCGCGCGAATGGTGATCTCGAAGCTGCCCTTCCGCGTCGGAGACGAAGCGAAACCGAAGGGCGCCTCGCCGAGGCCGAACACCGAGAGCTCGACGAACTGCCCCGGGCGCCAGGTGAACGCCGCGTGCGTTTCATCGTCGCGGAAGCGGAAGACGAAGGTCTTGGTGTCGGGCGTCTCATCGCGCACCCCCGTGATGCGCGCGATCTGGGGCAGGTAGATATTGGGGCGTCGCTCCATCACTTCCATTCGGCTCTCCTGATCGCTTCACCGACCTCGGGGATGCCGAGGCGGATGCCCGGGCAGACGCGGACGCAGCGGCCGCAGCCGACGCAGCCCTGCATGCCGTCGCGGGCCCCATATTGATAGCTGATCTTGTGGAACATACGCCGTTTGAGACGGTGAAGCTGTTCCGGCCGCGGGTTGTGCCCCGAGGCCTCGCGCGTCAGCCCTGGGTACTGGCACGAATCCCAGCGTCGGCTGCGGACGCCGACGCCGTTGGCCTGCGCGTCGGTGACGTTGAAGCAGTAGCACGTGGGGCAGATGTTGGTGCAGCCGCCGCAGGCGACGCACCACTCGGCCATCCGCCGCCACAGGTCCTCCTCCACCGAATCCACCGACACCTTGCGGCTCGACGCCGAGAAGTAGAGGCGCGGGTCGCGCGGGAAGCGTTGCTCGGCGGCCTTGTCGAGCGCTGCGCGCTCAGCGAGGTCATCCTTCGAAGCGGAGGTAAACAGATCCGGCGCCGCGCCGATCAGCTCCTCGCCCTTCGAAGTATCCACCTCGACGAGGAAGTAATCGCCGAGGTCGGTGAGCTGCACATCGAATCCACCGCCGGAGGGCAGGAACGGGCCGGTGTTGGCGCACACGCAGAAGCACTCGCGGCATGGGGCATTACAGCCGAGCGCGATGAATGCCGTGTGGGCGCGCCGCGTTGCGTAGTAGCTGTCAGGCAGGTCGGGCACCCCGAGGGCGAGATCGAAGAAACGCACCGCGCTCACATCGCAGCAGCGGATGGCAAAGAGCACCCGCTTCTCTTCGTCATACAGCGGCTCTACATCGTAGCCGCCGTTGCGATGGTAACGCAGCATGGGCTCGACTTGCGGGAACAGGAACCGCTTCGGCGAATCCTGGGGATTGTCGAAATCGAGGGTGATCTGGTCGGGTGAAGTGATGCGCTCGAAGGCGACGTCGTCTCCGTGCAGGCGAACGGGCGCGATGACCGTGCTGGCCTTCTGCAGCGCGGCGACCCACTCGCGCCAGCGGCTTTTCTCCAATCTCAGCGCTCGACTCATCATCCACCTCTTCAACGCGCATCTGTCAGATGCGCACATCCTTCAAATGCCGCCACGCGACGCGCCCGCCGGGCTACGCAGCGGCAATGCTGACGGCCACCGGCGGGTACACCTGATGTCCTTCGACCTGCCCCGCCGCGGGCCCGCCGAACAGGGCGCGCACTTTCTCGCGCAGATGATACGGCACGGCAAGTGTCCGCGATCGCACTCGCGGGCTCAGCTTAAGCTGGAGCTGCGCCTCACCATTCGCCGATGACAGCTTGACCCGGAAGCCCTGGCGAAGCTGGAACTCCTGAGCGTCCTCGGGGTTCATCTCGACATAGCCGGCGGGGAAGTCTGCGGCCCCGATCTGGTACTCGCGGCGCAACATATCCGAGTGCACGACCGTCGCGTCAGTCGTCCAGCGCTCGCTCATGGGATCGAGCACCAGCAGGAATGGATGCTCCGCATCGGCCTGCGGCGCCCCAGGGCACTGCACCGGCTGGAGCGATAGGCCCTTGGGATGAAGCCGCTCGCCGGCGCCATTGTCGCTCGGCCAGTAAGCGCCCCAGCCTGCGTCCAGCTTGTCGTAGGTCACGCCAGCGTACGATGGCGTCAGGGAAGCTATCTCAGCCATGATCGCCGCTGACGAGTCGAAGCGCCACGTCGCGCCCATGCGCGCCGCCAGATCCCGGATGATCTGCCAGTCGGGGCGCGCCTCGCCGGGGGGATCGACGGCTTTGCGCAGCAGTTGGATGCGGCGGTCAGTACACGTCGCGGTGCCATCCTTCTCTGCATATGCGGCGGCCGGGAGGACCACGTCGGCCATCTCTGCCGTCGGCGTCATGAACAACTCCTGCACCACCAGGAAGTCCACGGCTTCCAGGCTGCGCCGCGCCGCGACCGGATCCGCCGCGCCCGATATTACGTCCGCGCCCATCACGTACAGTCCCTTGACGCTGGATAACATCGCGGGCAGCGGCTCGCCCGCCGCGTCCGGAAGCCGGCATCCCCACGCCTGCTCGAACTTCTGCTTCGCATCGGTCAAGCTCTGCCCACCCGTGAGCAAGCCCGGCGCGAGGCCCATATCGAGCGCGCCCTGGAAGTTGTTCTGGCGCGCGAGCGGGTAGATGCCCATGGAGGGTTGCCCCAGATGATTGGTCAGTGCGACCAGGTCGGCCAGGGCCGTGGTCATTGCCGCCGCGGCCGGATGCTGCTCGAGCCCCGACGAATAAAGCACGACGCTCTTGCGCGCGCCGCCCATGAGCTTCGCGGCGCGGGCGATGTCATCGGCCGAGACGCCGGTTCGCTCCTCGACGTTATCGAGACTGAACTGAGAGAGACTGGTCACGAACTGGTCGTAGGCGTCCCAGTTGCGGTCGAGCAGCGACGAGTCCATCAGCCCTTGATCCACGACGGACTTGAGCAGGCCGCAGAGGAGCGCCGGCTCGGCCCCGGGCTTCGGCTGCAGGAACACCTCCGCCAGACCCGCGAGCTGCGTGCGCATGGCCGAGATGACGACGAGTTTCGCGCCGCGGTCAAGCGCTTCGTAGATCAGTGACGCGATCATCGTTATCTCGGGAACGAGATCGGCGCCTACGATGGTAATGACCTCGGCTCCGGTCAGCTCGGGCGACGGGTTTGTGGCGCAGGTCACGCCAAGGACAGAGCCGAGGGCCGAGAGATCAGCGACGCGCTGAGGGCGGCTCGAGAAGTCAACGTTGTCTGTGCCGAGGACAGCGCGCGCGAACTTCATCAGGGCGTAATTGTCTTCGTTGGCGCACCGCGCTGAACCGACCACGCCCACATCGGCGCCGCGGGGCAGACGGCTCCCGATCAGCGAGAGCGCTTCATCCCACGATGCGCGCTGAAGCGATCCGTTCTTCTTGACGAGGGGCCAGCGGAGCCGGTCGGGGTGAGAGACGAACTCGTGAGCATACCAACCGCGGATGCACAGCTTGCCGCGGCTGACGGGGTGGGAGGCGCTGGGCAGTACGCCGGTCAGCTTGCCGTTCTCCACCTTGAGGTACAGGTTGCATCCCGACCCGCAAAAGGGGCACGTGGTAAGGACGTTAGCCATGGTTATACCTTTGGAGCTCTCCCTGGGCCGCACCAGCGGGGTCCGAGCGTGAGACGCCTGACGTAAGACCGCACCGCATGCTTGTGATAAATTTCACAACCATCGGTTATCTTATCATACGCCGGTCGTGTCTGTAAACCTCTCAAGCCTGAGAAAATTATCGACCGCAGGCGTTTCGCCTGGTATTGGCGCACGAGGAGACACGCTGAACAGCCCGAACGCCGATCCAACGCCCGCCGATTGTGGGCTTTATCACGAACCGGCGCCGCGCCAGCGGTGATCGAACCAAATCCGGCGCCATCCCCGCCAGGGAAGGCTCGAATGCCGGACCCTACTCCGCGATGATGCCGGCGGCACTGAGAGTCGTCACCACCGCCGCCAACGCAGGGCTCTGCGGCCCGACGTCAACCAGCGGTCTGCCTGCCGCGTCGAGCCGCCGCAGCTCGTCATCCTCGGGGATGGTCGCGTCGACGTGCAGCCCGCGCTCCCGGATCGCGGCATCGAGTTCAGGCGGCACCCTATCGACGCGGGTCAGCACGAGCATCGAACGGCCGACTCCGGTCTTGAGCTCGCCAATGAGCTTGAGCGCGCGCGCCGCCGTCTCGACGCCGCGAACCGAGGCGTCGCTCAGCAGCAGCAGCAGGTCAACGTCGCGCGTCGTGCGCCGGCTGAGATGCTCCAGGCCCGCCTCGGCGTCCATGACGACGAAGCGATACTGCGCCTGGATATGATCCACGGCCGCGCGCAGAACGTTGTTGGCGTAGCAGTAGCAGCCGGGCCCTTCCGGGCGGCCCATCGCGAGCAGGTCGAATCCCTTGGCCTCGACCAGCGCCTGCGCCGTGCGGTAGCGCAGGAACTCGGTCTTGCTCATCCCGGCGGGCAGAGCATCAACCTTGGCCAGGCCCTCTTCCCTCACGTCGCCCACGGTGAAGGCGACCTTGACGCCGAGGGCGGCGTCGAGGTTCATGTTGGGATCGGCGTCCACCGCCAGCACGGGCGTGAGATCGCGTTCCACGAGCGCTCGCACCGTGAGTGCGGCGACCGTCGTCTTGCCCGTGCCGCCTTTCCCGGTGACGGCAATGGTCGTCGGCACCTACGCGACCTCCGGCGGTGATGCGCCGTCGTGCACCGATCCGAGCTCGCGCTCGAGGCGCGCTTTGATCTCCTCAACTGAGGCGGTGAACTCCGGCTGCGAGGTCTCGCTGCCTCGCCATCCCAGCCCCTGGATGAAAGGCAGGGCACCGATGAGCGGAAGGTGAACCTGGTCGCGCACGAACGCCGCGTCTCCAGACTCGCGCACCTTGTTGGCGACGACGAAGAGGACCTGCACGCCGAGGTCGCGGGCGAGGGCGGCGATGCGCTCGGCCGTGCGCGCGCTAGCGTGGGTGGGCTCGACGACGATGACGAGCGCGTCCATATGGCGAGAGGTGCCGCGCCCGAGATGCTCGAGGCCCGCCTCCATGTCGAGCAGCAGAACCGACTCCGCACCGGTGACGATCTGGCGGGTCAAGGCGCGCAGCACCGTGCTCTCCGGGCAGACGCAGCCGGCGCCGCCCTGGGTGATGGTGCCCATGACGAGCAAACGAATGCCGTCGTGAGTGACGCTGAAGCGCTCGATCAGGTCGTCAACGGCGGGATCGAGCGAGAAGAAGCCGCCGCCTTGGGAGGTCCCGGCGCGGTCGCACAGCAGCTCGCGCATTTCGCAGATGGGGGTGATGGAGGCGACGAGCTCAAGGGGAAACCCGAGCGCGGGGCCGAGGCAGTTGTTGGGATCGGCGTCGACCGCCATGACCTTGCGCCCCTGCCGCGCGAAGGCGTGGGCCAGCGCCGCGCAGAGCGTGGTCTTGCCTACCCCGCCTTTTCCGGCCACGGCGAGTTTCATCTGTGTGGCACCATGTGCACGGCGATCCGCCTCTCGTGACGGGGGCATTCCATGTAGGGCGGGGCCGAAGACTCCGCCATGGGCGGGGTCTTCGGCTTCGCTCAGGGCAAGCCCTGGCAGGCCCGCCCTACGACCACGCGTCTCACCCCGCAGACGCGCGGTATGCCTTCAGGAAATCGGCGCAATACACATTGCGGTTCAAGAGCAACTCGGCCGTGATCATGGCGTCCATGAGATCGCTGTCCATGGGGTCCATGATCGCCGCGTCGAGGCCGTGCGCCAACGCCATCACCATGTAGGTGCGGTTGACGAGCTCGCGGTAGATGGCGCCCTGGCTGACGTTGCTCAGGCCGAGGATGGTCTTGGGCGGCGGGTCGGAAAGCATCTTGCACTGCGCGATGGTGTTGAGCACGTGCGTCGGGGTCATCTGGTCGGCGCTGATGGGGATGATGACGCCGTCGACGTAGATGCGGTCGGGGGAAATGCCGTGCTCCATCGCCGCGGCGACCACGCGCAAGGCGATCTCGACGCGGCCGCTGGCATCGCGCGGGATGCCCTTCTCGTCGATGGTGAGCGCGACCACGGACGCGTCGTACTCCGCGGCCAGCGGCAGCAGCGCGTCCAGCTTCGCCTGCTGCCCGGTAGTCGAGTTCACCACCGATCCCGGCCCCGCGGCTTTGAGGCCGGCTGCCATAACCTCGGCCTTGGTGGTGTCGATCGCGAGCGGCGCATCGCTGACCTCGCGGATGGTCTCCACCAGCCACTGGATAGTCGACACCGGGTCGTCGGACGCCGGGCCGACATTGACATCGAGGCAGTGTGCGCCGCTGCCCATCTGCTGCTTGGCGAGTCCCTGGACGATGCTCTTGTCCTTTGCCTGGATCGCCTGGCGCACATCCTTGAACATTCCGTTGATCCGTTCGCCGATGACGTACATGGCTACAACCCTCCTTTAGCGTCGCAATCGCGCGTTGTGTTCCGTCGCGGTGAGCGGTGCCCGCCCGAGATCGCCCGTCAGCGCTGCATCAGGCCATCAATCGTTCGCTTCACGAGTTGCACCGCCTGCGGGTGCCACATGATGATCATGTCCACGCCGCCGTGCAGGAAGCAGTTGGCGGTGACCGCCTCCCAGATCGGCCCGCGCTTGGCCTGCGGCCCCCACTGCGCGCCTTCCGCATCCGGCGCCTTCGCCTCTTTCGCCCGCCACGCCTCGGAGCCGACTACCGCCAGCATGGGCATGGACAGCATCTTGTCGCCGCTCAAGGCCGCCAGCCGCGCGCGCTCCATGATCGAGTACGCATACTCCATCCCGTAGCCAAGGCCGCCGGTCGCCTGGTACATGATGATGCGGTCGGTACTCAGCCCCATATCCGCAACCAGGATATTGACCTGCTTGATGATGTTGATGTCAATGGGCGCTTCGGTGATCAGCTTGTGACCGTCGGCGAGGCACGCCGCGGTGATGGTCTTGTAGTTCTCCTGCCGCGCGGTGCCCAGGGCGCAGTTCTCGCCGGCGGCGGCTTCGCTGGCGCGCGGCATGATCTCGTTGTCCTTCGCGTCGTCGCCGCAGCCCCAGATGATAAGCGGCACCCCGACCGCGCCCAGCACCTGCTTCACCATTTCGGCCGCGTGCTCCGGCGGGGTGTTCTGGTTATCGGGGTGGGCGCTCACCAAGCGCAGGCAGATCGCCTCGGCGCCGAATTCCTCGACGCACTTGCGCGCCCACGCCGCGGGATCCCCAAGCACGCCTTCGAATGGCTTGGCGAGCGCCTCGGGCCACTCCTTCGGGGCGGAGTCGAGGACCTCCATCGCCACCACCGGGCGGTTGGGTATCTGGCCCTCAAAGTGAAGGAAAGGCAGCGTCGTCGCTCCGCCCAAGGCTACGGTCGAGGTGCGCGTACCTCCTTCGGCGGCGGTTGCGCCAAGGGTGACGGCGCTGACCGCGGTGCTCCATTTCTCCACCGGCACTTCGAAGCTCATATCGCTCGCCTTTCTGCAGGGCGCCGTAGGCGCCCGAATGGGTTATGATGCGGCTACGTCGCGTTCCGGGAGCGGTGCGCGGCGTATCTAGCCCGGGCCGCGCGCCCCTACAGCTTGATCCCGATGATGCCGAACAGCCGCTCGAAGTCGAGGTTCGTCTCGAGCAGTTCGCGCGCTCGGTCCACCTTAGCTGCCTCGCGCACGCGCAGCTTGCCGATCGTGCTTTCGATCTGCTCCACGGTGCTCAACGTATCAGACGCGACCAGCAGCATGGGCACCCCGACCTGCTGCGCGCGCTTGACGATGACGCTGGACGGATGCAGGTTGCCGGTCAGAATGACGGCCTTGGTCGGCGTCTGGAGCGCGGCGAGCTGAATGTCGGGGCGGTCGCCGCCGGTGATGACTGCCTTGTCCTCTCGCTCCCGGAAGTAGCGCACAGCGCTTGCCACATTCATCGCCCCGATGACGAAGTGCTTGATCAGGTCATCGAGCCGGTTCTCGCAGCACAGCACCTTCGCATTGAGCTGGTCCGCCAGCTCGCGCACCGTCACTGACGCCAGAACGTCATCGCGCGGCGCTGCGCCGACGACAGCGACACCATGCCGCTCGAGGTAGCCGCGCACGGGGCCGCGCACATGCTCCAGCGCTTCTTCGCGCACGTAGTTGAAGGCGACCGCAGCCAACCGCTCGCCGAGAAGGTCAGATGTCAGCAGCACGTCCTCGACCGTGCTGTCCGAATCATAGCGCGCGACCAGCAGCACCCGCGAATCCAGCAGCGTGGCCACCCGGCGCCCAGACAGGTTGATGAGCGCCCCGCGCGACAGATTGCCCACGCCGCCGATGATGGTGACGTCCGCCCCCGCGGATACCGTGCGATACGCCTCCAGGATCTGATCGTCCAGGCTCGCCACGTCGCCCTTCAGCGCGCGCTCCGAGAGGTCGCCCGTAAGGAGCACCGGGCACAGCGCCGCCACCGGGCCGTCGAAGCCCAGCGAATGGGCGATGAAGAGCGCGTCCTCGTCGGTGACGGTGCCCCGCTCGCTCACCGGCAGCGTGCCGACCGGCTTGAAGTAGCTGACCTTGAGGCCGTGATCGCGCAGGCGCAGCCCCATGACGAGCGCCACGATCGACTTGCCGGCGTAGCTGCCTATGGAGGCTATGTAAATCGGCGTCATGTGCTCAGATCTCGGTTATGCCGAATTGGCTGACGCCCGTGCGTCCGCTGCTGCTGTCACCCCGAGCACCGCGAGGGGTCTCGGCCGCGTGATTGCAGACGCACCTGCAATACCCCTTCGCTTCGCTCGAAGATGACATACCGTGCGCTACGGCGTTGCCCCAGCTCCTACCTCACCCCGGTCGCCCCCGCTCCCGCTCCGCGCGCGCAAGCTGCTGCGCCACCGACGGGAACAGGCTCATATCGGTGTGCGGCAGGAACAGCCCCGCGACGTAGCGCTCCATGAACGAGGTCACGGCGCTGAGCTCCAGGTTCGCCATGCGAGAAGCTATTTCGGCTGCATGACGCCTGGCCCTTCTCGAAACCAGCGTCATGCGCGCGCCCGCCACTGAAGTGTTGCCCACGAAACGGATGCGCTCCAGCGGCACATCAGGCAGAAGGCCGATGGTGACCGCGTTATGGGAATCGAGGTAGTTGCCAAAGGCACCCGCCACCATGACGCGATCGAGCTGCGCCGGAGACAGGCCGACGTTATCCAGCAGCACCTGCACCCCGGCGAAGACCGCCGCTTTCGACCGGATCAGGTTCTCGATGTCCGCCTCGCTGATGGCGATGTCGTCCTCGCGGCCGACTTCGTGCCCCCAGACCAGGACGAACTGCGGCTGATCGTGCTCGACGCGGACGCGCGGGCTCGGATAGCCGAGATCGATCTTGCCCGCGCGATCGATGACCCCGGCGCGCAGGAGCGTGGCGAGGACGTCGATGAGCCCCGACCCGCACAGCCCGCGTGGCTTGGCACCGCCGATGGTCGAGTACTCGAGCATGTCTGTGGCCGGATCGTAGCGCGCGCGCTCGATGGCACCGAGGCTGGCATGCATGCCATACTGAATCCCGGAGCCCTCAAAGGCCGGTCCCGCCGAGCACG
>Ga0315284_10011406_pt1 | contig 12678 bp, 16 predicted proteins | sample YL17G09_16_MG_FD_203696 | JGI IMG/M metagenome (GOLD analysis project Ga0315284, IMG submission 203696) | Sediment microbial communities from Yellowstone Lake, YNP, Wyoming, USA - YL17G09_16 | ecosystem: Environmental > Aquatic > Freshwater > Lake > Sediment | place: USA: Wyoming | collected... | reverse complement strand
GCTTGTCCGTCGGCGAGGCTTTTGGTATAGCTGCCCTTTTGAATACCGGTTTAATTGATAATTATTTCAGGTCACTCAACGGCCATACACAAGTAAACGCGACAGAGATTAGAAACGTTCCCTTGCCCGACCTCTCTGTCATTAAGAAGATTGGTGAAGTTGTGTCCAAGGCAAAAGACCTGCCAGCTAACCTGGATGAAATGATTGGTTCCCAGCTCGGAATTGATGCTGAAATTATCAAACATCTTGAGGAGAGGTATAATGGGAAAAATCGATGAAGCTTCATCTATTCTGAAGGCACTCGGACTTCCTAAAGCACAACAGAATGAGCGGTCCGCATTAACCCTTCTTGCCCTTGCTGATCTGGAGAAAAAGACACCCTGGTCTAAAGCAATGTCAAGACTAATTCGAATTCATGACATCTTAATATTCATCCAGAAGAATTATGGAAAACGATACGCCGAAAATACGAGAGAGACTATCAGAAGACAGACTTTGCACCAATTTGAGCAGGGTGCGCTGGCAGTAAGGAATCCTGATGACCCTTCAAGGCCGACCAACAGCCCGAAAAATGTTTACAAGGTAACCGATGAAGCCTTGGAAGTGATAAGAAAATATAGAACCAAAGAATGGAAAAGGAGATTAGAAGAATTCCTAAAATTGAAGGGGAGACTGATTGACTTATATGATAAGCGAAAAAAGGCGCTGTATTCATCAGTAAAATTGCCTAACGGCACCTCAATTGATTTTACACCGGGGAAGCATAACAAACTTCAAATCAAGATTTTAGAGCTTTTCAGGGCTCAATTCTGTCCCAATTCCAAAATTGTTTACGTTGGAGATGCAGCAAGGAAGTTGCTCCACAAGGATGAAGCAATCCTCAAAAAGCTTAACATTCCAATTACTGAGCACGGCAAATTACCGGATGTTGTGCTCTACGATGAATCAAAGAATCTTCTTTTCCTGACAGAGGCGGTTACATCACACGGCCCGCTTTCTCCTAAGAGGCAGATTGAACTGGAGAAGACACTTGTAAAGTGCAAGGCAAAAAAAGTCTACATCAGCGTTTTTCCCGATTTTCGCGAATTCAAAAGACATATCGAAAACATCGCATGGGAAACCGAAGTCTGGGTAGAAGCGAACCCCGCCCATATGATCCACTTTAATGGCCCAAAATTCTTCACGGTTTATGAAAAATAAACAGCCAGAATATCTGTTTGGGAATTACGTCATAATTTGGGACAACGGAAGCGGAGACGGAGTGGAAAAGCAACTTGACGTGGAGTGAGAAAATAGATAGGATGGGGCCATATGCCAAGAAGACCGAGGCTGGATGCCCTGGCGCTTCCCGAGGTCGGCCAGGAAGGCTTCAATATCCTTTTGGGACCTGTCTTTCAAAGGTTTTTCAGGCAGAAAATTGGCAAAGTCTTTCGCCCAGTTCACATAAAATGGCGACCGATCCGGCCGTACCCTGTTCTCCTCCGCGCACGCCCGGTAGGCTTCCCAAAAAGAGTCGCGCCCTCTGGGATCGAGGATATCCATCATTTTCACCATAGAAAGCCTTTTTATTTTAGCAGGTTAGGCAAAACTAATGCAAACAATGATAGGCGGAATTATCATATCATAATATAATATTTCTGTCTAATATCTGTTATCTGCTCATTGCGAGTAGGAAAGGGGGTAAACGAGATTCATGGAAGAAAAGAAAGAATATAAATCAAGCGAAAGTTCTAAAATACAACATTTGAAGTCCGATCTTAGCGAAGGCGTTGAAATCGGTAAAACCAAATTTGGACAAGGTTTTGCACTATTCATTTTAGGCTTCTTTAGAGACGCTTTAAAGTTCCTTGATGAGGAGATAGATAATAATCCAAGTAACAAAACTTTTATTTTTTTTAAGGGGGTCTTACTCGAAGAAATGGGATTATATCCCCAAGCCGAAGCCATGTATAACCAGCTTAAAGATACTAAGCGTCATGGATTATGGTGTTTTTTAGGCGACATATTTCTACTCTTTCCAAAAATATTCTACCCAAAGTACAAAAGAATCAAGGAATGTACGGATTTGGATATTGAGAGGGCATCAGACTTAATGAAGATAAGTGATAAATATCTAGTTCCTTATGTGGACCCGGAGAGGGCGATAACCTATTATGATCGGGCAACCAAGAACGACAGCGATGGCATTTCATTGTCTATTACCTGGAATAATATGGGTATAGCGTACGAGCACATTAAAAGAATAGATGAAGCCAAACGATGCTACAGGAATATCCCTTCGAAAAAGCTTTCTTTAATACTATTTCTTCCTATTATTGTTCCGCTTTTGCCTATTCTCATTCTATCGGCATATGACCCAATGTTCTCTGTGTTTTTGTTGATATATCCTTTATTATTTGGTTTGGGATGGTTAACTGGTAGTAAATTATTTAGGGAGTGGCTATTATCTGGGAAGATGTTAGTTAAGGTGGTTTTTAAAACATTATTCTTGTAAGGGGGACGGTCACATCTGCAAAATAGAAAAACAGGAAATAAGAGGGACAGTGAGCATTGAATAAAACATATGCTTGTAAAAGCAGATAACAATTCACTCCAGCGGATGGCTTACAGCCACCGCTGACCTCAATCGTTCGGTGAAGAGAGATTTCTATGGCGGAGTACGGTGAATGGAATCGAAAGGGAGCAACTCTCAGCGAGGTAACAGCCAAGGCGGAATACGGCGTGAGCCGGGACTTCATCGTCAAAGGCATTGAGACGGACAGACTTGAGTACCGAGATGGCGCGATATGGGGAAACCCGTACCTCAGAATCCTGAGGAGCCAACTCGAGAAGTACATAACCGAGGAACTTGGAGAGGATTACTTGGTGAGGGTCAAGGCTCAGACGGAGTTGCGCAGGATCAAGAAGGAGATATCTGAACTCAAGAAGAAACTAAATGTGCTTCAGAACAGGAAGACCGATCTTGAGGAATCATTAAGGAAATAACAGACCACCGAACAAACGGCTCCACCGGATCGCCGATAAACCCGGCTTCCGGTGACCTTTTTCGTTAGCTCGAACCCGATGTACGACGGAATCCGAAATTACTTTGTCGAGTGCGTCCTTGCGGACTATGAGGCCTATGTTGACTACAAAGGCATCAAGCAGGTCGGGCTGAACGTCGATCTTAGGCTTGCCGTGCATGCATGTTCGTCCATGCTGCATCTCGCCGACCACGTCTTCGACGAGATGAAAACAACTCTTAAGGCACGGGGGATTAATTCGCTTCGTGACTACCATGCGCACCTCGAAAGTGCTTGCGCCGATTTTCGCGTGGTCCGAGACTGCGCGAATGCACACAAACACAGATCTCTAACGAAGCACAACCCTTGCATTTCGGGTGCTGAGTCCATTGAAGAAGTTGTCGTTATTACTGAATACCAAGACGCGGATGGCCTGTATCGAATTGCCGAGAAGGAGGTGCATGTCAAGTTGATAGATGGCACGGTTAAGAAGTTGCATGACGCCCTTGATAACGTGCGGCAAATGTGGTGGGAACAGATAATAAAACTTGGCGTCATGCAACCTACGCCGAAAGCCCCAAGCCCAAAAGCAGCTATACCGGCCCGGGAGCAACCAGGTGAAGCTGTGGCCCTGCAGATCACAATTCGACGGGCCGAACGATTTAAGCAAGTGACAAAGCTACAGAAGTTCAACTACGAAACCATGACGGTGGAGCCGGTTGACCTAACTGGCTATCAAGCCCGTATGACGATCCGCGCAGACCAAGAAAATGAGCAGAGCTAACAAATCACTCCAGCGGATGGCTTACAGCCACCGCTGACCTCTGTCGTTCGATAATAAATATGATAAAAAAGGAATGACATAGTGGGCGTGCGTGGCTGGGTCTATGTAATTACAAACAAAGCGATGCCTAACTTAATTAAGGTTGGTTATTCCTTGAAGGACCCCAACTTGCGCGCGAATGATTTGGACAATACTGGATCACCACATCCATATGTAGTCCAATATGAAGCCCTTGTTTATGAGCCGCTGGAAATCGAGCAGCGTGTACATACGACGCTCTCAGATTTTAAAGAAGGGAAGGAATGGTTTAACTGTTCTCTTGGAGAAGCTGTAACCGCAATCCGCAAGGTTATTGGCAATAGTGCAATACTAGAAACTATAAGAGAAGAAATAGAAGAACAAAAAACGCAAACCGATAAAGCAGTGAATTTAGAACCAATTAATGTTGAGCAAATAAATTCAACTGCTTTAAGGGTAAATAGGATGAAAAATACCGCTACCTATAAAGGTATCTGTTCCCATTGTAAAACATCCTTTGAAGTAACAGTTCTAAGGAATGAAAAAGTAACAATATGCCCAGCCTGTCGTGGCAGTAATGATATAGCTGCGTTTTCTCGTCAAGAATTTGATGAAAAAGCTATCTAACGAATCGCTCCAGTGGACGTGGGATAAACGTGGTTTAATGTTCCGTCTTGGTCAGTGCTCACGCCGCTGACCTCGTTAGGAGGAAAAAATAAAGAACTTATTGAAGACATTATTTGATCCTCTTGAAAAACTCATCATTGAACATGGTTCCGCCGTAATTCAAGAAAAGCATATCGCATTACTTAAGACGCAATTCTCTATTCTTGAAAAGGAGAACGCAATGCTTACGCTCAAGTCTCAGGATTTTGAATCGAAGGTAAGCATTCTTGAAGCAGAGAATCAAAATCTTAAACTTGAAAACGCCACAAAGGATGAGAAAATAGAGATTCTTGAAAAACGAATAGAGAAGATAAAGAGTATGCGTAACAAATCTGATCCAAAGTTGAAGGCTTTTACTTGATTCATTCATAGGAAATTACCTCCTAACCTGTCAATCAAGGCGACGGGTGATAGCCTGTGCCTCTTGCGGAGGTCAGTGCCCCCGCGCCTTATCTCTGTCGTTCGATTCAGAAAGGGAGGATATAGACAGCTATGCTTGACCCCACACTATTCGGACTCTTGTCGCAGGTAGATCGCGACGAAATTGTTCTCCCTGCCATGCAAAGACCCTTCGTATGGAAAGAAGATCGCATATACCGATTGATTGACAGCCTTCTTCGCGGGTTCCCGATTGGTGCGGTCATGCTATGGAGAACCATGACGATTCAACGTTTCAGACGCTTACCACGCGATTTAGATGCCGAGTTAGTAGAGGTATTCAACTTTGAGACGTCAACGGATACCAGTAACAAATACCTCGTATTGGACGGACAGCAAAGGTTGACTAGTCTTTTTGCAGCATTCAAGGGGACATACAATCATAAGCGATTGTTTATCGACGTACTTAGTGGGAGCACTGAAGGGAAAGACCCCGGCAATCAATACTATGACTGCCAATTCCTTTCGACTGCTGAGGCCACAGACTTGACTAGTGCCAACGGTGGGCCACGGCGCCACTATATGCCAATTCAGGAGTTGATAAAAATAAACCCCGTGCATGCCGCAACAGCGGCACATAAGAAAGCACAAGAGCTAAAACTGACCGAGGAAGAATCCGAGAGAATCTCAGGCATTTTCATCCGTTGCTCTGCGATCTTGGGAAACTCAAAATCCTTGCAAGTCATTACCGTAGATGAAGACCCCTCTTGTGTCACCCCTATCGAAGAAATCCTTGAGATATTTGTTCGTGTCAACACAGCAGGCTTGACTCTCCTGAAATCTGACCTGTTAATGAGCCTACTTGATCTCAAATGGAACGATATTCAGCCTGAACTCCAGATGTTGGTTCGAGACATTAACGAGAGCCGCCCTTTTGCCTTCACAAGAGACGACATCTTAAAAAGTCTGCTTCTGGCAGATGGAGCAGAAACACGATTTGACAAACTGGTTAATGATCGTAAACAGGTTGAACAGTTGGCCTCTCGAATCCCATCATACATTCCGGCGGTAAAGAGAGCCTGGGAACGCCTTGCCATCATCCTCACTGATAACTGTCGCATATACTCGGAGCGATTTTTCAGAGGGGGCCATAACGCACTCCTGCCTTTTGTGTTGTTCCTTTCCAAACGAGAGACCGAGACACATGACGACAGACGAAAAATCGTGATAGGCATTTACCTTTCTATCATGAGCGGAATCTTCAGTGGTGCTGAGGCCCGCATGGGAGCATTCGCGAAGAACAAAGTGGCAAGTGCCCAGTCGCTTCCACTCGACGAACTTGTTGCTCTGATTAAACGCGAGTACGGAATCAAATCATTAGATGACATACTTCGACGGCATCTTGATCTCGCACTCAACATTGCACACGGCGGAATTACCCTTGATAAAAACCCGGAGGAACTCCAGCGCGATCATATTTTTCCCAAGTCGAAGCTTGAGAAAGAAGGGTACGCATACGAGATGGTCAACCACTATGCCAACTTCCATTTCCTCCGTGGGAACGACAACCTGAATAAACTCGACAAGGACCCTCATGACTGGTTCAGAAATCCCGGGAAGAATATTTCTCCCTATTCAGACAAAGATCTTCAAGAGCGTCTTCTGCAATGGGAGGATCTGAACCCTGGACAATTCGAGTCTATGATTGAGAAACGAAGCAGGAAAATTAGGACAAAGGCAGCTGAACTGTTTGGGGTCACGGAAGAGGAGTTCAATGCGCTGTTTGCTGAGAAAGTTCCCTCGACATAAGGAATCGAACAAGGCGCTGCACTGGACGGGGATTCCGCTGCGCTCCATCCCCGCCAGTGAGCTTTATCGTTCGACAGATAAATAAAAGGAGAATAACAATATGATTCAAAGTCTATGGCCGTTAATTGCAGTCCTAATTGTACTTGGAATAATCGTAATTGCATTAAAGGCATTTCTTGGAGGAAACAGAGGCGGTACAGAAGATTATCCATACGAAAAGGAACAGGCGCTTTTTACCCTTGCGGAACGCTCGTTTCTCGGTGTGCTTGAGCAAGCAGTTGACGGCAAACTACGAATCATGGGCAAGGTTCGCCTTGCCGATGTGGTCAAAGTAAAAAAAGTGAATAATAAGAGCACATGGCAGAAAGCTTTCAATAGGATTCAGAGCAAGCATCTTGATTTTGTGGCCTGTGACACTGCGACACTCGGCGTGAAATTTGTAGTAGAACTAGACGACAAAAGCCACAGCCAATCAAAAAGACAAGACCGTGACAATTTTTTAGACAAAGTTCTTGAGGCTGCCGAAATTCCAGTTTTTCACTTTGCAGCGAAACGGACATATACAATACAAGAACTCCAGAATTCTCTATTCGGTAAGGCTCCGAAATAGCAAATAAAAAATGAAAAGGAATGTCGAACAATTAAATCAAGGCGACGGGGAATAGCGTCTGCGTTTTTCTGCAAAGGCTGGTCGCCCCCGCGCCTTATCTCTCCCGTTAGACCAAAAATGATCATGAAACTCTATGCACCGAATTAAGAGCATGATATAATCGAAACCATGAGAATCGAGTGGGACCCCAGAAAGGCATGGTCGAATCTTAGAAAGCACAGAGTCTCTTTCGAGGAAGCCGCCACTGCACTCAGTGACCCCATGGCCGCAACAGGTGCAGATCCGGATCATTCGATTACAGAGGAACGATATGTCACCTTCGGTGTTTCGGAAAGAGGCCGACTATTGGTAGTAGCCCACACCGATGAAGAGGAAACAATTCGAATCATAAGTGCTCGCATAGCGAGCAAAGGAGAGCGAGAACTATATGAAGGATAGAGCACCCGACAAGGACGAATTACGAGGCAAGTACAAACGCTCAGATTTTCCTGAAGGGCTGGTGCGCGGGAAGTACGCAAAGCGAATGCGAGAATCATCGAATGTGGTCGTTCTGAAACCAGAAGTTGCTCAAGTATTCCCGAATGAAGACGCTGTGAACACTGCCCTTCTATCGTTAATCGAGCTTGCACAGAAAACTACACGCCTAACAAGGCGCTCCACCGGATCGCCCAAAAAACGGGCTTCCCGGTGAGCTTTCCGTTAGGCAGTACTTGAAAAATAATACATGGGGTAAGCGCTATGTCAAAATCAGGAAACGATAAACGGCCTGCCGTAGTTCGTGTTCAGACTCAGGCAAGGGCTGGAGAGATTTTGTCGCTCTGTGATGAGCATGGCTGGAAGGTTATTGTTGGAATAGAACCAGATAAGCCTGAAGATATTTCTGACGTAGAACGACTGCTCAATCCTCCTACACCAGATAAGGTTGGACCAAAAGTGGGACGTAATGATCCTTGTCCATGTGGTAGTGGTTTGAAATACAAAAAATGTTGTGGTAATCGCTGATATACAAAAAACGGAATATTTCAATCTTGCCTGAAACTTATAATGCCTCCCGTTGTCAATAGGGAAAAGAAATCCACGACGAAAAGGTAACTGGTTTTCGTTCTAAGAGAAAAAGGCTCTTTTGCCTGTTGGCAGTCGTTCCAGCTTGATTTCAGCACGGGTGCAAGAGCAGGTCCTGCACCAAACACTTATTGAGGTTCAATCCCGTCTGAGACGGAACTGCAGAGAGAAGAGATTCTCTCTGCGACCTAGAAACTATACTGTGCCCTCGTAGCGTCCTATTCAACACGTCAGGGTATGCAGAAAATGCTCCCCAGTTAGTTACAGGTTCGGGTGAGGGGCAGAACCTGACAAGTCGCTCAAGAGGGACGCGGCAAAAAACTGCCGCGCCCCTTAGCTTTTGCGTTAGGTGCCATATCCAAAAAGGCGACCATCCATGCAACTCTCGGACAGAACCGCAGATCACAGAGCACATGTGCCTGAGGGGTCGCAGCGCATCATGAAGATAACTGATGAAGCGTTCACCGAGTACCTGCACTGCAAGTATATGGCGTATCTCATACTTACAGGCGTTGTCCGAGAACCGTCTGATTACGAACAGTGGCTGCGTAGACCCGAGGAGGAGTACACAGCGGCAGTTACCCGTGCCCTCCTTGATCGGGAAGAGGCCTATTTTATTCCCAGTAAAATGCCTATCACCAGGGAGGCCCTCACGCAAGGCATCACCACTGTCATCGGCACTCACGTGGAAGATGAATCCTTCGCGTTTGCTTTCCACGCCTTACAACGGGTCCCTGGCGCATCCTCGTTGGGCCCATTCCACTATGTGCCAGTTCTTTTTTGCGGCACCGGCCAGTCTGTGAGTGAAACACAGAAACTCCTCCTTGCCTGTGGCGCCCTTGTGCTCGAAAGGCTCCAGCATGTACGCCCTCCCAGCGGAATAGTCATATGCGGAGACGCTTACAAATCTCGTAGTGTCGATCTGGAGGCACAGCAGTTGAAGGTGCAGAAGATCATTAACGATCTCACCGATTACCTCCAAGGGCACAAGAAACCACGCCTGTGGCTGAACGACCACTGTCGCGTATGTCGATACCAGCAGCAGTGTAAAGCCGAGGCCAAACAACTGGATGATCTCAGTCTTTTGAACAGAATGAGCGAGCGGGAGATTCAACTTTACAATCGCAAAGGCATTTTTACTGTTCGCCAGCTGTCGTACACGTTTCGCTTCAGAAAACGGGGAAAAAGAGTCAAGGCACGCGGCAGACCCCATTCCTTCCCTTTGCAAGCATTGGCCATACGAGAACAAAGCGTCTTTGTCGTGTCCAAGCCAACGGTTCCGGAGGCATCCACTCATATCTACGTTGACATGGAAGGGAGCCCTTCCGGCAGCTTCGTCTATTTAATCGGCGTGCTCGTCGCCGAAAACGGTAGCACGAGACATCACTCCTTCTGGGCCGATAGTAGGGATGACGAAGAACACCTATTCATGCAGTTTCTCCAACGGCTCTCTCACTTCAACAATGCACAAGTGTTCTATTACGGAAGCTACGAAGCCAATGTTTTTCGGCGGATTTTTGGCTCGGTGTCAACAGATAAGATCAGTGAGTTGCTATTAAAGCAGGCGACAAACGTCTTGTCACTTATCTATGCAAATATTTACTTCCCCACCTATTCAAATGAGCTCAAAGAGATTGGAAAATATCTTAGGTGCGAATGGTCCTCTTCTGACTCCACAGGGCTCCATACCCTTGTTTGGAGAGCGCAGTGGGAGCATGCTCACGATCCTGCCCTGAAAGACCGCTTGATCATATACAACGAGCAAGACTGTTTAGCCCTCCAGAAGGTAAGAGAGTTTCTTTCTGCTATACCAGAAAACGGTGAGCCGCGAGAGGCAAATGAAGGAGGCATTCGGTTTGTTGAGCAAATCAAGACCGATGATGACATGCCTCACTTTGGAAAACCACAATTTGCGCTTGATGATTTCTCTCTTATCACCAAACGTGCATATTTCGATTATCAGCGGGACAAAATTTATGTTAGAACCAACCCAAATTTTAAGAACCTTGAGCGCCGTAAGAGGAAGAGCAAGAAACACTATAGCCTTCGGCCCAATAAAGTTGTCAATCTCAGGGCAGTCAAGTGTCCATCTTGCGAGAGCAGCAATATCTCCCGTGACTATACCAATTTTCACTCTAGGGACTCCTTAGACCTACGCATCTCCCCCAGAGGCATTAAGCGATGGATTATCCACTATCGCGCTCCTTTTCATAGGTGCCGCAATTGTGAGAGAGCATTCGTTCCGCAGAAATTCAGGAAGCAGAGGCGCTTTGGCCATAGCCTCATTGCATGGGCCATTGATCAACATGTTACAAATCACATCACGTTCCAGAATTTGGAGAGAATGGTCAAAGACTATTTTGGCTTACCAATTGGATTTCGTAAGCTACACGAGTTCAAGTCCTATGCAGCACAATATTATACTGTCACGTATGACAATATACTTAAAAAACTTGTCAATGGTTCCATTATACATGCAGACGAAACGAAGATAAATCTGCAAAAAGGCAGTGGATATGTATGGGTTCTCACAAGTATGGAAGAAGTTTTTTACCTGTATAGGCCTAGTAGAGAAACAGACTTCCTACACAAAACGCTTAATGGTTTTAAGGGAGTCCTAATAACAGATTTTTATAACGGCTATGACTCATTGCTGTGTCTTCAGCAGAAGTGTTTAGTCCATTTAATAAGAGACATTAATGATGATCTATTAAAGAATCCATTTGACCAAGCCCTGAAAGAGTTGGCGACACTTTTTGGGGGACTAATCAGATCTATAATTTCGACAGTTGATCGCGTCGGGCTCAAGACTAGTTACCTGAGCAAACACAAGTCCGAGGTCAAAGAGTTTATTGATGGTCTTACAGTGAAAGCATTTGACTCGGAGATCGCTGGAAAGTACTGTAAGAGGATATTGAAATATCGGTCGAAACTTTTCACGTTCTTGGATCATGACGGTGTGCCTTGGAACAACAACAATGCTGAACATGCAGTCAAGGTTTTTGCAAAATATCGAAGGCTCACAAATGGGAGAGTAACCGAGTCTGGATTGAAGGACTATTTGGTTCTGTTAAGCATATATCAAACGTGTAGATATAAAGAGATCAAGTTTTTGGATTTCTTGCTCGCCAAGAAGCGAGACATTGACTGTTTCGGTGAAACGACATGAGGGTATCAAGTTATCTGTGTAACCGGAGTTATGCATTAGACTGTGATACGGTCTGCGAACAGGATGAGCGTGTAGGAATGCAAAAGCACTTTTGCCGCTGCGCCGCCGGTAGCGAGTTCGCAGTAAGACCAGAGTAAACCGGGGTCGGACTCGAATTAACCCAGTGTCCCGCTGGTCGAGTCTGCACCTAACAAGCGCGTGCAGGCGACGGCTTACAGCCTCCGCTCCTGCGTCGCTGCGGCTTCCAGCCGCGCCTGACGCTCAGCGTTCGGTGGAAAAAAAAGGAGAATGACCCCGGTGAGAGATCGGAAACCCAATAGTCAAACGTGGTCAAACGTAAAAATGGCAGTAGCCAACTTGGACGAGAAACAGTTGCTGAAATTAGTCTCGGATCTTTATAGCCTATCGAAGGAGAACCAGGTATTTCTTCATGCCCGGTTCGCCATTGGCAACGACACGCTGGGTCCATACAAGAAGACAATCAGTGCCTCCATGTACCCAGACGTGTACACCAATAAACCGGTTTAAGTCTCGAAAGCAAAAAAGGCTATCAGTAGCTATTCTAGGGCAGTGGGAGATCCCCTCGGCGAAGCTGAATTGATGACATTCTTTGTAGAGTTCGGTAACAGCTTCACAGTGGACTTTGGCGATATAGACGAGGCATTTTATGACGCCCTCAACCGAATGTACCGGCGGGCCACAGAGAAAGTCCTCAGCCTTCCGGAAGAGCAACGGGGTAAATTCCAAGGCAGGCTGGAGGCAATTATGACTTCATCTTCAAACATTGGGTGGGGCTATCACGACATGCTCTGTGATGACTATTATGAGGCGTTTCCTGAGGATGAATGATCACCGAACCAATAGGTGCACCGGATCGTCGATAAAACCGGCTCCCGGTGACCTTGTGAAGAGTTCAGGGACGTGAAGAGTTCAGGGACGTACTTAAGTTATTTAAATATCTTTATAAGATTTAGTACCATCACTCTCTGCTTCCGAAGCTTGAAAGAAGGTCTTGAAAAAAGGTCTGAGAACCAGGATAATGTGGTCAACTCCGCCGAAGATCACCGTGGGCATCATGAAGATTGGTTCCGAACAGGCCGAAGAATCTATCCGGGAAACCTGCGGGATGGTGATCACCTACCAGAATGAAATCTGTGATGCCCGATATTCCAAGGCCTGC
>Ga0315284_10011405_pt1 | contig 12679 bp, 5 predicted proteins | sample YL17G09_16_MG_FD_203696 | JGI IMG/M metagenome (GOLD analysis project Ga0315284, IMG submission 203696) | Sediment microbial communities from Yellowstone Lake, YNP, Wyoming, USA - YL17G09_16 | ecosystem: Environmental > Aquatic > Freshwater > Lake > Sediment | place: USA: Wyoming | collected... | reverse complement strand
AGTGACGATGGTGGAAAAATTAAACTCACTTCTGCAAATCTAGGCGTCACTGCTAGTTTTGAAATTGTGCAAGGAAGTGCTCTTGCAAAATTAGGGTTTAGTCCCGGCATTTATTTGGGGTTGGATTCTAATCCGGAACCAAAAGTTTCATGGTTTGGGGCTAACAGACCAGATCTAGATAGTCAACCGTGGGCGGTTTCTGGCACTCAGTTATCTACGATGCTGGGACGTGTTCTCAGAATTACCGATTCGAGTACATCTGATTATTTAGCGTATACCCAATCAGATACGCTAGTTACTACTCCAGCATTTGGTCCAAGCGTTGACTGGAAATTGGATGCAAGACTTACTGTCAAATCATTCGTTCCTGGGGATTGGATACCGGCTCTCGGTCCACTGCTGACTTTAAGATTTGCGGGGGCTCTAATATTTGTTAATGAAGGTACCGGTGGTAAAAATGCTGAATTACAGTTGATGATGGATCCAGTTACAAATGATCAATATTTGAATTTAGCATCATATAACTCATTTACGGATGCATTAGATGTAATGGCTCAGTATGCATTTGCATGGAATGACGGACAAATTCATACATTCAATATTTACACTTCGAAAGTTATCGATAATGTTTATGTATATGCTGATGGATTACCGCTGACAGCCCTTGGCCCAGCACCAACGTATTCTGGGTTAAATTCTGGTGTATCAACTGCATCCATTTCATTTGGGTCTGGTAGTGATCAGCTTGCTAGTTCTGACATGCGAGCTGCCAAGTCTGTAGTGGATTGGGAATCAATTGCCATATTTAGAGATAGTAAGATTAATGATCTGACTGCCGCTAGTCGTAGATATATCGGCATTTACAGAGGAGGAGACACTACTCTTTTAAGCTCATACTATTTGCATCAAATAGACTGGACGTCTTCGCACATTTATAGAATAGTAAGAGACCCAGTCAGCTCATTATCTATTTATGTAGATGGTGGAGCAGTCCCGGTCATATCAGCATCATATGATGTTTTGAGATTGCCGCCATTCTCATCTAGTTTCATAAGTCCGATTGTTTATGGACAACCTACAATTTCATTCGGCAGCTTTGATCCTGAAGAAATATCGAGGACTCGATGGTCATATCTTAGATATTCGATCGGAAAGATAACACTAAATGAAAGAATGATCATTCCTCATCAGGTTTTAAATCAAGCCAATGTCGTAGTATCGCCAGATCACTTGAGAACCCAAGTTGTCCATCCACATTTCGGATTTAAGGTATATTCAGGTGGAACTCCGGTAGATGACTTCATGGCCGATGAGACAGTATCTTCGTATACAGAATTATATGAGGACACTGTCCCTGTTCCGATGACTCAGGATCTTCAATCACGTGGTGGATTAAGGAAAACTGCCACACCTTTGGACATAATCTCGTCCATAGATTTAATTAATACACGTGGGTATATTACTGATCTCGAGGACGATACATCAAATATAATGATCTCTCCGGTAGCGATTGATCTATTAACATCTATAGATATTTTGAATGAATTTAGGATCAAATATCTATTACATGTTATTCAGTATAGAGTGCATCTTGCTAATGATATACTTAATATTGTTCTACCAGCACCAGCTTCCAATCTTCTCACGGCCATTGATTTAGCTAATGTTTCTAAATTGATGTTCAATGAACACATATCTGGAATTATTAAAGAGACTCAAAAAATTCATACCAACGATGACTTAACTAATATTATCATATCCCCAGATGCTTCGGATCCAGCTACATTAGTTACTTTATCAAACGAAATTAAAATCAGATATGAGGCTCATAGAGTAGAGCCTGGAGTTCATGGTTCATCAATATTCATCAGAATAGATCCACCATCTCGAGTTCTATATGATAATATAAAATTCTGGCAATTTGCAACTGGGGATGTTGGTCATCTCCATCCAATATCTGATGATGAAACCTATTGGATTCATTGGAATATCAATCAAACTTTATATGTCATAGGTACGGATAATAGTGGGGGAGAAATTGAAATTGAGACAGCAAGTCCACATAAACTTACAACTGGTTATCATATTACAATTACTGATGTACTTGGTACAATCGAAGCAAATGGTGATTGGGATATAACAGTCGCCCCAGGTCTGTGGGGGTTAACCCATTTTACACTTAATGGTTCAGCGTATATAAATCCTTGGGTGAGTGGCGGGGTTATTGTAACACGTCCCGTACCACCAACAGAAGCGTATTATCCACCAGTAATCAAAAATCGTAGAGTATTTACTTGGGGTCCTACACCATTGTTGCCATCGCCATCAATAGGTTTAACCAATACTTCCAATTTCGTAACAGCTCCCAAGGCATATACGGTTGTGGGTACAATGGGTAAAGAAATCATTGGTACAGCCAATAATGGGGGAGAGGTCGAAATTGAAACAACCTCCGCTCATGGATTTCTAACAGGATATACTATCATAATTATGAATGTAATTGGTACAATTGAAGCGAACGGTAGTTGGGTTATTACGTTTGTTGATCCAACTCATTTTACGCTTAATGGTTCAATATATGTGAATCCCTGGACGCCTCCTTTGTTGTTTTTACCACCAACTGCCTCTAATCCTGTGGTATCAATTTTCAAGATTTTGTGATGGATGACTAGTATGATGAAGGAACAAATTCGCAAATGTGTTGACTCGGATTTGAGAATGAATATGCATTTCAATGGCCATGAACGCATACCATCACTTAGAGGTGAAGTATTTTGGGTTATGCGGGATGGGAAAACCGGAGAAATCCAAGATCAAGGTCACATAACGAATGTCATTACTATTGATGCTAGTATATTAGTTGCCAGGCTCCTGAAATCTGGAGTGGTGGCTAATGTATCGGAGCCAAAATTTGGAATTTATGCTTTGGCTGTTGGGATCGGCGATGTTGGTTGGGATCCAATGAACCCACCATCCGGTCAGCCTACTCAACGGTCCCTTTATGATGAAATAGGACGCAAGCAAGTCGCCACATCTAATTTTATTGATAGCTTTGGGGCTATTAGTGCAAAACCGACTAATGTAGTTGATTACACTACAATATTTGCGGAATCAGAAGCGGTTGGTCCATTGGTAGAAATGGGATTACTTGGCGGCGATATTGATACGAATATGGCGATTACAAATCCGATATTACCACCTAATGGGTTATATGATCCAACTGTAGACGTTAGGGTGAAAGACGCATTAGTTAATTACGTCACGTTCAAAGTTATAAATAAACCAGCGACAAGTACTCTTGGATGGACCTGGCGCGTAAGTTCATAGTTCGAATGTATAGTTATGTGTGGAATTAAATATAAAAGAACATATTGTTTGGGATTTGACCTTAGCACAGTTTGGCCAGCCTCAGAATAACTCATCAAATGTTATAATAAGATGTTATGATTGTGATGTCACAATCATAACATCAATTCTGTGCTTAAAAGCGAGACTTAAAAGACGTGGTATTTTATTATGCAGTGTGTGTAATAGGAAACGTGTATATACTGATGAACGAAGAAAACAATTGTCTGATAGAACTAAAGAACTATGGGAAAATCCGAAATTTAGAGAAAATCAGATCAAAGTAAAAAAAGACTTGTGGCAGACTCCGGAATATATAGAAAATCAAAGAAAATTTAAAACAAAAGAATTTAGAACAGGACAATCAGAAAAACAAAAGTTAGTTGTACAGAGAGAAGGATATCGAGATAATCAATCCAAACAACAAACACTGATTTGGCAAAATGAAGAATATCGAGATAATCAATCTAAACAACAGAAATCGGTTTGGCAAAGGGAAGGGTATAAAGATCATCAAAAAACGCTTCAAAAAGATAGATGGCAAGATCCAGAGTATAGAAAACACTACGAAGATCTTTGGCGGACCGAAGAATATAAAACTAAATTATCGAATATAGCTAAGACCAAATGGCAAGATCCAGAATTTCAGATAAAAGCTTGTAAAGCAGCAAAAAATAAATGGAATAATTCAGAATATAGAGATTCCGTGGTTTCTGGATTGAAGAGAAGATGGCAAGATCCGGAATATAGAGAATTGAAGATATTGCAAAGTAAGGAATTATGGAAAGATGATAAATTTCGAGAAAAAATGGGTAAGATCCGATCTGCTCAAATGGGTAGAAAATCGTCTATCGAGAAAATTACTGAGTTAATTCTTAATAGTGTGCAAATCAAACATAAATCTCAGGTTCCAATCGGGCCATATTTATTTGATTATTTCTTACCCGATCATAATGTATACATAGAATGTCAAGGGGAATATTGGCACTCATTGCCTAATAGACAGTGTAGAGATGCATCCAAGTATACTTATTTAGAGAAATTTGATCCATCTGCAAGAATTTTGTATTTGTATGAACATGAATTTTCCAATCCACATGCCATCACATCAAAGATCAATAACTTCATTGTCGGCCATGAACCAGAAATTGAGCAGAAACAATTCAATTTATCAGACATCAGAATTTTTACAGTTAATGCTGGTGATGCTGTAGATTTCCTAAACTCATATCATTATGCTGCTTTCGGGAGGTCTTCAAAAATAATATACGGGGCTTTTCTTGAATCACAATGCATTGCCATATGTAAGTTTTCGTCTGTAATACGAGAGGAAGTGGCCACTTCCATGAATATAAATCCGAGACAAGTTTTGGAACTTGATCGTTTTTGCATACACCCTGGATATCAGAAGAAGAATTTCGCTTCTTGGTTTCTATCCAGAATTTCCAGGTCTATTTTCCAAGATCCGAATTTTGGTAAGATTGTGTGTCTAGTTTCATTCGCTGATAAAACCTATGGTCATTTTGGGACCATATACAAAGCTGCAAATTGGGATCAAATAGGAATAGTTCGTCCAGATTATTATTATATCGGGGAAGACGGGTTCATATTACACAAGAAGACATTGTATAACAGGGCATGTAAAATGAGTATGAAAGAAAAGGAATATGCAGATAAGCATAATTATCACAAGTCATTTGGTAAAGAAAAAATCAAGTTCATGTTAAAACGGAATGTAACTGTTTCGGGTTTTGATTGTAAGTTATGTTAGAAAGGGCCCGACAGGTTTCGACGTGGAGGGAAGAAGACGTCTGCGTGCTGGCAGTGCTTGCCCTGCCATGACCAAGCAAGCAACCAATAGCAGCGAATGACAATGCTGTTCGCGTCGCGGCCTAAGAAACCGTGACGCCGTTGGTAGCATGAGGAGTTCGAGTAGTGCTACTGGCGTGAGTACACGAACTGGTCCTATGAATTCCTGCGACATAGGATGAGAAACAGCAGGTGATGGAGTCGCGCTTCGGCGATATTGTGCTGGTGCAGTCTCACCAGATACGCACGTAGAAGACGAATTCGGAACTTTGCGGACGGGGTTTCGATACCCCCGGGTCCACCAGACGAGGCGCTGATCCGTCCTCCCCCCCAATGGTCAGCGCCTCGTCGCTTTATTTAGATATGGCACATCAATGGCGGTTATATAGGTATTGCGGGAGTGACATATATATAAAAATCGATACTAGTTCATATCAGGAAACTGGAGGCGTATTAATCTGTGATAGATGCGGACAAATGTCAGATTATCCCATAAACCAGAATGAAAGACCCATTAAGGATTGCGATCAGACTATAATAGAATCAGTAATGGAAGATTAGTGCTCCCGGTTGTTAGTTTTGAATTTTCAATTGCAATTGCAATTTGACGTAAATTGGCGATTATCCGAATCGGATCTTATTTATCTAGGATCTAATATCGGTAATGTTTATTATTCCAGCTCTTATACAGAAGTCAATTTGACCCATGGCATACAAGAACCTTGGTATTGGTGTTAGTCAACTCCCACAAGGAATGCCTGGAGATCAATTCTCCGGTGAAGAGAAATCCTTTGAATCGGTAGTTATCCAAACGACCAAACCAGTCATTGACTGGGAGATGAATTTACGAAGTGAGATAACTTCCGATCATGGTGTAAGACTTTCCAATAGTAGACAGTTACCATCCTGTTGGATAAATCCTGGTTTTCTTGATAGTCCAGATATTAGTAATGCATATTCTTTTCCTGTCCCATTACCAGGGGCCGAAAATATATTTTTAATCAGTCCGCAGAATTTAATAGTTAATGGCTGGAATCTTAAATTTCAATGCTCAGATTCTACTTCTACCAATATTATAAATCTCCCCATGCCTCCTGTGGGTATAGGGAGTTACAGAGTTGATTTGGTCATTCTAGAAGTGTGGCGAGCACTTGTATTAGCTGTTCCATCAGTAGCAAATAAAAGTGCCGGGGGCTTAATTTTTAGACATGGGAATGTTAAATCCCCTGATACGACCCCGAATTTCGCAGATGATTTAATCGATCCAACCGAGGCTGCTGAAACAAGTGCTCGTGTTCAAATTCAATATCGATATCGAGTAATTGGTGGCATCGATCCGAATACATACCCGGATGGGTTAGATGATCCATCAGTAACAGCCAATACCGTATCGGATTTCACGGGACCCGGGGCCGATGGTACTCCAACGGCATACACCTATTCCCCAGTTACGAATGATGCCGGTCTCTGGGCAGCAGGAACTGGAACTGCAGTTGATGCTGCTGCTTTAGGCACTGTTGATGGCTATATGTATGCTATTCCGATCTGTGCCGTATTTCGACGGAACAACACTGCATATGATAGGACAACCAACATAAATGGCGGCGCACTGATTGTAGCCGGTGCATCTGATAGACCTGACGGATTATTCTCAGATCAAATTATTATTAGCGATATTAAGGATCTTCGCAAAGGTTCTGCTCGTGATTATGGCGAAACCATTCAAAAAGCTGTGCAGCAAATATTTAATAACTCACTTTCCACAGAGCACGAAATTTTAATACCAGCAGGTCCTGGTGGCACATCATTGTCTGTCCAGGACAGCATAATAAACACTGATGGCGTCCGCCAATATTTTAGTGATCGAAGCATAACCGAAACTATAGTTTGTCATTTTCATTTTCCGTGGCCGCCCGGAGTATGGCCGATACTTTCCGTTCAGGTTGATTTGTCAGCATTTAAGTTATGGTTTGCGCCTTTCAACTTGTTGTCTGTTGCGCCAGCAGGGACCAATATTGTATCAGTAAATAAAGTTAGATTAGTAGATCAATCTGTGTTATTGAATGAAATTGACATGCTTGCGTCTCCGATTCCTGGAACTGGCGTATCGGACATTCAATACTCGGCATCAGTACCTGGCGGTCCGATTGATATTGCTACTATAAATTTGATCCCCCCAGGTTATAGTTATAACGGAACTACAGATATTTACGTAGAAGTTGCCATTGAATATCCTGCTGGGAATGGATTATCCAGAAACGTTATTGATGATCATGCTGTGTGGACCCCGAGCGCGGCAGATATCGATGCATTATATGGTGCTGTGCTACTTGTTGATGCTACTCTGTTTACGGCTACTTCTGATGCAAACAGATTCAGTCTAGATTCCACCTTATGGGCGATAGATAAACCCCATAGGGAAGCGTTCATTAGACTTAAAACAATAGAAATGATAGCAAACCCTTGTATATGTACCGATGGAATTCATATTTATATCCCCGATAAAATAACTGATCCAATCTTAATTACTGACGGCATAAATCCGCCATATCCAACTACAAATTACACATTCAATACCGCTTACACTGAAGTAACATTAACCTTTCCTTTGCCAGTACCACCAGGTCCGCCCTATCCATGGGTACAAGCTAATTATTATGCTTACCGACCGCTTCCTATGGTTGGACCACCACCGGATGATTCATATCAAGTATTTTATCAATCTCGAGCTATTCAATCATTACTGCCTGCATCCGGGGGCATGGCTCCTGAAACTCTTCATTTGATACCAAGAACTAATCCGGACAATATTTATGTAATAACAAGTGGATCTGGTAGTCCTGATGATTCATTTCCATTTGAATCACCGAGTGCACAAATTCCAGTCGGGTTACTACCATCTTCGACATACCCAGAATCCAGATTGGATAATCCGAATCCAGTTAGCATCATCGGATTTGGAATAAATACTGGCTTTATTAAATTAGATGCCAAAGTTCCATATTTTCCAGATGCCATCGTAACTCTCTACAAATCAGCTCCAGATATTGTAACTGATGGTGATGGTCGGCATTTTTGGCCAAAATCCGATGATGGCGTAACGCCAGTTTATTCTCCTGTTGTATTCGGTCACCTCCTCACAGCTAAACAACGGCATAAGGTAGCTTCCCCAGTTTTAATGGAGCTAGCAGAAGATGTGCCAAGCATTGGAAGGAAGGGAACATTAGTTTTAGTTATTTTAACCAATTGGCTGGAATTCGATGATCAAAATACTATTCAATTAAATTCAATACTGAGTTCATCATCTGCTGCCGTTTATCGAGTGCGTGGGCATTTAATTAATCCGCAAAGGACGGTGTTCTAATGCCACGACCATTTAGTGAAGTGAACCCTGCACTGGTTTCAGGACCTGGTAGCCTTATCGGTGAACCAGGGCCTCCTGGTGGTGGAGGTGGCGGTTCAACGGGCCCTGTCGGTCCTCAAGGTGCTACTGGGTCTGAAGGTGTTACAGGAGTTATTGGTCCAACAGGATCAATAGGCGTAACTGGTTATACTGGGCCACAGGGCGCCAATGGCGTCACAGGAGCCACCGGTCCTACTGGCTCAGATGGTGTCACAGGTTACACTGGGCCACAGGGCGCTGATGGTATTACAGGAGCCACTGGTCCTCAAGGTGCCACAGGAATTGATGGTGTTACAGGATCAACTGGCCCATATGGTATTACAGGAGCCACTGGTCCTCAAGGTGCCACAGGGATCGATGGCGTTACAGGTCCGATAGGCATAACTGGTTCCACTGGACCACAAGGTTCCCCCGGGATAACTGGGATAACTGGTCCACAGGGAGATCCTGGTATTACAGGCGTTACAGGGTCTGCTGGAGTTACTGGTTCCACTGGACCACAAGGATTGCCCGGTGTCACAGGCGCCACCGGACCGCAGGGGGCTGATGGCGTTACAGGAGCCACCGGGCCTGTTGGACCTGACGGCGTCACTGGTTACACAGGTCCCATTGGTCCTGATGGCGTCACTGGTTACACTGGTCCCGCTGGTACTCCTGGTTCATCACCTGAAGTCTATCTCTATGGATCTAGTATAGACGATGATCCCGTTGAACTCACGTTAGATGGTAATGCGCCAACTACTGGTAATAGATTCCTCATATTGGCCAGTTATAGTTATCGAATTCATATCGAACTCGTTGGTGTCTGCCTTGGTGGAACTGACGCTGGCAAAGTCACCACATGGAGTATTGGATCTGGCGTCAAGCAAATGGGTGGAACGTGTTACGTTGTGGGTTCAATAGCCTACGACGGAGGTTCGACGGACGCTGCGCTCGTTGCGGCCACTGTAGTGCTAAATGTTGATGACACAAATAAATGCTTATCGATCACGTGCGCGGGTATCGAAGGAGGAACTCAAAATTCATTTGAATGGAAATGCACGGTGCATCAAGTCTATATAGGAGCAAGTTGAGATGCTTATATCCAAGCACGTCATCTGGGACTCTACGATCAGACTTTTGACACTGGGTTAGTGATATTGCATCGGACCGGAATCACCATCAGTGAAGTGAGGAATAACTATGGCCAAATTATTAGTTGATACACAAACTAACAAAATTCGTGGATATTATGAGGAACCACTCGATTTCTCAATATCTGGTAGATATGTATTGGATATTCCGAATGGGATCTATCCAGAGACGGATGTCGTAGCCGATGCTATAACGGATAAACTAGGTATCTATGGGTCATACCATCCCAATCTTGTAAATATTCTTAATGATGAACTTTTAGATCCGCTCGCTGCAAATGCAATAGATCCGACAATTTCGTCTGGGTATTTTTTAGGTCCAAATAAAAGAACCGAAGTACTTCCAGCCGGATATGTATATACTAACCCAATGGTATTAGCAGTTGCTCCCCCTGTTGTTGGTGTTCTCATACATTTTCACGGGTTCACTCTATATTCTGATCCAGGAGCCGTAGTATCTCATCCAGCACCGAGTAGATTATTATATAATTATAATCCATCGACTAGTTTCTTTGATTTTGACCCTGATGCGTCTTTCCTAGTGGAAATAGTGGATGCTGCTGCTCCGTATACTTCAAGACACACGTTTACTCATGCTGATGCTATCGATACACCCGCACCCGGAATAACCTCACCAATTAGATTAAAATTTACCAATATCGGGGCTGTTAGATATCATTTATCAGATTGGATACTCATGTACGGATGACCGGTATTATTATATAAGCCACTTATGTGGTAGCACATGTGAATATTAGTCGCCTTCTGATGAGGGAGTCTCTCTGAGATGCCTAATCCTCTTGGTCCTGGTGTTTCTCGATATGTCGATGGTCGCGATAAGCAACTGGCTGCTGTCGTATGGGAGTCCACTCGCCCCCCTCTGGATTCAGAATTAAATTTATTCGGATTGATGGAATTAGAGGCTCGTGCGGAAGCCGTACGTTCCACTTTCCCATCCGGATGGTTGCTCAATGAATCCAATCCACGGGAGGATTTCAATACTGACCCCGATAGATCCAATTTCTTTTATTTCGGTAGAAATACTTCAGGAGAAACACGAAATCCTGTTTGGGCAATAGTAAATGGATGGGTCATTCCAGTTACCGGCACCAATACTGGAGCTCCGCCATTAGCCCCAAATAATGTTGATACTCACAATAAAATATTACTCAATCCTTCTAATAATTCAGTAGGCGGGAATAAAGCAGAATTCGCATTCCTCGAGGTTTGGCTCCAAAGAATAGATGTCGATCCCGCTCCTCCAACTATATCTCCAGGTAAGCCTCAACGTGGGTTTTTATATCGATTTGGCAATGTCGAAGGCGGATTTTCATATCTCGCCGATGATCTAATAGACCCTGACATTAATTATGAGACTACAAAGCGGGTTCAAATCCAATATAGAATTAGGACAGTTCCAAATGTCAGTATATCACAATATCCAGAAGGGTTTGATTCAACCCTCGTATTCGCTCAAGGAGCTTTATCAGCGCCGAGTGCTTTATGCTTTACTAATATGCGGAATGAATTGGGCGACCCCGGTTTGTGGAGAGCTGGAACCGGGGATCCGGCGATTTTAGGAACTGTCGATGGGTACGTTTACGCGATCCCAATTTGTGCCGTATTCAGACGTAATAGCGCCGGATTTTCAGATGTTGGCAATATAGCTGGTGCATTCGATCGAAACAGTGTTGCCATTACTCGTAATGACGCTACTGAATTTACAAGCGGCATATCTCTTCCTGCGGTATTTGCAGAAGTTGATACACAATTTACTCTAGCTAGCATAACCGGAACGGTATTGTCTACGATCAATTCATATGGTGAAGCTTATTTTAGAATTGATGACGAAATAATCCGTATAAATAGCGTTGTCCAGGTTGGCTTGAATTATGTCGTCACAGTTGATCGTGGACAGTTACAGACAACGATCAGAGCACATAATATAGGGACGGAGCTTACCTTATATACTGTTAGACCTGACGGACTATTTTCAGATCAGGTCACATTAACTGATATACTAGATTTACGGCATTCAATTGCCGATAAATTTGATTATGATTCAATTTTACGTACCAATTTGATCGAACTTTTGCGCGGAAATTTGCGCACCACATGGAAACGATTCGGATCAACTTTTTCGGCTGGCCCAGTTGTTTTTTATGGTGATAGAGTTACCGACAGCACAATATTTGTTGGCGGTCTAAGCCGGCTCGATGGCCCAAGCGGCAATCGCCGTACATGGTCTGACTCTGTTATTACCGAACGCTATTCAGCAGCTGTTCAAGTTCCAGGTAACGGATCATCAGTCACTGATCCGTTACAGGTAGCAATCGCTCCATATAATATCAACGTCCTTTGGAACACCGCCGCTCCAGGTCGCGGTCCAGGTTCCCGACTAAACGGTGCCGCTCCGTGGTGGTGGAATGGTGATAAGATTCAAATAAACATTGCTGAATTCAGAGCTGGTTTGCCAGTAACTGACAGCGATCAAGTCAGATTTATATTACCTAGTGAAGATCCGGATGCTATATTAATTCATTTTGAAGGCATGACCACTGATCCTAATGGTGGAGTGCCTTTTAGTACCACCACCCCAACGGCTTCAAATCCAAATACCCCCATTGCTGGCAATAGAATATTAAAAAATGGTCAGGGAATCGCAGTATCACTCGATGGTTCAGGAAACTTAATAATCGAATTGAATTCAGATGCAACAATCCCACCCGTAGTTCCGGCGACCCCATTTCAAGAATTTGGTGATGCAGTTCCTGTTATTGCGCTCGATACAGCCGTTTCTACTGTCATGCATGTAGAATTTGCGGTTGTATACGGAGCTGGTCGCGGTTTATCTCATAAGCCTGATTATATTCATACTGCTCATTATCGTGGTGATCCAACCAATTCATCAAAGGTGATGCTTCGCCCAGGTCTTTCCGATCGAAGCAGGCTCATACCGACCTACCTGAATGAATCTCCATGCATTCAG
>Ga0315284_10011404_pt1 | contig 12679 bp, 10 predicted proteins | sample YL17G09_16_MG_FD_203696 | JGI IMG/M metagenome (GOLD analysis project Ga0315284, IMG submission 203696) | Sediment microbial communities from Yellowstone Lake, YNP, Wyoming, USA - YL17G09_16 | ecosystem: Environmental > Aquatic > Freshwater > Lake > Sediment | place: USA: Wyoming | collected... | reverse complement strand
CGGACCGGGCGGGTCGTCGTCGAGGACGGGGCGACGATCGGCGCGGGGGCCGTCGTCACGAGCGACGCCGAAATCCGCATCGGGGCGGGCAGCGTCGTCGGGCCCCACGCCGACGTGGTGGACTTCAATCACACGTTCGACCGTTTGGACGTCCTGGTGGAACATCAGCCGATCGACGCGGCCCCGATCCGGATCGGACGGAACGTTCGGCTGGGGGCGGGCGTCAAGGTGCTGCACGGCGTGACGATCGGCGACGGGGCTCGCGTGGCCGACGGCGCGGTGGTGACGCGGGACGTGCCGGCCGGCGCGTCGGCCGCCGGGGCCCCAGCGCGCGTCAGCGGAGGCGCCGCTGGGCCGGATGCTTCACTTGGCGGCCGGAAGCCGGTATAATGCGTCCATCAGTCTGACGGCGATTCCATTGGGAGAGCCCCGTTGGGGATCGAAGTCCGCAAGCGGTCTCTGGATGACCCGCAGGTTGACGAGTTTCTCGCCGGCCAGACGACATACCTTTTTCAGCAACCGGTGTGGGCGCGGGCGCTCTCGGCGCTGGGGCACGAGGTGGCGTACTGGTGCCTCCAGGAGGATGAGCGGATTGTGCTGGCGCAGCCGGCGATTTGCCTGCGGCTGGGGTTTTTCAACCTGCTGTACGGCGGCCTGCCATACGGTTTCGCCGTGGGAAACGTTGGCCGGCATGACGAGTTCGTGGGGCTTCTGGCGGAGGCGGCGCGGCAGGAAGGGATCCATCGCATCCGCCTGAGCCGGAACCTTTACGACCCCGACGTGCGGCCGGCGGGGTGCTCGGCGCAAGAGCACATGCAGCACGTGCTGCACTTCGCGGGGCGGAGCGAGGAGGAGGTCTGGGGGGATTTCAAGCGTCGCGTTCGGCACGACGTGCGTGTGGCGATGGGCCGAGGCGTCGAGGTGAAGGACGCGCGGACCGAAGCGGACCGGGCGGTCATCTTCGAGATGTATTACCAGACGATGGCGCGGAACCGGACGTACGTCGTCTGGCCGCGGGGCCTGGTTGAAACCATGTGGCGGCTTCTGGTGGAGCCGGGCCGAGGCGAGATGATGATCTCCTGGCACGAGGGCGAGCCGCTGGCCGCCATGATCACCTTCTACGACGGGCCTCGGTGCTTCGCGTTCCTGGGCGCCTCGAGCGGGACGAAGCGGAACCTTCGGCCGAATGACGCGCTCTTCTGGGAGGCGATGAAACGGGCGATGGCTCGCGGATGCCAGGACTTCGATTTCATGATGTCGTCGCGCGACGATGGAGCGCTCATCGCCTTCAAGGACAAATGGGGGGCGACGCGCCATCCGTTTCTTTTTTTCGAGAAGGACCTGGCCTGGCTGCGGTGCTTGGCGTGGAACCTGGCGTTCCGCGCGGCGCGGACGCGGCTGGGCGGGGCGACGCTCCGGTGGTTGAGGCGAAGGAAGGGATAGCCGATGGCGCCGGACGGACGGACGCCGACAATCCAAGACGACGCGGACGAACGCCGCCGAATGTCCCAATGGGCGGCGGCAATTATCTTTGCCGCGGCCTCGATCGTCTTCATTGCGGGGGTCACGAGCGACGTCGTCAAGGGCGACGAGGCCTATTACTCCATGTTTGCCGAGGCTTGGTACGACGCGGGTCTCGGCAACCGGCCGGTTTACAATCCGGTGTATGGGTCGGCCGAGTCGGGTTACTACTATACCACGGAGCCGCTCTGGCCTCTTCTCTGTAGCCTCGTCTGGCACATGACCGGCGTCCATGCCTGGTCGGCCCAGTTGTTCCAGGCGTCGCTGTACGCGCTGCTGCTGGCGATGATCTACCTCCTGGGGCGAGACCTCCTCGGTCCGCGGGGGGCGCTGGTGGCGCTGATGGGCGCGGTCAGCGTTCCGATGTTCGGCGCCTTCTCGATTCTCCTCTACACCGATGTGCCGGTGGCTGTCCTCCTGATACTTGCCGTCGTGCTGCTGCGGAAGGAACAGTTCCTGGCGGCGGGAGTGATGATGGGCTTGGCGTATCTGACGAAGCGAAACGCGGTCTTCCTGGGGCCGGCGTTCCTCGCGTGGATCCTGTGGACGCCCGGCACATTCTGGGAGCGGGTGCGGCGCCTGGCCGTCTTTGGGTTGGCGGCGGGGATTGTCGTTTTTCCCGACTTTCTGTGGCGGCGCGAGCACATTCCCTCGGTGTACGAGCCGGTGAATCTGCTCTACGTGATCCAACGGTTTTTCACGAGATTTTCGCAGAACGTGCCGGCCGAAGCGTTCGTTGTCGGTCGCGGCGTCGAAAGGCGGCTGTCGCGGATCAACCACGTCGGCTCGTGGGTCCAGTACGGCGGCGCCTTGATCCTCGTTCTGCTGGGCCTGTACGTGGTGCGCCGGGCGTGGCGGCGAGGGGACGGGTGGCTGTGGATCTGCGTCGGCAGTTACATGGCCGTTCTGCTCCTCCAGTTCACATGGGACACGGAGGTCCGGTACACGATGCCGGTGATTCCGCTGGTGGCGGTCGTGGCCGCGCGCGGCCTGCGGGGCTGGTGCCAGAAGCCGTGGGTCCTGGGCCTCGTGGGGCTGGCGGCGTTCGGTCACCTGGGTGGGACGGCGTGGTACGTCGGGGCCCAGCGGACCCTTACGCCCGGCCAGCGGGCTGTCTTCGAATATTTGCGGACCCGCACGCCGCAGGACGCCCGCATCCTGTATCCGGGTGAAGTGATGATCCTCCAGGCCCGGCGCCAGGCCGTGTGGTCCCAACTGAAGGACCACAAGACGGACCGCGTGCACATCACGGGGTTCCTGCGCGAGACGGACCCGGAGCGGATCCGGAGGCTGCTCGGTGCCAACGGCGTGACGCACATCTGCGTGGATGAGCGGCACATGTACGCGGACTGCGGCGAGGTGGTGGGTTTCGGCTATCCGCGGTCGTTCGTCGAGCGGCTGAGGACGCTGCCTTTCCTTGAAGAAGTGGAAGGCGACTGGCCGGGCATCGAACTATGGCGCGTGAAAGGGGAGCCCCCCGGCGAGGCGCCGGCGCCAAGCCGTAGTGCGGAAGAGGCTCCTGTCCCTTTTTCGGCTCAAGCGGGTTTGCTGAGCCTGCCGTAAAGTGTCGAGGTGACGGGTCGCAAGAGGGCGCAGGCCCGCGCCACTCGTTCGTACAGGACGCCCGGCAGCCAGAAGGGGAGGAATCCGCGGAAATAGTGGGGAGGCTGTTCGCGGTGGCGGATGTCGGCGCTGCCGAAACCGGCCCGCCGGGCCAGACGGCGGATAACCCGTTCGGAATTGGCGCGGAAATAGACCGGATAGTTCTCGCCGTCCGGGCCTCTCTTGCCAAAGGCGGACAGAACGTGGTTCTTGAACGACGCCGGAAGCAGGCGGTACGCCATCACGGTCGGGTGCCAGATGTTGACGGTGAGGAAAAAGAAATCGCCGCCCGCCTTCAAAACCCGGGCGATCTGTCGGAAATGCTCGACCGGAAACCCGACATGCTCCAGAACATAGGTACTTATCGCGACGTCCACACATCCGTCTTCGAGGGGGACCTTGCGACCGTCCGTCACATAGGCTTCGTCAAGCCGCTCGTTCGTGAGGACCGCGGGGTCCACGTCCGCGCCGATCACCCGCTTGACCCGCCCTCGGAGGTTGAGGGGGAAATACGGCGTGGGCGGGCCCGGGCCGACTTCCAGGACGACGCTCCCGGGCCTCACCGCGCTTTCAATCCATTGGTTGTAGATAACTTCAGTATGCTGATACGGCGTGCCATAAAGCGCGTGCTCCCATCTTGGCGGCACGGCGAGAAAATGCCGCTTGCTCCCCATGGCGATCCCCAAATCAAGGCGTGTCCGAATCGCAACGGCTTATATCCCAAGCAGGCCTCCCTGTCAAGATGGGGGATTGTCGGCCATGGACGGGCGGATTCGGGGACGGGGGTGTCGCCCGGCCCCAGCAACCGCGCGCTGCCGGTCGCCTCCGGGTCGGGGCTTCATTTCCGGGCGTTCGCTGCATACGATGTCGGCTCGATCGAGCCAGGAGGCAAGACCGAGCAGGTAACTGACGGGTTCCATGGAAAGGGGTTGGCGGGCCTGGCGTACGGTTTGGCGCCGGCAAGTTCGGTGCGCATCCTGTCCCCGCGTGGGCCCGCCGCTGGCAAGAAAAGGTGTGTAGCCCATGGCTGAAGGGACCATACCCGGCGGGGCTAACCCTCACCGTATGGAACGGGAGGAACAGAGGGTCTGTTGGAAGTGGGCCGTGGCGATCATCGCCGCCGCCGCATCGATCGTTTTTGCGGCAGGGACCTTGAGCGATGTTGTCCTCGGCGACGAGCCGTACCACTTCATGTTCGCCCGCGCCTGGGCCGACGCCGGACTATGGAACCGACCGACCCACAACCCGCTCTATCCGAGCGGTGCGCCGTCCGGCTATTGGTACGTCACGGAACCGGTCTGGCCGATGCTGCTCGCGGCCCTGTGGCAGGCGACGGGTCCCGTGCCGTGGGTCGCCCAACTCTATCAAGCCGCCTTCTACGCCCTCCTGCTGGCGATGGTCTATCGGCTCGGCCGACACTTCCTCGGGCCGCGCGGGGCGCTCGCCGCCCTCCTGGTGGCGGTGAGCGTCCCGATGGCCGGCGCGTTTTCGGTGATGCTCCACCTCGACATTCCGTCCTCGGCGATAATCCTGGCGGCGCTGGTGCTGGTGGTGGACCGCCGGCTCTTCTGGGCCGGGGTTCTCGTGGGCCTGGCGTACCTGACGAAACGTAACACCGTCTTCCTCGCTCCGCCGATGGTGCTCTGGATCCTGATGGAGGACGGCTCGTGGGGGCGGCGGCTCCGCAGCGCGGCGATGCTCCTCGTGCCCGCGGCGCTTGTCGTGCTGCCCGACTTCTTCTGGCGCTGGCATGCAATCCCTGGCACAAGCGACCCCGCGAGCCCTGCCTACGTCCTGGCGCGGCTCACGACGTGGTTCTCGGCGCAGCGGCTCCCGTCGAACATCAACAACCCCCTGCACCTGCTCCAGTACCTGGGCGCGGTGATCCCCGCGCTCCTGGGCCTTTACGTCATCCGCCGGACCTGGCAGAAGGCGGACCGCTGGCTCTGGGCGCTCCTCGCCTTCTACCTGGTGACGCTGGTGCTTTTCTTCACGCTGGACACGGACGTGCGGTACGTTATGCCGGCGGTTCCCATCCTGGCGGTCCTCGCGGCGCGGGGGCTGGCCGGCTGGTGGCAGAGGCGCTGGGTGCTCGCGCTCGTGGCGTTGGCGGCGTTTGCGCACCTGGGGGCGACGGCGTGGGTTGTGAACCGCGCGCGGCACCTGGACGCCGGGCAGCGGGCGGTTTTCGCCTACCTGCGCGAAAACACGCCCGAAGGGACGCGCGTCCTGTATCCGGGCGAGTCCATCATGATCGAGGCCCGCCGCCCGGTTGTGTGGAATCATCTGACGGAGCCGGAAACGGGGCGGACGTGCCTCCCGGAATTTCTGACGAAGTTCGGCCCGGACAAGATGCTCCAGGTGCTGCGCGCCAACGGGGTCCAATACATCTGTGTCGAGGAGTCGCGGATTCTCGAAGGCCCGCTGGCGCCGCAGGAGCGCGGGGGCTACCCAAGACGGTTCGTCGAGCGGATGCCCACGCTGCCGTTCCTGGAGCGCGTCGAAGGCGACTGGCCGGGCGTGGAACTGTGGCGCGTGAAAGAGGAGCCCCTCGGCGAGGCGCCGGCCCCTCCGGAAAGGCCGTCCACATCGCCGGGCCATGCATCCGGGGGCGAGAAGAAATAAGGGATATCTCTTGGCGGGTATAATCCGCAAACGCGAGTTGGACGATCCGGAAATCGAGGCCTTCCTGGCCGGCCGGGAGACCTACCTCTTTCAGGAGCCCGTCTGGGGCGAGGTGCTTTCGTCGCTCGGCTATCCGCTGGCGTACTGGTGCCTGGAGGAGGACGGGCGGATCCTCCTGGCGCAGCAGATGGCGCGCGTCCGGCTGGGATTCTTCGACTTGCTGTGCGGCGGGTTGCCGTACGGATTTGCGGTGGGCGAGGCGTCGGAGCACGAGGAGTTTGTGCGGCGGCTGGGGGAGGCGGCGCGCGCGGAGGGCATTCATCGCATCCGCCTGAGCCGCAACCACTACGACCCGCCCCTCGAGCCGGAAGGCTACAGGGTCCGGGAACACGTGTTGCACATCCTGCACTTCGACGGGCGGACGGAAGACCAGGTGTGGAGGGGCTTCAAGCGCCGGGTGCGGCGCGACGTGCGTCTGGCGGAGCGGCGCGGCGTGGTAATTGAGTCGGCCGACACGCCGGAGGCACGCGACGAACTCTTCCACATGTACTGCGACACGATGGCGCGGAACCGGACAGTTGTGACTTGGCGGCGCGCGATGATCGAGAAGGCGTGGGACCGGCTGGTCGCCGAGGGCCGGGGCGAGATGCTCATCGCCCGCTACGAGGGCGAACCGGTCGCCGGCATCGTGACGTTCTACGGCGCTCGCCGGTGCTTCTACTTCCTGGGCGCCTCGAGCGGCACGCACCGCAGCGTGTGCCCGAACGATGCGGTGGTGTGGGAGGCGATGCGCCGGGCCCTGGCGTGCGGGTGCGAGGTCTTCGACCTTATGACCTCCTCGCGCGACGATGCGCCCCTGATAGAGTTCAAGGCCAAGTGGGGCGCGACGCAGCACCCGTTCTATTTCTACGAGCGGGACCTGTCGCGCTGGCGGTGCCGGCTGTTTGACCTCGCCTGCTGGGCGGTGCGGACGCGGGTGGGCGGAGCGCTGCTGCGGCTGGTGAAAGGGCGCGGCGGCTAGGCGCCGGCATCGTGCGGCGCCGCGCCGGCGGGCACGGCGGCCTCGGGAAGCGCCCGACCGGCGACTTGGCCGACGAGATAAAGCAGCCCCACCGCCGCGTACAGAATCAACCGCGACAGCAGCAGAAACGACACAAACTCCGGCTGCGGGTACCCCAGGTAGCCGAACAGCGCCACGGACGTGAACTCGCTTAACCCCACGCCGCCCGGAATGGGCGACAGAAACATCGCTGCCGCTCCCACCACCATCACCGTGAAGACGACGAGGAAAGTGATCTCCTTCTCGCCCGGCAGGACGGGGACGACCGCCCCGATGAGGAGCCAGTTGGCCAGGATCATCATCAGCCAGATGGCGGCCAGGAAGAGGCTGACGAGGAGCACGGGGGCGGGGCGGAGGATCCGCTCGTTGGCGTCGTAAAACTGCTCGAGGCCGTGGGCGTGCTTTTCCTCGAGGCGCAGGAGCCAGGCGACGGGGGCCCATCGGCGAAACGGCGCCAGGCACGCCCGCACCAGGGCGATGAGGCCGGCCGTCAGACGCCGCCGGCTCAGGATCACCGCGACGGCGACGAACGCCGCCAGGACGACCACGAGGATCCACAGTCGGCTGCTCCTCGGGTCGCCGCGGAAGATCATCCAGGCCGCCAGGACGGCTGCAAAGACGGTCCAGAGGCTCTCCAGCACCCGGTTGACGAGGGCAACGCCGGTCAGGTGGCCACCGCCGCGCATCAGCATGGGCACGACGAGTTCCCCCGCCCGCCCCGGCGTGAAGGTTCCTACGAGGTACAGCGTCGAGAAGAGGCGGAGCGATTGCCTCGCGTCCACCGGGGTCCCGGCCAAACGCGACATCAGATGCCACTTGACGAAGAAACCAACCAGCGTGGCGACGAAAAGCGCCAGGGCGCCCGAGAGCAGCCCCGGATGCGCAAAGGCCGTCAGCATGGCGACGGCGGCCTTGGCGGGGTCCGCCCGCCAAACGACCCACGCGAGCAGGCCCAGGCCCACCAGAAGCCACGCGATTCGCCAGGACGTGCGTTTCACGCCGGGCTCTTTCCTTTCTCGGAGGAATCGCCGCGAAAACGGACGACCCGCGCCGGAACGCCGACCGCCACGCCGCGGTCGGGAATGTCCCGGTCGGCCACGGCGCCGGCGCCGAGGACGGCCTGGTCGCCGACTTGCACGCCCCGCCGGACCGTGACGCCGGCGCCGAACCAGACGTCGCGTCCGATGCGGATGGGATCGGCTTCGATTGCGGATTGCGGATTGCGGATTGCGGATTGAACGGCAAGAGCGCGCGGATCAAGCGGTGCGTCGAGTCGGCGGTCGAAATCCACGATTCGGGCGTGCGGGGCGATGATGGTGTCGCGGGCGATGCAGATTTCGGCGGCGCTCAGGACGGTCCCGTATTCGCCGATGTAAACGCGGTCCTCCAGGATGATTCGCCCGCCGGCGGCGGTGGAGAGCCGCACGCCGCGCTGGAGCCGCACGCCGTCGCCCAGGACGATGGGCCGGCCGCGCCCGCACTCCAGCCGAACGCCCGGCGCGATGACGCATCGCCGGCCGATGCGCCCGCCGCGCCAGGCGAGCGCCAGGCGCCGGCGCGCGACGCGCGCCAGGTTCAGCATCTTGCCGATCCACTCCAGGCCCACGGCGGCGCCTTTCGCAGGCGAGCCCTATCGCTCGCGGAGGATTCTGGCGGGGACGCCGGCGGCGAGGACCATGGGCGGCAGGTCCTTGGTGACGACCGCCCCCGCGGCCACGACCGTCCCGTGCCCGATGTGAACGCCGGGCAGCAGGATCGCCCGGTACCCGATCCAGCAATCGTCCTCGATGGTGATGTCGTCGGTGCGGATGCCCTGGGAGATGATGGGGGCGTCGCGATTGTCGAACACGTGGTTGCCGGTGACGGCGGCGGCCTGGCGCGTGAAGAGGACGTTTCGGCCGATGCGGATGGTGCTGCGGTGGTGGCAGAAGAGGTCGCAACCGGTGTAGATGATGGCGCCGTCGCCGATCTCGATCCGCCCGTTCCCGCCGAGCGTGTCAATGGTGGCCCGCCCGATGAAGCAGTGCCGGCCGACCTTCACGTTCCAATCAATCGAGGCCAGCGGATGGATGAGCGACCCCGTGCGCAGGGCGATCCAGGTGTTGACGAACGGGCGAAACAACAGGAACGTCCGCAGGCCGCGCTTCAGGGTTTCCCAGAAGACGTGAGTGCGGACGCGGCCAAATTGTTCCTGCGGCGTTTCGGGCATCGGCGGCGTCCTCCGCGGTCTCCAGGAAGGTATCGGAAGATGGGCGCGGCGTCAAGGTTTTCGGTGGAGGCGCCCGGCGTGTATTCACGCCTCCCGGCCACGGCGCCCGGCGTGTATTCACGCCGGGCTAAATAAATAACGGCGCTGGCCGCGCGGCGCCGCATCCTTTATTTAGCCCCCGGTGAACACACCGGGGGCGCCGTTCACCATCCCGGTGAATACACCGGGGGCGCCGTTCCGCCCCGCCACGGCGCAAATCGCGGTTGACACCCCCGTCGGCCCAAGTAGAATGGCTCTGACGCACTTGGCCGTTTGCGGCCGGCTCTCCAGCGCACGTGGATGTTCGGCGAAGGGGCAGAGAGACCCCGCCAGGCCGGGTGGGTCCGGACCTGCGGCACGACGCGAGAGGCTTGGATGATACCCATACACCCCCCGCCGTTCGGGCTCGCGGTCTTGGTGCGTGCGGCTTTCGGGCGGCGGCCGGCCCTGCGGGAGGTCGAGGAGGCCTATGCGGCGGGTTGCGGCATCGCGCACGCGGTCTGGCTTCCGTCCGCCCGGGCCGGCATCGCCTGGTCGCTCCAGGCCGCGGCCTACCCCGGCGTCGCGGTCGCTTGTCCTGCCTACACGTGCAAGGTGGTCCACGAGGCCGTGATCCGGTCGGGCCTGCCGATGCGGCTGGTGGATGTTGGCACCGAGGGGTTCCTTACGGACGGGGCCGCCCTTGTCGGCGAGGGGGGGGCGCCCGTCGTCCTGTGCGAGTTGTTCGGCCACACGTACGACCTGGCTCATCTGGCCACCCTCGCGCCGTCGCCGCCGCGCCTCCGGGTTGTGGACATGGCGACGATGGTGCCCCTGCCGGAGGTCGTCGGGCGGCTTGCGGCAAGCGACTTCGCCGTCGTGAGTTTCGGCATCGGCAAGAGCATGTACGCCGGGTGGGGCGCCATGGGCCTGACGCGCGACGGCGCCCTGGCCGCCCAAGTCCGCGCGCGGCGCGACGAGGCGGTCCAGCCGGGGGGGGCGGCCCTGGCGCTTCGGCGCGGGCTCGTCATGGCCCTCCGGACGGTCGTCCAGCACCGGGCGCTGTATCGCGCGGCCAAGAACACGGCCCTGGCGATCGGTTGGCTGCGCCGCCGGATCCACGGCGTTGAGCCGGCCGCCGGCTTGCCCGACCGGTGGGCCGAGGGACGCGGGCTTGACGCGGAGTGGTTTGCGCCGGCGACGGGACTCGACCTGGCCCTGATCGTCCGCAACCTCGCGTGGGCGGCCGAGTTTTCGCGTCGCCGACTGGCCCTGGCCGAGCGATACCGCGCGGCCCTCGACGGGGCCCGCGGCGTGGTTCTGCCGCCGGCGTCGCCCTATGCGCTCAGCCACTTCACCGTCCGCGTTCCGCCCGATGCCCGCCCGGCCCTCGTCCGGGCCCTCTGGAGGGCCGGTGTCGACGTCGGCACCCTCTACGAGTTTCCCGGCTATCTGGATCGGGAGGCGTTCCCGAACGCGGCGCGGATTGCGTCGGAGGTCGTCAACCTGCCGCTGAGCGTTGACCTGTCGGACGCGGACGCCGGTCGGATCGCCGATGTCGTCCGGCGCGTCGCCGCCGACGTCCGCCCGTCCCTCGCGGTTCCTGCGGGGTCGTGCCGCTGACGCCTCCTTCGACGGCCTCGCGGTCGCGTGGCCGGGGTCCCCACGGCGGTTGACATCGGGCGGGCGCCGGGTAGAATCGACCTCCGGTGGATCAGCACGAACGGGAATCCGATGGTCGACAACGCGGCACAGGCAAGTTGGAACGAGTGGGCGAAGGAACGTCCGGACCCGTTGGAGAGCGTCCAGCGCGGCCCCGACCTTGATGAGAGCCGCCGGGTGGCCGAGGACGTGGCCCGGAAACTCCACCTCGGCCCTTCGGACGTCCTGCTGGACGTGGGTTGCGGCAGCGGCCTGTTTGACAACCTTCTGCGGGAGTTGACGGGGGCTCGCGTCGTGGGGGCCGACTTCGCCCACGCCCAGTGCGCCCTGGGTCGGCGCCATTTTTCCGACATCGGCTTCGTCGCCGCCGCCGCCGAGCATCTGCCCTTCGCCGACGGACAGTTCAGCCGCATCCTCTGCTACGGCACGTGGATGTACGTCGAGTCCCAGGAAGAGACGCTGCGGGGGTTCCTCCGCGTGCTGCGCCGGCCGGGAGTTATCCTGCTGGGGGACCTGCCTGATCGCCGGCTCCGTCACTGGCTGTACCTGGAGTATCTGAAGCGGCTTCCGGGCCACTTAGTGCGGCCGTGGCGTTGGTTGCGAAAGGCCCACGACGCCCGCCACCAGGCGGCCTGGCGGTGGGTCAATATCGAGGCGACCGCGGCCTATGCCGAGACGCTTGGATGCCGCGTCGAAATCCTGACCCAGCCCCCGGGGCGCCAGTACGGGATCACGACCTACCTCTACCGGCGGGACGTCCGCCTCTGGGTTGCCTAGCCCGGCGCCGAGGACCAGGCCTTGAAGCGTCTGCTTTTCATCACCGCGCTGAACCCGGAACTGGAACTGGACCTCCGCCAGCCGTCGCTCGGGGTCCAGTACATGGCGAGCGTGATTCATCGCGATTGCCCGGGCCGGTACGAGATCCGCCACGCCGACCGCCGGGTCGAGCGGGCGATGGACGAGTTCCGCCCGGACCTCGTGGCCGTCAGTTCCACCAGCGCGTACTTCGGCCGGGCGCGGGCCTACGCCCGGGCCGCCAAGGCACGGGGCTTGCCCGTCCTCGTCGGCGGCATCCACGTCTCGATGCTTCCCGGGTCGCTGTACCCGGAGATGGACGTGGCGGCGCTGGGCGAGGGCGAACGGACGATTATTCGACTCCTGGACCTGTGGGAGGAGACGGGCTCGTTTCCGCACGACCGGTTGCGGGGGATCCCGGGCCTGGCGTTCCGCGCCGACGACGGGTCGCTGGTGCAGACGGAGCCCGTGGTGCACATCCACCCGCTGGATGAGGTTCCGTTCCCCGACCGGACGCTCGCGCCGGTGCATAAACATGCGTACATGTTCACGTCGCGGGGATGCCCGTACCGGTGTGCCTTCTGCGCCTCGACGCGATACTGGCCGGGCAAGGTCCGCTTTTTCTCGGCCGAGTACGTCGTCGCGGAGATCGAGGACCTCCTCAACCGCTACGGCGTGTCGCTGATCTCGTTCTACGACGACCTTTTCTGCGCGAACTTGCCGCGCCTGAAGGAGATCGCCGGCCTGATGGAGGCTCGGCACCTGACCGGCCGGGTGAAATTCACCTGCAACGCCCGCGCCAACATCGTCAGCGATGAAATGGCCGAGGTCCTGCGGTCCATGAACGTCGCCAGCGTCAACATGGGCCTGGAGTCGGGGTGCAAGGAGACGCTCGCGTTCCTGAAGGACCGGGTGACGGTCGAAGAGAACCGGGAGGCGATCGAGATTCTGCACCGGCACGGGTTCTTCGTCTCGGGGTCGTTCATCATCGGCTCGCCGAACGAGACGCGGGAGCAGATGATGGAGACGTACGCGTTCCTGAAGCGGGCGCCGCTCGCCATCACGGACGTCAACATCCTCATCCCGTATCCCGGGACGCCGATCTGGGACTACGCGCTCCGCCGGGGCCTCGTGTCCAGCGACATGGACTGGAGCCGGTTGACCTACGGCATGGTGGTGGCCCCGAA
>Ga0315284_10011399_pt1 | contig 12683 bp, 11 predicted proteins | sample YL17G09_16_MG_FD_203696 | JGI IMG/M metagenome (GOLD analysis project Ga0315284, IMG submission 203696) | Sediment microbial communities from Yellowstone Lake, YNP, Wyoming, USA - YL17G09_16 | ecosystem: Environmental > Aquatic > Freshwater > Lake > Sediment | place: USA: Wyoming | collected... | reverse complement strand
AAATCCACCGCCAGAGTCAACGCCTCCTGTGAGCTCATGGTATACCATTAACCCTCTCATAAGTTAAACGTCTCCTGAAGCGCCGCAGGACCTTAAGGAGCGGCTCCCCCATGGTCGCCATGAAGAACACGTTCCCTGCCGCACGCATGGTGTTCGCAAGCATCCCCGACAGGAGCATGCCGATGAAAGATTCCATATTGTGCGCAGGCACGAAGACCATCCATGAGAAAACATCCGTTAGCATCCCATAGAGGTACGCTGATGCCACCCCGTATATCATAAGCACGAGTACCTCATGCCTGCCTGGTTTAGGCGCAAAGGCACAGAGCCCTCCGACACAACCCAGACCGAACATCTGAAACGGCGTCCACGGCCCCTGGCCGAGGAAGAAGTTGGATGTGAACATGGAGAGCGCGCCCACAGTGAAGCCGACGCTTGCGCCGAACACGTAGCCTGAAAGTATCACTATGAAGAACACCGGGCTGAACTCTATCCCATGCAGCAGCTGCCTTGAGGCGACGGTCAATGCGACAAGCGCCGCGGTGAGGGCGATTGTCCTGGGGTCAGCGTGCCTTTCCTCGAAATCCAGGAACATCAACGCCACCAGTAGGACAGTCACGGATATGGAGTAGACGAGCCAGTTGACGCTGACACCCGATGCCAATGATGCGAAGATGAGCCCCAAACCCGCCCATATGAGCATTTTCGCAGCCTTAACTTTCAAACCTGCCCTCCCTGAGCGTCACCTTCTCGGTCGCAACATCGCGAGCCAAGTCACCGTCTTGTGTCACCAAGACCACAGCCACACCCTCACCCAGCATCCTAGTCACGTCTTCTTGGAGCGTTGCCCTCGCCCTCTCATCCATCCCGCGGGTGGGCTCATCCAATAGCAGGAGCCTCGGCTTAGAGACCATGACCGCGGCGAGTGCGAGCCTCTGCCTCTCCCCCACGCTCAAGTCACGGGGGTAAGAGTTCCTATGCTCCAAGAGACCAAACCTATCAAGTGTCTTCTCGACGTCGCCTACGATGCCAAGGTGCTTGAGAGTCAGACGCAACTCATCCTCTGCGGTGTCGCAGAATAGCATGTCCTGCGGGTTCTGCGGCAAGTAGGAGACGCACCTGGCGAGAACCTCCACCGGCGTGCTCCTGACATCCAACCCACAGACTTTGATCGAACCTGATTCGGGCTTCAGGAGGCCGTTGAAGTGTTTCACGAGAGTCGTCTTGCCGCTGCCGTTTGCGCCCAACAAGGCGAGGCACTCGCTTGCACGCAACCTCAGGCTCACCCCATCGAGCACCCTCCGCTTGGGGTATCCGCCAACGAGGTTCTCGACATCAAGGACAACATCCCCCCGTTGTGTCTTACGCTGTATCCTCACGCCCCTCGTCTCGAACTCCACACTCTCTCTCCTCATCATCTTGAGGTCGAAGCGGAAGTCGACATAGGGCGCGGCCTCACGCACATTATGCTCCACCAGCACTATAGTCAACCCCTCGTCGTTCAGGGACTTGAGCATCTTGTAGAGTTCACTCCTGCCAACAGGATCAAGCTGTGATGTAGGCTCGTCCAAGACGAGGATACGCGGCTTCATGGCGAGTATGGAGGCCAGGACGACCCGTTGTCTCTCACCGCCAGAAATCTCTGCTGTGCTGCGCTCAAGCAGGCCTACGATGCCAAACCGTTCCGCAGTCCAGGCTATCCTCCTGCTAATCTCCTCTCTGTTCAGTCTCATGTTCTCCAGGCCGAATGCCAGTTCAGCCTCCACAGTCGACATGATTATCTGCTCCTCAGGGTTCTGGAAGACGAGGCCGACGTGGGATGCGAGTTCAGCGACGCCGTGTTCTTCTGTGTCAAGCCCGTCCACTCTGACAGAACCTGACATACTCCCGCCGCAATAATGAGGAATAAGGCCCAGTAGGAGCCTGCAGAGCGTGGATTTACCGCAGCCTGAGGGGCCGCTAACCAACACGAACTGTCCCTCTTCGACTGTGAAGTTCAGGTTCCGCAAGACGTACTCCTTCCTCTCGGGATACTTGTATGAGACTCCATTCAATTCAATCGCGTTCATCGCTCACCACACAGGGGAATAAACAATACAATGAGGGGCGCGACAGCCAACCATGATACTGAAGGCAAGATGAGGCTATCGACAGGCCAGTAGGCAAAGAGGCCGGAGTATTTCGCGTACAATGCTATGGTGAAGCCAATCACTGTTGCAGCGGCGAGAACGTATTCCCTCAGGGTCCACACATCCTTCCGGTATACTATCCTATCTGCGGTGTAGCCGCGCGCTGCCATTGATTCCGCGAGGTTGAATGCGCGCTCCAGTGATGTGACTATCGTGGGCGTTATCATCTTCGCCTGGTTCCTCATCCGCTCCATGGTCGGGCCGCTACCCAGTCTGATTCCGCGGGACATCTGCGCGTCGCGGATTGATGAGTAGTCCCTGAGTATCGCCGGCATGAACCTGAGTGAGATGGATGCGAGGAGGGTGATAGACGGAATGGACTTCGGCATAATGGCGAGTATGGTATCTTGGGTCGCTCCTGAGCTGAAAACCTGGAACGCAATCACAGTGTTCATGAGGAACACCGCCATGATTATCCCCATCAGCACGGACTCGCCGGTGATGGGACCGGCGAAAAACAACGTCGGTATCCTCAGGCCTGCCACGTGGATGCTCAACGGAATCTTGTATAGTGTCGTCTCTCCGTAGTGCACAAGGAACACGTTCACAAATAGTGGTATCGCGGACATCAGTAGGCCGATTTTAATGTACGCTCTCAGCGGCTTGTGTTTAGAGGCCGCTACCGTGGAGAGGGTTGCCAGGAGTGCCAGCTGGTAGAGCGGGTTGTATGTGAGGATGCAGTAGGTTAATGCGAGTGCGAGCCAGAGCGTCCAGTTCACCGTGTTCATACTTGCCTTTTTATATAGGGATGTCATAAATATAAACGTTGGATAAATTATCCAACGTGGTGTTTTATGGACAAAATCAACAAAATACTGGCAATACTGGCAATAACAGCGTTAACAACCGCAGCGGCAGCGGCGAGAGTGGCGGTGATAGTGGACACAGGTGAGACGACAGCTGAAAACTGCTACGAAGTCGATGAAGGCCAGAACATGGGATTCCTGTGCAGCAAATCAAGCTACGAATGCTCAGACTTCGGCTGGGGACAGTTCGTCACCTCAATAAACGGATTCGACTGCACATATACCAGCGAGAACCCGCACTGGTGGGCCCTGTTCAAGGACGGTGAAACCAGCATGGTCGGAATAAGCGACATTCCCGCTGAAGACAAAACATTAATAGGCTGGAAGTGCGGATCCGGCGAAGCCCCCTCAAGCCAGTCGACCTTCTGCGACATCTGCGAATGCGAAGGCGGCAAGGGTAGACCTGCACCAATACTCAAGGATCTGAAAGTGAAAATGACGTCAGAGCAACCCAGCCCGAACGAGACATTCACAATCAGGCTTTCCGACAACCAGACCGACGACGGCGTCCACGGAGCAACGATAGAGGTATTCGACAGTCTCGTGGGCGTGAACCCGCCCATCCTCTCCATGGAATCTGATGTGAACGGGACAGCGAACATCACAATAGAGAAGGCCGGGCAATATACCCTCCAAGTGAGCGGCGTAGACTACCCCCACCACTACCTGGACTTCAACGTCACGGCGACGACCACGACGACATCGACCACCACCAGCACCACATCGACGACGAGCACGACGTCGACGACCATCAAGCTGCCGGAACACTTCATTGACAAGATAATCACCACGACCACAACGACAGAGGAACCCATGCAACCGCAAATGGTCGGCGACGCAGTCAAACCACAACCACAAACCGAAGAAGGATTCTGGCAGTGGCTCGCCTCGCTGCTAAGATTAAACTAATTCCTCACCCCCGGCTCCAAAGAGCCGGGGCTTTCTTTATAAACAATAACCCCCAATTTCTGGATACAATGAAGGTCCTGGTGGTCGGCGGCGGAGCAAGGGAGCATGCGATAGCGGCTGCCCTCAAGGCGAGCCCAAGCGGTGTTGAACTCTATTCATTCATGTCAGCTGCGAACCCCGGCATCGTAAGAATCTCCAAGGAGCATGCCATCGGCGACATATGCGACCCAACGGCCGTCACCGACTGGGCGAAACTGAAGGCAGTCAAACTCGCGGTCATCGGCCCTGAGGCCCCACTCTCGGCAGGAGTCGTAAACGCCCTCGAGGATGCTGGGATACTATGTGTTGGCCCGAGGAAGGCACCCGCTCAGTTGGAGTGCGACAAGAGCTTCTGCCGCAACCTCATGCGGAAGAACAAGATAAAGGGCACGCTCGAATTCGGGATATTCGATAATGCGGATGAGGCCTGTCGTTTCATAGGCGACTTTGGAGGCGATTTGGCAATCAAGCCAGCAGGCCTCACCGGTGGCAAGGGCGTCATGATAATGGGCGAGCACTTCGACGCAGAAGGGGCGAAGAAGTATGTCCGCGAGATATTCGACACGAGGATGGGCGCCATCCCCAAGGTCGTCCTGGAGGAGCGCCTCATAGGCGAGGAATTCACCCTACAGGGATTCGTGGACGGCAACACCGTCGTCGGCACGCCGATGGTGCAGGACCACAAGAGAGCATACGAGGGCGACAGGGGACCGAATACGGGCGGGATGGGAAGCTACAGCGACAGCGGCTACATACTGCCGTTCCTCACAGAGAAAGACTACGATGACGGCCTGGCCATAATGAAAGCCACCGTCAAGGCAGTGAAGAAAGAGACTGGCGAAGAATACCGCGGTTTCCTATACGGGCAGTTCATGGCCACGAAAGACGGCGTGAAGACGATAGAGTATAACGCCCGCCTTGGGGACCCTGAGGCGATGAACATCATGAGCGTCCTAGACAGTGACATGCAGGAGATATGTCACGGTATCGGTGCAGGGAAACTCGCAGGCAAAATCAAGTTCAAGCCGAAGGCGACAGTCTGCAAGTATACCGTCCCCAAAGGTTACCCAGACAAGCCGCTCAACAACGTCGAAGTCACAGTCGACGAGGAGAGGATAAACGAACTCGGCGGCCACGTATACTATGCCTCAGTCCGGCAGGAGAACGGGAAGATACTGACGTCGAAGTCGCGGGCGGTCGCGGTCGTCGGAATCGCGGACACGATAACAAAAGCCGAACAGACCGCGGAAAAGTGCATGCCGTACGTGAAAGGCGAACTGATATACCGCAAGGACATAGGCACACCGCAGCTAATCCAGAAGAGGATAGAACACATGAGACTGCTGAGAGGCTAATAGTCAGCCTATCCTACCTCCATCTCCCTTAATACGATGGATGCGTGACCGTCTTCAACCCGATATATTTGTCGATTACGTTATACCTATGTGGCGGAACATCAAAAAGGGATTGAAGTACCGTTGACTAGAAGCCCTCTCTCGCCTGACATCCTCAGGAGAATTGAGGAGAGCGGCGGTGACCTAAAAAACTTTGAGGCAGCTCGTCAGAAGGCTGTCGACGAATTTGAGGCTCGCAGGAGGACGCTTACAACGCTGATGTTGTCGCTTTTCCCCAGCATCGCAGAGTTGACCGAGATTGAGACCAACAGCTTCGCCGGCTCTTACGTGCACCCGAAACAGGGTACACGCCCCACGAAAGTCGGCAGCGACAGGTTCCTGAAGGAATTGGGTTTCCCGGTGGATGCCTCTGCCATATCCCATGATATGGGGCTGCTTGAGGTCGGTTTCTACACTACCAAGGGCGGGTGGAATCTGGCTGGAGGTTGCCAACAGTGTTTCCCATTCAAGCGGAACGTGGTGCCGATAATCGGTGGAGTATTCATTGGGGGAAAAAGGTTAACCGATGGGGAGATTGCAAAACTGGGATTGGATGTAGTCAGGGACGACCAGGGTAAGCCTGTGAAATACAAGATTTTCGCGACCGGCGGACGGAGCGGCCTCATCCCCGGGGAATTCTCGATGGCTGTCGTCAGAACAGAAAAGGGCTACAGGATGCTTGAATCAGACAGGGAGATGAGGGAGATTGCCCAAGCGACCATTGAGCCGGGAGACTTACATGAACTCCGCGGTTTTGCCGAGAGTCTAGTCGCCAAGTCCGTTGAGGATGCAAGAAGGTTTGCCGCCGGGCAGCTTCCAGAACCGTTGGATTCGGGGGAAAGCCTTGTCGAAGAATTCTACGATAACCTGCTGGTCGGGGCTTTGGTGAAGAAGGGCGCAGTAGAGATGAAGCAGGTCGTCGGCATACAATTAAAGGGTTTGGGTGGAAGATACAAATTACATCTCACCCGCAAAGTGGGGGAGGGGGAGGTGGAACTGAACCTCCAAGACCCAGATGCAGATAAAGTAGGCATAAAATACGTTAAAATACCTGGATTAGAAGGCACTGTGGGCATCATAGTGGACTTAAACTATAATCCTGATGTGCCGAGGCCCATTGGCGGCGCACCCACCAAAGAGAGGCTGGAGAGGGAGCGTGACGTGATTCTCGCTAAAAACGGGGCTGTCTTATCAGGCATGACCGTAGGGGACGTCAGGCTCCTGGACAGAGGGCAGGTCCCACAGTTGTGCATCCAGGCGATAGGGGAAACCTGCCGGGTCGTGTTCGACGACACCCGGAGGGCGGGGATATTCCAGATGGACCCTGGGAGGGGAACGATGAATTACATGCAGTACCTGAGGGAGAGATACGACAATTACATTCCAGAAGCCAATCTCGAAGAAGAGCGGAAAGAACACTTCAGCCTGTTCAGCAGGAACGTCGGAACAAACATGAAGGCAATACTCGATTCTGGATTCACCGTCCCGCACGACCAATTGTTGGTCTGGAACGTAAGCACCGTCGGAGGCCTCACCGACTCCACGATGCTGTCTCCGCTTAGCGAGCCGAAGGTCGCTATGAGCCTATGCGTCGGATTCCTGAGGATGATTGACGGCGTCTACGGTGTCACCGGGAGCGGGCGGGAGAACCCAGACAGTTTCTTCGCTACTGAACACTTTAGGGAACTCGTAAGCGCGTTCATAGACAAGGAAAGTGCCGATAGGATGATGTCTCTTGCTTCGAGGGAGATGCCAAGCGGCGATTTTCGTGATATAGAGCACAGGAATAAGGTGTTGATTAAGATTAGCGGGGTCCTCACGGACATGTGGATGAAGTCCAAGGGCTTTGGGTATCGGTCCGTCTGGGGCATGCAGGACTATCAGGTTATAAGGAAGCTCGAGGGCGACCCGCTGTTGTGCGAGAAAATCGGCTTCAAGAGGGAAATGCTCGCTAACATGAAGAAAGTTTTGAAGCGTCCGGACGGTAGGGTCCTGATGTCAGACGGAAAAATGCTTACCGGCGCCGACGCAGTGGAGGAACTGAGGTACAAAATAGACTCCCAAGAGAGGTACCTGGCTGGTCTAAGCACCGGTGAGAACAATATGGGACAGTATGACAACGATTAAATAACACTACATGAGAAAACTGCGGGGATGACTATCCTATAACCCCCTTTATTTTTGTCCACGCATCCGCTGTCGCCTTAATCAGCGGCTGCACCACAGTCCAGCTTGTATCGCCCACCTCGATGTCCATCGCCCCGGGTGCGCTGAGGTACTGGTCCCCCATCCTACTGTTGTACTCGAGCCCTATCTCATACAGGCTTTCGCGTTTATTCCTGTGCTCTGGTCTATCCATCATCCTCTTCAATGCATGCTTCGTCAGCCAGTAGGCCCTCTGAGCCCAAAGGTACCCTCTTGGCATAGCCTCATCAGAGCCCGAGTATTCCATGCCCATATACCTTCCCTCAAGCGCGGCGAGTGTGCGTAGGCCCAGTCCGCTCCTTAAGTCTTCTATGCGTCCCCCAAGGATGGTTTCATCAGCCGACCTCTGCCACACGGTTATCATGTCGCGTATAACACGTTCCTCCTCGGTCTTTAGATTCGCCGGTGCGCCGGGGGCGAGATTATCCATCCTCTTCAGTGCCCTGCTCTGGGCTTGAGTACCTACCGCCTCACTCAATCCACCCCAGGCCTTCGCGGTCTCACTCAATGCGGCTTCCACGACTTCAATGTGTGATGCGTCAGCCGGTATGGCGGAACCCTCGAATTTCCCGCCGCCTATCGCGTCCTCATAACTCTTGCCGAGGGCATCAACGTCGAATCCCCTCATCTTAAAGAGTTTTATCGTGTCCCTGGTCGCCGCCTTGAGGTCGGATGCGAGAGACAACGCCAGTCTAGGGTCCCCCCCACTCAAGGCTTCCTTGGCGAGTGTGGAGACGCCGTCGACGTCGAACCTCTCCCTTGCCTTTGCCACTTCACGCTCTGCTGAATCCCTCACACGTGTTATCTCGCCTCCTAGGATTTCCTGTGGAATCTGGTTTTCCACGGGGCGGTGCCGCCTCCTCTCAATACTCATATTACCCTCTGGGATTGCGTGCATTTAACCGCCGATGCACATGATGGGCATCAGGGGGGACTGACGGGAATATCCCCTCGCCTGATGACTTCGTAGATCTTCTCGTTGTCGAATGTCGTCTTGTACTCGAACGTGTAGTCCAGGGAGAGTGACGTGTTCACTTCATAGCCGTTTATCGGCGACACGAAGTTCACGAGCCTCTCGAATTTCACGTTAGGGTCGAAGACGTCACCGAATATGTAGACTCTTCCGCCATTTTGCATGTGGGCGTCTATTATCCCCTTCAGCGTCTGAAGGGACCCCTTGCTGCCCTCGACGCAGCAGAAGAGGTCCCAGACGCTCGTCATGTCCCTCTTTGCGAAGTATGGGATGTACATCCGGTCGAGCGCTGAGTCGCCGAAGCCGTTGACGATAATAAGGTCGCCTCGTTTAGAGAAATCCTTCAGGAACGCGCTCTTTGCTATATGGCGGTTGTTCTCTGCCAGATGAAAAGGGTATACAGTCCCGAAAAAGTTGATGCTGAATAGCAGGATGAGGATGGCGTATGGGAGGGCCCTAAACACCATGTGCCCGTGCTGTCTCATGTCTTTGTAGACCATCGCCGCAAGCAGCCAGAATGGCATCAGGAGGGGGACGACCTGCTGGTTGTTCTCCGGATTATAGTAGAGCTGGAACGGCATGAAAGAGACGATGAAGAATATGCATACTATGGTGAGCCTACCGTAAGCCTTCCATATCCGCATACGGTAGACCGCAGAATACGCAAGCAAGGGGACGAACAGAGCCCAAAATACCTGGGCTAGTTTCGGGTAAGGCCAGTATCCCAGGACGACGGTATGGAGTGCGGTGAGAGCCCTCCCCGCAGAGAGGCTGTTGTATCCTGTCCATACGCTATGCTGACTGGGGCCGAGGAACCATACAATAAGGCCGTTTGTCGGCACGGAGAGGACAAGCAGGCCGATTCCCAGATAGACCGCCGTGATGAGGAAAGTAGCGCAGATCAGGAAGGTTGCGGCCCCCTTAATCCTCTCCCTTATCGGGCCATTGCCTGCGAGGATGGCGAAGAGGAATGCAGGTGCGAAGACGAGGTGTAGCTGGTATAGGAGGACCTCGATGGCGTAGAGGACGCCGGCGAGCAGGTAATTTGGCCGTCTCTTTCCATGAGGGAGTATCAGGTATAGTGCGCCTACTAATGGGAGGCATGGCATTATCATCGTCTCGCATTCGCCGCTGTAGCGGAAGTACCCCCAAGAGAACGCCAGCAGTAGCGACGAGAGTATGGCGACCCTATCGTCCCCTACGATTTTTTTGACGAGCATGAGGAAAACGGCAACTCCCAGGGCTGCAAAGAGGGCGTTGAGGACCTCGATGGGGACGATTGCACCCTGGGTGTAGCCCAAGCTGACCCATCCGAGATAGAACAGCCGCATGATTAGATGTTGTATGATGTGTCTGCTGTCGAACATGTCGTTGTGATTCTCGACGTTGGCGGCGTCGAGTATCGAGTCAAAGACGTAGTACCTGGAGAGGAGCGACAGGTAGGTGGCAAAGATAAAAAGGAAGAGAAGGACGATAATGGAGGCCTCCGTGAACTTCCATCCGGAATCGGCTCTTCTGCGCACCTTCCCCATCCAGACTCATTGGGCGCTGTCGGTTAAAAATCGACCCAACTTCCGACGCGGACGATGGATACCTATCCGGATTTCGCCCACAGTTTAAGACTTCGAGCATATCCCGCATGGTTGTTTCCCTGCTGCCTGTGCTTCCTCGGCGCTTTTGTAGCAGATGAGGTTCTTCTTCGACAGCGTCGTCGCATATTTGCAGTCGCAGCGGTGGTATTTCCCGCTGCTCTTGCTTGATACGTACTGTGAACCAGGCGGGCACCCGAGTGTAAGGCATGCGAAGTCGGATTCCGTGGCCAGTGTCGTTGACGTCGGGATACTATTTGTGGCGTTCGTCACCCATATGTACTGTATCGTGTTATTGCATGCCTGGCACTTGCAGACGGTTTGGGCGCATCTTGGGCAGTCCCTCTCATGCCCTCCGCAGCCTTCTTGTGTGTCGGTCACCCACCCGTCGCTGCAGACATACTTTTCCACAGTTTGCTGGGTGAGGCAACCGCAGACTAAAAGCACAAGCGCAATAAGCCATCTCATATAGGAGAACCGGCGAGATTACAATATAAACCGGTATAGTGTTTGGTAGTAATATTCCCAAACTGCTTGAGTGTAACCAATGGTAGAAATAGAAACCTACGGCTGCGCAGTCAACCAGGCGGACAGCGAGGCCATATCCGGCATCCTGACGGCCTCCAGCCTCTTGGGGGCTGATGTGACTGTGGTGAACACGTGCACTGTGAAGAGCCCGACTGAGTCGAAGATTCTCCGCAGGCTCAGGCAGCTGAAGAGCGGCGGCAGGAAGGTCGTAGTCGCAGGGTGCATCCCGGCGGCCCGCCCGGCGGTTGCCGATGAGTTCCCAACATTCTCTTTCATCGGCGTGAATAGCAGGGACGTTGCTGAAGCGGTGCGGTGCGCGCAAGATGGCAGGCGCTACGTTAACATATCGACTGAATCCGATGGTCCGGGACTCCCCTGCATCGCAGGCAATCCCCTCATAGCGATAGTGCAGATATCTGCAGGGTGCCTTGGGAGCTGCAGCTACTGCCAGACTAAACTCGCAAGAGGCAACTTAAAATCCTTCAGGGAGTCTGATATCAAAGACAAGGTGGAGCATGCCATCGTCGAGGGAGCCAAGGAGGTTTGGTTGACTTCACAGGACACCGGCGCATACGGTCTTGACATAAAGTCCAACCTACCTAGTCTACTGTCCTTGATCTTGAGTCTTGACGGCGACTTCAGGGTCCGCGTCGGCATGATGAATCCCAATCACGCGCTCAGGATGCTCGACGACCTGGTCGAAGCATACATGGGCGAGAAAGTGTACAAGTTCCTGCACCTGCCTGTGCAGAGCGGAGACGACGGCGTCCTAAAGGATATGAACCGACTATACACCGTCGGCGAATTCAGGGAGGTCGTCAGCGCATTCAGTAAACTGAACGTCACACTCTCGACAGACGTCATCGTCGGCTACCCGACTGAAACGAAGGAGGCATTTGAGAACACGCTGAAACTCATCGAAGAAGTCAAGCCTGACGTCCTCAATGTCACACGCTACTGGCCTCGCCCAGGCACGAGGGCTGCGGGCCTCAAGCCTGTGGTTGGCAGTGAGGTGAAATGCAGGAGCAGGCTGGTGAATGCTCTCTTCAAACAGGTCGGGCTTGAGCGCAACAGCAGGTGGGTTGGCTGGAAGGGCAAAGCCCTGATTTCAGAAGTTAATCCCGACGGCACCTTCACGGCCCGCAACGACTGGTATAAGCCTATAGTCGTTGAGGGAGGGAGGTTGGGCGAGAAGGTAAATGTCAACGTGATACGAGCAACCTACTACGACCTTCGAGGGGAAACAACTTAAAAAGAAATAAATCTGCTATCCGAACTGCTCTTTAATCAACCTGTCAGGCGTTACATTAGCCTCAGCTAGCATCCTCCCAACAGCCTCAACCATCTTAGGCGGACCGCAGACATAGAATACCCTCTGATTATAATCCGGCACATGCTCTCGCAGGATATCCAACCGTATGACCCCGCTTGGGCCAGTCCAATTATCAGGCGGCTTAGATGGTACATATAATGTCCTGAGTCTTGGGTTTATGGCCTTCATAGACTCAAAATCATCCCTGAAGAATGCATCCTCGATGCTGTTGACGCCCCAGAGGAGTGCGATATCACAGTCGAGGCTCATGTCAGCCGCCCACTTGCACATGCTACGAAACGGCGTTACGCCTATTCCACCTGCGAGGAAAACCACCCGACTGTGCGCCTCATTGAGGGTGAACTTCCCATTGGGGCCGATGACATGTACCCGGTCTTTAGTCTTCAGTCTTGAGAGGGCAGTCTTGAACTCTGAGCCGCTCAACCTGGTCGTGAACTCGAAATAACCCTCCTCACTGGGGGAACTGCTGAACGAGAAAGGCTTCACCAGCCTGTCATCCAACCTCAGGAGGAAATACTGTCCAGCCCGAAAATCAAGGCCCTCAGGCCGCTCAAACCTGAACGTCCGTACGCTCCCCCCACGCTCGATGGCCGCAAGGAGCGGGACATCATAGTCCATGTCACATAATCAGACGAGGAAAATATAAACCCCCTCATCCAAGATGGAGGATTGGCGATAAGAGGAGCAGCCCGGTCAGCACCAACAGTATAACCGTCGT
>Ga0315284_10011398_pt1 | contig 12683 bp, 8 predicted proteins | sample YL17G09_16_MG_FD_203696 | JGI IMG/M metagenome (GOLD analysis project Ga0315284, IMG submission 203696) | Sediment microbial communities from Yellowstone Lake, YNP, Wyoming, USA - YL17G09_16 | ecosystem: Environmental > Aquatic > Freshwater > Lake > Sediment | place: USA: Wyoming | collected... | reverse complement strand
ACGGTGTGTTTGGCATGAGACAATGCATTGCTAAGCGCATAGTCGTCGTCAGATTCCGCGCTGCGTTTCGCCCAACTGAGATAGACTGATGGATCAATCCAACGTTGCGCAAACCAATTGCAGCCTCGCGCTTCATTGGCCGGTATTGTTGGGGCAGCCGACAATATATCTGCTGGGTGAACTTTTGTCCTTTTGAAGTCTATTTGCCAATCGGTAGAATTCGTCATCGTTCGCCTCTCGAACCACGGACCTCAGCACCCGCTGTGTCTACTGAGGGATTCTACCGTGGCGCGATAGACCAGGAAGGCTAAAAACAAAGGATGAGTGCCCATCAAACGGAGAGAGGGAGATAGAGAGCCACATTTAATTCTTGGCATAACCCAGACGCCAGCGATGACGCCGGGAAGCAAAAGAAGCTAATTCCCCTATGTGGGCGACAAACGTCTGATCCACACCCAGATATCTCGACTTCCCTGGGCTCCGCTCGACGCGACAAAGTAAACAGGTAATCCATCGGCAAGCTGGCGTTTGCCGCTACCACCCGTCGGGAGATTGGGCACTACAGTACAACGCGTGGGCCGAGGAGTCGACCCACGCGTCGGTCAATTCGAAGGCACCATCGCCAAGCTTGCTTGACGATGCCACCCATCACTAATTCGCAATCTGCAATCCGAAATCCACAATTAGAGAGCGGCTATTCCGTCACTTTGCCGGTGGCGGCCCACTCGGTGCCTCGGATGATGATCTTCTGGACGCTGGGGGTTTTGAGGGCTTTGCCGTCGTGGCCGTAGGCGTTGTGGACGACGCGGCCCTGGCCGTAGCTCTTCACGAAGATGAGCGGCTCCGTCTTCTTGCTCCAGTCGGAGTCGGCCGTGACGAGGACGTGGATTTCCTCGTTGCCCTGCAGCTTGGCGTAGAGCTCGTCGTTGGTCGTGAAGTCGGTCAGGCCCTTCGTGATGGGATGCTCTTTATCGACGATTTTCGACGTGAAGTCGCTGCGCGGGCCGTGGCCGGAGGTGCCCATGACCCACTTACGGCCGCAGAGCTTGCCGAACTCCTCCCACTTCGGGAACGACGCGGTGGCTAAGTGCTGGACGAAGAAGCCCTTGCCGCCCTTGACGTAATTCAGGAGATTCTCTTTGGCTTGTGCAGGCAAATCGCCGAGCTTTTGGGCATAGATCGTGAACACGATCACGTCGTAGTTCTTCAGAGCGGTTGCCGATTCAAGGATCAGCGGGTCCTCACTGACTTTGACGTCGAATTTGCCGGACCCGACGAGGATTTCTCGCGTGGTCTCGGAGATCTCGCGCCAGGGGTGGGCGGAGACGTCGTCGCCGGTGATCAGGAGGACCTTGATCTGTGCCGGCTTCTCGGCCGGATTGGCCCCCATGCAAAATACCATGCCCACAACTGCCAGCAGAGCTACAACTCTCAGTGAACACCGCATGTCATTTCTCCTTATCTGTAAAGAACACTCAACCCAACCACTGACGCGGACCGCCCCTCCGGTCGTGACCATTCCCCGGCTCGGCCGCTTGGGCAGATTCTACCGAGGAACTGGTGACAGGGAAACCGAAAAACGCAAACCCGTGACAGAAAAGCCGTTCGGGTACAAGCTGCGAACCACATGTGCGACCAAGTATCGTGGGGGCCCTTCCATGTGTCATGTCGAGCGAAACGGAGCGTAGTCGAGACATCTGGCATCGCAAACACCGCACCTTTCGATCGCGGCCAGACCCCTCGACTACGCTCGGGGTGACAGAAACGGCCTGTTCCGCCACGAAATGCAGTCGCACAGCACAACCCGCGAGCCAGGGAATTCGCTTGACCAGCGGACCATTTGCCGATAGCCTCAAGTAGCATTCTTGATGGTCCTGTTGGAGCGAGCAAATGGTGCAGGTCTCTGAGAATTCGAGAGACATTGAAAAGTGGCTTAGGCTGATCCGGGCGGATGAAGTCGGGCCGGTGACGTTTGGGCGGCTGTTGAAGTACTTCGGCTCGGTGGATGCGGCCCTCGGGGCCTCCGTCGGCAGATTGACGAAGGTCGAGGGCATTGGGTCGGTAACAGCGGAACGGATCGCGGCCAGTCGCGAAAAATTCGATGCCTGTGCCGAGCTGGAGCTGGCGGCAAAGCTCGGCGTCTGGCTCGTGCACACAGAGGACCCGCGTTACCCGCCGGTACTCAAGCAGATCTACGATCCGCCGCCGGTGCTGTATGTCAAAGGTACGCTGTGCCGTGAAGATAGTCTGGCTGTCGCTATCGTAGGGTCGCGCCGGTGCAGTCTATACGGACAGGAGCAGGCGTCGCGATTGGCGCATCTGCTTGCGGCCTCTGGGTTTACAATCGTCTCCGGCATGGCTCGCGGGATCGACACAGCCGCGCATACCGGTGCCCTGGCGGGCGAAGGCAGGACGATCGCCGTGCAGGGTTGCGGCCTGTCCCGCGTGTTTCCGCCGGAGAATGCGAAGCTTTTCGAGTTGATAAGTGCTTCTGGCGCCTGTATTTGCGAGCTTCCCGTGCGGGCCGAGCCGTTGGCCGAGCACTTCCCGCCCCGCAACCGGATCATCGCCGGGCTGAGCCTTGCCACCATCGTCGTTGAGGCCGGACTGCGATCCGGGGCCCTGATTACCGCCAAAACGGCCTTGGAGAGCAACCGCGAGGTGATGGCGGTGCCGGGTAAGGTGGATTCGCCGCTGAGCCAGGGGCCTCATTACCTCATCAAACAGGGCGCGAAGCTCGTCGAATCGGTCGAAGACGTGATGGAAGCGCTCGGATACGTCGGCGATCAGCTCAAGGAGCACACAGCCGCTGCGGCCAAGGAAGCCACGGAAAAGGTCGAGGCCCCCTTGTTTGAGACGGCCAAGCTCAACCTCAAAGGCCATGAGAAGGTGGTCCACGAGTTGCTCAGCAAAGAGCCTCAGCACATCGACCAGATCATTGCGGACGCGAATCTGCCGGCCGGGGTAGTCAACGCCGGCCTTGTGTCTCTGCGGCTCAAGGGCATCATCAAGCAGTTGCCCGGTAACCTTTTTGTACGCCGTTAGTTACGACAGGTACTGGCCACAGCGGTTGGCCTGCCCCGCCATCGCCATTCGCCTCCGGCGGCACACACAACCCATCTCTCAACCCCGGTTCCAGCCGGCATCTGCAATAAACCGGGCCCTTCGGGCGTCGATTACTACATGTGTGCCGTAGCAGTACTTTGGCCTGCGTTGGGCTAAGGTGAAAGGCACGAGGAGGCCCGTCATCATTAAACGGACTGATAGAATGGCAAGGGTACCTAATAGGAAGAGAATACTGAACGAGCAGCCATGTTTATCGGCCCTTGCCATAACCATTGATAGCGAAATGAGTTAGGTACATCTCAAATGGAGCGTTGTGCAGATTTCTCGGTTCCTGTCCAACATCGGTGGTTGACTACAGGAATGCAAGTTGCTAACATGGTGGATTCATGGCCAAGACAATAAGGACAACCGGAAAGAAACGCACGGGAAGGAGCTCTTCCAAGGTCGCCTCGATTAAAGCCAACAAGGCTTTCAGTAACCATAAGGAAGCGATCGCGTATCTGTTTGACAGGACTGACTACGAGAAGGAAGAGCGCGTCCGTTACAATGTGACGACCTTCAGTCTCGAGCGGATGAAGAAACTATTGGCGCTCGTCGGTGATCCCCATACCAAGATCAAGACGGTGCATATCGCCGGCACGAAGGGCAAGGGCTCGACGGCCACGATGCTTGCCAAGATGCTCGAAGCGAACGGGCTGACCGTGGGCCTGTACACCTCCCCGCACCTGGTTCACCTGCATGAGCGAATCGCGGTGAACTCGGAGATGATCAGCGATGCCGAGATGCTCGATCTGCTCAATCGCATCTATGCCCCTGTGGAGAAGCTGAGCAAGACGGATCCGCCCACGTTTTTCGAGATCATGACGACGCTGGCCTTCCTGCATTTCGTGGACTGCAATATCGATATCGGCGTGATCGAGACGGGCATGGGCGGCCGGCTGGACAGCACGAACGTCATCCTGCCGGAAGTCGTTGGCATCACAAGCCTTAGCATCGACCACAAGCTGCAGCTTGGCGAGACGCTCGACCGGATCGCGATGGAGAAGGCCGGCGTGTTCAAGCGCGGCGTGCCGGCGGTCACGGTGGAGCAGGAGCCAATGGCCATGAACGTGCTGCGGGCGCAGGCTACAGCCATGAAGACCCCCTTGAGCGTGACCGGCACCGACATCGACTTCTCCTGTCGATTCGAGACTTCGCGGGAGCACGGGCCGCACACACGCATCTGCCTGACCACCCCGACAAGCAGATTCGAGCATCTGCGCGTGCCCCTGCATGGCCGGCACCAGGCCATCAACTGCGGGCTGGCCCTGGCGCTGCTGGATAAGCTCAAAGCCGCCGGTTACCAGATCGACAACGACAAGGCCGCCGCCGGGCTCAATGATGTGAGACTGGCCGGCCGCATGGAGATGATCTGCGACGATCCTCGCATCATGATCGACGGTGCGCACAACGCCGCCAGCATTCGCGCGCTGATCCACGCCATCGGCCAGAATATCCCCTACGATTCCATGGTGGTCATCTTCGGCTGCAATAGCGACAAGGACATCAAGGGCATGCTGGCGGAGCTTCAATACGGGGCCGACAAGGTCATCTTCACCCGAAGCAATTCGGTCAAGGCCGCCGCACCGCAGGAACTCGCCGACATGTACACGGAGATCTGCGGCAAGATGTGCCAGACGGCCAGTTGCCTCGGCGAAGCGCTGCCGCTTGCCCGCAGCGCCATCGGCAGAGAAGACCTGATCTGCATCACGGGCAGTTTCTACCTGATCGGACAGGCAAAGGTCCGTTTCCAGCCACGTGTCGTGTCAACCACCGCCTGATCCCGCATCGCTGCGTACTCAGCTTCTCGCTATCCGCGAGAGATCTGTGGGTACGCCCCTCGAATGCTGCTTGGGCGAAAGACCAGATCGTCTGCTGCAAGATCCGATCTCAGTTGTGTCAAGTCCCCTCTGTAGAGATCCCCGTGGCGCTGGAGTACGCGCGTACCTACTTGCCCTGCGGGTAGAACCGCAACCATCTCGCGCGCCTCGCTGAGCATGAGATGCCATTTCCGCAGCAGATCCGCAAGGGCGGGGGGCGGACCGTCAAAGGAGAGCCCCTCCAGTTCGGCGGTCGTGTAACGCCCGGAACGACCGGCCTGCTCCAGGATGGTCAAAGGGCTGAAGCCCGGGTCTTTGCCGCAGGCCGCCCACGCCAGATATCCCAAGGGCTGAATTCGCTCGTGGCAGGTGATCATGTCGATCCAGTCGCGGATTTCGAGCCGTCCTGCCAACGCCAGGACCTTGTTCGTCGCCAAGTCAAATGGATGCAACACCAGCCCCAACTCCTCATGCGGGACCAGAGGGAAGAACCGAAAGGCGCTGTCGCGTGTCCATTGCATCAGCACCGTATCGGGCCCCTTGCCCACCACGGCCTCCACATAGCCGCGGCGTTCGTGAATGGATCGCACCTCATAGCCGTGGCTATCGAGCAGGTTGCGGTCGGCCTGCCATGTGGCGTCCAGGGCATCGAGCGTGTCGTGAAAAAGGCCGATGTCGCGGGAAATTCGCCGGCCTCCGGTCAGAAGGTTCAATGCAACCCCTCCCGCCACGTAGGCTTCTCCCTGTTCGAGACGGTTGATCGCTATGAGACGGCAGAGGGTCTGCTGGAATCCGGTGAGAGCCATTGATATAATTCCCCAGCCTTGCGGAGTGCCTCCCGGTCGCTGTACCGACGGATGTAGTCGAGCACACGCAGCACATCCTGCCGATCAGTCGGATAGTAGTCTGCCCGAAGAAACCACAGACACCGATCCCGGTACGTATCAACCAACTGGTTGATCTGTCGCCGAAGGTCTTCATCGATTGGATTCATGATGCCACCACGATAGCATGTTCCGGGGAAATCGGCAAGCCCGTCCTGATCGGCTCCTGGCCACGCGCGTTTTATAGTTGACGATCCCTCCATCGGGCCTTTTAATCTCTATCCTATCTTGTATGTAGTCTGCGCATATCTGCAAGCAGAAGCAACACGGTTGCGGCGAAGGAACATGCGATGGCTGAGAAGGCCAGCTATATTGCAGTGGACCTCGGCGCCGAGAGCGGTCGAGTCATGCTCGGCTGCATCGCCGACGGTCGATTGACTCTCGATCAGATTCACCGCTTCAGCAACGGCCCGGTGGATGAGCATGGGTCCCTGCGGTGGGACTTCGACCGGCTGCTGTCGGAGATCAAGACCGGCATCGGACAGGCGGTCAAGCAAGCCGACGGCCGGGTCCGTGGCATCGGCGTGGACACATGGGGTGTGGACTTCGGCCTGCTCGGGGCCGACGGGCAGCTTATCGAGAAGCCCTACCACTACCGCGACAGCCGGACCAACGGCATGATGGACAAGGCATTTGAGATCATGCCGAAGCGGCGGGTCTATGAGAGCACCGGCATCCAGTTCATGCAGCTCAACTCGCTCTACCAGGTCCTCGCCATGCGACTGGCAAATTCGCCGGCGCTGGCCAGGACCGAGCGACTGCTCTTCATGGCGGACTTGTTCACGTACTTCCTCTGCGGCAAGGCCTTTGGCGAGTACACGCTGGCAAGCACCTCGCAGATGATGGATATGAAGACCGGCCGGTGGTCCCAGCCGATCTTCGATGATCTCTCGCTGCCCATGAAGATCATGCCCCAGATCGTCATGCCGGGGACGGTCGTTGGCGACCTGACGGACGCCGTGGCCAAGGAAATCGGCTGTCCGAAGATTCCCGTCATCGCCATCGGCTCGCACGACACGGCGTCGGCGGTCCTGGGCGTCCCCGCAACCGGCAACAAGTGGGCGTACTTGTCTTCGGGCACATGGAGCCTGATGGGCGTCGAGCTGCCCAGCGCCATCATCAACGATAAGTCGTTCAAGTATGAGTTCACGAACGAGGGGGGCGTCGAGAACACGATCCGCCTCCTGAAGAACATCATGGGACTGTGGTTGGTGCAGGAAAGCAAGCGGCAGTGGCAGCGCGAGGGCCAGGACCTCTCCTACGGCGAGCTGACGAGAATGGCTGCGGCGGCTAAGCCGTTCTTCGGACACATCGAATGCGACCGCAGCGAGTTCCTCACGCCGGGCGACATGCCGGGGCGGATCAACAAGTGCCTCTCCGAAACCGGCGAGAAACCCACGCAGGACAAGGGCCAGATGGTCCGCCTGACCCTCGAAAGCCTCGCCCTCAAGTATCGCTCGGTCCTCAATGCGATCGAGGATGTCACCGGCCGGGCCATCGACGTCCTGCACATCGTCGGCGGTGGGATTCAGAACGAGCTCCTGTGCCAGTTCACCGCCAACGCGATTGGCAGGAAGGTCGTCACCGGCCCCGTCGAGGCCACCGCCAGCGGCAATATCCTGATGCAGGCCAGGGCCGCCGGACAGGTCAAGAGCATCGACGAGGCCCGCGAGGTCATCCGCAACTCCTTTGAGCTGAAAGAGTATCGGCCCCAGGATACGGGTCTCTGGGAAAAGCAGTACAAGAAGTGCGCAGGCCGCAAATAATGGATTCCAGCCTGCGCGGGAATGACATACGCGATCATGGCCTCGGACAGACGTGGAAGGAAGGAGACAGGGATTTTGATCGAGAAACTTGAACGGCAGTTGGACAGCTTCGATCCCGCCGAACGCAAGGGAGCGCTGCTGGCTCTGCTCGAAAAGGTGAAGGCCGGGGAGATTGCCTTTTCCAAGCCCTGCAGATTCGTGAATCTGCATTGCCACACGTTCTTCTCGTACAACGCCTACGGCTATTCGCCGACGAAATTCGCCTGGCTGGCCCGCAAGGCGGGACTGGCCGTAGTGGGCACGACGGATTTCGACGTGCTCGACGCGCTCGATGAATTTCGCGAAGCCTGCCGGCTGCTGGGCCTAAAGGGGTGTTCGGGCCTGGAGACGCGAGTCTATGTGCCCGAGTTCTCGACACGGGTGATGAACTCACCGGGTGAGCCGGGTATCTCGTACCATATGGGCGTCGGCTTCCCAAACTCGAAGGCGCCGAAGTCACAGGAAGCCTTCCTGCGTGGCCTCAAGCAGACCGCCCAGCAGCGAAATCGCGAGCTGATGCATCGGGTGAACCGGCATCTCAGCCCCGTGGAGATCGACTACGAGCGCGACGCGCTCATGCTGACGCCGGCTGGCAATGTGACCGAGCGGCACATGTGCCTGGCATACGCCCGCAAAGCCGTGGACATCTTCGGCCACAGCGACAAGCTCATCGAGTTCTGGTCGCAGAAGCTGGGCGCCGATCCCGTACGACTCGGGCTGCCCGAGGGGCGCGACCTGCTCAATACGATCCGGGCCAAGACGATGAAGCGCGGCGGGGTCGGATACGTCCAGCCGGACGAGGGCTCGTTCCCGCTGATGGCCGACACGAACCGCTTCATCCTCGCGGCGGGCGGAATACCGGTGCACACGTGGCTCGACGGCACCAGCGACGGCGAACAGGCGATCGAAGAGCTGCTCGATGTCGCGATGAGCACGGGGGCCGTGGCCCTCAACGTAATCCCAGATCGCAACTACACGCCTGGCGCCCCGGACCAGAAAGTGAAGAATCTCTACCGCGTGATCGAGGTGGCGAAGCGCCGCCATCTCGTCGTGGTCGAGGGCACCGAGATGAACAACCCGGGCCAGAAGTTCGTCGATGATTTCGACACCGAAGAATTGGCCCCCTTGCTGCCGGTATTCGTGACGGGCGCCCACATCGTCTATGCCCACTCGGTGCTGCAGCGGCAATGCGGCCTGGGATACACGAGCGCCTGGGCGGACAAGCACTTCGGCACAGCCGAGCGAAAGAACGCGTTCTTCGAGCAGGTCGGCGCGACCTTGACGCCGCAGCAGGAAGACAGCCTCCTCGCGGGACTCAAGGACACCGCGTCACCGGGCGACGTACTGAAAAGGATACGGGCGTAATTCGCGCGGCTGGCTCATAGTAGCAAAGAGGATAGACAACACGCATGAAGACGAACATACCCGCGAAACAGTATGCGGTCCAATTGATCGGGCCGGACCAGCTCATCCTGAACGAGTCCAAGGACGTGTTCAAGCCAGGGCCGCACCAGGTCCTGGCGAAGGTGGAGGTTGTCGGCCTGTGCTTCTCGGATTTGAAGCTGCTCAAGCAGTTCACCGGCCACGTCCGCAAAGGTCCGGTCGTGGAAGGCGTCGACCCCGGCATCCTCAAGGACATCCCGAGCTATGTGCCGGACGCGGCGCCGACAGTGCCCGGGCATGAGACGGTCGTTCGGATCGTCGCGGTCGGGCCGGGCGTGGAGAGACACAAGCCCGGCGAGCGGTATCTCGTGCAGACGGATTATCGCTGGGTCCGCACAGCCACCTCCAACGCCGCCTTCGGATACAACTTCGAGGGCGCCCTGCAGGAATACGTCCTGATGGACGAGCGGATCATCACCGCCCCGAATGGCGAATCGATGCTCATCCCGGCAAGCGAGAACATGGCGGGCTCGGCGATTGCCTTGGCGGAGCCCTGGGCGTGCGTCGAGGATGCGTACGTCTCGAAGGAGCGGACTGCGCTCAAGGCAAGCGGCCGGATGCTGATCGTCGCGGATGTGGAGCCCGCGAGCGGCCGAATGAGTAATCTCTTCCGCCGGCACGGCACTCCCGGCAATATCACGTGGGTCTCCAAGCTGACGCCGCCGGCGGACCTTGGGGCTGCGGTGATCCGCGCCAAGTATGTCGATGGGCTTGAGGACGCCGCCTACGACGATGTCATCTACTTCGGGGCGAACGCACGCACGGCGGAGTCGCTGTTCGCCAAGGTTGCCGCGAATGGCTTGTTGAATTTCGTGGTGGGCGGCGAGCGGTTCGGCAGACCTGTCGTGACCATGGTCGGCCGGGTCCACTACGGCGGGATTCGCATCATCGGAACGGCCGGGGCGGACCCCGCCGACTCCATGAAGTACATCCCCAAAACCGGCGAGATTCGCCACGGCGATCGCATCAACGTCGTCGGCGCCGGCGGGCCCATGGGAATGATGCACGTCATCCGCAACATCTGCCAGGGAGTCGCAGACGTGAGCGTGTTCGCGGGGGACGTGGACGACAACCGGCTGGCTGCCCTGACGAAAATCGCTCAGCCGCTGGCGGAAAAAAACGAGGTCGAGTACAACACGTACAATGCAAGAGATGGGCAGAGCCCGGAGGACTGTAGCTACACGGTCCTGATGGCGCCCGTGCCTGAGCTGGTGGCAGCCGCCGTGCACAACTCCGCCACCCGGGGCATCATCAACATCTTCGCAGGCATCCCGGCGACCGTCACGGGCGAGATCGACCTGGATGCCTACGTCGAGAAGCGGCTGTACTTCATAGGGACCAGCGGCTCAACCCTGGACGACATGAAACGCATGCTGGAGAAGGTCGAGACGGGTCGGCTGGATACGAACGTGAGCGTGGCCGCCGTCTGTGGCCTGGACGGCGCCGTCGAAGGCATTCGCGCGGTCGAGAATCGTTCCATTGCCGGCAAGATCATGATATACCCGGCGTGCAAGGGCCTCGGCCTGACGCGGCTGGAGGAACTCACCGAGAAAATGCCCGAAGTGGCAGCGGCCCTGAAGGACGGCCTCTGGACCGCCCAAGCCGAGAAAAAGTTGATTGAAAGATGTTCGAGGAATTGATTTTTGCTGTCATACAAGGAAAGGACACAAAGATGAATCGGACTGGGAGAATCTCGTCACGTCAGTTGTACCATCGGAACGAAACGACTCTATCGACGCTATTGCTGGCCGTCTGTGCTTTGATCTGTCTGGCGACGACGGACCTGTTCGCGCAGGGCCGGGCGTTCAACGGCCTGGATATGGACCTGGGTAACCTGGCGCGACTGTCGAACGCCAAGACGCGCTCGATCAGCCCGGAGAACTTCACCGGCGAAAAGGGCAAGGCCGGCATGGCCACCGAGGGCACCGGCAAGAACGCCGCACGCGACTTGGGCCAGGGCTGGAAGGTTTCGCCCTCGGTGCGGATTCCCGCGAAGTCCACGTTCACAATGGGTGAGATCAACGGCTCCGGCGCAATTCAGCAGATCTGGATGACGCCCGCCCCGCTCGACAAGACGCAGCTCTACGTCCTCCGCTTCTACTGGGATGGTGAGACGGCGCCCTCTGTGGAAGTGCCGATGAGCCATTTCTTCGCTTGCGGCTGGGGCAAGTACGCCCAGATCAACTCGCTGGCCGTCTGCGTGAATCCGGGCAGTGCGTTCAACTGCTACTGGCCGATGCCGTTCCACAAGAGCGCCAAGCTCACGATGGAGAACCTCGACGACAAGGACATGACGCTCTACTACCAGATCAACTACACGCTGACCGACGTGCCGGAGAGTATGGCCTGCTTCCACGCGCAGTACCGCCGCGAATCGCCGCTCAAGACCAAGGGCCTCTATACGATTCTCGACGGCGTCCAGGGCCAGGGCCATTTCGTCGGCACCTACCTCGCGTGGGAAGTCCATAGTCCCGGCTGGTGGGGCGAAGGCGAAATCAAGTTCTACATGGATGGCGACAAGGAGTTCCCGACCATCTGCGGCACGGGCACGGAGGACTACTTCTGCGGCTCGTACAACTTCGAGAACCGCGAAACGAAGAAGTACCAGACCTTCTCCACGCCGTACACCGGCCTCGCTCAAGTCCTCCCGCCGGACAAAATCTATGAGGTCGGCCAGCGACTCGGGTTGTATCGCTGGCACGTCACCGACCCCGTCCGGTTCGAGAAAGACCTGCGCGTGACCATCCAAGCGCTCGGCTGGCAGAAAGACGGGAAATATCTGCAGGAAGAAGACGACATCGCATCGGTCGCGTATTGGTACCAGGCGGAGCCGCACGCCCCATTCCCCAAGCTGCCCGACAAAGAGGCTTTGAGGGTTGCGCCGCAACAATAGACCATTGCTCGTAGTATGCCCGTAAGGGCATCGAATGAATCGAAAGAAACGCCTTACGGCGTCACTACAAACCTGGCGATGAGGAATACAATGACAAGTTCAAGACGGATCGAGCAGGCGTACAGGCTGGCACGTGAGCGATATGCCCAGTACGGCGTCAACACGGAAAAGGCGATGAGGCGGCTCGGCAAGATCGCCATCTCGCTGCACTGCTGGCAGGGAGACGACGTCGGCGGGTTCGAGAACGCCCGGGGACTCAGCGGCGGCGGCATTATGGCCACCGGCGCCTATCCCGGCAAGGCCCGAACGCCCGACGAGCTGCGAACTGATATCGAGAAGGCCCTGAGCCTGATTCCGGGCAGGCATCGGCTGAACCTGCACGCGATGTACGCGGAAACAAAGGGCAAAGTCGATCGCAATGAGCTCGAGCCCAGACACTTCAAGGGTTGGGTCCAGTGGGCCAGGGTGAACGGCCTGGGCATGGATTTCAACGGCACGTACTTCTCGCACCCGAAAGCCGCAGATGGGTTCACGCTCTCCAGCGTCAATGAGGGCATCCGCAGGTTCTGGGTCGAGCACGGCATTGCCTGCCGCCAGATCGGGGCGTACATGGGCAGAGAGCTTGGCACGCCCTGCGTGACAAATACGTGGATTCCCGATGGGTACAAGGATGTCCCGGTGGACCGCAAGGGCCCGCGGGAGCGGCTCAGGAGATCGCTCGACGAGATCCACG
>Ga0315284_10011397_pt1 | contig 12684 bp, 11 predicted proteins | sample YL17G09_16_MG_FD_203696 | JGI IMG/M metagenome (GOLD analysis project Ga0315284, IMG submission 203696) | Sediment microbial communities from Yellowstone Lake, YNP, Wyoming, USA - YL17G09_16 | ecosystem: Environmental > Aquatic > Freshwater > Lake > Sediment | place: USA: Wyoming | collected... | reverse complement strand
ATATTCTGTCACCTGCCAACATAATAATGTATTGGCTGGTCTTGTCTTTTTTATTGTGGCCTGGCGAGTCAACTAAACGGCGATATTCTGTAATGGCGGCGGAGTAATTCTGCCGGAGCTGGTAAATTTCACCTCTGGTAAACAAAGCCAAATGCAGCAGTTTCAACGCTGCTGAGTCTGTGGCATCGGCGGTGTTGGCGGATATCCATTTTTCCGCAAGGTGCGCAACCCGGTTGAAAGCTTCAAGGGCTTCCGTGTCTTCGCCTTTTAATCTATATATCTGGCCTAGCATGTTGAAACTGCTTATACGGATAAGTTCAGGGCAGTCAGGGTCACTTGCGATTTGTGAAAATATGCTTTGGGCATCTGTCATAATGTTAGCTTTAAAATATATGACCCCTATCCCGTATCTGATATTGAAGACTAGATAATTGTCATTGCAATCGGCGAGAGCTTTTTCTAAAACAGCGATTTGTGAGTTGGCGTCGGTGGTTGTAATAGCAGAAGGCAATTTATAGGCGGCAATAAGTTTTTCCGCGGCGATTGTAGTTTCAGCGAAAGAGGTACTTTCCGCAGTAAGCAGGGTCAGGCTGACCAAAGCCAGGAGGAGTAACATATTAAAGCAGTTGTTTTTTCGGATAGCCATTTCTTGTCCTCACAGAAGAAAAAGTTTTTACTTCGATATTGTTTTTCCGGTTATTGTCGCAAGACTTGTCGATTAATTTGCCAGAAGCAGAAATCCCAATCCATTTAAAATTGATTGAGCCTTGGCTTTGAGTAAGTATTGCCTCCCATGAATTTTCCCAACAGCCGCCTCGTTTAGGCAAATCGTAGGTGACCGATTCCAATTGGCACAGGCTGTGAGAATATTCCCATTGCCAGCCGTTAAATATAGTCATGGGCAGGTTCTGTTCATGATAGAAAGAGGTGTATTCAGCAAGCATAGCGGCAATAGCTTCGTGGCAATCTTTGGTTTTCGTGTGTTCGACGCTTGCCGGCAGGACAAAAGAGTATGAACAGTCCAACTTCGGGCGACACGATCTGTTGACAAATGGGCCGGCTTTGCCAAGAGGAACCCATAAGCTGATATTTTCGACCTCAATTGGTTCTAAGAAAATGGTTTCGAGAGGCGGCAATTGCGGTGAGTTTGGGCCAATTTGATTATTGCGTGCCAGTATGGTTTTAGTGCCAATTGCCAAAACGGCTGAGCATAATACGATTATAAATTTGTGTGCCATAGAATTAACCTTTCAATGAGTTGAAAATGCCCCTCGACGTTTTGCGTATTTCATACACAATTGATTGATAAAAATCGTAAGAGGTATCAGAACGAGAATAAAAGCCAGGAGCGCACATATATTTGTGGAGACATCAGTAAGAGGGGCGCCGGCCAGCAAGCATTGCCTTGCGGCTTCAAGTGAGTGTGTTAAAGGTAAGAAGTTGGCGGCGGTTTGGAGCCATGATGGTAATACGCTAATCGGAAACATTGTTCCTGCCAGCAAGGCTCCAAGGCTGGAAAAAATCCAGTTAATCGGGTCACCTTGTTTGACGACTATTAATATGCTGGAGGAGATTACGCCGAGCATCAGAAAAATCGGAGCAGTTAAAGTTAAACTCGCAATTGCCCCGGGCCAATTGGCATTTTTTAGTTTCATACCGAATATTACAATAGCTACCAGAAAAAAGAACGTGACGCGGATGGTTTCAAAAGCGAATTGCCATAAAGATGAGCATAGCAATAGCCATGTGTAATTGATCGGAGCTGCGCACATTGCTTCTAAAGTGCCTTGATTCATGGTTTGCCTGATATCATTTGTTATGGTTATCAGGCCGGCTCGAAGATAACTGTTGATTGCAAGGCCCACCAAAGCAAAAGAGAAGTAATCGGCCTGGTATGGTTTTAGCAGTAATGTTCGGCCCGGGCCGGAGAGCATTTTGCCGATAAAATATATGACAGCTACGCTAAAGAAAATTTGCAGGAATTGAAATATAAACTGCAGCTTGTAACTGGTAGATATTTTCATATCTTTTTTTATAAACGCTAAAGCTTTGCTTAACGGAGCTATGCAACTTTTGCTCAGTCTATTGTCGCCTTCGGCAAATCTAATTGTTGTTTTTAGGTGCTGCATTTTTATATATTGAAAAATTAAACCTTTAACTGATAAGCGTGTTGTAAAATAGGTGATGGTTATCGCTGTTTTTAGTAGTCGGAATGTAACCGGTTTTCAGAGAGTAGTTATTTTGAAAATCGCCAATTCTGCCATAGAAACGAACCTGTCCGCCAGCAATTACAAGAACCATGTCACAGATTTCGGCTATTTCTTCCAGCCGATGCGTGCTCCATGCAGCGACGCGGTTTTTTTGACTCGAAACGTATTCCCTGATCAAAGCCTTGACCGTTTTCGAAGATTCCGGGTCCAGGCTGTTAGTTACTTCGTCGAGGAACAGGATTGGCGGGCAATGCAGCAGGGCGCGAATGACAGCGAATTTTTTGCGAGTACCGGTTGAGTAATCACGAAAAAGCTGGTCTGCTTTTGTTTCAAGGTCAAACGTTTGTAACATTTCCGAAGTTCTTTGGCGGATTTGTTTAGCAGGCATTCCGTAAAGCGCGGCAAAAAATTCGAGATTTTCCCTGCCTGACAGACGCCAGAAAAAGGAGCGTTCATCACTTGAGACGTATCCTATCTTGCCCCGTGGGTAAGGAACTTTGTTATCCAAAATATTTCCGCAAAATTTTATACAGCCGCTGTCCGGTTCCAGCAGATCAGCAAGTATTCGAAGAAGTGTGGTCTTGCCGGCACCATTGGGACCGACAACGCCGAGGATTTCTCCTGCTTGAATACTGAAACTAACCTCTTTAAGTGAGCAAACTTTTTTTCTTGCTCCAAAGGGTTTTGTAATCTGCTGGCGGAGAGATCGGTCGATTACAAAATATTTTCTTAAATCTTTAACTTCTATGATTGGAGGAGTCATTTTGTGTTTATTCTTATTCTGTCATATTCTTAATGCGTGTTAAGCACATACCGGCTTTGTTCGCAAAGCTGCTTTCGGGATAGGTCTGTACCACAAGATTCAGGGCCTGGGTTGCCTGGTCAAACTTACCCTGCAGCATGTAATAATAGCCGATAAAGAAACTTGCTTCTGGTGCGTGTTCTGACTGTGGATATTCAATCAGTAAGCCTGAAAATGTATTGATAGCCTGGTCAATATCTCCCAGGTGTGAATGGGCCTGCCCCTTTAGCATAATTGCCTGTTCTGTCAATGTTCTGTTGGCAGTTTTATTTTTCTTAATGAAGCTATCGAGCTGGTCGATAGCAGGGGCATATTGACCACTATAAAAAACGCATTCACAGATTTTCAGTTCCCAGATAACTTTATCCTGGTCATTGCCGCATCTATTTAGAATGTCACGGTATATTTCAATAGCCCTTGAGAATTTTTCATGTTGCATATTTTTTTCAGCCAGTATCTGTCCCGCTTCAAGGACGCATTTTGTTAACTGCGGTTTGAGTTGAGAGCAATATTCCCAGAATTTATCAGCCCAGGTTCCGTCCTGCTTTAGGCCTTCGGCGACGGCTTTGTAATAAGGAGCGGGTGAATTGGCTTCAGAGAAGACGCTGATAAAGAGCGTAAAGGCGGAGAAGTTTTTACTTTCTTCAAAATTTTCGGTGATATAACGAATATCAGTTGGGGTGACATCGCCGTTAAACACACATTTTCTGACAGCATCAATATATTCATTGGCGGGCAGTTTCTCAAAAAGCCACAAGAAAACAGGGACATAATCTAATCGTCTGAGTGGTTGCGATGCTGCTTTCTTATATGCTTCGATCACATCATTGCCCGGCATGGAGGCGGCTTCTTTGGCTTTTGCCAGCAGCAGATACAGGTCTGAAAACAATAGTCTGGCCGGCAATGTGATATCATCCGGATTTTTCTGTTTCAATTGTTCATATTCGGCAATTTTATTTTTGAGGAAAACTATTGCTTCTTTGGGGCCTTGTTCCTTAAAGATTTCTCTGGCTTCTTGAACTGAACAGGTAAGTAATTGCAGAGTCGGAGATAAATCCTGGACGTAAAGCTGTATGATTTCCTCTTTACTTAGCGCTCTGTTGTAGATACGGACATCATCGATACTGCCGTTAAAGCAGCGGCCCGGAAATCCTTCGTTTTCGCCGATATAGATATTGGAGTTGTTTGCGTTAATGGTTCCGATAGCGTCTATGGAGACGTCCATAACGGTGTCGATGTATAAATATAGTTTTGCCCCATCGTACACGCCGGCGACGTGATGCCATTGGCCATCGTTGACGTTGATATTTCCGTCCAGCCAATGCTGAGGAGTAAGCCCCGAAGCGGCAAAGTGAAGGCTATTGGTTTCTGCTCGTCTGGAAAGCCTCCATGAGTTTTCACCCTTAGTGACAATTGCCTGCCACTCTTTGTCGAACGAGTCGACCTTTATCCAACAGGAAATGGTAACTGCATTAGAGATGACATCAAAGGCCAGAGAGCTGCCGCAGTTTACATAATCGTCAATGCCGTCGAATGAAAGAGCGAGGTTGCCTATTCGGCCTGGCACATAAACCGGGCTACCGGTTTCAGTGCCATTATTGCTGTTGCCGGAGCTGTCGTTAGCGTTGCCGTCAAACTTCCAGTGAGCCAGTTCTGCATTAGCTGCATCTGTGGCCAAAACCACTGATAACACTAAAAACAACACAATAAATTTCTCGATTTTGTCTTTCATCTTTTACTATCCTTTCTTAAGAGCCAAAACTTTCTTTTCACATATCCATAAACTTACGAATTAAAAAACATTGAACTGAAGACTATCCAGCTGAGCATCAATATCCAAGGTCTTGTTTTCGGAAAGGTAATCTTTTAACATCACAAGCAGGTAACCTTCTCCTGCAATTTCATAATCTTTTAAAACTATTCCCATTCTTTGCCCATTGAGTAGTTTGGAGGGAAGGGCGGCTGTGTATTTTTTGTCATTTTCTATTTTCTCTATGTCCAGAACCGGTTCTTCTGAATCCTGGTTTGGCTTTGTAAAGCTGACGCCGCTTATAACTGGAACAACAACTTTGTTCTCGGAAATATCATTGAATGTTACAGAGAGTATGTCTTTCAGGTTTTTACCATCGAGTTTGATTTTTATAATCCAGTCGTTTCTAAGACTGTTGCATAGTTTGCGGAATGTGATTTGACCGGTAAGGTTTGAATCTTTAAACAGGTCGGAATATGATATCTGGTTGTCAGATGCGGTGTCTTTAAACAGATTGCGGTAATATGCGATTTGATCTAAAGCATATCTGGTGTTTTCGCCGAGAGGCTGGAGGTCTTCAAACTTGAAGGGGTCTTCGTAAATCACAACGTCAGCTCCGATTTGTTTTCTAAGTGCTCCGGCGATCCACTGACTCCATTGCCATTTGGGATGCTTTTTATTTGTTTCGGCTAAAACCCTGTCCCATTGGTCATGCCATTGCCAGACGGTATTGAGTTTTTCAATTCTGTGCCATTTAATCGTTCCATTGTCAGCAACTTCAAATATGCCAACATCAGCCGGTCGAATCGATTTCATTTGGGAATAAGCTTTAGAGATAAGGGTTGTGGCTTTAGGCGAAGTGCCGGAAAAAGCCGCTACGTATTTTTCAGGATTGAGGGGGTTGGGGCAAACAAGTATAAAACCCATATCAGTCCCATCGCAGCGATTGTTATTAGCAAGAAGATGTCCCTGCCCGATTTGTACCGGCAAATCTTTATGTATTTTTGATAACCATAGATTTGATTCTGGTGTGCCGATGAGAATCAAGTTGTGACTGTTGAGTAATTCTACAGGCATATTAACATCAGCAAAACAAGGCGCACCATTTGCTAATGATTTTGCAACTTTTTTGCTGATTTGGCAGAGTTCCTTATTCCGGCCATTATCGCCCCATACAATCACATATGGATTGGTGAAAGCATCCCAGACAGGGCCATGGAGATGCTCATTTTTAGTTTGAGCAGCGGTAATGTATTTTTCGGATTTTCTGGTGAAAATCTGGTTTGTTGCAGAGCCTAAGCTTTCTTTGTTTTCGATAATCTCGACCGGTTTATTGGCATCTATCGGGGCCTGGGCCAGATCGAGGCTGTACGCATCAATATTTTCTGTTTTTACAAAAATTTGTTGTCCGGAAACCTGAGCGTTTATGGTGGCTGGGAAGTTTTCATCTTCACGGCCAATAATTTTTGCCCAGTAAGCTTTTGGATTTTGAAGTGATTCGATTGTATAAAGCACCTCTTTGGGATGGTTCTCTCTGGCTGTTTCCGGTACAAACGAACCACGAACTTCTTTTATACTTTCTGTTTCACTATGTTTAAAATTTTTGCAGCCATAGTACTGAAAACACTTGGCTGCGAAATTATAATACCCGTTAAGATAATCTAAATTATTATGTACTCCTCTGACGAAGACCAAAGGAAGATTTAACGCGTTACCTGCCAAATGGCGGCAGCTATTGCCTAATTCTATATTGCACTTAGCCCAGCGGTCCGGATAATTCAGTGCTAAGGCCATTGCGGTGATGCCATTGGAACATGCACCCTCAATATAAATTCTGTCTTTGTCGATATTCAGTTTCTGTTCGATTACATCCATAAGGAAGGTGTAGTCTTTCCATTCAATATTTTTGTGGGAGCTAATGCGCCACCACAGGTCAATCAACCCGGAGTGGGAAGAAAGCTCATTCCATACGGCCCATTGCCGGTTATCAGGATGTAAGAACATTGGGTTGGGTTCTGATTTTTTATAAGTATCCGGAATAAACAGTGTAAACGCCGTAACCGGCGAACCTTCAAATCGCTTAAGCCTTATTTGATTGAGCCCAATAACAAAATCAGGATACTGGCCCATATCAAAAGCTTTTTTACTTTCAATCGCATCGGATAACGCACTTAGGATTTTTTGTGACAAGACGGATGTTTTGCTTGTCAGTTCCATAGTATGATCAAAGTGTGATAGTGATAAGGACGAGCGAATCAGCTGAGGATCCGGATTGGTTTCGATTTCAGTCTTTAATCGGCGACAAAAAGCCAGGAGGTTTTTTTTCCAATCAGCCGAAACAATAGCATAAGTTTTGAAATTGGCTGAATGTTCAGTTCGAACATCTGTAAACTGTAATCTAAAAAGGCCCTCGCCTTTAAATTCGGGCCTTAGCGTTATCCGGTCGGATTCAAGGATTGCAGTAATCCGGCCCATATCCTGCCACAAACCGTCATTCCATTTCGAAAGATTAATATCAACTTTATGCAAAGAATTGCTCACCATTTTTTCCGGCGGCAATTTGATAGTTATGTGGTAGCCGGGTCTGCAAGCGTAGTCCGGGCCTGAAGCGGAGTTGCTGTCGGCGGAGTTGTTTCCGTATAACTTGCCTGCGTTGTCTGAGTATGTAGTTGCAAAAAACAGGCAGTTTTGACGGACTTTTTCGGCTATGCATTTCCAGGGCAACGAGGGTGAGTTTGTTTCGGGGACGGGTTTGGCGAGAGTTGGAAATATAGCACAGTGGAACATAATAAGAGTTAAAATCGCTGTTTTTGTAATTTTTAGTTTCATCAGGCACTTTTCTGTCTATTAAACAATCCGGTTAAAGTTCAATATCACCATGTCATATATATGGCGATTCTGAGGGGGTAATTGTTGATTAATATTTTTCAAAAAAAATGGTTTTTAATGTTTTTTATGAAAATTCTGCCATGGCAACAAATGAGCTTGTCATCGAGGCGGTTGCTGTGGCGGCAAAGTTATCTTTTAACTTTGTTTTACTTTTGATTTTGTTTTCCATCTTCTATTGTCAGCGAAATGTTTTCCAGCTGGGCCAAATGTTGGGTGTGAAATTCCAGACAGTTGAGGTGTTCCGGGTGATAAAGGCAGAAAGAACTGACAATATTCTCGTTAATGATAATGAAGATATCCATGAGAGACTGCAATGCGCCACACAGGTTTTTGATGAATACGGGGATGTAATTCGTGCCATGATACGTTTTCGGGTTAATGACGAATCAAAAGCAGATGATATTTTTCAAAACTTCTTTTTGTCGCTACTTCACAAACCCATCCCTTGCCAAGTTAGGAATATCAGGGGTTATCTTTTCAGGGCGATTAACAACCATATTTGTGACGCGAGCCGTCAGGCAAAAAGATATCGAGATGTAATTTTTGAATATTCCCAATCCTCCATTCCCACTGTCACGAAAGAAGATCCTCAAAATATAGCGCTTCGGTCTGAAGAGATACGAGAAATTCTCCAGCTGATTACAAGAAGACTGTCACCACGCGAGGCCAAAGCTATTATTAAGCTATATATTTACGGCTGGGATAAGAATCAAGCGGCAAAAAGTATGTGTGTAAAGAGGAGATCGTTTACCAGGTATATCTGTATGGGACTAAAAAAATTATGTTTGTTTATGAGCGAAGGCAATGAAGATTGAAACAGCTATTTTTAATTTGGGTTTGAATTTTACCCGTATCAGGTTATTGGCTGTGCAGCAATCCTCCTCCTTCAACGGCGGACAGGAAATGGAAAGCCTGTCTGCCCATATTTATCATTATTTAGCGTTAGTTGCTGAAAGGGGACTTTGGTGCATTGTTGGATAGCGGGTCAGTAAAAATGAAAAAGTGTAATCTGAGCAATCAAATGTTCAAAATAGAATCGGGTTTGGCTGGTTTGACCGAAGAGCAACTGGAAGCCGCTGGTCTGGAAGCATTGAAACAGGAAATATCGCTGCGTGAAAGCATACTAAAGCTTGGCTTGGCGGGTGAGATAGAATTGTTGACCGCTGTGGCTGAAAAAAACGGAATCAAGTTTTTGGATATTTCCGCTGATGATGTAGATGATAATGCTTTAAAAGTTATTACGGCAAACGTAGCCTCTTACTATAACATAATACCTCTCAGAATCATCGGCGATACTATTCAAGTGGCGACTTCTGATCCGTTTAATCCGAATTTAAAAAGTGAAATTGAATTGGTTCTGGATGATTTTTACAGCATAGAATTTGTACTTGCTACAACAGAGGCAATAAGAAAAGCGGTTCGAAAATGCTATGGTGTTGGTGCCGCTACGGTTGAGCAAATGGTGGCAGGTGAAGTAATAGTCGAAGGCGGCGGTTCGAAGGATAATCTGATAGATGAAAATAAAGGGAGTGATGCTTCTGTAATAAAGCTGGTAAGCCAGCTTCTTTCCGACGCTATCAGTGTCGGTGCTACTGATATACATATTGAGCCTTATGAAGAGCAGCTAAAGGCGAGATACAGAATTGATGGAATGTTGCACGAGACCGGGCTTCCCAGCAGTGTAAGATTTTTTCGAGAAGGAATCGCAAGCCGAATAAAGATAATGTCGGGTCTGGACATAGCGGAAAAAAGACTGCCCCAGGATGGTCGGGCTCAGGTGATACTGGCAGGTCAAAAATTTGATCTTAGAATTTCCATCCTGCCTACAAGATATGGGGAGGCGATCAACATCCGTATTCTGCCGCAAAGCATATTGATATCAGATTTGTCTTCACTTGGAATGGCGGGAGATAACATTGATAAACTGAGCAAACTTATTGCCAAACCTCATGGAATCATACTGGTAACAGGTCCCACCGGCAGCGGTAAGACAACAACGCTTTATACATGTATGAATATGCTCAAGAACACCAACCGAAAAATAATAACCATTGAGGATCCCATAGAATATGATATGCCGGGGTTGATCCAGATGCAGAGCCATGCAGAGATCGGCTTTACCTTCGCCCGTGCTTTAAGGTCTATGCTAAGGCACGATCCTGACATTATGCTCGTAGGAGAGATCCGTGACCTGGAGACTGCGGAAACAGCTATAAGAACAGCTCTTACCGGCCATCTTGTTTTCAGTACTCTGCACACGAACGATGCCGCAAGCGCAATAACCCGCCTGCTGGATATGGGAATTGAGCCGTTCCTTGCAGCCTCTTCCATTGACGGTATCCTCGCACAAAGATTGGTGCGTGTTATATGCTGCGACTGCAGGGACATATACCAGCCTGAGCCGGAAGTAGCGACCGCTATAAAGTCATTGACCGGCCTAGAGGAGCTTCCCGAGGCCTATCATGGGCGAGGCTGTTCAAGGTGCCGCTTTACCGGTTACAAAGGCAGAACCATTATAACGGAACTGCTTTTGGTGTCTGAGGGTATTCGCCGGATGACAATATCCAGGAGACATTCAAATGAAATCGACGCAAAGGCCCGGGCTGAAGGTATGAGATCGCTATTTCATAGCGGCTTAGATAAAGTGGGCCAGAAAATAACTACCTATGAAGAGGTTTTAAGGGTGACAAAGGCAGCGGTTTTGTCGGATTAGCATTTTTTTAACGTAATTGTTATGCGTAATTTTTTTTCTCAGAGAGCATCAACAGATGGTCTTGCAGATGCGTCTTTATAAGGCAAGAAAATAGTAATGGAACCAGAGTTTAATGCTTAATTATATTTTCAAGGCAAGGAATACGGAAGGTGTATCAGTATCGGGCCAGATATGCGCCGATTGCAGGGAGACAGTTGTAACCAGCTTAAAACAAAAAGGTTATTATCTTCTGAGCATAGAGGCGGAAAACAGGCTTCTTGCCATTTTTCACTTAACTGCTGGGCTGGGGAGGCGCGTTAGAGTCAAAGAAAAAGCGATCTTCACGCATCAGCTGGCAACTTTGCTTGCGGCAGGTATGCAGTTGACTACGGCGTTAAAGACGTTATCCGGCCAGACTCAAAACAAATATCTCAGTTCTGTGATAGGGCAGATACACAGGGATATCGAGCAGTCCAGTTCGCTGTCTGAAGCAATGGGAAAGCATTCAAAAGTTTTTTCTAAAGTTTATACTGCGATTGTAGGAGCGGCGGAACAATCCGGCAGCCTGGCTGGGACGCTTTGTGTCCTGAGTAAACAGCTAAAAGCGCAAGCATCTGTAAATTCGCGTATAAGCAGGGCCCTTGTCTATCCGGTGTTTCTGCTTGTTGTAAGCGGTGCAATTGTTTGCGTATTAACAACTTTTGTCATACCGAAATTCATGGAATTATTTGTAAGAGCCAACCAAACATTGCCGCTTCCGACAAAGGTTTTAATTTATGGTACGGATATATTAAAGAATTTCTGGCCGATTTTGATGCTTGCAATTGGGGGTGGTGTCTGTTTTGGGTTAGCAGCGTTGAGAAATGAGCGTTTGAGGTTATCTGCGGATAAGTTGCTACTCGAATTGCCGCTGATAGGCAGTCTTAATCGAAAATTGCAAGTTGCCAGGTTTGCAAGAACGCTGGGGTCGCTTCTTGGCGGTGGCGTTAAAATGGTACCTGCTTTGAATACTACTAAGGGGACTACGTCCAATTATGCTTTTGCCGGAGAGATAGGAAATATTGAGCAGGCTATTTTGAAGGGGGAGGCTTTGGGAAAAACAGTCGGCCAGCGGCGTTACTTTAGCCAGACAGCAGCCAATATGATAGCTGTAGGTGAGGATAGCGGGACATTGCCTCAGATGCTGGAGGAGGTAGCGGATATGTATGAGGATGAAAGCGAGTCAGCGATAGGCTCGATGACGGATATGCTAGGTCCGGTCATGATCGTTATTTTGGGACTGATTATAGGGTTTGTGGTTATGGCTATATTATTGCCAATTTTTGAAACCGGCACGATGGTCGGTTGAAAGGAGCAAGTGAAAAAATGAATGAATTTGGCGGTAAAAGAAAAAGAACTGAGGCCTTTACTCTTATAGAACTGCTTTTGGTTATCACGATAATCAGTGTTCTGGCAGCAGTTGTAGTGCCGCGATTTTTCGGGCGGTCACAGGAGGCCAGAATTGCAGCAGCAAAGCAAACAATTTCAGGCACGTTCGGTATAGCGATGGATTTGTTTGAGCAGGATACCGGCCATTATCCGGGCCAGGAGGGATTGCCGGGGTTGATTAAAAATCCGGGGATAAAGAATTGGCATGGGCCTTACATTAAGAGCGATTCGATACCATTGGATCCGTGGGGCAACCTGTATAAATATAATTATCCAAGCGAGCTGACGAGTTCCGAATTCCTGTACGATATTATTTCAGCAGGGCCGGATGGTGTATACGGAAATAATGATGATATTACAAACCATGATGATATTACGAACAAACAATAAATTGTCACGATCAAGGGGTTTTACGCTCTTTGAGCTAATTACTGTTTTGCTGATTATCTCCGCTATGGCGATGGCAGTGGTGCCTTATGTTACCAGGAGCAACAGTAATCTGGCGACAAGGGAGCAAGGCTTAAATATGGCAGAGGCTATTAAATACGCAATAGATTTAGCTGGTGACACTAAAAGGCCGACCAGAATAGTCATAAACCTGCAAAAGAAAAGTTATGTCATTGAAACGGCAAGCGGGGTAAATAATCAGGACTACCAGCAGGTTCAGGATTTACAGGGGGCTGCTGGTTGTCTGGGTGAAAGTGTTGCTATTGTTGATATGGAGGGTTTTGGGGTGGAGGGAAAGAATTGCCAATTAATTTTTGATCCGGCGAGGTTATGGCCCGATGCGAGCTTTTCTCTTTCCACCGGTGAGGCGATTGAGACAATAAAAATCAGGGGCAAGAGAGTCGAAATTGAGGAATCAACGATCTAAGAAAAATTACAACAGGTTGGAAATCGGCATCGGAGGTGG
>Ga0315284_10011394_pt1 | contig 12687 bp, 9 predicted proteins | sample YL17G09_16_MG_FD_203696 | JGI IMG/M metagenome (GOLD analysis project Ga0315284, IMG submission 203696) | Sediment microbial communities from Yellowstone Lake, YNP, Wyoming, USA - YL17G09_16 | ecosystem: Environmental > Aquatic > Freshwater > Lake > Sediment | place: USA: Wyoming | collected... | reverse complement strand
ATGGAGGAAGCTGCCAGGGCAAAAAGTAATAGGTAATAAGGGCTGAATTTGAAATTAAATAGGGGAAATAATAAACGCATTCCAAAATAAAAGGCTGTCATAATCATCGCAGCAAATATGGCATGGTTTAACTTCCGGTTTATTATTCCAAAAACAGCCATGGCCAGGAGAATAAGAACAAGAATCACAAATGTATTGGACAACAACAAGGTCATCATGAAAAGGATAGTAATGAACGTACTTAAAGCGAGAATCCAAGCTGGCAGACCCTCGCGATACATTAGCAGGATAAAACAGCTAAAAACCAGTGCAGTTCCCCAGTCGGGTTGAAGACTGATTAGCCCTACCGGTAATCCAATCAGCATGACCATTACCACCAGCGATTTCCAGGTCCATAGCTTGATGTTATAGCCACTCAGGTAGCGTGCTATTGCCAATGCGGTAGCAATTTTAACAAATTCCGAAGGCTGAAGGCTGAATCCCATGATCCGGATCCAGGATCTTGAATTATTAACCTCAACACCTTTTACGAGCACAGCAATAAGCAGGAAGATTGAAAACCCGTAAATCACATAGGCAAAAAAATGAAAAAGCCGGTAATCAATGGCAAATAGCAGAACTATCATGATAAATGAAACTAGTATCCACAGCAACTGATCTCCATAGTTTTGTCTGATATTGAAGATCGATGTAAACTGTTCGTTGTAGGAAGATGCAAATACATTCATCCAGCCAAAAACCACCAGCAGGAGATACAAGCCTACAGTAGTCCAGTCGATTTCTTCGGTCAGGTTTAGTTTGTCAATCATTTGCTGTCTAAAAGGTTACCGTTAAGCATCCTGGCTTCCACCCATTTCCGGCCCGGGGAAATGGAATCTGTAAGATATTTTTCAATCATCAGGCTGGCTATGGGTGCTGCATAGGAAGCCCCCCATTCACCGTGTTCCACATATACCGAAATGGCAATTTTAGGATTGTCTTTCGGAGCAAAGGCAATAAAAACAGAATGGTCTTTGCCATGCGGATTTTGTGCAGTACCGGTTTTACCGCATACAAGAATGTTCTGCAACTGGGCGATCCCCGCAGTACGCCCAGGTCCTCCATTCACAGCCAGATTCATTCCTTCAACCACCAATCCGAAATTGGCTTTGTCAATATTGATGACATGCTTATTGTAAAACCGGTGTTCAATGGTATCAACCCCTTCGATTGACTTCACTACATGGGGTATAATATAATACCCCCTATTGGCAATAGCAGCAGTCCAGTTAGCCATTTGCAGCGGTGTTACCAGTATCTCCCCCTGACCAATGGCCAGTGAAATTGTAGTTAATGCATTCCAGTGATCAGATCCATAATAACGATCATAATAACTTGCCGGTGCTATAAAACCTTTCAGCTCATTGGTAAAATCCGCATTCAGCCGGTTCCCGATTCCGAACTCCAGCACATAATCGCGCCAGGCGTTATAAGCTTGTTCGGATTTGGGGTATTTCGGATTTTCTATGATCCTCTTATAGACATTGCAAAAGTAGGCATTACATGAATTCTCTATGCCATGCAAGAGTGTAAGCGGACTGCTGTGCACGTGGCAACCAACGCTAACCCCCCTGGCGTAAAATCCCTGATTGCAGGAAAACGATGAATTCACATTAATTACGCCCTCCTGTAATCCTATTAGTGCCTGAATGGGTTTAAATGTAGACCCCGGAGGATAGTTGGCCATGAGCGCCCGGTTAAATAAGGGCTTCATCACCGAGTCACGCTCCAATTTGGTATAATTCACGGTACGTTCTCGTCCAACCAGCAAGGATGGATCATACGTTGGGGTGGAAATTAAAGCCAGTATTTCGCCTGTTGCCGGTTCAATAGCCACAATACTGCCCTTGTAGTTTTTCATCAGGTTCTCCCCGTATTCCTGGAGCTTTGTATCAATGGTGCAAACAAGATTTTTCCCCACTGTGGCGTCTTTATCAAAGCGGCCATCCTGAAAGGGGCCTTTAATCCTTCCGTGAACATCCACCAGCAATACCTCCTGCCCTTTCTCACCTCCTAAAACCTTTTCATAGTATCCCTCTAATCCGCTTATGCCTATGTAATCTCCCATGACATAATCAGGATTGGCAGCGATCATTTTCCCGTCAACTTCGCCTACGTAACCTAACAGATGTGCTGCAAATTTTTTGCTATACTTTCGCAAAGTTCGCGAGCGAACGTAGAAACCCGGGAATTTAAACATTATCTCCTGCAACCTGGCATAGGTTTCAGGTGATAATTGCTTGATGAATGGTTCACGACGATACTTGGGATCAAATGACCGGGATATGCCCATCCGCAATCTGTCCAAAGTGATAGTAAGAATCCCGCATAGTTTAGTACTGTCGAATGGTTTTAACTCATAGGGCGCAATCATCAGGTCATAGGCTGGCATATTGTACACCAGCAATTCGCCATTCCTGTCATAGATTAAACCGCGTGCCGGATAAAGGATTTCAATGCGTTTGGAATTGTTTTCAGCCGACAGCTTATAACTGGAATCAATGACCTGTATGTAAAACAGGCGCATCACCAATACCAGGGCAGCCAGTAAAATAATCCCGGCGATAATATTTCTGCGGGTTGCAAACTGATCCATCTGCTATCTGCGAAAAATAAAAAACTGACTGAAGATAATCATCGCGGATGTTAACACAGAACTGAGCAAAGCTCTAAAAAACGTACCAAAAAAATGATGGAGCGTAAATACCTCCAGATAAAAAAGTGCAAAATGATGCAGCAGTACAAGTGTGACTGTATATTTAACGAACCATTCTATTCCGAATTGCGTCAGGCGGGGAAAGGTTCCCGTTTGGTACCCTTCGCGAGGCGAAAACAGGGCCATCACATAAGGCCGGCTAAAAGCCATCAACAGGGTTGCACTGGAATGCACACCGGGCGTGCCCATGAAAAGATCAATAATAAGCCCCATTGTAAAAGAACTCATTAACAAAACGAATGCAGGGGTATTAAAAGGCAGTAACAAGACAAAAAGAACATAGATATAGGGATTGATAAACCCTGAAAATTCAATATTGTTAAATATCAACAATTGCGCCAGGATGAGCACAATAAATTGTAAAAGATATTTAGCAATTTCCCTGATCATTGGTTAACAGAGTTTTCGATGGAATCAATTTCCTGTTTGGCATAATTCTGAATTACCTGAACATAATTCAATTTTCTGAAATTGCTTGATAATTTCACCGTGATCTCGTAATAATTGCCTCCTTTGAACCTGAAATGTTCAATTGTACCAATCAGATAGCCTTCGGGGAATACTCCTCCGAAACCGCTGGTGACAATAGTATCACCTTCATTAACCTGCACATGATGCGGTATATCAACCAAAGTAGCTCTTTCAGCAGAATTGCCCTTCCAGCTCAGCGGACCAAAATAACCATTCTTTTTGATCTTGGCGCTGATAATGAAATCGCGGTTTAATAAAGAAAGTACAGCGGCATAGTTGGATGAAACCTTTTTAACAATCCCTACAATGCCATCACTGCTGATAACAGCCATATCCGGTCTGATACCGCTTACTCTTCCCTTGTTCAGCGTAATGAAATTGTATTGTTTATTCACAGAGTTGTTGATAACCCGTGCCGTCAAATACAGATAATTTCTGGGAGAAAGGGAGTCTCCTGCATAAACTGTATCGGCAGTCACAATATTGTAAGAAGATTTAAGCCGGTTGTACAACCTTGCGTTTTCTTCTGACAGCTTACGATTATCGCTATACAAGGAAAAATAGTCCTTAATGTTTTCTATCCTTGTTGAGAACCTGCCGGAAATTTTGTGCGATGCATTGTAGAAACGCACACGCTGATAAGGATTAGTGCTGAAAAGCAAAAAAAGCGAAAATGATTCAATAAGCAGAAACAGGATCAGGAAATGATGTTGAAGTATAAATCGCAATAAATTTCTCATCCTTTAAAACCTGAGTGTAGCAGATTATTATCTGATCAGCAGTGATTGGTACTTTTCAATGTTTTTCAATAGGATACCGGTTCCTCTGGCGACAACATGCAGGGGATTTTCAGCCACATGGAAGATGATACCTATTTTGTCTGATAATCGTTTTGCCAGTCCCCGCAATAAAGCGCCTCCTCCGGCCAGATAGATGCCTTTCTGAACAACATCGGCATATAATTCGGGTGGAGTTTGTTCAAGTACCGATAAAATGGCCGATTCTACCTTGGTAAGCGATTTGTCCAGACAATGCGCAATTTCCTGATAAGAAACCGGAATTTCAATCGGCAGAGCAGTCATCATATTCGGCCCCCTTACAGCATAATCTGATGGCGGATTGTCGATATCAGATAAAGCCGCACCAACAAATATCTTAATATCCTCAGCAGTGCGTTCGCCAATTTTTATGTTGTGCTGATGCCTCATATAGGCTTGTATATCAGCCGTAAATCCATCACCCGCAATACGGATCGATTCATTGCAAACGATACCGCCAAGGGCTATAACTGCAATTTCAGTAGTTCCACCTCCGATATCTACAACCATATTGCCTTCAGGAGCAACTACATTCAGACCTATTCCAATGGCGGCGGCCATAGGTTCATAAACCATATATACATCACGCCCACCCGCATGCTCCGAGGAGTCGCGCACTGCCCTGATCTCAACTTCGGTACTCCCTGAGGGTATACTGACTACCATCCTTAAGGAAGGAGTAAAAAAACGATTCTTCGGATTGATCATTCTGATCATCCCGCGTATCATCTGTTCGGCTGCATTAAAGTCAGCGATCACCCCGTCACGCAATGGCCTGATAGTACGAATGTTCTGGTGAGTCTTGCCGTGCATCTGCCTGGCTGTTTCACCAATAGCAATAAGCTTTTTGGTGGTCTGATCTATGGCGACTATTGATGGTTCGTCAACTACTATTTTATCATTCTCAATGATAATGGTATTTGCAGTTCCGAGATCTATTGCAAGTTCCTGGGTAAATAACGAAAATATTCCCATAAAAATCTATATCTGTTGAATGTTGGTAAAGGTAATATATTGAGAAATCAATTACTTAAAAAAAGTCAATTTATAAACGCATAAAAACTCAGGAAGTTACGATATCTTAATGTTTAAAATGCCGTGTGCCTGTAAATACCATGGACATTCCATTCTTGTCACAAAAATCAATTGAGTCCTTGTCCCTTACTGAACCTCCGGGCTGAATTACAACCTTGATTCCAGCTTCGCTTGCAATTTCAACACAATCAGCAAAGGGGAAAAATGCATCAGATGCCATTACGGCTCCGGTAGTATCAAATCCAAAGCTGCGTGCTTTAACAATAGCCTGTTTCAGGGCATCAACCCGACTGGTTTGGCCAACACCGCTGGCAATCAATTGCTTGTTCCTGGCCAGTACAATTGTGTTTGACTTGGTGTGCTTTACCACCTTGTTGGCAAAAACCAGGTCATCATATTCCGTATTAGTTGGTAAACGCCTCGTAACAGGTTTCATATCCTCTATTGATTCAATCTTAACATCCCTGTCCTGCTCAATGACGCCGTTCAGCATACTCCTGAACTGTACCAAGGGTAAGGGGGTGTTTTTACGTATCAGGATAATGCGGTTTTTCTTCTTTTTCAAGATTTCCAGTGCACTATCGTCATAGGCCGGGGCTATAATGACCTCGAAGAACAGCTTGTCAGCTTCAGCGGCAGTAACCTCATCTACAGTTGTATTGGTAATTAATATTCCTCCATATGCAGAAACCGGGTCCCCTGCCAGGGCATCTGTCCATGCAGCTACAAGACTCGGTCTCGATGCAATTCCACAGGCGTTGTTATGCTTCAGAATAGCAAAAGTGGTCTCCCCAAAGTCATCGATAAGATATACTGATGCCTCTATATCCAGCAGGTTATTGTAGGATATTTCTTTGCCCTGTAATTGGTCGAAGATCTTGTTGAAATCCCCGTAAAAAGTACCGCGTTGATGGGGATTCTCACCATAACGCAAGGGTTTTGCCTCATTGACACTCTGGCGTAAGACCTGTTTTTCTCTGGTCCTGTTAAAATAAGTAAAGATGGCCGTATCATAATGGGATGTCACACCAAAGGCTTCTAAGGCAAGTCTTCTGCGTTGATCAAGCGTAGAGGAACCCTGGTGTTCATCCAATAGTTCAAGCAATACCGGATATTGCCCTTTCGAAGGGATAATGACCACATCCTGATAATTCTTGGCAGCTGCACGGATTAGTGATATTCCACCAATGTCAATTTTTTCAATGATATCATCCGACGAAGCTCCCGAAGCTACGGTCTCTTCAAAGGGATAAAGATCCACGACAACAAGATCAAGGGGTTCAATGGAAAAATCTTTCAGCTCCCGGTTATCAGAATCGTTATCCAGCCGGGCCAATATACCCCCAAATACTTTGGGGTGAAGGGTTTTTACTCGTCCGCCCAGGATTGAAGGGTAACCGGTAAGCGCTTCAACAGCTGTCACATGAATACCAAGTTTTTCAATGAATTCTTTGGTTCCCCCGGTGGAAATAATCGAAACATTTAAAGCATGCAGCTTGCGGACGATTTCTTCAAGATGATCTTTGTGGTAAACTGAAATCAGCGCGGACTTTATTTTCTTATCATTCATAAATCAGGTGGTTAATAGTTGTAGTAATGTCCTGTAATGACCGTGTACGGAGAGGTCTAAGAAAACCTGCGAGTACGGGTACAAGATATTAATTTTTTAACAAAATAAACAGCGCTTTCTTATCTTTGTTTGAGATAATCCTGTTCCCCATGCGATGGTATTATATTCTTCATGAAAGCTTTCAGTCGGCTTACCGTACGGTGATTCTCAACAAACTCCGCACATTTCTTTCGCTGCTTGGGGTAACCATTGGTATATTTTCCATTGTTTCAGTCTTTACGGTACTCGATTCCATGGAAACCAATATGAGAAAAGCGGTTGAATCCTTTGGCAACGATGTTATTGTTGTTGAAAAGTGGCCATGGGCTCCGGAAGACGGAAACGAATTTGCCTGGTGGGAATACATCAACCGGCCCCTGACTTCGATAAGAGAATATGAAGAATTAAAAAACCGTATGAAGGAAATTAAAACCGCCTGTTTTCTTGCAGCAGTTCAGACGGATGTTGAATACCTCGATAACAAAGCGGAGAACTTTCAGCTTTGGGGCGTTTCCAATGAGTTTCAGGAAATCCGCAGCTTTAATATTTCCCAGGGGCGCTTTCTTTCTCCCCTGGAGATCAACTCAGGAAAAAACAATTGTATTATCGGGTACACCCTTGCGGATGAATTGTTCCAGGGCCGAAGCCCGCTGGGCAGGAGCATCCGGCTCAAAGGTAAAAATGCTACGGTGGTAGGTGTTTTTACCAAAGAGGGCAAATCGTTGCTGGGAGGCGGCAGTATGGACAACGTTGTTCTGGTTCCTGTAGAGTTTTTGGCCACCATGATCGATTTGAAAGATGATCGAAGCAGCCCGCAAATTTGGGTGAAAGCAGGAGCGGGAATGACTGTTGATGAACTGAAAGTAAGCATCCGTCTTGCTATGCGATCTATTCGCAGGTTAAATCCCAGAGTTAAAGATAACTTTGCCCTGAATGAAACCAGCTTGCTAAGTGCCGGCATTGATCAGATTTTCAAAGTGGTGAATATTGCCGGATGGTTTATCGGGATATTCGCGGTCCTCGTAGGTGCTTTTGGCATTGCCAATATCATGTTTGTATCGGTTAAGGAAAGGACCAGTATCATCGGCATACAAAAAGCACTGGGAGCCAAGAGTTATTATATCATTCTTGAAGTACTTTATGAATCTGTGCTGCTTTCCATAATCGGTGGTATTCTGGGGTTGCTGCTCATCTATATCGGAACTTTTATTGCCAGGGCTCAAGGTTTTGAAATTTTTCTGAGTGCCGGGAATGTTTTCCTGGGCTTGTTCATCAGTTCCACCGTAGGGCTGATTGCCGGCCTTATGCCGGCTTTCACTGCTGCCCGGCTGAATCCGGTGAAGGCGATTGCCAGTACTTTTTAGTGACTAGTGACTGGTGACTGGCAGGTGTGGGTATTGGGTGTGGAGAGATGTCCCCCTCTGAAGGGGGCAGAGGGAGGAAATGTTTTTATCGATTGAAAAATATTTACCAAAATAATACTTCATTATGAATTCTCGAAAAACCCTCCTCTGTCAATTGGCATTGATCTTAGTTCCCCTTTCAGCTACCACACAAATCTCATCCGATTCTACCCTCCTTACAATCGACCGGATTTTCGGCTCAACGGAATTCCGGCAGGAGTACGCTCCATCCATTCAATGGATAAGCGGAGGTGATGCCTATATTGTGAGCGAGCCTTCCAGCAAGGATAATAATCAGGATGATTTGTTTAAGGTTGAAACCAACACGCAAAAACGCAGCCTTTTTGTTCCGGCTGATAAACTTATCCCGCCAGGTGACTCCATTCCCATCCCTGTCGAAGAATTTACGCTATCCCCCGATGAGTCGAAGGTGCTTATTTTTACCAACAGCAGCAGAGTGTGGCGAAGCAATTCCAAAGGCGATTACTGGGTCTTTGATTTGACCACACAAAAGCTTAGCAGACTAGGCGCCAAATTCCTCCCATCATCGCTGATGTTTGCCAAGTTCTCCAATGATAACAGGTTTGTTGCGTACGTACATAATTTTAATATTTATACCGAGAATTTCTCTGACGGCTCGGTCACCCAGTTAACTTTTGACGGAACAGGAAACATTATTAATGGCACATTCGACTGGGTATACGAAGAGGAGTTCGGATGCCGCGACGGATTCAGGTGGAACCATTCCGGGAAATACATTGCCTTCTGGCAGCTGGATGCTTCGTCCATTGGCACTTTTTACCTGATCAACAATACCGATTCCATCTATTCCAAGGTAATTCCCATACAGTACCCCAAGGTTGGTCAACCTCCGTCAACCTGTAAGGTCGGGATTATTAACACCAGTGATAAGAATATCCTTTGGATACCCGTCCCCGGTGATACCCGGGAGAACTACATACCCCGCATGCAGTGGATCAATGATAATGTTTTAATGATTCAGCAAATCAACCGCCTGCAAAATGATCTGAAGTTTTATACCTACACCGTAACTACCGGTGAATTAAAAAAGATATATGAAGAAACCGCAGACACCTGGGTAGATATAACCTACCCGGATGTAACTGCAGGTGGATGGGAGATGGAGGATTTAATCACCGCCGACAACGGACAGGCTGTTTTAAAAATGTCAGAAACGGATGGCTGGCGTCATCTTTATAAAATAAACCTGGCCACAGGCCTGAAAACCCTTCTTACTCCTGGTGACTATGATGTTGCCCGCTATTATACGGCCAATGATAAATTTGTTTATTTCAGCGCCTCGCCCCGGAACAGCACACAGCGCTACTTATACAGTGTATCCCTCACGGGAAAAAGCGATACTGCAAGAATTACGCCAAGGGGGATCTCAGGGATGAACCGGTACGATGTTTGCCCCAATGGCAAATATGCTGTGTATCGCCATTCCGGTATCAACAACATACCAGAGGTCAGACTGGTGAGCCTGCCCTCGCACAAAACCATTAAGGTTCTGATAGATAATGCTGCTTATAAGAAGAAAATCAGTAAACTCCGATGGCCTGTTACTGAGTTCTTCTCCCTTACCACCGCGGATGGAGTGGAAATGGATGGAAGAATGACCAAGCCGGTTGATTTTAATCCTCAAAAAAAGTATCCGGTATTTTTTTATGTATATGGTGAGCCCTGGGAGCAGGTAGCCACGGACAACTGGCTTGACTTATGGACCATCATGCTGGCCCAGCAGGGCTATATCGTTATGGCCCTGGATAACAGAGGCTCCCCCTGCCTGAAGGGCAGCAGCTGGCGAAAATGCATTTATAAAAAGACAGGGGTTATTAATTCAAGGGATCAGGCCATGGCTGCCAAAGAAGTGTTGAAGTGGAACTTTATTGATTCCACAAGGGTAGCTGTCTGGGGCTGGAGCGGTGGAGGCAGTATGACCCTCAACCTGTTGTTCCGGTATCCGGAGATTTATAAAACAGGCATGGCAGTTGCCGCGGTATCTGACGAGTTAACCTACGACAATATCTATACGGAACGGTATATGGGTTTACCCTCTGAAAACCCGACCGATTATTCGGATGGCTCGCCTAAGAACTTTGCCAAAAACCTCCGGGGCAATTTATTGATCGTTCATGGAACCGGCGATGACAATGTCCATTACCAGAATGCGGAATTGCTTATCAATGAACTGATCAGGCAAAACAAACAATTCACCATGATGGCTTATCCCAACCGTTCTCACGGGATCTATGAAGGAAAGAACACCCGAAGACACCTGTATACACTGCTTACTAATTATCTTAATACGAATTGTCCTCCAGGAGGGAGGTAAAAACTAAAACCATCACCATTATGAATCAAAAAATCAGCCGTCTTTTTGATGACTATAAACGCGGAGGCATTAACCGCCGCGATTTTCTGCGAAAGCTGACCTTGTACGCAGGCAGTACTGCCGCTGTTGCTGCCCTGCTGCCACTTCTCGAGGGGAACCAAGGCCTGGCCAGCACCCCGCCGGAAGATGATACAGGATTGGTTACTGAGTTTATCTCTTATCCCGCTGAGGGAGGAGAAATGAAAGCCTTCCTGGCACGACCGGAGAAGAAGAATAAGTATCCGGCCGTCATAGTCATACACGAGATCTTTGGTCTTAATCCGCACATACAGGATGTAACCCGGCGCTTTGCCAAAGAAGGATTCCTGACCATTGCTCCCGACGCGTTATCGCAAGCAGGCGGAACACCTGCTGACGGCAGCCAGGCTATGACCATGATCCGTGAGTTGGATGCGGAAAAAACCACAAAAAACTATGTGGCTGCCGTAAAATACCTCAAAACTCATCCGCTGTCGACCGGCAAGGTGGGCTGTACAGGATTCTGCTGGGGCGGTGGCATGACCAACCAGGTAGCAGTAAACGAACCAACCCTCGATGCTGCCGTTCCTTACTACGGCCGTCAGCCTGCACCCGAGGATGTGCCCAAAATCAAAGCCCCGATTATGGCACACTATGCCGGCAATGATGACCGAATTAACCAGGGCATACCGGCTTTTGAAGAAGCCCTTAAAAAAGCCGGAAAGGAATATCAGATCTTCATGTATGAAGGCGCCGGTCACGCTTTCAACAACGATTCCAACCCGGAACGATACAACGAGCAGGCAGCCAAACTGGCCTGGGGAAGGACGATCGGGTTTTTTAAAGAGAAACTGAGGTAATTATTAACCTTTTTTATTGTTTTCTCAATGAGATCCCCTTGGGGGCGACATTATGGTAGACTACCATAATGTCGCACCTACGGTGCTTTGTGTGGTTCTATAATCATAATATACTACCATAATATACCCCTATGGGGCTTTTTGATTTGTATTTTTCCAGGTTTCGGCCACAGTTTCGATAAATGGCCTGCAATGGTTGAAGAATTTCCTGTATCCCGCACAAAGGTAATTCAATCCCGGTTCCCCATCGGGGGTGCTGATGAACCGGTTTTTCGGACATTCTCCGTTGCACATATCCCTTACTTCACACACCTGGCAATACCGGGGAAGGGTGTCCGATTTTGCCTGTCCGAAGGCCTTCTGCCTGCCGCTGTCAAGAAGATCTGCAAGGACTATATCCCTGATATTGCCCAGGTAATGCTCCCTGGTTACAAAATGATCACAGGAAAAAAAATCCCCGTTGTGTTCAACAACCGGCACTCCCCCGCACACTGGTTTAAAGATGCACAGGGTATGATCCTGGTTAAAAGCCGTGCGGGTGGCTTCTTCGAATATCTGAACCTTGATCTTGCCTATGTCGTTCGCTAACCATTCATCAAAGACAGCACAGAGGAAATTACCAAAGGCTGTAGCAGGAACCGATCTCCGGGTAATAGTGACCGTGTTGCTCATCTGCTTTTCAACGAGCGGGATGAAGGTTATGAATTGTGCGCCCAACTGCCTGAAAAACCTGTATACCTCAAGCGGATATTTTGCATTTTCAGCATTGACCACACACAGAATTTCCGGGTCTGTTCCTTGCATTACCAGCTTATCATACCCACGCAACACCTTTTTAAAAGTGGGTTTGCTGTCTTTGCTCACCCGGAATATATTATGCAGTTCCTCAGGACCGTCAATGCTGATGCCAATAAAAAATTGTTCTCCCGCCAGGAACCCGCACCATTCTTCATTGAGCAAGGTTCCGTTGGTTTGGATGCCGTTGATGATCTTCCTGCCTGATGGTTTATAATGATTCTGCAAGGCTACCGCTTTCCTGTAAAAATTCAGACCGGCCAGCAAAGGCTCCCCGCCATGCCAGGAGAAGGTAATCACCGGTTCGGTTGCGGCTTCAATATGCTGCCGGATATAAGTTTCCAGGATACTGTCCTGCATGTGGTAAACCTTATCCTCCCCAAACAGCTGTGCCTTTTCAAGGTAATAGCAATAGGCACAACCCAGATTACAGGAAGGGCCCACCGGTTTGACGAAAACCTGGAATTCACGCATGGCTATTCCTCAAAATCAAGATTCACAGCTCGCATTTTGTCCAGTCCTTATTCCCGATAATTGACCTGTCACCCATATTATCAAAATCACCTG
>Ga0315284_10011393_pt1 | contig 12687 bp, 8 predicted proteins | sample YL17G09_16_MG_FD_203696 | JGI IMG/M metagenome (GOLD analysis project Ga0315284, IMG submission 203696) | Sediment microbial communities from Yellowstone Lake, YNP, Wyoming, USA - YL17G09_16 | ecosystem: Environmental > Aquatic > Freshwater > Lake > Sediment | place: USA: Wyoming | collected... | reverse complement strand
CCGAGCCTGGGGATACTGCTGTCCTATCTCGCCGTTGCCTTGACCCTCATGGTCACCGGCCTGCACCAGCGGCGGCTCAGGGCTCGCCTCGGGGACGAGATGGGCATGTGGCTGTATTTCGCGCTGTTCTTCCTGCTGCTGGCAGCGCTGCCCGTGGTGATCGTCTGTGTCGCGGAACGGGATCCGAACCGCGTCTTTGCTGCCTTCGGCCTGCGTGGAGGCGATTGGCGGATGGGACTGCCCATCCTCGCCTTGGCCCTTCCGGTTGCAGCGCTCATCAGCGTGTTCGCCTCCAAGTCGCCAGCAATGAAGGAGCACTACCCCTTCTCGAAAGCCGCCTGCTCCAACGACGGCAGGTTCATTGCCTACGAGTTGGGCTACATCGTCCTGTACTACACCGCCTGGGAGTTCCTCTATCGTGGCCTGCTGTTCTTGCCCCTGGTGGGCAGCGTCGGCTTGCTCGCGGCGGCTTCCATCAGCACGGCGCTGTCCGTGCTGCATCATATCGGCCAGCCCGACTCAGAGACCACCGGCGCCCTGCTGGGCGGGTACCTGCTGTGTGCCGTCGCTTTCCTGACGAATTCGATCCTCTACTCGATCGCCATCCACGCGACCCTCGGGGTGAGCAACGACCTGTTCATCTACCTTCGCTACCACAGGGGGAAGGACTCTCCCGTTTGAAGCACGGGCGGGGGCCAACGATTGTCAGAGCAGGACGCGCTTGCTCACGCCGCCCCACCGCCTCATGCGCCGATAGCGGGCGGCGTTCTCCTTGAGGTCTGTCTCGAGCTTCGCTTGGGTCTGGTTGAACACCTCGTTGATGCGGAAGGCGATCTCCCGATAGTCTTCGTAGCGCATGGCTTCCCTGGCGTAGTCCGCGTAGAGGATTGGCTCACAGAAAGTGGCAAAATACAGGGTGTTCCAGAAAATCGTGTAGGGATACACGCCGCCCTTGCCGTCGCGGTAATACTTGAAGATCATCTTGCCCTGTTCGATCATGAGGTGAACCGGGTAGATGTCCGCCCCAGCCAGGTGGGCGATGCGGATCCCGCCGGTACGCGGCCTCACGTCTTCTCCGAAATCCACGCCGTATCCCTTCAGGGAGTAGATCAGCGGCGCCCCTGTGTCCATCAGGCGGAGCGACTCCTGGATTACCTCTTCACTGTTGTCGGACTTGAGCATCGGGAAACCGGTGTTGCGGAAAAGCCAGCCGACAAGCGGATGAGCGAACGGACCCTCGGCCACGACCACGTAGAAATTGCGCTTCGAGATGTGCGCGAGCACGGGCAGATCATAGGTCGTCGGGTGACTCACGATATAGACACGATGGCGAGCGCTGGCCGAAGCGAGGTGCTGCTCTCCGCCAATGATCACCCGGCAGTGAGCCCTGGTCCACACGTCGGAGTAGAACTGCAGCAGCCGGAAATACCCCTTGTGACTCATCTATCCACCTTCCCCGCCATGCTCTCTGTAGAAATCAATGCACTCCCGGATGGCAGTGTCCAGCGTCGTTTTCGGCTCATAGCCAAGCTCCCTGGTCGCCTTGGCGTGACCGAAGCGGTGGGTGACACTTCCCGACAGGATGAGCCCCTCGTTCAACTGTGAGCCGGGGGGGACTGCTCGTGCGGCGCGCGCCGCAACCCGGGACAGGGCGGCCGGCACCGTGAGGAACCTGCGGGGAACACGCCTGCCGTACTCGCGGCGGCTGACCAGTGCCACCTTGTTCATGAACTGGGCATAGCTCAGATTGTCCTCCGCCGCACCGGTGATGATGTAGCCTTCCCCTTCCCGGCCCCGCACCCAGGCCAGGCGCAAGCCTTCGCTGACATCTTCCACCGCGGCGAACGATGTGCCTCCCGGCAGTGTGAAGCGCAGCTTGCCCTCATAGACCAACGAAACCAGGCGCGCGATCGAGAACCTGGTGTCCCCCGCCCCAACCGCCGTCCCGGGGAAAACCACGGTGACCGGCAGACCGTGCCTGCGCCGGTACTCCAGGGCGAGCTCATAGGCAGCCAGCTTCGAATCGAAATACGGCACCCGCACGTTGCTCAGGAAGCCGTAGCCGTCGCCCAGAGAGGCATGGGCGGCCTGCAGCGCCTGTTCGCGGTCGCGAAAAGAGATCGGGTTCTCCCTGCCGGCATACGGGTCGTTGGTCTCATCTGCGAGAGCGCCGGGGGTGGTGGCTGCTCCCAGGAAGCTGATCGATGAGACGTAGACTACCTTGCCGATCTTGTTGGCCAGCGCGGCGTCGAAAACGTTTTTCGCGCCAACGACGTTGATGTCCCATGTTCTTCTGAGGTTGTGTTTCGAATAGTCCACTGCCCCCGCCAGGTGAAACAGGACATCCAGACCGCGAGTGCGCTCGAAAACCTCCTGCCGCGCGGTCACATCCAGGTGCGCGTACGCCAGGCTCAGCCCGTCTGTCAGCGGGTTCCCCGTCCTCGTGGAGTAGAAGGGAACGAGCTTCGCGTCGGTCATATGTACGCCGTGAAGCCGACGCAGCAGATTCGCTCCCAGGAAACCGGCGGAGCCGGTCACACCGATGGTCATCCCGCTGCCTTGTCGCCCACTCTCCTCTTCAGCAGAACCGACATCACCGCGGGCAGGACAATCACGGCCCCGAGGGTGGCGGCCATCAACGTGAACGCCACCAGGAGGCCGAAATAGACGATCGGTTTGAAAATCCCCAGCGTCAGGATCAGCAGGCCGGCAATGATCGAAACGGTCGTAAGCACTATCGGTCGGCCGGCCACCATCATCGTGTTGCGCAACACCGTGTCCAGATCACCGCGGGTCTCTGCCGCCTGCCGGCGGAACTGGATCAGGAAATGGATCGAATTGTCCACTCCGACTCCCATAGCGATACTCGAGACCATGATCGTGATCATGTCCAGAGCAATGCCCGTAATGACCAGAAACAGCCCGTTCAGGATGATCCCGGTCAGAATCGGAACCAAGGAGAACAGGCCGAACCGAAATGACCTGAAGGCGATGGTGGTAATACAGAGGATCGCCGCAATGGCCACGAGGTTGGAGCGCAGAGAATCCCGCTGCAGGATGTTGGACAGGGACAGGTAGCGGAGTATGCGCCCCCAGCGCGTCACGGTGATCTCCCCTGGAATCTCTGCGGCCTGGATGGCATCGATTTTTCCCAGAAGCTCCCGCAGGCCTAACTCGTCGATGAAACTGGCCCTGGCGCTGTCGTAGATGCGAAGCTTGACGGTGATCGCCGAAAAGTCCTGGTTGGCCAGTGAGCCCAGTCCACCGGCTTCCTGGTCTTGCGACCCCAGCGCCCTGAAGTAGCGCGACAGCAGCAGTACAGGCGCCCGGGAGTCGGGCACAGTGTAGGTGCCGTACATCGTCCGGTTGAAGTCTTTCACGTACTGGAGGAACGAGGTCAGATAGCAGATGTCCGGAATCGCCCGTAGCCTGTCTTCGAAGCGCGACACCATCGTTAGAGTGTCCAGGTTGAGGAAATAGCCTTTCTCGTTGTTGGGCGCGGCCAGGGTGAGGTTGATCTCCTCGAAACCGCCGACCTTCGCGGTGAAGAAGCGCATGTCCTGGACTACCTGTTCGCTTTCGGGGAAATAGGTCATGGCATCGGTGTTGTAGCGGATCTTCCGTGCAGAGAACACGAACAGCACGATTAGCACGACCAGGAGCCCGACGATCACGTAGCGGCCCCGCAGGGCGATGCCGCCCAGTCTCCCGATGATACTGGCCAACGCGCCCTCCCGCACCTGCTGTCTCTGTTTCTCACGCGGGGCTTTCAGCCGATAGAGCACGGCGGGAAAGAAAAACAGCGAGAGCAGGGCGCAGGCCACGATACCGACGCTGGTGGCGAGGGCGAATTGACGACCCTGCTTCATGCTCACCACCAGGAGGCTGAGCAAGCCCGCGACGGTGGTAACCGCGGCCAGTAAGATGGTGCGGTTGATGTGAGCCACCGCTGCGGTTATCCAGCGCTTGTCCGGGCCTCCCTCGCGACTGTCTCGATAGTACTGGTTGAGCACGTGAATGCTGTAGGAACTGCCCAGGGCGAGCACGAGGGGGGGAATGACTACACTCATGATCGACAGGGGGTAGCCCAGCAGCGACATGAAGCCCAGGCACCAGAGCGTGCCCATCAGCACGATCAGCAGCGGAAGCAGGGCAGACCGGACAGCCCGGAAACCGAGGTAGAAGGTGACCAGGGTGACGAGGGCGGCGAGCAGCAAAAGTCGCGACAGATCCTTGGACAAGTAGGATTCGGTGGTCTTCATGAATGGAATCGAGCCGGTTACGTGGGTTCGATAATACGGCTTCAGCGCAGCGATGATCTGCTCGATGCGGTTCATCAGGCGCGTGTAATTTTCCGCCTTTTCCACCGGGAAGAAGGCGACCAGTGTCGTACCGTCGTTCGAGATCACGAAATTACGGGCAGAAGGAGTTTCCAGCAGGTTCTGCTTGAACGCCTCCAGGTCCGCGGCCGATGCGGGCGCCCTGCCGCCTTTGGAAAGGGTTTGCAGGCCGAGGCGGGTGCCGACGCGGGTGAAGCCCACCAGGTTGAAGGGGGTGATCCCCGATTTCATCTGCGGCAGCTCAGCGATCGCGTCGAGCGCCTTCGAAAAGGCGGCCAGGCCGTCGAGGGTGAGCGGATCGGCGGCCTCCGCCGCCAGCACGAAGTAGTTCTGATTGACCTCTTCGCCCGCCGGACCCCGGGTTGCCCCAGTGACCTTCTCCACCTCCGTAAGGAGGCTTTCCACGTCGGGGTCGACGCGGATATTCACGAGCGACACCCCACACAGGGCCGTGATCAGCACCGAAACTGCAATCACGGCCAGGGAATGACGATTCACAAACTCCAGGATCCTGAAGATGATCGTATTCGGGTCATGCATGCTTGATCATATTATGCATATTCCTCCGGGCATATCTACGGGCGGCGGTCGCCGGGCTCTGACCTCCCCCAAAGGCCAGTCAGGACTGGATTGGTCCTGGCTTTCCAGTCCTAAGTGATTGCGAGCAATTAAATGACGCAGAGCAACTTCTATGCGGTCGAATGTGGACGTTCGCCTGCCGGCGATCAACTTCACAATGGTGGCATACGTCAGCAGCGGCTGCCCTCGCCAGTTCCTGCTGATGAACGAGAACAGCCGATGCTCGATCTTGTTCCACTTGCTGGTACCAGGCGACAGGTGACATACCTGAACCCTTAGTTGGCTCGCGGCAGATAGACGCTGCAGCTCCCATTTCCTTCCACCAGCGCAGGATGGCTTTCCCCTTGCTCGGATCAATGAAATCATGGACACGTACTTTCTGCGGATCGCCGCGGGGACGCCACTCCCGACCGCTATTCTTGAAGTTTCCGACCAGCTCCTTCTTTTTCGTATCGACCCAGATCCCCGGATGACCCTCCGCCGTTAATTCCGTTGCCAACTGCCGCGTGCTCTTGCACGTCCAACGCAGAGGAGACTCAGAATCTCCCCGACTCAACGGATCGACCAATTGCTCCAGGGCAGTGCTCAGACTCGGATCGATCGCTGTCGCACTCTTACGTCCCGCTCCTTGCCGACGAACGCGATTTTCGGCGACAACACTCTTGCTCCGGACCTCTCGCGTACCGCGGATGATCGTACTTTTTGAGATCCCGGTAGCCCTGGCAACGAGGGATCCCCCCCATACCCAAGAGCCTGAGCCTCGGTCACGGCCCCAATCCTACGGCTGCGCTCGTTGAGCGATCCCTTCAAGGTTTGATACTTCCTACGGATCATTTGCAGCTGTGTCATGAATCAGGAAAAGCATAGCAAATCAACTTGTGCCAGTTATTATCTCGCAAATCCAAAACAACAGGAAGTCGAAATCCAACTGCACACCGCCGGCGTTCACCAGGTAGCTGCGTCCGAGCAGGTAGGGCTCGTCGGGTGCGTAGCGCTCGTCCAGCGCCAGGGACAGGTCCCCGACCAGAAGCAGGAAGCGGTAACGGTACAGCAGGGAGGTTTTGAGCCGGTCGTAAACCCCGGGTTCCAAGTCGAGCCGGTCCGGCCTCCCGCCGGCCCGTCGAATAAAAGCCCCATGGTTCGCGGGGGGGGACCTGAGACTTTCGCTCGTGGCCCTCAGCCGTCAGGAGCGGGCCCCGCCCTTTCTGGAAGGCATCCCCTGCCGCCGGCTGGATTTCTCCGCCCCGGCGAACTTAGCGGGCGCCCTGGAAGATCTGAACGCCTTCGTGCACCTGGCCGTCCTGGTGCGGGCCGTGGACCCGCGCGAGTTCTACCGCGCCAACCGGGACGACCCCGATGGTCTGAACATCCTCAAAACCGCGCGCGGCGATTGCCGTTGCCGCCGTTCTGCGGTACCATGGCTTCGTCCCTATGCCCGATTTCGTACATCTCCACACCCATTCGGATTTTTCGCTCCTGGACGGGGCGGCCTCGATCGAGGACCTGGTCGCCCGGGCCAAGGCCCACGGCATGAAGGCCCTGGCCCTCACCGACCACGGCAACATGTTCGGCAGCTTGCGCTTCTACAAGGAGTGCCGCAAGGAGGGGATCAAGCCGATCATCGGCTGCGAGGCGTACTTGGCGCCGGACTCCAGGCATACCAAATCCGGCGGGGAAAAAGGGGCCCGCTACCACCACCTAGGCCTCCTGGCCCGCGACGTGACCGGCTACCGAAATCTCTTGAAGCTCTGCTCCCTGGGCTACACCGAGGGCTTCTATTATAAGCCGCGGATCGACGAAGAGCTGCTCGCGCGCCACCACGAGGGCCTCATCGCCCTCTCCGGCTGCATGGGCGGCGAGCTGCCTTCCTTGATCCTCCGGGGTGAGACGGACAAGGCCCGGGCCCGGGCCGCGGCCTACCGCGAGCTGTTCGGCGAGGGCGGCTACTACTTGGAGGTGCAGAACCACGGCATCCCCGAGCAGGTCACGATCAACCGCGAACTGGTGGAAATCTCCCGGTCTACCGGCATCCCCCTGGTGGCCGCCAACGACGTGCACTACGCCGCGCGCGAGGACGCTGCCGCCCAGGACATCCTGCTGTGCATCGGGATGAACAAGAAGGTGAGCGAGGGCAAGAGACTTAAGTTCGAGTACCCCGAGTTCTACTTCAAGAGCGGGGAGGAGATGCTCCAGGCCCTTCCCGGCCTGGAGCAGGCCCTGGCTAACACCGTGCGGATCGCCGAGGCCTGCGACTTGGAAATCCCGCTGCCCGGGCCGCTGCTGCCGCACTACGAGGTGCCCGAGGGCTACTCCCTGGAAAGCTACCTGGCGGAGGTGGCCCGCCGGGGGCTGGAGCGGCGTTACCCCTCGCCCGCCCCGGCGGCGCGCCAGCGCCTGGACTACGAGCTGCAGGTCATCACCGCCATGGGCTACACCGGGTATTTCCTGATAGTCTGGGACTTCATCCGCTTCGCGCGCGAGCACGGTATCCCGGTGGGGGCGGGGAGGGGCTCCGGCGCCGGGTCACTCGCCGCCTACGCCCTGCAGATCACCGACATCGACCCGCTCAAGTACGGCCTGCTGTTCGAGCGCTTCCTGAATCCGGAGCGGGTGTCCCTGCCGGACTTCGACATCGACTTCTGCTTCGAGCGCCGGGGCGAGGTGATCGACTACGTGGTCGGCAAGTACGGCGCCGACCGGGTGGGACAGATCATCACTTTCGGGACGCTCAAGGCGCGGGCCGTGATCCGCGACGTGGCCCGGGTGCTGGACATCCCGTACGCCGAGGCGGACCGCATCGCCAAGCTGATCCCCTTTGGGCCGAAAATGGACCTGACCAAGGCCATGGAGCTGGAGCCCGAGCTGGCCAGGATTTCGGAGAGCGGCGAGGTCTACCGGCGCCTCCTGGATACCAGCCTGAAGCTGGAGGGCCTGGCGCGCCATGCCTCCACGCACGCGGCCGGGATCGTGATCGGCCGGGACGAGCTGACCAGCTACGTGCCCCTGTACCGCGACCCCAAGACCCAGATCATCACCACCCAGTACTCCATGGACTACCTGGAGGAGTGCGGCCTGGTGAAGATGGACTTTCTGGGCCTGAAGACCCTGACCCTGATCCGGGAGACCCTGACCCTGCTCTCCGCCCGTGGGGTGGAGTTGGACATCACGGCCATCCCGGAGCAGGACCCGGCTACCTTCCGCCTCCTGGGGCAGGGCAGGAGCACCTGCGTTTTCCAGTTTGAGAGCCAGGGGATGCAGGAGGTGCTCAAGCGGGCCGGGCCCGAGACGATCTCCGACCTCATCGCCCTGAACGCCCTGTACCGCCCCGGCCCCATGGAGTACATAGACCAGTTCGTGGACGCCAAGCGCGGCCGCACGCCGATTCGCTACCCGCTGCCGGAGCTGGAGCCGATCCTCAAGGAGACCTACGGGGTCATCGTGTACCAGGAGCAGGTCATGGAGATCGCCCGGCAGGTGGCCGGCTTTTCCCTCGGGGAGGCGGACATCCTGCGCCGGGCCATGGGCAAGAAGAAGCATGAGGTGATGGCCAAGCAGAAGGTGAAGTTCTTGAAAGGAGCGGCCGCCAAGGGGTACCCCACCGGGGTGGCCGAAAAGATCTTCGAGCTGCTGGTCCCCTTCGCCGGGTACGGTTTCAATAAATCCCACGCCGCCGCCTACAGCCTGCTGGCCTACCAGACCGCCTACCTCAAGGCCAACCACCCCGCGGAATTTATGGCCGCCAACCTGACCAACGAAATCACTTCCACCGACAAGCTCGCCGAGTACATCGCCGAGGCGCGGGCCATGGGCCTGGAGACCCTGCCGCCGGACATCAGCCTCTCGGACCGCAACTTCACCGTGCAGGCGGGCAGGATCGTATACGGCCTGCTGGGGATCAAGAACGTGGGCACTACGGCGGTGGACCGCATCCTGGAGGAGCGTTCCCGCAGCGGGCCTTTCACCGGCCTGCTGGACTTCCTGGAGCGCCTGGACCTGAAGGTAGTGAACCGCAAGGTGGTCGAGACCCTGATCGCCTGCGGCGTTTTCGACCGGCTGGGCGAGAACCGCGCCACCCTGGCGCACAACCTGGACCGCCTGCTGGAGGCGGTGGCCAGCTCCAAGGAGTCGCGGCGCTTCGGCCAGGCCGTGCTGTTCGACGCCCTGGGGGAGGAGGCGGCCCCCCGCATCGCACTGCAGAGGGTGCCGGAATGGCCGGCGCTGGAGTCCCTGAACCACGAGCGGGCGAACCTGGGCTTCTACTTCTCCGGTCACCCACTGGACAAGTATCGCCAGCAGATCCGGGACTGCGCAGACCTGGACCTGGGCGCGTTGGAGAAGGCGTCCACCGAGCGCAGCTATACGGTGATCGGCCTGCTGTCCCAGGTGAAGGAAATCGTAACGAAGAATGGCCGCAGGATGGCCTTCGCCGTCCTGGAGGACCTGCGGGGGGTTCTGGAGCTGGTGGTGTTCGCGGACGTCTTTGAGAAATCCCGAGCCCTGCTCGCCACCGACCGGGTCGTAGCCGCGGTGGGGAAGCTGGACCGCAGCCGGGGGGACCCCAAGCTGAAAGTGGAGCGCCTGCTCGCCCCGGAGGACCTGGCCCCGCGTCCGCCCAAGGCGGTGCACGTGCGCTTCGCCGGGGCCGCCGCCGACGAACAGGAGTTCCTGCGCCTGCGCGACCTCATGGTTGGCAAACCCGGGGATTGTACCGTATATTTCCACATCCGCGGGGACGGGGAAGGCGGGGAGATCGTCATCAAGGCCTCCCCGCAACTCGCTTTAGCAGCCGAAGAGGACGTTCTGTCCCTCGTGCGCTCTTCCCCGCTGGTGGAGGATGTATGGAAAGAGTGAACGTCGGCCTGGTGGGCTTCGGTACCGTGGGCGGGGCCTTCTTTAAGCTGATGCAGGACAACGGCGAGCTTTTCGAGCGTAAGCTCGGCGTGGCGGCCAGGATCGCCGCCGTGGCGGAGAAGGACCCCGGCAAGGTCCTGGCCGCTTTCCCTGGCCAGCGGGTGGTCGCCGACTACCGCGAGCTGTTCGCCGACCCGTCCATCGCGGTGGTCGTGGAGCTGGTGGGCGGCACCGGGGTGGCCTACGAGATCATCCGCGGCGCGCTGGAGGCGGGCAAGCACGTAATCACCGCCAACAAGGCCCTTCTGGCGCTGCGGGGCAACGAGCTGTTCGACCTGGCCAGGCGGCGTGGGCTGGAGCTGCGCTTCGAGGCGGCCGTGTGCGGCGGCATCCCCATCATCAAGGTGGTGCGGGAAAGCCTGTTGGCCAACCGCGTGAGCTCGATCATGGGCATCGTGAACGGCACCTCCAACTTCATCCTCACCCGGATGACCGAGGGGCGGCTGGGTTTCGCCGAGGCCCTGCGGGAGGCACAGGCCGCGGGCTTCGCCGAGGCCGACCCCACCCTGGACGTGGGCGGCGGGGACTCGGCGCACAAGATCAGCCTGCTGGCCAGCTTTGCCTTCGGCGGGTGGATCGATTATCGGGAGCTGCTCTGCGAGGGTATCACCGACATCACCCCGGGGGAAATCGAGTTCGCCCTGTCCGCCGGCTTCGTGTTCAAGCTGGTGGCCGCGGCCCGCTGGAACGACGGCCGGCCGGCGGTCACCGTGTTCCCGGCCCTGGTCCCCAGGGAGCACCCCCTGGCCTTCGTGCGCGGCGAGATGAACGCGGTGATGACCGAGAGCGACCATATGGGGCCGGCGGTCTTCGTGGGCAGGGGGGCGGGAGGAAACCCCACCGCCTCCTCGGTGGCCTCCGACCTTGGGGACCTGGTCCACACCCTGGCCGCGCGGCGGGATACAGCCCAGTTCGACACCACCCGCAAGTTAGAGCTTTTTCCGTACGGCGAGCTGGAGCATCGGTATTTCTTTCACTTCATCACCGAGAACCGCCCGGGAATCTGGGCCGCCGTGACCACGCGCCTGGCGGACAACGGTATCAACATCGAGAGCGTGCACCAGAAGTGGGAGGACCGCACCCTGCCTTCCGACCTGTACGTCCTGGTGGACGAAGCCCCCGAGGCCCGGGCCCGCAAGGCGCTCGCGGACATCCGTGCCGCCTCCGGAATCGACGAGCGCTCCCGCTATTATCGCATCCTGCCGACCTAGGAGGGGCAACGATGTTCATCTGGCGTCTCCTCTCCGCCCTGCTAGTGGTCTACATCATACTCCTTTCCATGCGCCTGCTGCTTTCCTGGTTTCCGGGCGCGGCCTCCGGCCGCTACTGGCAGCTGCTGCTGCGCATCACCGATCCCTACCTCAAGGCTTTCCACGGCCTGGCCTTCCTACGCCGGGGGCTTTTCGATTTCACCGCCGTGGCCGCCATCCTGCTGCTGATAGTCGCCCTGGACCTGGTGGGCGCGGCAGCGCGCTACGGCCGCGTCACCCTAGGGCTGGCCCTCGGCACCGTGGTGGGCGCGGTGTGGTCCGGGCTTTCCTTCCTGATCCTGCTTTTCCTGCTGCTGGCGGCGCTGCGCCTCGCTCTGCGCCTCTTCACCCGGCGCTACGAGAACCCGGTCGGGGAGCTGCTGGAGGCCATGGTCCGGCCCGCGGTTTCCCTGGTGCGCGGCCTCCTGCCGCGCGGCCTGGTGTTGAAGGAAACCCATCTACTCCTGGCGCTCATCGCCGTGCTGGCTGTCGTGCACTTGCTGGGGGGGCTCGTCTTCCGCGTGCTGCGCGCCTCCCTGCTGGCTCTGCCCTTTTAAACTCCTTGTACCTGGCGGAATGCACCCGCCCGGTGGCGGCCCTGCGCGGGGTCGGGCCCGTCCTGGGCGGCCGCCTGGCCCGCCTCGGCATCCGCACGCTCACCGATCTGCTGCGCTACGCCCCGCGGGATTACCAGGACCGCCGCCGGCGCGACGCCCTCGCCGAGGCGGGGGGCAAGGAGCGGGCCAACGTCCTGGTGCGGGTGGTCTCCGGGCACTGGTTCGGCCGGCGCCCGCCCCGGGTTTTCAAGGCCGAGGTCCAGGACGAGTCCGGCCGCGCCGCGCTGCTGTGCTTCGGGCGGCCCTTCCTGTCCAGGGTGCTTCAGCCGGGGCGGCGCTTCTGGGTGTCCGGACGCTTCCAGCATCAGCACGGCGAGCTCGCCTGCGGCAGCTTCGAGCTGGAGCCCTTCGAACCGGAGGAGGAAAGCCGGATCATGGGGCGGATCCTGCCCGTTTACCCCCTGACCGAGGGGGTGAGCCAGCGGGCGCTGCGCAGGCTGACAGCCCAGGCTCTGGAAGCCGCGGGCGAGCTTGCCGAGGAGCTGCCCGACGAGCTGCGCCTGCGCCACGGCCTGCCGGGCCTCGGGGAAGCCCTTCGCGGCCTGCATTTCCCGCAGTCGGAGAGCGAGCAGGCGGCCGCCCGCCGGGCCCTGGTTTACACCGAGTTGTTCTACTACCAGCTGCAGCTGGACCGCTCGCGGCGGGCCCGGCAGGCCTGCCTGCGCCGGCGGGAGCGACACGCCCAGAGCCTCAAGGCCGGCCTGCTGGCCAGGCTGCCTTTCGGGTTGACCGGCGACCAGGAGCGGGCGCTCGCCGAGATCGAGGCTGACCTTTTCTCCCCGCACCCCTCCTCCCGGCTCCTGCAGGGCGAGGTGGCCAGCGGCAAGACCCTGGTCGCCCTGCTGGCCGCCCTGGCGGTGATCGAGGCCGGCGAGCAGGCGGCCCTGCTCGCCCCCACGGAGCTCCTGGCCCGGCAGCACGCGGACACGGCGGCCCGCCTCCTGGAGCCCCTGGGCCTGCGCGTGGCCTTCCTCACCGGGGGGGTGCAGG
>Ga0315284_10011392_pt1 | contig 12688 bp, 15 predicted proteins | sample YL17G09_16_MG_FD_203696 | JGI IMG/M metagenome (GOLD analysis project Ga0315284, IMG submission 203696) | Sediment microbial communities from Yellowstone Lake, YNP, Wyoming, USA - YL17G09_16 | ecosystem: Environmental > Aquatic > Freshwater > Lake > Sediment | place: USA: Wyoming | collected... | reverse complement strand
CAGACCCGAACTCTATGACACGGGCTCCCTCTTTCGGCTTGAGGCCGGTGGTCTCGGTATCGAGAAACATCCATGTGGCTTCCGTCAGTTTCATCTACGGCCCCTCAGTACGACATACAATACTGCTATGGTCATGAATGCTGCCACACCGATGACTGTAGAGACTACTGGTTGAACAATTCTATCGATCATCAGAATGCCTCCAGAAGATACATAGTAATCAGCCATAGAGCCAGGCCTCGTTCAAACAAAAAGGGCCCCGACGGTCATCCAGGGCCCTTCAAGGTGCCACCAAGTGGCACAATGTATCCTTGACCTTACTTGCTGTGATGTATCAAATACCTTACTTCGCAGCAGGTGCAGCCTTCGGGGTCGGGCAAGCAACCTTCTTGCCGTCCGTCATGCACTCCTTAGCAGGAGCCTTGGCCTTCTTGGCAGGCTTTGCAACAGGCTTCGCAGGAGCCTTGGCAGCAGGAGCAGCCTCGACCTTGGCAGCAACAGGGGCAGGCGCTGCAACGGGAGCCGGAACGGCCTTGACAGGCTCAGCAACGGTCAGCAGTGTGGCGAGAACGAGAGTCGAAAACATGTGGATTCCTCCAAAAGTGGGTTGGTGTTGCGGTTGATATAGTTATGGCGACCAAAAATCTAATACTGTCCATAATTTACCCATTTTTCGAGGTACACTGGGTCAAAAATGGACACTTTTATTATTTTACCCACCCGTGAAGTGCTTGACCAACTTGAAAATCCCCCAGATGATAACTACAGGCATTGCCAGCGAGACCAGAATGCTCGTAACCCAGAACACTCCAAACAAGATGACTCCTCCAACGCCGAAAATCCCTACAAGATCGTCTTTGATTCCCATGTTAGAACCTCGTTGTGTGTATTGCAGCATCTCGAGCCATCTTACCGATCTCATTCAGTCGCTGCTCCAACTCTTCAATCTTTCTGGAAAGTTCTCTGATGCAGCGAGAATTTCCGTCAATGAGATACGCCACGGTGGGCTCTTCATGTTCTTGCCTACACCGAAGACAAGCCTTGCTATTAGTAGCCATCTTTCACTCTCTTCTGGACAATTGCGTTCTTGGCAGCGTATTCCTGGAACAGGTCTGCGGGACCGAGGCCGGCGTAGATGCAAATTTCAATGAAATAAGCAAATGCATCTGCCAGTTCTTCCTTGAAATGTGCATAGTCTACATCGGTGTGATCAGTGAAGCGATGGCTGCGGTTCTTGAGAATGAACGAAGCCTCTGCCATCTCCTCAACCATCGCCCAAATGAGTTCCTTGATGAGTCGCTGACCTGGCTTGCTCGTCACATCTACAGGAGCCTCTGGCAACTTATCGTTCATGATAAGCCTGTCCATCAGTTCAGCCTGCTTGATGAAAATCTGCTCAAGCATGTCAGCTTGAGGGTTCTGCGGGTCGCTATCAGGCATTGAACATCCTCCATGAGAAACCGTACGGCTGGTTGATGATTATCTTACCGAATGTCGAGTCAAACTCCCATCCCATAGCATCTGGGTAGTAGAACTGTACCGACTGTTCGATGGACCAGCCGTCGTCTGCTGGGAAGCAAATCAACTGGGCACCGAAAGCACCAGCACGCAAGATGTGATCGTGAGAGTAAGTTGTCTCTCTTGTCAAGATGACCCGGTCAAAGTGCGCACCCTCGTGAAGCAGTGCCTCAATTTCTGAGATCTTGCGAACAGAAATCAGATTGTCAGGATGCTTTTCGAACAGTGTAGTGAGCCAGGGCAGGAACGCAGGGTTCCCGATGACCAACACTCGCTCGCTAGAGCGCAGTCCCGTTACTGTTGCTGGATCCCAGCGACCGTTCTCGTTCACCATCCCTCTTTCGACGGTGTTCGTTGAGACGTTCCGCCATCCATCGAGCCCCGCTACTGAACTGAGCTTCGCCAATTTCAGCCACCTTTCCGGTGCGCAGCTTGTCTTCTTGCTCCGCCAGCGAGGCTAATTCCCCGGGCATAAGCGGTTCCATGGGCGCTGCCGCCTTGAACTCTTTGGATAAGTATGCCTTCACAACCTCGTCAGCATCCTTGAAGTGCTTCTCGTAGATATGGAGGCTTCCTGCACAGTGCGTGTATTCTCCGAGTTGCAGGCTATCATACCCTCCATCACGGAGTTCCCACATCATCATTTCTTGCAGCAATGTAAAACTGAACAGGTCGTATGTTAGGCCCCAGAAAGCATCATTGGAGCGCATGTTCACATGAAGATGCAACCTGTTATCTCTAATGAAGAACTGGAGATTGAGAGTGCACGGGAAATCTTTGGTATCCTCTACAGCAAGCTTGCAAACATTATCCCATGTCTGAATCATCATGATAGCTCTACGACTATCACGATCTTTCAGTAATTCCGCCTTGCACGAAGTCCACTGATTATGTGTTCTGCCCTTGTGTACCCAATGTTGCGGGCGTAGTATATTACCATACGCCGACTTGAGCGTTTCTCCGTCATCTGAGAAGTTTGCCATGCGCTTGTTGTAGTAGAGCATGGTCTCGAGGTCGCGTTTTCCTTCCCAGTACCAGAGGAACTCGCCGACGCCAAATCCATAATCTGCTTTACGAGCCGGATTTGCCAGGAGGCGAGCCCTGGGATTATCAAGGACAAGAACTGGAGCGATGATTTCTCTGCAGAGCTGACCTCTTGGAGAAGTTGTGTACTCTGGGTGAGTGTTGATTTCGGCGATGACCTTCGCGAAGAGGATGTCAAAGTTGCTACCCTCGATCAGTCTTGCCATGCGTCGCCTCAACGATTTGCCTGGACAATCCGTCCGGGATAGGATGTCCGCCAGCGTTGCGATGACCACCACCGCCGAACTGCTTGACGAACCTAGTAATATCTAGCCTCTCATTCGACCTAAGGCTGACCTTGTTGAGATCAAAGTTAATCTGGGTGATGCAGTCCAAGTCTGGACGCTTCTCGAGGATGAGATGTAGGAACTCTGAGTTGTTGATCTCGCCAGAGACGATGTATCCCATGGCGTAAACCTTGCCCTCGAACTCCACTGGCTTGGTCAGCACGCTATCTACAGCACGAAGCCACCGGCGATCCTGGTGTGTCTTGATAAGTTTGAGCATCTCTGCTTCTACAGGAGACCAGTATGACTCCTTCTGTCCCACGAACCTTTGCTCCACATCAGAGAAGCGCTCAACGAACTCCTGCTGTCCCACCATCGAAAACAACTGCGGCATCTGCAAAGACATAGGCTCATTCATGAGCCACCTGTCGTGATCGTCGATAATCTGTGTGAAACGTCGCCAAGGGAACTGGTCGAACCTCACAAGCCCGTGCTTTACAAGCCATAGACGAAAGTTCTCACAGCCACATGCCTTATTCTCTGCGTCGATGTGAAATCCAGGCTGATCCTTGAAGCGCTTAGCACTGGCGTGATGGTCTATCACGATAGAATTGCCGCGATCCTTCAGATAGATGACGGTGTCGTCGCTAGACGGGCACACATCAACCATTAGAAGTTGCTTGTTGGGGTCCTTTGCTGCCTTACTCTCAGCAATGGCATCGTCAACATGATCCGGAGATACAAACCGCATGTTCTCTTTTCTCCCACCTGCGGCAACGAACAAAATCGCTGCAGCAGACCCGTCCATGCAGCCTGCGTGAGTGATCAGATGAAAGTTTTCTAGGTTCAATCGCATTTCCTTTCCCTATCATTATACCACTTAATAGTTCCTGCTTTTCATTAGATGTCACACTTCCCATCCTTGCAGGAATCGAAGCCTGCTGCGCCAACCAAGGCATCAGTGTGCTTCTCTGCGTACTTGATTGCGTCATCCAGGTTCATTGGTGTGAGTGGCTGGTCTTCACGAGAGCCATCTGGATACACTGTGACACCCTTCAGTTCAGGAAAGTACTCCATGTAGAGGTCGGAAAGTTCCTGCTCGCTGGTTCCGTGTGGTAGGTTGATTGTCTTGCTGCATGCATTGTCAAGATGGCGCTGACAGGTGCGCTGCATCTCGAAGTGGTCCTTGATCTTGAGTTCGTGAGCACCCTGGAAGTGCTTGACACTCTTCCCATCGAGCATAAAGTTAGCGAACAGAGGATGGATGACGACCTCTGTCTCAAGTTTGTCCTCATTACGGAACTTCCGCTTGTAGGCTGCGGCGAACATTGGCTCGATGCCACTGCTGACATCACAAACCATGGAGGTAGTACCAGTAGGGGCGATGGTTAGAAGTGCGCAGTTCCTAATTCCGTGCTCTCTGATGGCAGCGCGGAGGGTAGGCTTGAGGGTCTTCACAAAGCCTCCCTTGAGGAACTGCTCAGGATCGAACTTCGGGAACGGTCCCTTCTCCTTTGCCAACTCGATCGACGCTTCATACGACCAGTGCTTGATGCGCTCCATCACCTTATCGGCGAACTCCAGGCCTGATGGTGAGTTGTACTTGTATCCGAGCATCAGAAGCATGTCATGAAGGCCCATCACACCTCCGCCAAGACGACGGAAGTTCGAATTCTTGTCCTTGATCTCTGCCAGAGGATAGTTGTTCACTGTTAGGACATCGTCCAGGAAGCGGACGCTGGTGAAGATTGTGCTCTTCAGCAGATCCCAATCCAGATCCTTATTATCGTAATCTACGAACCTAGGGAGTACAACTGCGCCGAGGCAGCATGAACCGTACGCCTCCAACCAAATCTCTCCGCAAGGATTGGTGCAGATGAGAGGCTCTGCGTAGCCGATGTTGCTCATCTTGTTTGCGAGATAGCCATTGAGAAGACCTGGCTCACCACCATGCAATGCATTTCCGATAATCTTATGCCACAAGTCCTTCGCCTTGATCTTGCCGACGATCTTTCCGCGGAACTTCAACTCTACTTCGCCCTCCTTCTTGACTAGATCGAAGAAGTGCTCTGGGTTCTCACTGAAATTCACGCTGACATTAGCATTGTTCAGTTCGTGCTTGTCAAGTTTGGCATCCAGAAACTCCTGGATGTCGCCGTGATTGAAGTCTAGTGAGAACATCAGTGCGGTTCTGCGTCCTCCGCCTGCCTTGATGACCTCGCCGACAGCGTTATATACCTGCATTAGCGAAACAGCGCCAGTAGCTTTCCCTCCGGATCCGTTAATCGAGCTTCCACGAGGTCTGATTGGGCTGAAATTGGTTCCGATACCGCCACCAGTTCCTGCGATGACGATCTCATCAGAGACAGACTTGCCCCACCCTTCTCTACTGTCAGAGGTAGGGACAACGAAACAGTTGAGTAGCTGTCCTTTGGGTCTTCCTGATCCATACCAGATCCGTCCACCTGGCATAAAGAGGTTGTGAGCCAGAACTCGGTCGAACTCGTCGCGGTATTTTGCGATGTTCCCTCCTTGTTCTGCCTGTGAGATGTGATAAGCGACGCGTTGCGCTGCCTCCGCGAAAGACTCTGTCTCCGTAATCGCATAGCGCTGGCGGAAGATGGTGAGGGCGAGTCCCTTCGGCTCATAGACCTTAGTCTCCATGTGTTTGTGCACTCCTAGATCCTACTTTCTGTTTGCCATGAACTTCTGGAAGGTCTCACCAATGCGCTGGCGCTGCTTCTCCTCGCCCGCTTCGATGATTTCTTGCATGTTGGTGTTCTCTGCAAGCATGTTTACCTTCACTGTTGCTGGGTTCATGATGAATGGGAAGATCATGCCGTCTCTCCCGAGGCGACTCTTGGCGACGAAAAGGCGCCCAGTGTTCGCCTGCTTGTCCTCCATGGTTCGCGAGACGGTCATGATCAAGTCGCAGACAGTTGCCTTGGCGTATGACTCACCGATCTGCCCGATGGTGACGACTTCCATCTCAAGGCCTGAACGGTTTGTCTGGTCTGCTGTCAGAACGCAGAGTTTGAACTCCTGTGCAATGGCACGAAGTTCTTCGTAGTTGCCTTCTAACTCATAACGCTTGTCGGAATAACCGCGAGCGCCTCTGAGAAGGTCAGCGTAGTCGACGCAGACAATGTCTGGTGTAAAGTTGTGGATTGCCTGAAGGCGCTGCAGGTACGACCTGATAGTCTGCACCGTCGCTGCCTTCGTGGGGAACTCCTTGATGAACAGTCGACCCTTAGCCTTCGCTCTGGCGACTTCTTCTACCTTGGCGGCGTGTTCTTGAACATGGTTCAGTTCAATTCCAGAATAGTAAGAGTCAAAGCGGAGGCCAATCTTGTAGTCAGCCATCTCGAGAGTTACATAGACGACATTGAAACCCTGCTCTAGAGCGGCGGCACCGGCATTTACCAGAAAGTGGGACTTTCCAGCACCAGTGGGAGCGATGAAAGTCGTGATTGTTCCGCGTTCCCAACCACCGTTGAGCACTCGATCCAACGGAGCCCAGCCAGATGGGATGCGCTTGCTGTCTGAACGAATGGCTCGCTGCGCAAAACCTGCGGTATAGTCATGTCCCAAATCTCTCGGGGCACCTGCAACCAATGCGTCTTTGATAATAGGGGCGATGTCGTCAAATTTCAACTCCTCCATCTTATCGATGGCCTTGATAAGCGCGTCCTTCATCGTCTGCTTCTTACAGAAGTCGAGAGATGTCTCCTCGATGTAGCCTTTGTCGCCGTTGAGAGGCTGAGCGACTGTGCGCTTCAGATAATCTTTGACCTGGATAGAGAGCGTAGGCTCAATCTTCTGGTCTTTCGTCACCATCAGTTCCAGAACTTCACTTGATGGGAATGTCTTAAACTTGCGTTTGTGGTCAAAGAATTTCTTTGCGATCTGTTGCAGATAATCGACATCGAAGAACATGGGGTTGAGAACATCTAGCATCTGATCGGCGAACAAACTGTCGCCAAGCATTGCCTGCATCACCTTTTCTTGGTATGTCCTGCCCATCCCCGCGAAAGTATCTTTGGGGTCCAGCTGCTCATTTGACATTGATGTTTGGATTCCTTTCAGGTTGATGACACAATATAAATGGTTGCTCTAACCACCTAATGTTCAACCTGAGAAGCGCCGTTCCAGATCTTGCCAATACTGGTTCGCTCTCTTCGCCACTCTCTTACGAGTATCCATCGTCATATTTTTCCTGAATGGTGCGTAGACTGCCTCCAAGAACTTTTTGACGAACGAATTTGCGTCAGAGACACCGATCAGGCGCTTGACATCGTTCATCGAGCTTGCTCTATTTCTAATTATCGAATCAACATTCTCTAACTCTTGCTGCACATACGCGTTGTATTCTACTGGAGTGTTATAATACTTCTCGATCTCTGCTTTATCGCCGGCGCGCATCTTGTCAGAGTCGTAAGGCGCCTTCGACCAATACTTAGGGTCCTGCGCGCGCTGTGCGTCAAGTAAATGAACAAATTCGTGAACAAGAGTGATGCGAGATTCTTTTACCCAAGAATGTCCATCAAGATAATTCAAAAACTTCCATTCTTCTTCATCATATGAATCGGCGCTTGGCGTGTTTATTATCAAGTTGATAATATCTGTCACCTTGCCACTATTCACAAAATTATAGACGGCACCGTGCTCGCCGTCCATAGTGTCAGCGGTCGTAAAGAACATGAACTTCTCAAAATATTCTTTCAGATCTGGTGGAGCATCCATCTGTGAACCGCGAAACGCAGCAGTCACACGATGTTTGTCGTCCAGCCCTACATACGATGGCTTTATTTTAGTTCTGAATTTTTCTATCAGCGCATCGACGCATCTGTAAGCGATCTTACGATAATATTCGTCTTTCGCTCCCTCATCGAGGAAAACTTCTACAAGATTCATGCGCGTTCGGCCCTCAGCTTGAACTCCTGGAACGTTGTGAACATGTCGTTCTCGACGAGCTGGATATTATTGTTGAGCAGCGCGAGTTTGAATCCAGTTACATTGAAACTCGGCTTCATATTGGCCGCGTTACGAATGATAGACGCCGCTTGAGGCGAGATTTCTGGGTCAACGAGCTGCATGATGGAGAGATTGGTTCTAACTAGTTCCTCGTTCTCGAGAATGACCTGGAACCACTTCTTTTGGAGAGTTGTTGTGTCATCGAGCGTCAGCGAGTGTCTAAGCATCGCAAATAGCTCATCTATAGTGTAAGGTCTGACAGAAAGTCCAGGAATAATCTTGAGAAGTGTCTTCTCGCCCAGTCCCTTGATGCCCTTTATATTATCTGAGCTGTCGCCATTTCCCAAAGCACGACTGAGCACGAAATTCTCTGTTAGGATTGGAGAATACTGGTTAAAAGTCTCCTTCGTGATGTAGACCTTCTTGGTTGGCCAATAAACAACCGTGGTGTCGCTGACGAACTGCCACATATCCCTATCAGAGCTCACCACGACCTTCGGAGTGGGTTCTAATAGCCCAACCAGGTAGCCTATGGTATCGTCAGCTTCGATGTTCTCGATTTCAATCTGCGTCACTCCGAGGTATGTCAGGAAAGTCTTCAACTTGGCCTTCTGGAACTGCATGTTATCTGACGAAGACTTCTGGCTCTCGTCTACCTCTCGGTTCAAACGAGGACGACGACCCATCTTGTAGTCTGCCAGAACTCCACGGCGTCTTTGAGCTCCACCGATACCATCCCAAACAAAAATTACGCGGTCTGCGCCGGTCTCGCGGATCATATATTTTACAGAACGCAAAGTTCCAGCGAGACCACCGATCGGATTACCATTTACGTCTGCTGTGGGATTGACTACGAAATTGCGGAGGAACGTGTTCGTCCCATCAAAGATAAGGACTTTCTTCATTAGTACATGACCGTCCTGACATTTTCCTGAACTGAGACAACCGGAGATGCTGGTGGCTTCGTCGTGCTGCCGCCTCTTACAACTCTGACACTCACATTGAATGTTGCAGTGGCAGCAAGCAGTAAGATTAGCGTTCGCATAATTTCATTATACCACTATTTTAGTCCCTTGGCTTTGGCATTTTGCTTCATAATGTCGATGGCTGTGTGAGCCTTAGGAATAGCAGAAGGCTGCTTGGTATCAACACCTTGCATCGGCTTGGGCCCGAACAATGGATTTTCAACAGGCTTCTTACCAGTCTTGATGCGAGCATCCTTGACCTTAGTGATGCCGTTCATGAGTGTCGGAACATACTGGCGGTATGCATCCTTACCTCTAAGGAACGGCTTCACAAATTTCGTGTAGAAGGCTACTGGATTGCGGATGAGTTCGTTCGGATCCATTCTCCGCTTGATGTCATTCACCAGCGGCAGTCGATGAGGCTTGTCTTTCTGCTCAGGATCAAGCACAGCCTCCAGAACCTCCCGCTCAGCAGGAGAGAGCCGCTTCAGGTCGATGGCATGGATCTTGTGATTCCAGTTAGGATGCAGGACCAGAATCTCCTTGTGAGGGTCTCCGGTCGAGGCATTGACGACTTGATGTTTGTATGTGAAGCGAACTATATCGCCGAATTCGAACTTCATTGCATCACCCTCGCGTCCATTTATACTAATAATAGGCCTCTAGAGGATATCTGCGACACTTGATATACCCTTTTGGCCTATTATCAGTATGATCTCGTCATTCGTTAAGTAGATCGGCAGTTGCCTGTTCGACTTCCATGAGACTTTCAGGATTTGGCGTGCCGCCATACTTGCGGACCATCAGACGATCGATCTCTACATTCACCAGCCAGTCCCTGAGACCTCTAGTGCTATCTAAGGTCGACAGCCACTGTGATTCTCTGAACTGCCATCCCTTTTGCTTGTCTCCGTCAGGAATAGAGATTTCTGCAAGCTGGAGAGCTTCCTTTATCTTCTTGTTGAGCTCCTTCTGCTTGTCTGAATCCTTTTCCTTCTCCCGAGCAAGCTGCAGCTCGCCAGCATCTACAGCGTACATGCCGCTAAGAACCTTCTGAAAGTCTGGAATGGTACACCAGCCATTATTCTTGGTGATCGACCCCTTCTCATGCAGCATCTCGAACCACGACGATTCGTCTTCGATGCCGTGGTCGAACGAGATGAAGAAGTGACAGGCCCGCATCGGAGGACCGAGACGGTTCTTGATGACCTTGGCCGTAGTATTGACGCCGGTCACAGTGTCACTGTCGTCCTTCTCTGTGCCGCGACGTGTTAACCTGATGCGGACTGATGCATGGTAAGGAACAGCCTTTCCGCCAGGTGTGGTCATAGGATCGCCGTACATGTTGCCAATCTTGACCTTCAGTTGGTTGGTAAAGACCAGACAGATGCGCTCCTTGCCGAGCACCTGAGTGATCTGGCGCATCATCTTGGAGAGGACCTTGGACTTCTCGAGCTGCTCGTTCATGTTCAGCTCTGCGGTTCCCTCGATCTCGCATTTGGTAGGAGTACCGGCGATGGAATCCCAGATAATGAGCACGAGTTGGGTGGGAGCCTTCTGCCTCGTCATCAGGATCATCTTGAGGATCGCTTCCTGAACCTCTTCCACTGTTCCAGGCTGCAGATAGATGAGCCGTTTGAGATCGACGCCGATGGCTTCCATGAACTCTGGGTTCATGGCGTTCTCGACATCGATGTAAGCGACGATACCACCCTTCTTCTGGGCTTCCTTGGCCAAGTGAGCGCACAGGAGCGACTTACCTGATGCTTCCTCGCCGTTAATTTCGGTCAGCTTGCCTACTGGCGCTCCGCCGTTCTTCCTGTTGGCGATATCATAGTCAAGAAGTGTGTTGCCGGTGCTGATAAACTCTTTCACATCTGTAGGATTGTCAAAGTCTGTTGCCAGGTTCCAGGCGATCTTGCCAGTCTTCTCCTCGTCCTTGTTGAAAGTCTTGATGAGCAACTTTGAAAGCTTGGCGACGTCTGTCTCCTGGGCGACTTCTTCTGCTGTCACCTCAGGTTCGTCTTCACGCTTGTTCTTCTTGGCCATCAGTCATTCTCCTTTGTCTTAAGGCCCTGAAGCTCAAAGACCAGGTCCTCGGGATCAAGCAACCCGCCGAGCATACTCTGGATAAGATCCATGACCTTGCGTGTGTTCTCGAAGAAGTTCTGGCTGTAGAGCGTCTTCTGCATCTCGCCATGCTTCTCGAAGATCGTTACCGAGATGGCATTGTCAAACTCAGTGTAGGCAATGTTCAGATTGCCCTTCACATAAGTGCCCTCGTAAAGATACTTGCCGAACGGGTTCTCGGTGGAGAACTCCATGTTCGGATCACCTGTTTTTTCCAGGTTGCTTTTCATGATGTAGAGTGAGTCTGGTGCCACAGGACTCTTGAGAACTCTATCACCAAAGATAATGTTGGTGTTGTAGATGCATTTCACTTCTACGACATCGTCAGATGAGTTAGAAAAGTTGTAACCGTCCTCACCCTCGATAACCAGACCATCCAGACCCTTCGCAACGTTCTTGATCTTGAAAAATTTTGACATCTCAAGCTCCAAAAGAGGTGAGGGAGCACGGCGGGATGCCGTGCGTCCCCCTCTCTTAACTAGTCGTTCTACTTGGCTGCGGTTTCGTCGAGGAGCTCGCCGAAGCTGTCATCCACGGAACGAGTGCCGACCTTGGCAGCGTTCTCCTTGGACTTGGTGGCATACTTCTCACCACCTGGCTTCGTCTGAACCTGCTCCACCTGCATACCGCCACCGATGAACTTCTTCAGTGCGGATGCTACCTCGGAGGCAGGAACCTTGGGATACACCTCGTCGATGTGCTTGAGACCCTTGACCAACTCTGCGTCCTTGGCAGCATTGCCAGTGAGTGGCGAGGGCTTGTACTTCGGCTCGATCTCGATCATCGTGAATGACTTCGCGTTGCCCTTCTCACCCGGCTTCTTGAACGAAACCTGGAGGTCGAAGGCCTTCTTGGTGTTGAAGAGAGCGTCGAATGCTCTCTCGTCGTCACCGGGCTCGATGTCGCAGGCTGCCAGACGATCTGCATCGGTGCAGACCTTCAGGACCTGCTGGGCCTGATTAGCAGTGAGCGGCCACCATGCAGCAGCAGAGACTTCCTGGGTGGTTTTACCGTCTGCTCCACGGATACGCTCTACAACCGGAACAACAACCTTCGAGTTTGCCTGGATCTTCTTGTAGATTTCCCAGTCAGCCTTACGGTTCTTCTCCGGCTTGTCGCGGCCCTTGTCGTCCTTCCAGCCCTTGAGGGTGTCAGCGAACTCGCAGATGACGCACTCGTCGCCGAAGTTCACCTTCGGGCAGAGGATCTCGCGAGCATCGCCGATGTTCCAGTGGAATGCACGCTCGATGAAGGGATCATCAGAGAAAGGGTTCTTCAGCAGACGGACGTCGTGCTCGTCCTTGGGCTTCCAAATGTCTGCGTTCTTCGTCGTCTTCTTGTTGAGGTTGGCGAGACGCGCCTTGATATCAGCAACAGATGCCATGTGGTATTTCTCCTGTTTATGCGGCCCATGCCGCGGCAGAGTGAGTGAGGCAACTACGATTTTACCGCTTTAGCTAAGTAGGAATCAAAGTAGCAAAAGGAACAAATCGTCCAATCATAATAATGCTATATAGAAGAAACTAAGAAACCCTGGGCTTGCGCTTGTACCTGTTATGCAGTGCCCGGATGCGCTTATACAGTCTGGGATTAAAGAGCTTAAGATCCTTTCTATCTCTACTATCAGTAGAGTAGAAGCGCTCAAATCCACGAGCCCAGTACTCACCATTGCTTTCTCTGGCAATCTTGTGGATGTGGACTGCTCTGTAACAACGCTCGCGTCCTAGACCCTTGCTCAGCTCATCGTTATTATCAAGATGGTGAGCGACCTCATGGACGAATGTCTCGACC
>Ga0315284_10011391_pt1 | contig 12688 bp, 16 predicted proteins | sample YL17G09_16_MG_FD_203696 | JGI IMG/M metagenome (GOLD analysis project Ga0315284, IMG submission 203696) | Sediment microbial communities from Yellowstone Lake, YNP, Wyoming, USA - YL17G09_16 | ecosystem: Environmental > Aquatic > Freshwater > Lake > Sediment | place: USA: Wyoming | collected... | reverse complement strand
TCATCCGCGCCCCAGATGTCGACCATGCATCCCTTGTCGGCGGATGTGGCTGGGAGAGGAAGGAGTACGAAGCTAGGAGCGTCACCAGCGAGAGCCGATACGAAGCCCTGAACATTCTTGTCGAACGCCAGACGCTCGACCATGGCCTGACCAGCGATCTCAGACGGATCGAGCCACACCACTTCGTTGATAATACTGAGCAACCCGCGCATGAGCTCACCCATCGCGGATTCGATGGCAAACATGTCGTGCTTTGCCTTGTTGAGGTCCATGCCCCAGACGTCAACAATCCTCTCTAGCTTTTGTTCGATCGCGTAATCTGCACCGTATGTCCGGTCGACGATGGCCGTGCGGTATATGTGAGCGATAGCCCGAAGATTTGTATTCAGTCCCAGTTTCTGCCGTTCATCACCTCGCGCCATCTGTTGGAGCTTAGTATCGAGCGGCTTGAAGAGCAAGCCCATCTGGAGCCCGGGGACTGGTGCTTTGAACAGATCCATAAGCTGATTGTACGCGTTTGCCGTCCGTTCAACCAGTGTGATCAAGTTTTTGATGAAAGCCGTATCGATCTCAGGGGTTTGCGTTTGATCGGCTTGATTGACTTGGCTGACTTCTGCGATGATGGTACGGGCCTTTGCCAGGGTTTCAGCGTTGTGCTTCGAGCCGATTTCGAAGAACAGCCCCCAGTGATCGGATATCCGCAGATCGGGATGGCTCACATCCCCCTTGCTCAGAACCAGACTAATATCCGACACGATAGCCTTTGAATTGTGGAAGACCCGATCGAATCTACCGACAGCCTTTGTAGCGGCGTTCGGATTAGCTGCCGGGTCGCGGGTCATGATATTTGGATTCGTCGGGTGGATGAGCTGCCACGCATCAATGTATCCCATTGAGGCGAGGCCCGACACAAATTCCTGATCCGCGACGTGTATGTCTGTCAGATTCGTATCGCCGACGAAGTATGTAGCCCAAGCCCCCCCATCGTTTCCGGTTTCGACCAGCATCTCCCGGTGTTGAGCGCATCGGCGGTCCGCCTTATCCAGAGACTCGCAGTGGGATGTACGGATGCAGATCTTGAGATCGGCGTTCGAACCTTCCACGTAATCCCGCCCCATCTCTGTCCCGCATTCAAAGTCACGCCGGACGATTTGAAGGGGTAGCGTTTCCTTCGAGTACATCATTGTGAAGTACCCCCTGTCCGGCACGGTAGACCTGTTAGGATATGCATCGAATCCGCCATGCTTCTCAACTTGTTCGATCATCACGTGGGACAGCTCCTGAAGGCACAGCACGTCGGCGTTCTTGGATCTGATCGAGCAAGCCAGCCATAGCGCCCTGATTTCCAGCTCAGGCCCATCGTACTGGCAGTTCTGGCTGTAGACCGTAAACTCGTACGGTTTGTCGAGTTTTTCCTGAAAGTTTGTAGCGCTTTGTTCACTCATCTTATGGCCAAAGTAATAAAGCCCGAACTTAATGACCCCCATAGCATATCCACATTTTCAATTTTTTCATAAAGCAAAAATCCATAAGCAAAGCTACACCCAGGTGATCGTATCGTGCCTTTTCTACCTCACATTTACGTCGATCATGCTGAGCCCGCCTACCACAACGATCGGCGGCATGGCGATAGGCCAGTACATCACTAACGGGACGGAACAGAAGAATGTAAGTATGCCGAATCCCGCGCCCATCAGGCAAGCCTCCCCTAGATTGAGCTTGTGGGGACGGCTCTTTTTGGCGTCATCGTATATCATGTAGCAGCCGGAACCGATTCCCACGGCTGTCGTGGCGTACCAGAACTTGATCGCGATTCTGTAATAAGTTTTTTCGATCAGGTTAGAACATGCGGCGGGTGATTTCATGTTCGAAACCATGCCACCCTTCAGAGAATGGGATAGACATTCTTTGTACGTCTTGAACGCAAATGCGAGAGAGATCGGCATCTTCAGTTCGATCGTAATGCGCTTCGGAGCAGGCCCGACAGTCGAAGCGTTCGAAGCGGTCGAAGCGGTCGAAGCGGTCGAAGCGGTCGAAGCGGTTGAAGTTTCTTGTGCGTAGAACCGTGTACTTTGTCTGAGGACGGGCACTGTCGATCGTACAGCGGCAAGAGCTCTAATGGTGCGCGATGCGGTGGATGTAGTGGATGCTTTGAACATGTTCTATTTGACCCGGCTGTGTTTGATGATTAGTTATGCTATTAGGGGTGACAGAGAGTGCGGATTTCAATTTTTTGGTGAAAAAATTGAAATTTTATATCATCTGATATGCTCATCAATTCTGCCGTATTTACTTTTCTTCTTCCAGAGCCGTACTACGATCTAATGAAAAAAGGAACCCCTGTCTTCTTGTCATTCAACCCGACTTGGCCCGATGGTGCGCACCCCGAATTGAAAGCTGTTGAAAGAGGTGGCTCGTTTTCGATGGTGCTGAGGGAAAAAGTTCCTCTGGGCACCGTACTCATGGTGTCCCCGATTGTGGCGTCTATCGGTACGATTAACCCGAACGATCCGCATAGTTTGCAAAACCAGAACAATACCAAACCGGTAGATCAGGGATCCCAGGGCTTCCAGGGCTCCCATGACTCCCAGGGCTCCCAGAGTACCCAGAATGCTGCATACCACCAGAGCAGCGCGTCAGTCGATGCGATGGCATGGATGTTGCTCGAGAACGGTATGCTCGATCATAATCGCCCGAACTTTTCGCTCAGGTTCTTCGAGCTGATCACGTTTTTGCATCCGCGGTCTGAAACGTACCGTCAGGATTTTGCTAATCGTGTAATCCCAACGCGCGCCGCTCTATTTGCGAAGCTGCACCGGAACGCGATAGGTGGGAAGACCTGCGACCTGCAGCTTATGCAGTACGGGAATCTGATCAACAGCTCTTGTGTACCGAACACGCAAATGGAATCGTACGGTGATGGTACGGCTATGCTGTTCAAAGCGATCCGACCGATCGAAGCCGGTGAACAGATCACGATCAGCTACAGCACGCTGTGGCCTGTCGACTCCGATCAAAAACGCTCAGCCGTGTCGGCCGAGTACGGTTATAACTGCACATGCGACTGCTGCACGAAAGGAATCAGCCCGTCTGCCGCCATCGCGTCGTACCCGTTCAGCTCGATCCCGTTTACATCGCACTGCTGGTTTTGCGGATCCCGATCGTCTATCATATGCGGCAAATGTATCGTAACGACATACTGCTCGGATCGGTGCCAAGCGGATAACTGGAAAACCCATTCGACGATCTGCCAAACCCTATGCGATGGGCGGCTTGCGCATAAAGCACAACATGTATCGGGTTCCGGTACGCCCAGTACGCCAAGTACGCCAAGTACGCCAGCTCCTACGGGTCTCGTGACACGCACGTCCATTTTTTCTTTTTTGCCACAACAGTAGAGCCGATCTGGTATGAGCACCAGCACTAGTATGGCTAGAGACGGCGCATAAATTAATAGCAAAACAAATCATAAGTAAAACTACACAGCCGTAGTATTGCACCAGATGTAGATGCGGTTAGATGCCGGTCCGTAGAAGCTCAGTCCGACACGCGTCGGGTACACTTTAGCCTCCGGATCCAGGCTCTGCATGTGCTGTTGTAACCACAACAGACAGTCCGGCACAAAGTACGTCATCTCATCGATAGTGTAGCGCGATATATCCGGATCGACGCGGTTTTTGTAATCCACATCGATCGACGTAACATCGTCGTGCGACCGGCAGTTCCCCTCATCGATCTGTTCAGTGTACCCCATCCAATACCCACCGTGGTATTCATTTTCATCGTTTTTTTTTGTATATCTGTGCCCGACCGTGACAAAAATATCGATCGGCTTCGTCAGATCCTGCTTCATCAGATACGAATGCACGAATGCACGAACTTGCCGCCGAGCATACGAATCATTGTACTCCGCGATCTCACGATTGATCATCGCCAGCTGCTCGATCGTCAGTTTTTTTCTATCAGCCTTCTCCTTGGCTTTTGTTCGTTTGGCTTTCGCCTCTGCAGCCTCGTTATCCGCGATCTGTTTGCGCTTTTTCTGTCGCAGTTCATACATCATGGCTGAGCTGTCTAGCTTTTTCATCGGCTGTATGGTGCTCATGCTTGTATAGCGTATAGTATGGTGCGATGCATAGTGAACAATTTAATGCAAAACATACAAAAATCAAATTTTCCGATATCTGGTCTAGTCTGTATTAGCTGGCGCAGAATCTTTGAATCCGCTCACCCTGATGCGCATCTCATCACCAAATCGAACAAACTCCATACAGTTAGTAGCGTGCCATTTTTCATCTCGCGCTTTGATGTAATCCGACGCATCCTTCAAAAACAGTACATCACAATCGTGCCAAACTTGCTCCAAGTACTCTAACGCCCACCTCTCTAAAGTGCACTGAATGTCCAGGTTCGAATTGTTGTACTGCAGGCCGAACTCGTAATTGTTGTTGTTCTTGTCGTCGCTCCGAAACTCGTAATCGGCCGGATATATTCCGTAATACGCCGTCTTCTTCCATTCGTTGAACGGCTCGCTGTCGTAATCGTAGTCTTCGTAATTACCGTACACCCGTACTTCTAGAATAAACTCGATGTCCTTCGTCAAATCGGTCCGCATCAGACAATCGTGGATAAATTTAACGAAACCATCTTTGTTCTTCTCATTTTCAGCAGCCACCTTAGCCGACACGTATCCTTCGCTGCCAATGCGGCTCTTGTGATAAGATTTCGACGGCTCGGGTAGCTGCTCGATCTGTTTTTTCCTGATAACCCGAATGTCTTCTAGCATCTGCGTATAATAGACTCCCGTCGACATCGTGATATGTATAGACAAATTGTACAGCATACGAGCATTCTATACAAAAATCAAAATTTTCAGATCTTGTTTACTCACTCTGTGATCGTAGTGAAAGTGTTTGACGAGTTCACTGAACGAACCATCTGAAGCTACGTATCATCGGACTCTGAATCCGAACTCGATATTAGACGATATTCCAGCTTGTCATCATTCGTCTTGAACCCGCACAACCGCAGAACCATATAATCGTGAAACCCGCGCGACTGCAGAACCATATAATCGCGCCCGGGTATCCCCATCGCATTCGACCCTACATCATCGATCATCATTTTATAATCTTCAGCATCCCTTTGAAAAACGATGTAGTACCTGAACCAGAGGTTCGACAGATAGCCACACAGCCAGCCTTTTAGCATGTCCTGGATGTCCAGATACGTGTTGTCGTACAGTATAGTAGTGCTCTCGCCTGTGCGCAGGCATGTCAGACTGTACTCGGTCTCCCTATTCCAGCCGTCTATGTTATCTGCGTATATCTCTATCGTAAAATTGATGTCTTGCGTCTTGTCCATCTTCAGCAGACACCGATGGATAAAGTTTATGAATTCTGTCTCCACCTTTGGATCGACGTACATCGCTCGTAGGGGTAGCGGATTGATATCCAGACCCTTATGATCATAAGTTCCGACCAGTTTTGCGATACGGTCGAACTGCTCTGTATAGCTGGCCCTGATCTCTGCCGTTAGAAGATCGTAGTCTAATTCTGGCGTCGTCGTTCCTTCAGTCATTCTAGTCGCACGGAATATGATAGACATGGGATGCAAATGATTGTCATCCCATACAAAAATCAAAATTTTATCAGTATCGCGATCTAAGCACAGCTACACCCGGATCTTACAACCGGCCCCCGTACTCAAAATTTGTATTTCTTATCCCTCGGGTAGTGCCCGATTATCAGAAGCGTGCCGCTGATCACCGCATGGATGTCGATATTTGAGCGCTCTAAATAATCGTTGATCCACTGACACACATCTGTACTCCACGATACGTACGAATCGATATAATGGTCTACCTTCATCGGTGCCAGTTTATTCACCATACTCGGGTACCACGGCCAGTCTCTGTCGGCCCGGATTACCGCCGTCTCGTCTAGGTCGAATACGATTCGGAAACATGTTTTCACGCCGGCATCATTAAGCATGTTCCCCTTTGCCATGTAGCTCATCAAAATGTTATGCACATACTTTACAATCTGCTCCTCGGCCACCGCATTGGATCTACGCCGCTCATCCTCAACTTTCTGCCTTTGCGCGGCTTGCTTTTTGATCCGTTCCATATTCATAGCCATCGTTTTTTGCAATGCCTCACTCATCTCCGCAACAGACACGCGTTGTGGTACTGTAGGTGTAACCGCAGCAGGTGTAGTCTTTGTCGTAGGCTCCACGTCGTACGATGAGTACTCGGATGATTCGGATGATTCAGATGATTCCGATGTACTTGATGATTCAGAATCGACCAAAAAGGACAAATTAGCCGAATCTAATTTTGCTTCTGATTCTGTGTCGCGAATTTTGGTATAGTACCGGTTGTAAGCAACCCGGGATTTTACGAGCGGTGCAACTGTAGATCGACGGTTCGATGCCGATGTTCTGCCTCCGACAGCCCGTCTCACGATATTCATCTTATGCAGAGTATTGAATTTAGAACGATATTATACGATGAGCATAGAGTATGCACTTTTCAACTTTTGGCAGGCACATACTGCTCTATTAGATCGACATCATTAGCTGATCCCGATACACAAAAGCAAAGTATTAGACCCCCATGCCCGACACCTTAAGATCGGCGATATTAAAATCTACCGGATCATTTGGTTCCGCTTTTTGAATCACCAGATACCGGTCGATATCTATACCACCTCGTCTACATACAGATGCTATGAGCTGCGTGCCTTGTAGATATTCGTTGATCCAGTTACAAACCTCGCGCGCCCATACAGATCTGATTATGCTTATGCTGACACCGGTACAAATATAATGATTCACTTTCACTCGTACGCAAGATTCGGCAACGTTTATGTTCAGATTTGTATTCTTGTGCGGTGTGTGTAGTACAACTTTCCCGATGTGCGGCAAGAATAGCCACATTTCAAATCTGTCGCTGATCCCCCGATCTGTAACCATATTCCGCTTCGTGGCTTCCAAAAGATTAGAATGCACGAACTTTATGATATGCATCTTGGCCCGCTCATTAAAACGACACCTCTCTTCTTCTGCTATCCTATTCCGATCAGCCCACTGTTGTGCCTGTGTATCGATGCTCGTTTGCAGATACGATTTCAGATCCGATATGGTCGGCGTAGTTGGTGCGGCTATTACGTCGCGATCCTTTTGAACTTCGCCGTAAGATGGGTATTCTGATGATTCGAAATCAAACGCTTCGAAATCAAATAATTCGAAATCAAACGATTCGGGATTCAATAATTCGGATAACTGTGATGACTCTGATGATTCTGATAATTCTGATGTCTCGGCTTCGATTTTGATTTGTTTGTCTTTGTCTGTCTTGTCTCTTTTGCGCGTGATTTTTGTTGTAGTCTTGCTCTGCCGCTTCGATGACTTCATTCTAACAGCTCGCCTAATATAGTTCATCTTACGTGCTTAATTTGCACAATATTATACGATGAGCAGAGTACGTGCTTTTCAACTTTTGGCCGGCATATACAACTCAACGGGATCAGTTATCGGGTCAGCCCGGTCAGCCCGGTCTGCCTGGTCAGCTGTATCGATCTGATCGTCATTCTTCTTAGTTTTCTTGCTAAACCTGTACGCCGATGCGGATATAGCGTAAGTGTAGTACAATACGCCGATCATCATGATGGCAATCAGTAGTAGCGGCAGAGCGTACAAAAGCATCTATACATGTACGCCATAAAAAATTGAAACCGAAACAGCCTGCGGAGTCTAGTCGGATAGGGTTATACAATCACAATCCACTCGAGCATAACACATCCAAATCCGAATCAAAATATGGAGCCCAAGAAGCAAACTCTGGATCAGATTAAGTACAAATACGACAACTTTACTAATCAGTATCGCGACAAGAGGCTCGAACATATGGCATCCGATCTGTTGAACAACTGGTTTGAAAGGAATCAAGTCGCAGAAACCACATGTGTTACAGATCGGTACAGTTGTACAATTTCAGAGTGCTCGATCACCATAGCCAAACCCGCGATCAAATTGTTCGACGATCGAATGCTGGAGGTCGTATACATTCAGCCCGATCTGACTCTAGTATTCAAGTACGCCGACAAAAAGTACTACGCCATCAAAGATCAAACTGTCTTGTACGAAAATAATAACGACGAATCACGGCCCGTCGCGGATTTCATACGACGTGCATTTGTTGAAGCAGCTGAGGAACTTTTCCGATCAAAGCCGATGCAACAACCACCGAACTACATGCTGTACCACAAAATAGCGGAACTCGGATCTATTGGCATTACGCCGTACGCACCAGTCAATTCCGTCATACTTGAGATGAAAAAATACTTTTCGCCGGATACCTCGATCAGAATCGATGTATTTCCAAGTGAGACCGCGAAAATTGTCGTCCGACACCCGACAGTAGTGTGCAAAGCCGAACCACTCAAATCTAAAATCACCCGGATGATAGAGTTCGGTGCGACAGATCGCGCATACTGTAAGGGGTACAGACTATCCTGGCTGACTAACAGTAATGAGGAGATACACTATGAGAACGGTATGGCTCGTCTAGATTCGGCGATTAGCACGATGCACAAATGTTTCGCGGATTTTGCTACAGGGCAGATGAATTTTAATACGATATGGTGTTAGTTTTTTATCGATGCGAACCACAAAAATTGAAACCGTAACAGCTTGCAGAGTCTGATCGGATAGGACTATACATTCTGCACAAAACCACCCAAACCGCACAAAACCTCGCAAGACTGCACAAATCGATAAAATGGAAGTCAAGAAAACGGAGACTCTGGATCAGATCAAGTACAACTACGCAAACTCACACAACTATTATCGCGACCAGACGCTTGAACGTATGGCGTCTGATCTGTTGAACAACTGGTTTGAAAGGAACCAAGTCGCCGAAACCACGTGTGTTACAAGTTCGTACAGTCTTAATATCAAGGAGTGCTCAATCACCATGACCAAACCCGATATCAAAATGTTCGACGATCGAACGCTAGAGGTTAGACACATATCTCCCGATCTGACTCTAGTATTCAAGTACGCCGACAAAAAGTACTACGCTATTTCCATCAAAGACCAAAAAGTCTTGATGGAGAACAGCGAATCACGGCCTGTCGCGGATTTCATAAGGCGTGCATTTGTTGAAGCGGCTGAAGAACTTTTCCGATCAATGCCGATGAAACAACCACCGACCTGCTGGTTGTATCACAAAATAGCGGAACTCGGATCTATCGGCATTACACCGTACACACCGTACACACCGTACGCACCGGTCGATGCCGTTATACTTGAAATGAAAAAATACTTTTCGCCGGATACCTCGATCAGGATCGATGTATTTCTGAACGAAGCTGCGAAAATCGTCGTCCGACACCCGACAGTAGTGTGCAAAAGCCAGCCGCTCAAATCTAAAATAACCAGGATGATAGAGTTCGCTGTAACAGACAGCGCCGGCGCACACTGTAAGGGGTACAGACTATCCTGGCTGACTAACAGTAATGATGAAATGCATTATCACAATAACGTAGCGCGTCTAGATTCGGCAATCAGCGAAATGTACCGGTGTTTCGCGGACTTCGCTACCGGGCAGTCTAATTTGAATACCATATGGTCTTAGTTTTTTATCGATGCGATCCATAAAAATTGAAACTATAACAGCTTGCAGAGTCTGATCGGATAGGGTTATGCATACCACACAAGACTGCACAAAAATGGCAGACCAGGCTAATCAGGCTAACCAAGCTAACCACACAAACAAGGGAACTCTAACAGACTTGGCGCGCCTGTTCCTTGAGATCGAACGGAACGAAACAAATTACGCCGTACGAGAGGGTCTGGTGTACAAGGCTATCGCCCTAGCCAAAGAGCTAGGGATGGAAGCGGGCTGCCGGTTCGACCCGACATCGCCCGACTGGCCGGTGTTCTGCATAGACCTGCCGCATTTTGGTGAAGTGAGCTGGCACTGTCCGGCCTACAGCAAGCCGTACGTTGAGTACGATACGCTGACCAAGTATGACCGGTGCCACAAACTAGGGTATGTGTGCGGGCTGAATGCGGAGGTGGATGAGGCAAAAAAATTGAATTTTTGATTATACTGTAGGGCTCATTAGTTTTGGACATATATCACACCCCCACAAGATCTTTTCGTCAAGTATGAGTAAGACAACCCCCCTTTGCCCGATGTGCCGTACCCAAGAGCCGCGCACAGTGACAAGCAAGCTGTGCAGAGATTGTTTGGTTCAACTTGTCCAGCTTGAGGCAGCATTGAAAGCACTTGGAGTGCCAGACGCCGACGTTCAGCGCTGGAAGGATTCCGCAAATTTGACGGCCCTTACCCCTGCCGAGGTCAAGTCGTTGACGGCACTGGTTCGTTCAGTGTCATCCCCCGTTCCCGCCGATCAGGATGCGATATACCAGAACCGAAAGGATATCCATCAAAACAGGACCCCGGCAGAGCTTAGGGCACAAATCGGCTTGGCTCGCATGATCGCGCGACCAGCCAGGTCTCCGTCTCCGATGGCCTCCCCTGATGAGGTCGTCATTCGTATCGTCGTTGAAGATGCGAGTTCCGATCTACGGGAACTGCGAAGGGTTCCAGTGCCCCGCAACTGAGGTTCGAGGTTCCGAAGTTCTAACATCCCCTCCGAACGGCGAACCAAAAGCCGTTTCTGTACAAACTTATCCATTTTTTCTATCAGACGTACTCCCAGCGTCAAGGGCCCGTATATGTTCTGACGTCGATCTTCTGTTCGACGTTAGATAATGAAAGAATCAGCCATCGTTCTATGTAACCACAGTATGTGCAGCCACATTCTGTTGTTGTACAAACTCGCACAGCTCTACAACACTCAGCCAGCAGAGCCAGGCGCTAGATTGTTCGTGCAATACGGCGTGTGTGCGGATGTAGTCCGGGAACTTCGGAACAGTCTTCTGATCGCCGGGCCAGTTCCAGTGCTCGTGCTGTACGACAGGCTTGATCGGCGATCTACCATGCACAACGATTTGACCGGCCTCGACAGTTAACGGAAAAAACTCGTGCAGCCGCTTTTTGACATCCTTCTTGTCGTAGCCCGTCACATACCACATATCTGTATCGCCGTACTGACGTATCAGCATCAGGCCGCTAAACGTCTCGACCGTATTAGTGTATGTTACGCTGAACAATGTGCCGGAACACAGATCGGTAAACCCGCTCAAAAATTTCATGAAATTAGAATCTTTGGCAGCCTTAGTCAAAAATTCTTCCTTTGGCATCAACGCCCTGTCCGTTCTTCTAATACCTGACTCGGCCATTCTATGCTGAGCGATGTATCACCCCGATCTGTAATGGCGGCATCAGGTGTTCTGTTTTTCAACTTTTCCATCAAACTAAAACCACAATATATCGCCCAGATACTTTGAGACCAGACGCTCATAGTACGGTTTGACCCGCGCATAGTAGGCCGGCAGATCAGCCTTGTCCATATCCATCTTTGTGTACAGGTCGTACGAATTAAACAGCTTCAGCTGATCCAGCATCTTATGATCGAACCCGTCCATCAGATGTGTATACCCACCCTCTCGATGGTGTACGTACAGCGAATGGAATCGCACAATGTACAGGGCTTCTGGCGGCAGATCTACTGCATTGGATCTCAGCACCCTGTACATGTACTCGTCGTGACCCCATGAGCAGACACAAGACATCAGCCCCTGGTTCGCTTTGTATATACCGTATGGCTCACTACGCACCGTATTATCCATATCCGGGTTCAGCGAATTGAACTCCGCGTACACTATAGAGTCCGGGATCTTGCATCCCGTGACAAACGTATCGCCGACGATCGCCCACTGATTCGATACAGATGTACCGGTCTCGTCGGATCCCCAGACGTACATGATCTTGCCTAGATCGTGTATCAGTCCGACTACCTGCATCCACTCCGGCTGATTATCCGCCCGCATGGCTTCCGCCGTTTGGAACAGATGATACAGGTTCGGGATAGAGATATCTGGATCGCTCGAATCTATAAAGTTTTCCAGCAAGGCCATAGCGTCCCATACTTTCATCTGAACTTTTGGCCGACCCTCATACTCCGCGATCCGTTCTAGTGCAAAGTCGTACGTCTGGTGTAACCTTCCCATCTTGTAGGTCTCCCTGACAGCGTCAGCCGCCTTATCGTAGTCCCTGAAGCCGTCCATACGGATGCTGATATAGTAATACATCGCGCTAAATGCTTATCCGTTAAAGTGTACGCTTTTATTCTAATATACTTGTATAGATGATCAACTTCTTCTTCTACTACGACACCGTCGACAAATTCCCTACGCACATCCTGTCCAAGGCATACTGCTTGTACAAGGCGTTCGAATTCCAGAGCTACGTGCTCGACGGGTCTGATCGGTGGACGCTGAAACTAACATTCATCGATCTGTCCAGCCCGATGATCGACATTCTGAATCACGAATTCGAACAGTTCGATGAGTTCGATGGGTGGGGGTACGATGTTGATTACGTAGAGAATGATAGTGATTCTGATTCTGATTCAGACACAAAATCAGATCCAGACTCAGACTCAGATCCAGACACGAATTCAGAATAAAAAAAATCAGGTATTCTTGTTCAACCCTTTCACAACGATCTTCACATGGTTCAGTACGAAGCATGTGATGAAATTAAACAGCACGA
>Ga0315284_10011390_pt1 | contig 12689 bp, 7 predicted proteins | sample YL17G09_16_MG_FD_203696 | JGI IMG/M metagenome (GOLD analysis project Ga0315284, IMG submission 203696) | Sediment microbial communities from Yellowstone Lake, YNP, Wyoming, USA - YL17G09_16 | ecosystem: Environmental > Aquatic > Freshwater > Lake > Sediment | place: USA: Wyoming | collected... | reverse complement strand
TATAGTTACTCCCCATCTGGGAGCTTCAACGGAAGAGGCGCAGGAACAGGTTGCGGTAGACCTGGCAAAACAAGTGATTGATTATTGTGAAAAAGGTATAATCAATAATGCCGTGAATATGCCGTCAATTGACCAGGAACAGATGAAAATACTTGAGCCTTATATAGACCTGGCTGAGAAGCTCGGGTTGATTGCGTCACAGATGAATGACGGCAGCGTTAATAAGATAAAAGTGCGTTATTCAGGGGATATCCTTAAATATAACGTAACACCTTTAACTTTATCTGTGTTAAAGGGTTTTCTTGAGCCCGTCCTTGATGAAAAAGGAAGCCTGAACCTTATAAACGTGTCATTGATTGCTGAAGAAAGAGGCATTAAAGTTGAAGAAAGCAAAACGAGCAATCTTAAGAATTATACAAATTTGATAGAGTTGGAGATAAAGACGGATAAAAGTGTTAATCATGTATCAGGAACTCTGTTTGGCAATAAGGTGGCCAGGCTGGTGTATTTAGGCGATTCGCAGATAGATGTTATTCCTGGAAAATACCTGCTTCTGTGCTATAACCATGATAAAACCGGTGTAATAGGTAAAATCGGGACGATACTTGGCGAAAATGAAATAAACATTGCCAGTATGCATACAGGCAGAAGCGAAAAAGGCGGCACCGCTATTACAGTAATCAATATTGATTCGTATGTTCCGGAAGAGATAATTAAAAAGCTTAGGGGCATTAAGGAAATCATAGATATCAAGATGCTTAGGTTATAAAGATGGAGGCATTGACGATCCAATAATAAAGAGGGTCTTCTCCTTTTTGTGTGGGTAAATTATTATATCATTCCTAATTCATGTGTCATTCCCCGATTTATCGGGGACTCCAGTCCTAACTGTCATTCCCGCAGGTAGTAAGCATGCCCCAGCGTATCGTAAGCAGGGGCGGGAATCCAGTATTAATTAACAATCTGGATACCCGTTTCCCCCAATATTTTGCTATGCAAAATAAGACATGGGGGACTGTGTCCACGGGTATGACATTTTGCCCGTTTCCACGGTCATGACAGCTAATTCAGACAGTTATGTTAAAGAACATTTAATAGAGGTTTTAAGAGCGTTTCTCCGTCATAGAACCCCTTTATATTTACCCACTCAGTTTGGAGAAGACCCAATAAAGAAAAGGTAATAATTATTTATGACAAGTTCTGATGAAGCAAGAAAAAACACAGGCAGTAAATTATATGTGGTGTTGATTTCCATGGTAGCAGCGTTTGGAGGATTGTTATTTGGGTTTGATACAGCGGTTATTTCAGGAGTTATTCCCTATATTGAAAAGTATTTTGTTCTTTCCGGCACTCAAACAGGCTGGATTGTGAGCAGTTTGTTGTTTGGATGCATCATCGGAGTGCTTTTTACCGGGGCACCGAGTGACCGTTTTGGGAGAAAAGTAGTTTTAAGTTCAGCAGCATTGCTTTTCTTTATTTCTGCGATAGGGGCAGCGTTAGCACAAAGCACATTAATTTTAATTCTATTCAGGCTAATAGGTGGAGTTGCTGTTGGCTCAGCTTCTGTTATTTCTCCAATGTATATTGCTGAAATATCACCGGCAAAGAAACGGGGAAGATTAGTTGCTTTAAATCAGTTAACGATTGTAATAGGAATATTATTGGCATTTATATCCAATTCTCTGATTGCAGGGCATGGCGAAAATAGCTGGCGATGGATGCTCTGCGTCATGGCACTGCCGGCAATTCTATTATTTATTGCCCTGTATTTTATTCCTGAAAGCCCTCGGTGGCTCATGCAAAAATCCAATTCTAAAGAAGCTTTTAGAGTTCTTCAAATAATTAATGGAACTGATATAGCAAAAATGGAAATAGCAGCTATGGAGCAACCATTAAATGCTGATTTGTCAACAACATTCAAGGATGTTTTTTCTCCCAAACACAGAAAGGTTATTTTCATTGGGATTGGATTATGTGTTTTCCAGCAATTTACAGGAATAAATATAATTATGTATTATGCCCCGCTGATCTTTGAAAAAGCAGGTTTGAGTATTAATGCTGCAATTTTCCAGACCGTTTCTATAGGGCTGATAAATTTGATTTTTACGATTATTGCTATGCGGCTTATTGATAGAATAGGCCGTAAGCCATTATTGCTTATAGGTTCTTTCGTAATGGCTATTGCATTATTTATGTTGTCATGGACATTTTTCAATACCGCAGTAAGCAGTTTCTTGAGGATAGTATTTATTTTAGTTTTCATTGGAGCATTTGCTTTAACCTGGGGGCCTGTTATGTGGGTTCTTGTTTCGGAAATATTCCCAAATAGAGTGCGCGGGAAAGCCATGTCTGTAGCTGTTGTGTTTTTGTGGGCTTCTAATTTTCTTATTACCTTGTTATTTCCAATTTTTCTGGAAAAAATCGGGGGTGGGAATACATTTGTTTTTTATGGAATTATTGTAGCGCTAAGTTTTATTTTCACTCTCAAATATGTTCCTGAAACAAAAGGCAAAGAACTGGAAGAAATAAGAATATGAAGATTAGCGTTTTTAAGGGGTAGTGTCCTGGGCCATGCCCAAAACCACCTGGTGTAAGAAAGCGAATTTCTTTTTTACTTCCGGGAGGTTTAGCTTGGTTACATTTTTTTTCATTTTCCTCATGCAATATATCATGTAATATATTTTACCTTGCAATCGCGTTGTATGTTATGTTTAAGTTTCCGAAAAAAAGGATCACCGATAGTTCACTTAGGCGGCGCAATTGTCAGTATGTTGACGGCATAAGGCGAAAAATTAGCGCTGAACGCCTGCACTATTGCCATCCCCGGGTTTTTGGCTGACTGCAGGACCGCAGTTGCCACTCCGTTTACGGCATTCTTCACGGTAGGACCTATTAGTGCCCCGTTGCCGAACAATGAAAAAGTTACCTCATTTGTCGCGGTTGTCAGAACGCTTTCGCTTGAGTTATGCAGTTCCGCCGTAATAAGGACGGTGCTCATGCTGTCCGCAATGATCTCGGCTGGCTCCCAGAAGCGGGCATTGGCGGGAACGGTTTTCAGGGCTACCCTGTTTCCCGGATTCTTTACTTCCTTGTAAATCCCTATTTCGCGTATGCACGGGACCGCCCCGCTAACCTTTGTACTGTTTATGGTAAGCCGTAGCTTTGATGCCGTCGTTCCCGCAACCTTTATGAGCCGCTTATATCCTATTGACCGACTGGAGGCACATTTCTTCCACCTGCCCGCGTGATATTTTTCTATCGTATATGAAGTGATACGCTGCCCGAGTTCAATGTATTCCTGCAGCATAACGACATCAAACTTTTTGGCTGAGCCAAAGTCCAGTTCAATGGACACGCCACCAGTCACACTGTCCGGAGGCGCCCAGTAGGTGTCAAAGTTCCCGTCAATAACGTTAGCTGCGCTGTACTGGCCGCTTCTTGTTTGAGTGGCTGTCGCCGCGGCTCCCAGCGCGTAGTTTACTTTGAAGGAATACTCTATAAAATCTCCGAATTCATAAAGTCTTTTTACGTCGGTTTCCGGTATCAATCCCTTCGGATCGGGAGTTAGGCCCAGGCACAGCAGGGCGTTTCGACCGACAGAAGTATAATACATATCTATAAGACAGTTTAAAGATTTTGGGTATTCGTACGGATGATAAAACCAGCCTTCGCGTATTGACACGTCAGCTTCTGCAGGTATGAATGAATCCCCTTCTAACTCTCCACGCTCAAGATTTTTCATTGCGATCAATGACGACCTGTTTATTGTTGACCAGCATGGCTCTCCGGCAAACGCCAATTCATTACCCGGCCAGCGCTGGTCCACTATTTGTCCTCTCGGGCCATCGCCAAAAATACAAACCATCGGCTGTTTGGCTCTTATCGTAGTTTCAAACCTTGCCCAATCCATACTGCCTGCCGCAGGACCGGCACCATCAATGAACATTTCCACAAACGGCCCGTAATTACCAGTAAGTTCCGCTAACATGTTGTTCAGATAATCGGAATAACCGGGTTCCTGTCCGTATACCACTCCCGGAGTCCTGTACGGGTAGCCTGCCATCTGGTTCCTATGAAAGGGGTTAAAATAAATGCCATATTCAATTCCGTGTTTTACGGCGGCTTTTGCCGCGTCCCCGATTACGTCTCCCTTGCCACCCTTCCATGGAACGGCCTCAACGTCATAATTTGTATATGCGCTCGGCCAGAGACAGAAACCGCCGACGTGAACGGCGATCGGCATTATGCACCTGAATCCCGCTCCCCTGCATACTGCCGCCCACTGGTCGCAGAAATTTTCCGCGGTGGGATTGAATGCACTTGGGTCATAAGCGCCATAGGTGCGTTCCTCATCGTAAAATGTACACAGGTCCAGACTCACGAGGAATATCACTTCTCTCTGGTGCCATTTTATCTGCCTTCCATTGGGTAACGGCCCTACGGGTGAAGGCGGGCCCGCCCAGTCAGAATTCACAGCAAACAACAAGAACAAAACAAATAATAATGGTTTTTTCATATTATCCCCCTAATGTTTAATTAAAATTACTTATATGTATGAATTACCCCGTGTCAAGACACGGGGTGTCCTATGCTCGATTCGGCTTAAAACCAAGCCTCAGCTGCGCAGGGTTGCAAACATTTCATGCAACCCTTCAAGGATGAAGGGCAACTTCCAGTTTCCCCTCATCTTCCCTTCGGAGCAGATGATTTGTACCCCCGTGTTGAAACACGGGGAGCTAAATCATGGATTTCTTAGATTAATCCACTATCCTGTAAAGACAAGAATTTTAAAAGATTTTCATAATCTCATAATCTTTTATATTATCCGACATCCTCCATTTAAACCCCAAAAAATAGACTTTTTCATGCCATCTTACCTCTTTTCATGATTATACCCCATTTTTTTTAATTGTCCACAAAAAAATCATCAAAATCCTCTTCCGTTTGCCAGCAAATTCCTATTTTCACCAATCCTGCCAGCTTTTGAAGACACCTCCCCGTCCTCTTACGCTCAAGGAGAGCTTCGGAAGGACTTTGAAGACTGTTTGGGTGTTGGAGAGAAAACGTCCGACCTGCGGTAATGGCCGGATCCGTCTATTTGTTCAAGACGGGAAAAGAAAAGGTAGTCCGAAGCTGATATGCGAAGGATACCCTCCCCATAGCTATTTTATTCGTAAATCAATATTAATACGTTATCTTTGTCAGCCAGCCGCAGGACAGAGTTGGCTTATTCTCCTCATTATACTTCTCCAGAGCCATTCTTTTATCCGCCTTCGCAGAAGACCCTCCTACGCAAAATATTACGGAAGGGCACTGCCACGGGTGTTAACCCGTGGAGGCTTCATTGCTAACAATCCTCTCCGTCATGGGCGGATTAACTACGCCCCTTTAAAATCCATTTTCAACTTTTTATCAAATTTGACGGAAAAATAACTGTTTTTGCTTTCACCCATTGGGGGACTCCTTTTCCCATCTTGTTTTAACTACATTAATTCAGCCAGGGGTTGATCAGCCTCAGGCTGAGACGAGAAATGGATTATTTTCAATAGAAAATCTTTCTTTTTAAATGGAGAATACAGGATAAAGATAGCTCATCCCGGAAAAATCACGTTATAAATTTGCTATGACCAGGCACTGGCGGGCAAAAAGATGGCGATGTCTGTCCTCTGTAGTCCCATTATTAAGGGACGAAGGAGGGGTTCCTTCCCATTCCTACCTTAAAAGTAAAACAAGTTAAAAACACATTTGACAACCATCAGTGGTTTTTGTATACTATTAGCACTCTATTTAGAGAGTGCTAATTTTATTTTAGCTGGCACACTAGGGATGAGAAACAGGGATTTTATGAGAGAGACAATATTAAGCGAAAGAAAGAAGAAGATACTGCAGGTTGTAATACATCATCATATAAAAACTACGAAACCGGTAAGTTCGGAAGTTATAGTGAATGAATATGGTTTTGAATTAAGCCCTGCTACTGTGCGTAATGTGCTTACTGAACTTGAATCGGATGGGTATCTGACTCACCCATTCACATCTGCCGGAAGGGTGCCTACGGACAGAGGGTATCGTTTTTATGTGGATACTCTTGAGGACGTGCAACGCCTTACGATTGAGGAAATGGACAGGATAAGGAAAGAATATATAAGGAAACGGGTGGAACAGGAAGAAATAATGAAGCGCACTACCCATATGTTGTGCACGTTGTCAAGTTATGCCGGTTTTGTAATGGTGCCCAAACTGGACAAAAGCAAATTAAAACAGCTTGAGATACTGTCTCTGGAAAACAATAGAATATTGATAGTCCTTGTAACTGAAACAGGTTTAGTCAGGCATAAGATAGTACAGCTGAAAAATGCTCTGCCGGACGTGTACCTCAGTAAACTTTCAGATGTCCTGAACAGGAGATTAAGGGGTTTAAGCCTTAATCATATAAAAACGAATATAATTCCGATTATTGAAGAAGAATTTAACAAGCATGTTAAAGATACACAGCTTATAAAATTCATATTTCAGCAGGTGCTTAACTTTTCAGAAAGAGAAATGTACCTTGAAAATACAGCTAATTTAATGAGGGAAAAAAGCCAGGATGACTACATGAAAATGAAGTTAATATATGATGCGGTTGAAGAAAAGAAAAGGCTGGTGAAAATATTGCAGTCTATAATAAGGGAGGAAGGAATTAAGGTCCTGATAGGAGAAGAATTTCCTGAGCCAAAAATGAAAAATTGCAGTATAGTAACATCCACCTATAAGACTGATGAAAATATGGTGGGAGCGCTGGGTATAATTGGGCCAAAAAACATGGAATACTCTAAGATTATATCCATCGTAGATTTTGTGGCGCGCCTTATGAATAAATTATTGGATAGAAAATAAGCCCCAGTCATTAATATGCGGGATATAAAAAGGAGAAATTGATTTGGATAATACTAAAGAAGAGAAGAACAAAGAAACAAAAAAAAGTTCAATAAATATTGATAATGAGGCTGACCTTGAGAAAATAGAAGCAGACGAAAAGATAGACGAACTTGAAATCTTAAGGCAGTCATTTGAAGGCAAAAAAGTTGAAGCAGAAAACTATTATGACCAGTTGTTGCGCCTCAGGGCTGATTTTGATAATTACAGAAAGAGAGTTGAAAAAGAATTTAAAGAAGTCTCAAAGTATGGCAAATCCGATATTATAGTAAAGCTGCTGCCTGTAGTTGATAATTTTGAAAAGGCAATTGCCACAATGGAATCAGTTAAAGAAAATAAATCCATAATAGAGGGAATAAGCTTGATATACAGGGATTTGCTGGATACTATGGGCAAGGAAGGCCTTAAAAAAATTGAGTCAGCCGGAAAACCTTTTGACCCAAACCTGCATCATGCAATCATGATGAAAGATACGGAATCTGGCGAAGAAGGCATGGTTATTGAAGAAATGCAGGCAGGTTATACATTTGAAGACCGGGTTATAAGGCCGGCTATGGTTGTTGTTACTAAACATGCAGAAGCAAAGAATACAGAAAACATAGATGAAGATGCTGATAGCGACAGAGTAAAAAAAGGAGATTAAAATGGGCAAGGTAATAGGAATTGATTTAGGCACAACCAATTCGTGCATGGCGGTTATGGAAGCAGGCAAGGCGGTGGTAATAACAAATGCAGAAGGCAACAGGACCACACCGTCTGTAGTGGCTTTTTCAAAAAGCGGTGAGGAAATGGTCGGACAGGTCGCAAAACGCCAGGCTATTACAAATCCTCTCAGAACGATATTTTCAATTAAAAGGTTTATGGGAAGAAAACTTGACAGCCCGACAATAGAGCATGATAAAAAACTTGTGCCATACTCGCTTACGGCAGCCGATAATGGCGATGTCCGAATAAAGATTGATGACAGGTTATACTCCCCGCAGGAGATATCTGCAAAAATTCTCCAAAAGATGAAACATGACGCTGAAGCTTACTTGGGAGAAACCATCACCCAGGCGGTAATAACGGTTCCTGCATATTTTAATGACAGCCAGCGCCAGGCAACCAAGGATGCAGGCAGGATAGCCGGACTTGAGGTGCTGAGGATAATCAACGAACCTACTGCGGCTTCAATCGTTTACGGGCTGGATAAGAAGAAGACTGAGAAAATTGCAGTTTATGACCTGGGAGGCGGGACGTTTGACATATCAATACTTGAAATAAGCGAAGGGCTTGTTGAGGTAAAGGCAACTAACGGGGATACTCATCTCGGAGGAGACGATTTTGACCAAAAGATTATCAACTGGCTCGTAGACGAATTCAAGAAACAGGAGGGGATTGATTTAAGAAAGGATAACATGGCGCTGCAGAGGTTAAAGGAAGCTGCGGAAAAGTCAAAGTGCGAACTTTCAACCACGATGCAGTCAGAAATAAACCTGCCGTTTGTAACTGCTACGGAATCAGGCCCGAAACACCTTAACCTTACCCTGACCCGGGCAAAACTTGAACAGTTGACGGAAGAATTTATTGAGAGAACCATCCAGCCGTGCAAACAGGCACTGGCTGACGCGAAATTAACGGCAGCCGAGATAGATGAAGTAGTGCTTGTTGGCGGACAGACAAGGATGCCAAAAGTAGTTGAGACGGTAAAAAGCCTTTTCGGCAAAGAACCTAATAAAAGCGTAAATCCCGATGAAGTGGTAGCGCTTGGCGCAGCCATACAGGCAGGAGTGCTTAAGGGAGAAGTTAAGGATGTTCTATTGCTTGATGTTACGCCGTTATCGCTTGGTATAGAGACGCTCGGAGGAGTTTCCACTAAACTAATTGAACGCAATACTACAATACCAACAAGAAAGAGCCAGATATTTTCAACAGCATCTGATAACCAGCCCGCGGTTACTGTAAATGTTTTGCAGGGTGAAAGGCCAATGGCAAGAGATAATAAATCGCTCGGCCAGTTTGAGCTTGTAGGTATTCCTCCGGCTCCGCGGGGAATGCCTCAAATTGAAGTTGTTTTTGATATAGATGCAAACGGGATTACTCATGTATCGGCTAAAGACCTTGGGACAGGCAAACAGCAGGCGATAACCATAAAATCGTCAAGCGGGCTTAATGAGGAGGAAATAAAAAAGTTTGTCAAGGAAGCGGAGGTAAATGCAGAAGAAGACAGGAAGAAAAAAGAGGAAATAGAATTACGCAATGAAACAGACGGGCTTGTATATTCTACAGAAAAATCTTTAAAGGAATACGGAGATAAGCTGGCTTCACAGGAAAAGGGAAATATAGAAAAAGCTCTTGGAGAGGCCAGGGAGGCGTTAAAGGGGCAGGATATTGAAAAAATAAAAACGGCAAAAGAAACCCTTATGAATGCGGCGCATAAACTGGCTGAACAAGTTTACAAGGAAGCAAGCAAAAAGCAGCAGGAACAAAAAGGCGCGGATACAAATCAGCCTGGACAGGAAAAGGACGATGCTGCAAACAACAACAGAAACAAAGAAAATGTTGTGGATGCCGATTATAAAGAAGAAGATGAAGGCAATAAAAAATAGTTAAACTGCAAAAGTAATGGAGAATTCAATTGAGCGTAAAACGTGATTATTATGAAGTGCTTGGGGTAAGCAAAAACGCAACGATTGAAGAAATAAAAAAGGCATACAGGGCGCTTGCAATTAAATGTCATCCGGATAAAGTATCCGAAGACAAGAAAAAAGACGCGGAAGAAAAGTTCAAGGAGTTGTCAGAAGCCTACGCAGTCCTGTCGGACAGCAAGAAAAAAGTTCAGTATGACCAATACGGCCATGCAGGCATAGACGGGAACTACAGTTCGGAAGATATATTCAGGGGAGCTGATTTCAGCGGTTTTGAAGATGTATTCAGGAACTCGGGTTTTGGCGGAAATGTTTTTGAAGGCATATTTGGCGATTTGTTCGGGACAGGCGGTTCACAAAGGAAAAAAAGAGCTACCCGCGGGGCAGACCTTGAATACCATATTGATATTACCCTGGAGGAAGCTTATACCGGTACAGAAAAGTACATAGAAATATATCATACGGCAACCTGTTCAGTTTGCGCTGGTTCAGGAGCGGAACGCGGGAGCGGGAGCAAAGCCTGCCCAAAGTGCAACGGTTCTGGATATATAGGCTATAACAGGGGTTTATTCAGCTTTTCACAGTCCTGTGACAGGTGCGGTGGTGCCGGCCAGGTTATAACTGAACCATGCAAAGAATGTCACGGCAGGGGAAAAGTAAAAAAGAGTTCTAAAATTACCCTTAAAATTCCTGCCGGGGTTGATACAGGAACAAGCATAAGAGTAAGAGAAAAAGGAGAAGCCGGAGAATTAGGCGGCCCGAGCGGAGACCTGTATGTTGTAATAAGAATAAAGCCTGATGAAAAGTATGAGCGTAAAGGGGACGACCTGATAGGGAGTGTTTCTGTAAGCTTTTCAACGGCAGCCCTTGGAGGCGAGATTCAGGTTCCTACAATAAACGGTAAAGTGAATATGAAAATACCTCCAGGGACGCAGGTAAACAGGGTTTTCAGGCTTGAGGGAAAAGGAATGCCTTCACTGCAGCATCGCGGCAAGGGTGATCAGTATGTAAAAGTTGTAATTACAGTGCCGACAAAATTAACCCAGGAACAGAGAAGATTACTTGAGGAGCTAAAAAAGCACGGTGGGTAAAAACGGAATAAAACATGCAGCATTTTTATGTCATGCCGGAAAATATAGAACCTGAAAAAATATATATTACCGACAATGAAGTCCACCATATATTAGATGTTCTTCGCAAGACAGTTGGTGACAGGATAACGCTATTTGACGGCATGGGTAATGAATATGAGGCTCAAATAGCGGAAATAACGGGTTCGGGCAGGAAAAAGGTTATTGTTGCCGGAATACTAAAAACCAGCAGGTCATTTACAGAACCGAAGACAAGAATAATTCTTTTCCAGTCCATTCCAAAAAGCAGTAAAATGGACTTGATAATCCAGAAGTGCACAGAAGCAGGAGTTTTTAAGTTTGTCCCTGTAATCAGCGATAGAACCATTATAAAGCTTGAAGAAAAAACCAAACTGGAAAAAACGAAAAGGTGGAGGGATATTGCCCGTAATGCAGCCAAGCAGTCCGGCAGAGGAATAGTGCCGGAGGTTGGAGAAATTACGACTTTCCATTCTGCCATAAAGGCCTGCAGTGAAAATAAAATCAAATCCATTATTTTATGGGAGTCAGAAAAAACACTTCATTTAAAGGAGTACCTGAAAATAAATCGCATGGAGCTTTCCTGTACAGCAGTATTTATAGGCCCTGAAGGAGGGTTTTGCCATGATGAAATAGCCGAGTCTGAACGTTATGGCATCAGCAGTATTACCCTTGGTTCAAGGATATTGCGCACAGAGACAACCGGTTTATTGACTGCTGCGATGATACTATATGAAATGAACGAGCTGGGATAATACAATTCCACACCCCGTCTCACACCCCGGAGGTGTGTGAGTAACCACACCTCCGGGGTGTGAGAATGGGGGGTGTGAGAAGAGGGAATTATGAAAGTGAAAGTAGGATTACTTACTCTCGGCTGCAGGGTTAACCAGAGTGAGACGTTTTTCCTTGAAAGACAATTAAAATCAGAAGGCTATGAGATATGTTCATACAGGGAAGTTTCGGACATATATGTAATAAATACATGCAGTGTAACTTCAAGGGCTGACCAGAAGGCAAGAGAATATATAAGATTCGTATTAAAAAAGAACAGTAAGGCGGCAGTAATTGTTACAGGCTGTTATGCTCAAAGAGAAGAAGCAGTTATTAAATCAATCTCGGAAAGAATAGTAGTGTTGAACAACTGGCAGAAGAAAGGCGTAATTGATTATATAAAGAATAATTATAATGCAGTTATGCCGTGCAGGCAGGAAACAGTGACAGAAAATAACAGGCATGAGAGGACGAGAGTTTTTCTAAAAATTCAGGATGGCTGTAAAAAGTTCTGCAAATATTGTATAGTGCCGTATGTCCGGCAGGAGTTTTATTCAATGCCGGTTGAAGAGGTAATAAGAGAAGCCCGCCGCCTTACAGGCTGCGGCTATAGAGAGATAGTAATTTGCGGGATCAATTTTAGTTATTACAGAGAAATGACAAAACTGCTTGAGAAGTTGCAGGAGGTTGACAGGCTTGAAAGGATAAGGTTAAGCTCAATTGAACCTGCGGATGTGAGCAGTGATATTATAAGTTTAATCAGGAACTCATCAAAGATATGCAGGCACCTGCATATCCCACTGCAGAGCGGTTCAGACAATGTCCTGAAACTTATGGGCAGGGGATACAATACGGATAAGTACATGAAGTTGATTGACAATATCAGAAAGAATATAATGGATATATCCATAACTACAGATGTTATTGCAGGACTACCGGGAGAAACGGAAGCTGATTTTGAAGCTACATGCCGGTTCATTAAAGACATAGGTTTCTCAAAAATTCACATATTCAGGTATTCAAGCAGGCCGGGAACTGAAGCGTCAACTATGGCGGGAGTTGTGCCCGAACCTGTAAAAAAACAAAGGAGCGAAATATTGCTGAATATTGAAAGGCGGGAAAGAAAGAAGTTCTGGAGCAGGTACTTGAAAAGAACTCTGGATGTTCTTGTGGAAAAGGAAGAAGTGTCCGCAGGGCTTGGAAACAGTTTTACAGGATTCACAGATAACTATATTAAAGTTGCCGTAAAAGGAAAAGCGGA
>Ga0315284_10011389_pt1 | contig 12689 bp, 16 predicted proteins | sample YL17G09_16_MG_FD_203696 | JGI IMG/M metagenome (GOLD analysis project Ga0315284, IMG submission 203696) | Sediment microbial communities from Yellowstone Lake, YNP, Wyoming, USA - YL17G09_16 | ecosystem: Environmental > Aquatic > Freshwater > Lake > Sediment | place: USA: Wyoming | collected... | reverse complement strand
CATATGCCCTTTTTTCCCATGGAAGACGAACTCATCAGGACTCTGCGAGGCGACGACGGCAAGAAGTCTGAGCGTCTCCTCGCTGATAGGCACTTCACGCTGTCCACCCTTCCCGGTGACTAACACGGTCTGGCGTTTTATGTCTTTCTTCCTGAGATTGACTATCTCGGTCGTGCGGAGGCCAGTGTCAATGAGGAGAGTTAGGATAAGTCTGGCTCGGGTGTCTGATGCCGAAGCAAGTAGGCGCATGAGCTCGTCGGCCTGCAGGGTGGGCATGACCTTCTTGGGGCATCGAGGGGGTCGAACATCGGCCATGGGGGTCGGGGTCTTGTGGCGTTTGCTGATGAATGAGAAGAAGGCGTGAAGCGCTCGGAAGTAGGCGAGCTTGTTATGTGGTGTGCCTGTTATGCCTGCTAGAAACGCCTCGATGGGGGCGGGTTCGGTCGGCAGCTCGGGGCACGAGGTCGCAAAGCGGGTGAGCTTCTGCCGATACCATGAAAGGGTGATAGGGCTGAGGTTTCGAGATTCACACGCAAGTAGGAACTCTAAGGCGGCGTCCTTAGTCCTCACGTCAGAGCCTCCTCAGATGTTCCTAGTGGTAAATCCGCGAGGACTATTATAAAGGAGCTGGGGGAAAAGGCAAGTTGAGCACATGATACCATATCATGTGTTGTAAGTTGGGGGGTCTCGGGGGTCATATCTTTAACCTCTTCTGACGCCTCGGCCTGTTCCAGTAGGGCGACCTGCACTTGGCGCACCTTTTCGGGTCGCCTTCCTTCCGGGGCCACCAGGACTCGCCGCAACGTAGACAGTGTTTCTTGTTTAGGACAGGCGTTTCCATTGACACAAGTGTTATCATATATGGACAGGTTTGTCAAGGGGGTAAGGCGATGATTACAAAAGAAGGTCTCGCGCTAACGGATTTTCAGTTCGGGATGTTCTGCGCCTTCTGCGTCCTGCTCCTGGGACTGCTGGCGCTGCAACTGGTAAGATTCCTGAGAACGGCTCGGGAAGTGAAACGAGCGGGGCGGGGTGACCGGCTGCTGGATGTCCTGGAGTTATCGGCGAAGGTCGTGGTCGCTCCGTTGCTGCTTCTGTTCTGGCCTGTGATTCTCGTCGGTTTGCTGGTGTGGGTTAGAGTCCTGGGGAAACCTGCGCCTGAGTGGTAGATGTTTACTCCTCCTCTGAAATTTGATTCGCCTGACTTCGTACCCTAAAAAAAACCCTATCAGTTTGTCCAGCCAGTAGTGCCCGGCGAGCCATGCGCCACGCCTGCGACTCCAGTAGTGAGAGGAGCGATGGGGGGGCTTGCGCCCCCCCGCCATGCGCTTCGGCTTCACTCCTACTTCCCCTTCTTGTCGTAGTGCCACTTCTTGCAATCCTGGCACTTCCACGCCTTCTTGTCGACTCCATCTTTCGTGAACTCTACCAGCTCCATGCCCTCCGAGCTATTGCAACTCCGGCACACAGGCGTCAAAGGCTTCGGCTCGACCTTCGGCGGCTCGACCTTCGGCGCTGGCGTTGCGGGTGCTGCGGCGGCGACGGCTGCGTGTCCGTTGCCGTTCTTCGCGGCTTCCCAGCGGCGCTCCGGTAATGCTCCCATTTTCTCCAGCCTGTCTATTACCTGGACGAACTTGTCCAGGAGAGGGGCACCGTTCTCATCATCCCGCATCGTGAACTGAGAATCATAACCCTTGAAATTGAACCTGACGTTGAGACTGAACTTTGCTTCCTGCATCTGCGTTTCTCCTTCCTTCCTTTTTAATCCTGGCTTCTGCTCTAAGTCCTACACAATCTTTCGCTATAATGGCTTGCACTTCATCTGATTTCAGGAACTCATCGAAGCTAATCCCGATGAGTGTACTCCCACTATTACTACGCTGCTGGGACTGACACATTGAGCTTTTCTCCTTTCTCTTTTCTTCTTGCCTCGAACATTAGACGCCGATACTGGGATTCTTTTTCGCACCTGGCCACGACAGCAGAACAAGGACTATACGGGCAATCGACGGAGCGACTTCCGCCGAACCTGCAACGCCCGAACCAGACAGGACACCGCACTTTTTCACCCCCTTTCAAAAAAGACTTTTTTTTTCTTTCGAGCCCTAGCTTGGCGGAGGCATTTGGCGCAAGGCTTCGCTTCGAACGGCGGGGGCGAGACGGAATTTCGGCATTCGTTCCCCTTCCCGCCGAAATTTTGAATCTCGCCCTCGACGCTTGGGCTTGTGTCTATCCAAACTTTTCCTTATTTGCCTCTGCCATGCTCGCGCCTGAAGAAAAAAACCGTGCCCCTTCCTTGACGCATTGGGGGAGCGGGAGAGATACCCGGCTAAGAATCTAAGCTCTCCCGCTTCCCCAAGCCCGTCCAAGCGATGCAACAAAAACGGCGACCCCGAATCGCCCCTTTTTTTGTTGAGCTTTCTAACTGTCTCTCCCTTAACCCCAGCCGAGCGGCGTTTCGTGCTCGGTATGCGCTCCGCGCCGTGCCCAGAGCGCTCCGCGCCGTGCCTCGCACCGACCTTTTCTTTGCCGAAAGGTCTTCCACCGACTATTTTTCTGTTGAAACAAAGCGAAGGTGTTCAAAGCTGACCTAAAGGTCAAATCAAATCAAACAGGGGCATGGATTCAAATCGTAGCGCCTCGTTTTGAGGGGCATGGTGCCCTGCACGATGCCCGTAGCTTCGGCCTCGGCTTGGTGGCTCTGTCCCGCCTCGGGACTGAGAGGCGGGGGCTGGGTTCTAAGAGGGCTCAACTGTGCGCCCTTGCGAGAAGTCCGAAGTATATAGCTCGCAAGCAGCAGGGGTTGGAGGCGAGCAAGATACCGTGCTGGAAATCAGAGGCTTGCTCGCCGACGATTGGGGGCACGGTGGCGCACGCTGGAGGCTCTCGCAAGCGTAGCCACGGTGCTGGGGTCGTGCCTTCAAAGCGGTTCGACAACGAGGCATGGTGCCCTGCACGATGCCGAGTTGTGGGGGGGAAAAGCGAGCTGCCCCGGTGCCGCAGCACCATCGGGCGCTCGCTTGGGGTAGCGGCAGGCGGCGACGCCGACGCCTGACGCCGACAGCTTCCCGATATTGGTCTACGAGCATAGTCTCAGGCCTCCGGATCTGCAGCCGGCGAGATCCGCGCGGGTCTGAAGCTAAATTCTGCGGTCGCTGCAAAAACGCCCTTAACATAACCGATGGCTCAACTAGCCGCCCACCACGGCGGCGGGCTGGCTGGCCACTGATGCATCGATGCGCTGTGAAACGTGGGAGGCGGAGGCTGGGGGGGAGGCGGGGGCGGAGGGGCGTGCCCTGAGCGAAAAGGTGGCCCATACAATAGCGCCGCCAGCGGGAGAGGGGCGGAGCGCAACGGGGCTAAGATAGAAACGATTGGAACCAGCAGGAACCCAGCGAGCACCGCACGGCCACCCAGCGAGCCCGCCGACGCCCCAACACATTCACAGTAGGGGGATGGTTTAGCGAGCTATTATAGCCCCGTTGCTCATGCACGGCGGCGGCGGGCATCGGCCGCCGAGGCCGCCTCGGCCGAGCCCTGCGGCCGACCCCCGCGGCGGCGCCCATCCCGTAAAGCGACGCTAACCAAAAGCTGGCCTTATCGGCACAAACCTGGGGGTGGGGGGTGGGGCTACGTCCAGACTGCTATGACTACGGCATCCGAGAAGTTGCTCGGGTCGAGGAAGAGGACGGCCACGTTGCGGTCTGTGACCATCTCGGCGGTCGGGATCCCCCTCGATGTGGGGACGTTGTCAAGATAAACGCTCAGGCTTCCGATGATCTGCACGGATGAGAGATAAGTGCCTGAGTCAAAGGCTTTCAAGATTCCTTTTCGTATCATGGCTAAACAGCTCCTAGTCCGATTTTAAGGATGTACTGGCCTTTCGTAGGGTTGTAGACATGGCTGAGACTCAAGACCCGTCTCTTGGCAGCCACGAGGCCAGCTACAGCATCGGTGAGGTCTACCACGTCGTACATCTCCTGGCCGCAGTTCAGGGGTACGAGGACAATGCCGTCGAGTGCGTGGATGGCCGATTCTCGCAGCTCGGCAGCGCCTCGTTCGTGCGCCCGGGTGGTGGTGGCAAGGTTCAGGTCCTTAACCTGAGTAAGCAGGTCTGTTATAAGGTCTATCTCTCCCCAGTCGAAGTCCTCAGTAAAGACGCTGGAACCGAATACCTGAACTCGGTTGCTCTCTTTGCTGCGGGTGACATACCTGCCTTCATAGATGGCGTGGGTCGTGCCGTAGGTGTAGGCGCTGGCGTCTGCTGACAGCGGGTTGATTGTGTAGCCAGTATTGCCACGAAAGAAAAGGACATCAGGGACAAAGGACAACAGTCTAAGAACCTCCGTTTTCCCGCTTGCTCCAAGGTTAGGTAGAAGCTGGGACGTGGTGATGGGGCTGGGATACTCCCAGTATCCGGGGCGTTTCCATCGGGGTGGATGCCAGATAGGGGCGGGTGTGAAGACGGTCGTCTTTATGTTCTCCCCTGGGTTGATGGTGAACGCTGGATACTGGTTAACCAGGGCGTCGCTGCTGCTGAATGAGGAGAATTCAAGACCTGCCCTGGCGTGGATCCAGTTTAGAAGCTGGAAGATATTCTTAGCCCCTGATGCCCAGGTGTACTGACGCCTCGGCCTCCATCGTTCCAAGATTCCCCATGCGTCGGTCGCTCGAATGACAAAGACTGAGTCGGGTCCTGCCGAAAGGCACTCCCAGCCAGTGATCCAGTAGGCTTGCCCTGCGGATACCTCGATTCCTGCGGTCGTGCGATAGCCTGGGGAAAACAGGATCTCAGATCCCAGTTTGATAGCTGCGTAGGTTCCTGTTCCCAGCGTGTTGTATCGGCCGTCATCGTTGCGGAGCGTTAGTGAGATCTCGCCGGAGGCCTCCTTAATGTCGCTGGTAAGAAGCAGGAGGTCGGCGGTGACATCGATGGACGCTGGTGTGAGCGAAGCTCGCCACACGGCGTCCGGGCGTGTCAGCCAAACGTAGGTGCTGCTGTGACACAACGCCAGTCCGTAGCTAGACGTGAGATTAAAAGGGACTGGCTCTCGCCAGAGATTCGAGATGAAATCTGCGGTCGCTAGAGAGTGAGTCCAGAAGGGGCGGGTGTAGGCTTCCGAGCCTGAGTAGGCTTCGATAAAGAAGGCTCGGAAGACATCGGGGAAGTCAAGGCATGGGAAGGCGAACGAGACATTCGAGCCTGCCTCTGCCCTGGTGAGCTCGGCGAGTGCTGACCACGTGCCGACTGATGCAGAATAGCCGTCGCCGTAGACGCAAGTCCAGACGTGGGGCTTGAGGCTGGTAGTTTCCGTACCACAGACGATGACATTCCAGTCGCCCTGGTAGCGGACAGCAAGGCCAGTTATAGAGGCCACGGTGTTCGACCACGCCGCAGCCGCTTCCCATGTTCCGCCTGAAAGGCGGCGGCGCCGTACGGCGTTAGCTTGGGTGTATATTACTATGGCGGAAGTAGCGCTCTTACAACAGCAGGCGAGTGAGTCGTCTGCGTAGCCCGCGATGTCGCCCATGTCGGTCCAGCTTCCCCAGCTAGCTCCATAGTCTGCGCTCTCACACCTGTAAAGGTGTTGGTCTAAGCCGATACGGAAGGCGAAGACGGCGGCGCCGTAGGCGCAGACAGCGACGGCGTAGGCGGTGACTCCCCAGCTCGTCCATGTGGAATAGTCCGAGCCTGCGCCCGGGCTGGCCACCCGCTGCCGATAGAGGTTAGTCGCATCGATGCGAAGCCTGATCAGCGAGCCGTCTCCGGGCATGGCCGCGGCGTGGAATGCGTCGGCCTCGGCGCCGGTGTAGAACCTCGTCCAGTTAAGACGTGTGAGTCCAGCCGTGCGGTCTAGCGCCTCGACCTTGGGGTGGGGTAGGGTGGCGGGGGACTTCTGCGCTGCGGTAAGCGTGCCTGAAAGCGTCCTCAAGTGAAGACTCCTGTCCCAAGTAAGACGCCGATATATCCGACCATGAAGCTCTTAATGTCGATGTAGGCGTGGTCATGGATTCGCCAGTCCTCGGTGATTTCATAGGCTAGAAAGAGTACGACAATCAGCACTGCGCCTTCTCCTCCGAGATAGGCTGCGGCTGCACCTAGCGGCGTGTGCAGGCCTGCACGATAGAGCGAGGTCTTAAGTTTCGACTTCTTCATATTATGGTCCCATGACGATAGACTGAGAGACAGGCGTATCGTAAGGCGTGTAAAGCTGGCGTACTCTAACCCGACCCGCCTTCCCCAGTCTCTTAATGTCGCTGAGGAATTGCTTCAGTCTGGCCTCGCCTTCGAGGCGATAGGCTCGGGGCGTGGCTGCGCCTCCCGTGTTCACCCGGTTGACGGAGTAGGCTGCCCACTCGATAAGGGCAAAGGCGGCTGCGCCCAGGGCAATCAGGGCGTCGTACTGCAGGGGGACGGTGGACGTGGTGGTCATGGTATGCTGCTTGCCGTAGTACACCTTGGCGTTGGCTCCGTCTGGTATGTCGTCCGATAGGATGGTGAGCACATCTTTCCAGATGCTGAAACGCTGGTAGGATGGGGGGAATAGTCCAGTCTTATACTCTACCGCCTCAACGATGACCCGAGTGGTCAGTGAGGAGATGTCGATGTCCCGACTACCAGCGGTGGTAGCAATGGTGGCTACTTCCTCAAGGGGTAGTGCCTGTGAGAACTCGGCGACTGTGTGCTCGATGTGGCGGGTGAGCACAGCGTCCGTCCAGCGATAGTTGGCGGCGTCCTCGTCGTGCAGGTCTTTGCGAACGGCTGCAATCATGGTTGTCAAAGTCATAGTTCCTCCAGTTTTGGGGGGCTTGGGGGGGGGAGTGGTAAAGGAGTGAAAGTTCTCCCCCCCTTCTGCCTCCCTTTCGTTTAATCCTTCACCCCTGGATGGCAGGTACAGGGGTGGGGACTTCTAGGCTCGGGAGCCGGTGAGCAGGGCAAGGCTCAGGGTACAGAACGAGGCCAGTGAGCAATACCACTTAATCCTCGTGCGGGTGGCATCCTTAAGCTCAAGGGTGCCGACCTTCTCGATTTCCATAAGCCCCGGTGCCGACAGGCCGCAGACTGCGCCTTCTCCGAGTTTCATGGCATAGATGTTGGAGCAGTCAGTACTCGTGCCTTGGGTTGTGGTAATGGAAATCCAGTCGTTGACGTAGATGGGTACGTCGCCGTAGAACTCGACTTGCTCTCCGAGCTTGCCCTGGCCGATGGTCAGGTTGGTGCCTGCGGCACGCGCAAGTACCTTTATCTGGCGCCTCGAACGCCTGCTCATCAAAAGCAGGTCGGGTTTACCTGGCCTGATGAGGTCGATCATCTCGTCGAGTTTGGCTAGGGTAAGCGCTCCGCCGTCTGCGCCTAACGAGGCTTTCTGGCCGGATGTGCACAGGTAGTCAATTCCGTTGAAGGAATTGGCGTCGCCCGATACGAGGCCGTTGATAAACGTGTCCTCGAACTTGTTGGCCAGAGCCTGCGCTTTGAGGGTTATCACGGCGGCCTCTACGTCCTGGATGTTGCTGCGGGTCTTCTTTATGTAATTGCTCACATCAGCATCCCCGCCCATGATGGCAAGGGTAGCGGTTAACTGGGTGAAGGTGGGGTCGGTCGCTGCCCAGTCGTCGCCCACGGCGTAGAAGGCGACGGTTGGGTAAGCGTTCACCCTGTTATAGGTAAGTGCGTTGCCGTTAATTTCGGCGAACGGGAGTAGCCTCAAGATGGGGCTCTCCTTGAGCACGGTATCGATAACACCTTTCAAGAGGATGTCATTCGACAATTTGGCGGCTTCGGCTATTAGTAAAGCCATAGTTTTTCCTTCCTTTCAAATTTTACTTGGGTTTAGCTCCTATCGCGTTGTTTCAAGCCCTCGATGATTTTCTCGTGGGCGCTCAGGTTGGATAGGTCGATGCCCTGGCGCGTGGGGGCGCCTGGGGGGACGGGGGTGGCCTGCGCCTGAGCATCGAGGGATTCTTTGACCTTCTGCACGATGGCCTTGCCGCTGGCCAACGACGCCTCGAGCTCGGCGACTGTATTCCCCTTGATCAGCTCCGCTGGTATCTCGGGGTTGGTCTGCACGATGAGCGCCTGATACTTGGCTGCGGCGTCGGTCAATGCGGCGGTCAGCGGCGCGGCTGCCTCGGCGGCTGCCCTGGCGCTGGACGCCGCTGCGTCGGTCTTCGTCTGCTCAAGCTCGGTCTTCAACTTCCCGAAGGCGTGGTCTCTCTCCCCAAGCTGGCGGGTAAGGGCTGCGACCTCGGACTCGGCGGGCGGGGCGGCGGGGGGCGGGGTTTGTTTCTGTTCGTCAACTAATCCCATGATGTCTTCTCCTTCATTTGTTGCTGAACGGCAACTAATTATTACTAAGCGCTCGGGTTTGTGGCAGCACTCTCACTCGTGCCTTTGACCTTAACGCTATAGTTCTGATTCTGCTTTAAGATTGCCTCCCGTTCCTCAAGCCAAATTTTCAACTCGGCCTCGGGATCTTCAACCCCGAGCTCGTCCATCGCTCGGCGTCGTGAGTGTACGCCTGCCTGTACCAGGGCGGTCTCATTGCCCACGATGCGGGCTCTATCCTGGGGTAGGACCATTCCCCACGATACCCTCGGCTCAACTCGGGTCATGTCAACGCCTGCAAATATCTTAAGCAGGCGGAGAATCATAAGACTCCGCTTCCGGTAGACCGTGGTTCGGATAAGGCGCTTGCGTCTGACCTTCTGCAAGAGGGGCTGTAGTTCGATTTCAAGGGCTATGCCTGATAGGTCTCGGTCTGTCCTGCCGTAGGCTGCCTTGGGGGACTCCGACGTGTCATGCAGGATTCTATACAGTAGCTCGATATATTCGATGTGAAGTCTGACGCCTCCGCCCTGCAGGAGATCTAGCAGATAGGCCTTGGCCTTCTCTGGTATCTCCCACACGGCACCCGGTTGCACAGCGATATCCTCGGCGCTCTCGATGTTCTCAAGTACGGTGATGGGGTTGCCTGAGAGCTCAAGAATTGTCGATACCTGGGTGAGCGCTCGGTTCAACTCTCGCTGCGTCTCGCTGATGTCGGGGATATCCGACAAGCCCCAGAACTGCTTCGGCTGGCGCAAGTTGGGGTAGATGATATAAGGTATGAAGCCGTAGGGGTTCTTCCTGGCCAGGGTGAGCTGCTCATCGGTGTAAAGGTCGAACTTCTTATCAGTCCAGACCTCGGTCTTCCAGTTGTCCCCAGCCTTGTATCGAGAGGCCACCTTGTAGACGACTGAAGGGTCGTCTGGCTGCCACCACGCAAAGACGCCCTGGACATCCGGGGCGGTGATTCGCACTCGCTTCTGTAAGGTATCCCATGTCACTTTGTAGCAGCCATCGCCGAGAATCGCCGTGTCAATCTCGGTCGCAAAGTCCAGTTCCTCAAGGTTGTTGTCGATGACAACCTGGCCTATCGCCTTCTCAGCGGCGGCTGCGGTCTTCACGTCGGCCTCGCTATCGGTGAGAGGGTCAACGGCAAACACGGAGTCGGACATAAGATACGAGGTTATCTTGTCGATGAAGACCTTGGCATAGTTGAACGTGAGTTGCTTCTCCCTTCGGGTCTTTCGTGTCCACTGGATGCCGTTGTAGAATTCGAGGTAGTCTGAGTACCTCTTCTTCCTGTCGGCGTCTTTCTTAGCGAGTTCGGCGATCAATGACTCTTGCATGTCATACCCTCCCCTTTGCGGTTCTCGGCTTATAGTCCCTGACTGATTCCACGAGCAATGCGAGGCTCATCAAAAAGTCGTCGTGTCCCTCGGATGGCTCGACGAAGAAGTTCATGGTCTGATTCGGCCTGAACTGGCTTCGGGCAAGGTCGACCTGATGCCAGAACTCGGCGCACTCGTCGCTGAGGTCTCGGGCGTAGAGCTTTAGTCGTCCGCTATTTATAGCGGCAAGAAGCCCGAAGCCCAGCAGAGATTTACTTTGCTGAGTGAACTTGAACGGGTTGACCCGGCTGCCCAGCTCCTTAGACAGGAAGGCGGCTATCGGCTCACCTATTCCGGTGGCGTCGACGGCGACGGCCTGAACCTTCCACGTATTCTTTAGCAGATCGACGAGCTGCGGGTACAGCTCGGCGTGGGGGCGGCCTATCCATGCGTAATGCTCGAGGACGTGCAGGGTCGGCTCGGGACCAGCCGATACCTCGGCAATAGTGAGGATGGTTGAGTCTCGGCTCGGGGTCAAGGCAATCTTGATAACGTCGTCGTCCTGTTCTATCTGCCCAGCAAGGTCAAGGCCTGCGGCGTACACCTTACCTGTCTCGGGGTGGGAGCAGCGGGCGTGTGTGCCTTGCAACTGCGCTCGGTGGGCGGGAGTGAACAGGCGGCCTCCCCCTCTGATGGGAACGAGACAATACTGGGTCAAGAAGAGAGGATGGTCTGCTCCCAGTCTCGCCCTCTCGGCCTCAACGTAGGACTGATAGGCGGGGTTATACTTTGCGACCTCTTGCCAGTCGTAGCGGAAATGACGCTGCAGTCCGTCTTTCTTCTCAAGTTCAAGGTTCGACTGCTTGACCTCCTCGAGGAGCGTCGAGTCGTCCCATGTCGTGCCGTAGTGTACGGTGGTCACATTGGTAGTAGCGCCCATGGGCTTAAACTCTTTGGTGTACTTCTCCTTGGAGACGTCCTGGGACTCGTCGACCTCAAGCAGGATGTGGGCGGTATTGCCGACGACGCTGGCGCTCTCGTCTGCCGAGAGGAAAATAGCACAGGCGTTCAGTAGGTGAATCATGTAGCCCATGTCCGAATGCCAGTACCCGGCATAGCCCCAGTCGTCAAGTCGTTCCTTAAGTCGCTGCATGGAGATAATGGTCTGGGGCTTGAAGGTGGGGGAACACTTGACGATGTTGCCCCCAGCGTTCATATATAAGGTAAGTAGTAGTACCTCAAGTTGGGCGCTGAGCTCGTTCTTTCCGCCCTGGCGTGCTATCTCAACCGATAGGGTCAAGCCTCGGCGATAGAGAACGCTCTCCAAGATTGCCCTTGCGACGATGGCCTGATACGGTCTGAACTTAAACATGGTTAGAGTTTCTTGGCGATGGCGGCGATGCCGAGCGGCACGGCGACCTCGGTAAGTACGTTTCGGATGGCATCCTTGATTCCTTTCCCCTGTCCTTTCTCAAGGGTGTACCTTGTCCTGAGAAGTCGAGCGAGCGTTCCTGATGCCTGCATGATGAGCTGCAGGTTCTCGGGTTCTTTCTCGATGAGCGCCTTAATCTTCACCCTAAGCAGCGAGATCTCGTCGTCGAGACCTTCCACGCCCTCGGCGATCTGGAAGTCGAGCTTCTGCGCCTCGTCCAGAACTAGCGAATAGAAGCCGTGTTTACGTGCGTTTTGGTTGCCCTTGGGGGCGCCCCGGGGCACTCGAGCGTTTCCCATTTTTAGGGGGTGTTACTCCTTCCGTTAAGAGCTTGGCGGCTGAGTAAACGACAACGTGAGCGGCGAGGGTGAAGTCCTGTTTTTCTATGGCTAGCCTGAGTAGCTTCATGGGTTAGACCTCCGCATTAGCACTCCTTTCATTCGATGGCTGCACTAGCCGCCCTGGACGGCGGCGCGCTGGAACGGGCACTGACGATGGCTGCGCCGTGGGGTGGGGTGGGGTGGGGTGGTGGCCGTTCCCGTTGGGTCGAGGCCTGAAGGTTATCACTACCTCTCCGACCATGTCCTTAGTCTCGGTAAGGGGACCCGCCAGCGACGTGAGCTTCGCGAGATACTTGGCTGAGGTCGTGGGGTTACAACCTACCATCTCGGCACCTGCGTTGATAGCTTCCTTCTTGGTGATAAACTCGGACTCGTCGATGAACTTAAGAAGCCACGAGCGATAGTCAACCTCAAACAGGAAGTTGGCCTGCATCTCTGCGCTGCCTTCGTGGTAGGGGATGGCCTGCTTTAGAACTCTTGTTCGGGGGTTCTCTCTCTCTTCCTGGACACTTGGGTTCTTGGCTCGGCGGCGGTTCTCCCTGGCTACGTTGCAAGTTCGGCAAAGTAGCCTGAGATTCGACTCCTCGTTATTGTGCTCGTCGCCGTCTATGTGGTCGATGTCGAGTCCATTTCGTGTATTCGGAGGGTTGCTGCAGACCTGGCAGACCTCGCCGTCCCGGAGAACGAGGAAACGGTAAGCCCAGTACCTCGTCTGCGTCGCCCAGCGTCTCGGCATTACTCAACGCCTCGATTTTTGCGAAACAGGGACTCGGCTTCCTCTAAGGCTTCTTCCTTGAAAAGCTTGCCCTGGGCTGCAGCGTGAGCGAGCTTAAGCGGCGTAAACTGGTGATGTTTGGCCGTGATGTCGTTTAGATTGAGGGCTGCATACTTCTGAGTCGTCTGGATATCAGCGTGTCCCATGAGTTCTTGAAGGGAGCGAAGGTCGCCGCCAGCAATGAGGTAATTTTTGCCGAAGGCGTGGCGGATGCGGTGCCCGCCCATCTTTGGGGCGGAGATGCCTGCCTTCTTCATGTGTTGAGCAATAATGAGATAGATACCGAAGCGCGACATATGCCCTTTTTTCCCATGGAAGACGAACTCATCAGGACTCTGCGAGGCGACGACGGCAAGAAGGCTGAGCGTCTCCTCGCTGATAGGCACTTCACGCTGTCCACCCTTCCCGGTGACTAACACGGTCTGGCGTTTTATGTCTTTCTTCCTGAGATTGACTATCTCGGTCGTGCGGAGGCCAGTGTCAATGA
>Ga0315284_10011388_pt1 | contig 12690 bp, 7 predicted proteins | sample YL17G09_16_MG_FD_203696 | JGI IMG/M metagenome (GOLD analysis project Ga0315284, IMG submission 203696) | Sediment microbial communities from Yellowstone Lake, YNP, Wyoming, USA - YL17G09_16 | ecosystem: Environmental > Aquatic > Freshwater > Lake > Sediment | place: USA: Wyoming | collected... | reverse complement strand
TATCCAAGTTGTTACTCCAGGAAAGAAGGTGCTTACACACCAGTTAGCAGTATAGATACCAACATGCTTACCTGGAAGTGCTGCTACAAGTCTATCATAGCATTCCTTATAAAATGTTTCAAGAGTTGTCTTAGAAAAAGTTATACCACTCTGGGACTTATATTCTTCCAGATCTAGGAAAAAGCAACTAGCTGCATCTGGATAGTTTCTTATGGTTATAAGGAAAGCATCTACCTGTTCTTTAGCGGGTACACCTGGATATAAGTACCAATACAGTCCATATGGAACTTCAAGTTCTCTGAAGTAACCAACTAAGGTACTTAGCAGGGAATCCTGTATTTTAGAATAACCAGCTCTAACTACTGCTCCACTCATACCCCACTTCTTCAATATTTGCATTGATGCTAGATTATGAGCACTATTCCAATAAGAAAAATCAACCATGAATGGTGTTATTGTCATTATCCTTCCTCCTTCTTATCCTCTTCCTCTTTAGAATCTATTGTCTTCTTTGACTCACTTGGTAATGGGAGGTGCTCTGGTGGAACTATTCCCTTCCACCTGTTTATTACTCTTTTTACCTTCTTTGGCATAGTAAGCTTTTCTACGTTACCATCCTCATCTGTTTTTCCTGAATCTTCTGATAGATCTGGTACTTCAAGACCTGCATTAATAAGTATAGTTCTCAACATCAACATGTAGTTGAATAGGTTTCCGTATCTAGTTCTCCACATCTCTACTTCATCAATTAACTTATCTATTCTCTCTTGCAATCTCTTTACCTCATCTTTTCTGGCTGATCTTCTGGCTACGATTTGAGAACTCACAAGACTAAATAAACCTGTTGCAAGACCTCCAACTGCTACTAATGTTTCTGGTGATACTTCCATGTTATTCTCCTCCTTAGCAAGGACCTTTCTCTTTTATGTCAGATAGTATCTCCGTATAGGCAAACATTTCACATACAGCAAAGACAAAATAGGTGATGGCAGCGGTGCTCTGATATTTTCCTACTGCAGTAAAAATTGTAAGAGATAGTAAAATAAATACTGTGGTTATAGATGAAATCTGTCTTAATCTTAAATTGTTAGTAAATAACAGAATTAGTTGTATAAGTCCTGCTATTAAATAGATTAATCCCCACCACAGTTCTGGCATTATCTTTCCCATATATGAGAATACTGAAGAATCCACAAAAGTATTCCAGGCTGGATTTGCAATCCAGGTCCCCCACAAGATTAAAAACAAAGCTGGTAAAAACTCTAAATATCTTTTTCTCATTTGTATTCTCCTTTTATTTTTTAGTTTTAACCCCTAGGTAATTATAACACATAGGGGTAATTACATATTAGTTATAATCATTAGAACTTCGTTAGCTCCACCAGTAAAGGAAACATTTTCTGATGTAAGTGCATGTGCTGAATCATCAAGTGCAAAGTTAACATAATGCTGAGCTAATTGTGGTGAGGTGGAGGTAAATTCATGTACAGAGTTATTTACAAAAAGCAGGGTTGAAAAGAAAAAGGATCCTTCTTCCCAGTCGGTCGTTTGTGTACCATCCGTTACTCTTACTTTCCACCTATATTCATTACCAGTTAAAGCACTTTGAACGGTATATCCTATCTTATCAGATGGATTGAATGGATGAGTGTCTCCTCCATCTATGGTATTAGCAAAGCCAGCGTCTGTTGTAGAATCAGCATCCACCACTAACTCCTCTGTATAATATCTAAATATAGCATCATAGTTATTTAGATATCCCCAGTTTCCAGCAAAGTCCCTTAGTATTGCATTTCCAGCTGCATTTCCTGATCCTGTTGTATTATAACCAACATGAAGTTTTGCATTTCCAGAGTTTGCAGAATCAAAGAAGGTAGTTGTTATAAAGTATGGTACTCCTTCTGTCATTGTATAACGACTGTCTTCTGGAAAGATAAAAGTTACCCATTCAAAGTCTGTAGATAAAGAATCTTGAGGAATTGGAGTAGCAGTATCATAAGTATCAGTAAACTGAGCAGTACCGTTTACCCCAAAGGTTCCAGTATGTTCCTTTAGGTATACATTTACATTGTTAGCAGAGTAAACTCCAGATTTTCTCATCCAGAAAGAAACACTACCAAGTTGTCCAGCTACTCCCATAAAAGACTGACCAAACTCCCTATCTCCAAACAAAGATCCACTTATTGAAGCATAAGTACTGTAATAACTGCTTTCCAGAAAGTCTATTAATTCTTCACTCCAAATTTTTATTTCATATTCCAAATTATGGTCAAAGCCTTCTATACCTGTAAATTCAAGTGTTGGTGTAGTATCTGTTATAGGACCATCAGCAGTATTTATTTCTATGTCTAGTGTATGTGTAAATGTTACATTATCACTAGAAACTGCATGTGAACTATCATCTACCACTCCAGCTCCTCCTGTATGAGGAACTAAGGTTGGTACTTCTGAAGAAGACACATGTGAGCAGTTTGCTGGTACAAGTTCAAATCTGGCATTACTTGATACAATAAAAGATTGTATAGCAGACCAAGTACCCTGTTCTCCAAATACACGAGGGAAAACCCTCCAGTAGTAAGTTCCATTATCCAGAGGAAGGAGAGAACTTGCTATAGTATAATCAATAATTTGTCCGTTATTAAAAGGGTGTGTATCTCCTCCATCCTCTACATTTATATAAGTTCCTTGTGAAGTTGTTTCCTCTATCAAATCTACGTACCCACTAACACTATTATATACTTTGCATGGAAAGGAGTCGTAATAAACATATGATTGAGTATGCCAAGCACCACTGTAATAAAGCGAGGGTTGCCCAAGATTAAAGACTGGATCCTCTCCACCAGAATCATAGTAGTCAGCTAGTTGGAATCCCTCACTTGGGCTTGATCCAGCAGAATAATTAATTCCTATAAAGTACCAGGTACTAGCTGTCATAGCATATCTTTGTCCAGTTGGAAAGGTAAAGGTGTACCAGCCATATGTGGTTGGAAAAGCTGTTGCATCTACTAGCGTAGCAGTAGCAAGTGTACTTCCTGGGTTACCAGCACTGTCACTGTACAATCGTACTGTTACATTTCCTGAGACTGTTCCTGCTAGACCACGAAGATAAAACTTAGCAGAATGCAGGTTTCCAGATTGTCTGCATTTGAAGCCTTGTGCGTGTCCAGACCAACCATTGTAACAGCTACGAGATGGGCAAGATTCTACAGGCATTGCTGCAAAACCTGCTAGGTCTATACTTCCACTGGCCTCAAGTATCTGTACGATGTACTCCATACTATGTCCAAGTCCATCCGCTCCCTTAAATCTAAAGTGAGGAGTAATGCTTCCAAAATCTATACCATCATATGTAATAACTTCAAGGGTGGTAGTAGTATGGGTGAGGACCACATTATCAGAAGTCAGGACATGTGCAGAGTTCTGTACAACTAAAGAATATTCTATTGGATGATAAACTATAGTTACATTTTCTGAGGTTAATGTATGTATACTATTTTGTATAGTAAGTGATCCGCCTGGTTCCGTTGCAACTACTACTACATTTTCACTTGTTAAAGAATGGGATGAGTCTTGTATTTCCAGAGAGAGGTGTACAGTAAAATCCCAAATTGCTGTAAAATCTTCCCAAGCACCTCCGGTTGGTTTTACCCTAACTTTCCAGGTATAGTCTTCATCTACTGATAATTCTACAGATTCTTGGATTGTATATGTTATTGTTGCATCTGCATCAAATGGGTGACTATCTGTTTCATCGTGGTAAAAACCAGCATCAGGAACAGATGAGTCCGAGTCTGTAATAATAGTTGGAAGATCAGCATAAACTTCAAAGTTTTTATCATATAAACCTGTGTACCAGGTACTAGCAATATATGAAAAGGTGTTTCCTGCATATGAACTAGCACCTTCATATTGAGATGCTACTACTTTGTTAGAGGCATCTCCGCTTGAGTACTTAAAGGAGATTCCATACCTAGATCCTTCTACTAGAGCGTATTGTTGTGCTCCGGTAAACGTGAATTCTACCAGTGCTGCAGAAGTACCAAGGGTAGATGCTGCTATTGTATCTGCTGTTGCTAAAGGAGTACCTGTTGGATCAGTAACATTTGGTCTGGCATTAGTACCATAGGTTCCTGTTAAAGACCACAATTGTACTGTAATATTTCCAGGAGGAGCTCCTACTTTATGAAGCATGAATTTAACAGATGTCAGGTCTCCACTATCAGTTGCTTCAAATGCCTGACCTGCAAAGTTGTTTGATCCTGTATAATAATCGTAAGTTTTATCTACTGTTTGAGAATTTGAAGCAACTATCCCTGGAGAAATAGCTGATGAGACAATAACTATGTTATATTCCAGGTCAGTCCCTAACACATCTTCTCCAGTAAAGGTAAAACTTGGATCTACGGTTGTTATGTATCCTTCATCAACAGGAGTATTTAAAGCTACTGTGGGAATGTAACTCAGAGAGTATGTACTACTCCAAGTCCCCCAGGTATTAAATGGAGCTGTATTAGCCTTTGTTCTGACTCTCCAATAGTATGTACCTAGTTCAGTAATAGCATCCTGTAGAGCATACGAAATTATATTTGCATTAGTAAATGGGTGTGTATCAGACTCATTATCAACATTAAGAAAACCATCGTCTGGAACAGAGGAGTCCACCAATAAATTGTAGTAAGTTTCTATTCTATACATTACATCATAGTAGGTATATTGATACCAAATACCGGATATCTTTGCTACCATACAGCCAGCAACTCCGGTAAGCTCACCCGCTCTATCTTCCCACACTCCACTAGACGGTATTACAAATGTAGCTACAACGACTAGAACATATGTTGTTCCGGACCCCAGTAGAGAATCTCCACTAAAATAGAAAGTTCTATTAAAACCTGCTGGATCAGATGCTGGGAGATCCTCGATAACTATTGTTGTGCTTGATGTTTCTAGAGCAGCTCCTGTTGGCAAACCCGAGGACGTAGCATATAACTTGGCTGTTAGTGTCCCAGTTGGGGTTACATTTTTATATAGTCCTACTGTTAAAGAACCGAGGCTGTGACCCGTACCTACAAATGAAAACCCCAATTCTGTCCATGTTGTACTTAACCCAGAACTTGTTGTCCTTACTGGCTGTTCCGCAATAACTCCTAGTTCTAGATTTTCGATATTGACTGTAGATATCCCTATCTGATATTCTAAATCATAGAAGGTACTTGGATCTATTCCAATAAATTGGAATTCTGGAGTATCGGTTATTCCTACAGAAGCATCTTCTGGACTTAGTAGAGTAAGTCGTGGTGCAGTATAACCATTAATCGCAAACTGAACCGCTGCAGAACCATCCGCTGCATAGGATGTAAAAGCACAAGCATTTGTTGTGGCTGCAGTAGTTATATTGCATCTTGATATAATAATACCTGTAGATGTTCCATCTACGTTGTGTTCAATAGCGAAACTACCACTTGAGTTTTGTCCATAAGGAGTATCACTATCATCAAAACCAGAAAAAGCAAATACCAAAGAACTGACTCCAGCACTTATAGCTGCCGCAGTTGGGCTAGTATCGGAACCTATTTCCGGTGTTCCAGTAGTGCCTATTGGTGTCGTTGGGTTTACTCCAACGATTCTATATAGTCTACCTGCATAATCTTCGGAGTCCCCAGTAAATGTCATATAACCACGTGTTATATCTGTAGATGTTGGAAATTTGTAGAATACTGAGGAACTATAATCACCACCCATAAGACCTGAACCAAACAAATCAGTCATAGAATGACTGCTTGACATAAGCGGATCATCATCTTTTGCGATTATAGCAAGTAAAAGATCGCCAGCAGCCGTCCCACTTGGCAGCGTTGTATTCCACCCAACAGAAGCTAGTTCTAATATATTTGTGGTTGTAGCTATAACCGGAACCGGATAATAAAATTCTTGTATCGTAATACTCAGACAAGCCTTTTCATACGTGCCAGTTCCTCCATATATACTAGTAAATGTTGAATAACTTGAAGTAGCACTGCACATATGACTTATATAATTTTCATCTATAAGATTTATAAAACGATCCGCTGTATTTTCAGACGACCATGTTCCAGAACTAGAGGAAGACCATCCACCATCTGGTAATGCGGTAGTGCTTGTTATAGCCCATCCAACATTGTTGCTTACATCTCTTGACCCACTTCTATACATTACAAAATAATATTTAGTTCCAACCGTTACAGTTACAGCGGTTGCAAATGTAAATCTAGAGGGATTAGAACCTACTATTAATGTACTGGCGACTATAGCATTGCTAGTTCCGAGTAATGTACCAGTTTGAGAACCAGATCGTATTTCAATATAGACATTATCAGTAGGACTGCCTGTTTTGTATAAGAGTGCGTCAATATATTTTACATTGTACGTAGTCATACTAAACCTCACATACCAGAGTTACTGCCAGTCTTCCTGGTGTTCCTGTAACATTTGAAATATCCAACCATAACCAAGTACCTTCTGCTAAAATACTATTTGAAACATCAGTAGAATAACCACCAGATGTTACTACATTAACTTCTGAAGAAAAGATGTCAGTACCTCCTGAAGCAGGAGGATATCTCTCCTCTATGTTGAAATCAACAGATGTATCCATAGTAACAAAACCATCTACCCTTGTTACTGTGTGTAATTCTGCCATTCTAGGACCTGGAATTCCTCCCACTATTGGGTTATTTAAAACCCAAGTATAGGTTCTTATTCTAGTATTAGACTCTTCCAGTACATTTACTCTATATCTAATGTGATTTAGATTATCTAAGAGAGACACACCGGAAACCGGAATGTCTAATGTTTCCTCTTCACTTAGATCATAAGCTACTCTAGTTTGTGGAAGATACCCAACATAACCACCAGGAGGAGTACCAGTTCCTCCGCCAGACCCCGTAATTCCACCTAAATTAAATGGCTTCATTGAGGAGTTTCTAACAGAGTTATTTATATAGTCTATTATAGTATAAGTAAAATCATTCATAGTTTATATCTCATCATCTATCCTAATTATGGTAATAGCACTGTCTGGAAGTCCAGTACTATAATTATAAAATTCTGTTCCTTCATAATTCTGTTCCATGAATACAGCTGGAATTCCACTAGTTGCTGCAAATACATATTGATATGGGTATTTATAATTAGTTGTTTCTACCCATCTAACTCCAGAAAGAGTAAGATACTCCACTCCCGTATCCATAATTCCAGAATCATATTCGGTATCTTGAAAGACTGAATCTATATTAACTTTCATCAAAATTCCACTAGTAGTATAGAATATAGTTAGATCAGAATCGCTGTATAAGTTGTCTTGCCTAAAAGTATATCTGACATCAAAGCAATCATTACCAGGAGTAGTAGAAAGTGATAACCACTCGTCTGCTCCAGGAACAAACATTTTCAGACTATAAAGATTTCTTCTACTGTGTGCCAGAACTAAACTGCTTTGAGAAATTTCAAGTGCCATTGGAGTAATACCAAGTCCCTCTTTTAATACTTCAAATTCTGTACCAGTTCTTCTGAGAATCTTTGTAGTAGTATTAGGATATTCTATAGTTCCACTACGAGCAATGTAACGAATAGCTGTATAATTAAGCTCTTCAATAAAACAGAACCAGCTTCCATGCAGGATAGCTATTGGATAACTGGAGATATCTGGAGAATGACCCATATTAATATTAATAAAAAGATCAGAAACCCCGTCTTGGTCGAAGCGAACAATCCCCATTCCAAGTTCTTCAGAAAGTGCTACACCATATAACTGCCCTGTTATAGAATCTACAGTTCCAAAGATGGATCTTAGTTCATATCCCTCAACTGTTACTGGCTTTATTTTTTCTCCCCATTTAGTTACCCAATAATATGTACCATATTCTCCCTCACCTACATCTACGTCATATAAAATTTTTGTTGTCGAATCATCAAATATAAGATCAGTTCCGTAAATACCAGACCATCCTGCATCTACTGTAAGATCATCTTCTGTTAGTGAAAAGGCATCTGAAAGATAATAGGCTACAGAAACCTCTCCAAGAACTACAAAGTTACTTCTGTTAAATTGCACTTTCCAAGTAAATTCTCCAGGCCAGTGTACTGTCATGTTTGGAGGACTATTATCGAATTGATCCCAAAACCCATCATCTCTAAGCCATAATTCAACATCTGATCCAGCATCACATAGATACCAGTCCGCTTTTGGGTCTATGTACCAGCCATCTTCTTGCCACCATGCCCAAGGAGGGACCCAAGTTCCTGGAGAGTTCCACTCTGCTCTAATGTAAGGAAGACATGCCTTAACAGTCCCATTATATATCATAGGAAAAGCTACTGGATCAGAATTATACCCCAAACGAAGGGCAAAATACCTAAGTCCTCCTTCTCCACTTGGAGTAGAGGGCCCTGTAGTAAAGTAATCAACCTCTGTTCTTACTCCGGTACTAATGTCTATTTTATAAGTTCTTATATCAAATCCTAAATAATCTTCGTGTATAAAAGTAACACAGAAATATAGTCCTCCATCAAACTTAATAAAGTTATAATATTCAGCTGAGGTATACCAATCATAATCCCAAGTTATATCAGAATACAGGCCTCCTATCTCTGTTTCTTCTATTGTATCAGTATCCCAATCATAGTCTACTGCTGCTATAATAGGAGTACCATATGGGTCTTTTATCCAGAGAAATCTGGAAATAGTTTCACTTAAAAAAGTAGAACTTATAAAATCTTCGGCAGTTTCACATACATAATCTTTTCTCGTACGATATCCATTTACTATTCTAGCTGTATATATTTTATTCTGTATTGCCCAGTTAGCACCAATAAAGTCACTACTATTGTCCATTGTAGATAGTGTTCTTTCTGGATGGTTGGCATCGTAAGTTAGATCTGGATAGTGAGTTGAAACACTTACAGGATCTCCGTAGTCATGCTCATTTGAAAAGTGAGTCTTTGATGTTATATTATCTGGATATTTTCCTCCAGTATCTAGTCCAAATTCTTCATTTATTAGCCAATCATATGTATATAAACCAGAGGTAACTACTGTAATATAATCATTAGCACCATCATTATCTATATCACCAGCAGCATATGTGTAGATAGTACCTTCATCCTCCTCAATTGTATATACTGGATAATATTCATTTAGAAATCCATTTGAATAGTAATCTAATACCCAAGTTCTAGCACCAGCTCCAGATGTTGCTACTCCTATGGACTCTTTATTAAGTCCATTAGGACCTGGCCTATTAGCTCCATCAATAGTATCAACAAGAAGACGGATATTATTTGAAGTCTTATCTATTGTACAGGCTCTAGCCATTATTCCATTAGTTACTGCTAAACTTTCTAAGATACCACTGGCTACCACATCTCCTTCATGTAAATTAAGTGGAGAAAAGGTTAGGGGAGTCCAAGAGCTTCCACCACCATACGCCATATACCCCTCTCCAGAAACTGTTACACAGGCAAGTATATCTTTACTCTTACTAAGGTCTGAAATATGAAGATCAGAAAGTCCATTAGAAAAGTTTGACCACGTAGAAGAACCTAGTCCTTTTCTTCTTACTCCACCTCCATCTGTACCAACATACACAAAACCATCTCCATAATTATCCATAGGCCAGTAGAAACCAAATAACCTGGGACATCTCTGGTCTAAGACTATATTGGTAATAAGTCCATTAGCTGACATAGAAGTTCCATATGTAGTTACTCTTCCTGATCCTGTAAATATATCACTATTTACTGACACATTTGTAGCAAAGTTTACAGTAAGAAGTCCTTCTACTTGTATAGTCTTTTCTAATGTAATTCTAGCAAATTCATCAAGTCCTTGTTTTGCTAAGTTAGTTGCTTCTACATTATTTGGTATATTTCCATTTGCTATTACGAAGGCTCTTTTATCACCAGAATCTCTATCCCAAGGAGTTGGTCTGTATATGTCTGCATATACTCCAGAATTTCCCCAAATTACCCCTCTATTCCTAAGCATACCATCGTTTTTTTCAACAGATATTTCTATTATTCTTTCTTTGTCTATAGATACGCTGCTTGTTATATCTGAAGTTAATTTTCCTATTATAGCTGTACCACTAGGACTGAACTCTATATACCAACCACTTTGTTGTAATAGATTCATTATCTGTTCATAGGCAGCCATCATCCCCATAGTTGTGTTGTTGGATAGTGCTGGTCCTTGGCTAGAAGTAGTAAAAGAATATCCTACTTGTGCCTCGGTTAGAAATTGTTCTATCCAAGGTCTGGTATATTCCAGTCCTTCTATGGTATATGATTCAGTAATAAAGTAATCTATTAGATTCTTAGACTTATCTTGGCATTCTATGGTTGAAACTCCCCTATCATCTTCTGTTATCTTAACTACCCTAGTAGTCATTTTCAAAGCAGAGTTCTCATATAGTGTTACTACTCCTCCTATAGTTATATGATCTAATACAGATTTCAGAGCAGTGATTGTAAGAAGTCCTATTCCAGTACAAACCTCTTTATTCCATTCATATGAAATAAGTTCTTCTGTTATATTAGTAGCTCCGCTGTAAACCGAAATTCCATACTGCTCATCTATAAACATCCTAATTCCTCAATTCCAATTCTGTTATAAACCCTGCTGAGTTTATAGTATGGGAAACACCATAAATATACCAATCTCCATCAAAGGTTACATTTCCAGTATTTAAAGTTAATACCTTCCTAGATTCAAGTTCCTGGTCCCCAATTACAGTCATGGAAACTCCCTTTGTAAGTCTATTGTAGAGTGCTAGATTATAAGCTACGGACTGGTCAGCCATAGTTTGTGTATCTACGATAAGAGTAGATATAACTGCTGATTTGTAAAAACCATTTGGTAAGTAGGGAGAAGATGAACTAGCCTCTGCTGTAATATTATTTGCACCATATAGAACGACCCTGTTTCTTAGATTTTCTATATCCTCTGAGTAATCCATAGCAGTAGTATCTGTAATTATAATTGTCTTATAAGGAGTATCTCCTCCCATAACATATGGTTTTCTATCAAGAAATCTCACCTGTCCACTGGAGGTTGCATAGATATGCCAGGCAATAAGATCTGCCAGGAATTTAGCGTAATCATAAGAAGAAACTAGATTTATTTCGACTGGGCCATTTACACCAAAGGTAAACGAAGTAGCATCTCCAGAATAGTTTGTAAGTCCTGCTACCTCCATAATATCATGTACCAGATTTTCTGCTTGAATATTCTGTCTTGTCATTGGAGTTTCTGGACTTGATGATACAATAAAATAATCCATAGCTCTACTAAGGGTGTCCATAGCAGTTATTGTGTATTTAATTGGAGACTCGCTGGTTTGAATACTCTTTACATAACCAGTAAATGCTACGTCATGATCTCCTACATATCCAATATCAACAACAATTTCATCTCCCACATCCAGAGTAGTATTTAATGCTTCTACTGTTGTAGTTGCAGTTTGCATACCATGACCATTTGTTACATTAACAGATAGTATATTGGAGGTATTTGTTGCTGTTTTATAGATAGTCTGCATTTTAGTCCTCTAGCAGAATTATATCACCAAAGTAAACAGGAGCATCACACCCGAGGTCTAGTCTTAGTGTTTGATTCACTGTATGAAGTCTGGGCATAGTTACACTTTGTACTAGATAGTCTCCAAGAGTTCCCTCAGGACCAACTAATTCCATAGTAGTTCCAGATGTTGTCAAGTCCATTAGATTATCTTTATCTTCGATTCCTACCACATAACATTTTAATCTCATAGTAGGAGAAACATAACCAAATACCTGATTAACTGTACCTCCAGCCAGTGGCTGGAGTCTGGCTATGGTTTGACCTACTTCCTCTACCTCGTCTGTTACAAAAATTCTTATACCATTAAGAGTCCACATATTTTCTCCTCATTATGCTGATATAACTACCTTTCTAGTAAATGTACCATGTCCCTGTTGTGCTTTTAGAAGGTCTGACATTAGATATACTTTGACTACATTAGCCAGTACTCTTCCATCTACAATCAATTGAACTCTCGAATCCATCTTTATATCCAACTTTGTTTGGGCAGGTGCTTGTTCTTTCATACCACCATATACACCACCAAATAGTTTTGCATTGTCCTTAGCTAGTTCTGGAGTTCCTTTTTGTGTAAAGACAGACCCAGGCAGTGCTAGACTTCTGGATAACATTCCTATACCAGTAGACAATTCTCTTAGTATAGTTGAGAAATCTGCACCTGCAAATACACCAGCTCCACTCAGCAGAGCCCCAATTGGTTTCTCTGTAGGTACTGGCTTTATTGGTTCATACTCAAGATATGGTTTTTTTGGAAGAAGAGGTTTGTTGTAATCTCTTTCCAGAAAGTCTGCATAAACTCCCTTTTGCTCGGCAAAGTCTGGTACTTCTGGAGCTGATTTAGGAAAACCAGGCATATTTTCAAAGATAGCATCTACAAACTTCTCTGCATTAAAATTATCTAAATTGAAATCAAACTTTGATGGGTTTTCTTTTTGTAGAAACTCAGGGTAGGACCAAGGCTTGTTCTCTCTTTGTAAGAAATCAGCATAATCCCAAGGCTTACTGGCATCTCCCTGTGCCTCATACTCTCGCCTTCTATAGTCAAGATGTTCTGGGGTTTCTTTTCCAGTAAG
>Ga0315284_10011387_pt1 | contig 12691 bp, 7 predicted proteins | sample YL17G09_16_MG_FD_203696 | JGI IMG/M metagenome (GOLD analysis project Ga0315284, IMG submission 203696) | Sediment microbial communities from Yellowstone Lake, YNP, Wyoming, USA - YL17G09_16 | ecosystem: Environmental > Aquatic > Freshwater > Lake > Sediment | place: USA: Wyoming | collected... | reverse complement strand
AGCAGTATGCCAAATTGTTCGATATCATCAAAAAAGCGACCACAGATTACATAGCCGAAGTCAAAGCAGGAACCTTCCCCACAGAAAAACAAAGCTATGCCATGGACGAGAGCGTTCTCGCCGAGCTCAAGAAACCACCCAAGAAATGTTGAAACCACTATGAGAGTTCTGCATAGTATTGTGGAGATGAAGGAGACACGGCGCAAGCTCAGAGGCTCAGTGGGCTTCGTGCCCACGATGGGCTATCTCCACAAAGGACACTTGGAACTGGCATGCAGGGCACGCGCTGAGAACCGCAACGTAATCGTCAGCATCTTCGTCAATCCCGCACAGTTTGGTCCCAAGGAAGATTACGCCGCCTACCCGCGGGACACCGAGCGAGACCTCGCCCTGCTCAAGAAGGAAGGGGTGAACATCGTCTTCATGCCCGGCGCTGAAGACATGTACCCCCCCAAATACTGCACCTGGGTGGATTTGGAAAAGGTAACCGAGAGACTGGAAGGCGCTATCCGTCCCGGACACTTCCGCGGGGTAGCCACCGTGGTCGCCAAACTGTTCAACATAGTTGAACCCACCAGAGCCTACTTCGGTCAGAAGGACGCCCAGCAGGTTGTAGTAATCCAGAAGATGGTCGCTGACCTCAACATGAACCTGGAGGTAGTCGTAGTGCCCACAGTCAGGGAGCCCGACGGTCTGGCTATGAGCAGCCGCAATGTCTATCTCAGCCCGCAGGAAAGAAAAGCCGCCACAGTTCTTTATAAGTCATTGTCTTTAGCGCAGAAGCTCTGGGGCAAAGGCGAGAGAAACGCCGATGTTATCCGCAAGAAGATGACCGCCCTCATCCAGAGCGAGCCCAGGGCATCCAGGATAGACTACGTAAGCATCGCGGATGCCGAGACTCTGGAGGAACTCGACAGCATAGACCGCAAGGCAGTGGTCTCCCTGGCAGTCAAAATCGGCAAGCCCAGGCTCATCGACAACATAATTCTGGGGAGGTAACATAGCCGGTTACAAGCCGGCTATTTATATTTGAGGGGATGGGGAAAACAGCTCCATCCCCTCCTTGTATTATAAGGGGACCGACACCAAAACAGAAGAATTCGGGGGATAAGTAAACTAAAATGTACTCTGAAAAGACTACGTTTGTGCTCCCGGCTCCAATTCAACATTATCTGTCATCGCTCTCTCCTTGAGCGAAACGAGCAAATGTGCAACGCACGCTCTGCCGGTTCGAACTTGTAAATTTCTTACTTCTGATCACCGTATCGGAACCAGGCCTCAAACAGTAGTACCCGAAACCCAATTCAGCACACGGGAAATGGGTTTGTTTCGTAAAAACACCCCATTTCTGCAGCCCCCAGTAAGGGGCAGAGCTCCTATCCTTGTCGTTGTCAAGGGAAAATGTCAGGGTTAACTGTTCAGCGATTTCTTCAGCAGAGTTGCCATTGTATGTAGTTCCGCAGGGATTCCTTTGTACTTCTCAAGCAAGGATTCAGTTGACCCAGCTTACTGATACCCTGATTCTCTTCGAGGCATTGTCCTATGGTTGGTGGGCATTAACGGAGCAGCTTAGCGGTAAGTGTTTTGAGGTAATAACACTGCCATTTTTAAGGCGGTCAGACTCGAAATATGGTAATAATATTACCATTATAGTACACCACACGGGACTGTTCCCGAACATCTCTTTGAGAAGAAGCAACTGGTCCCGGCGTTACAGCAGCTACTTGCCTCTTACTCAAAGCCATTGTAATTCGATAGAGGTCTGCATCGGTCGTCAATCATTAGAGGCAACTTCCACCAACAAGGTAATGCCCGCATCTGAGTGTATATTTACCCCGAAACAGGCGCTACACAAGGTCTAGATTCTGGTGCGTGCTACTATATTGCCAAGCGCCTGTTTGCACTGCCCGTCTGGATGCCGCAGGCTAAAAAGCTGGGCTCGGCGCTGGAATAAAATAACTTGACAACCAAATGCAAGATCCATATATTGTGGCGAGTAGCGGACATGAGCCTTGTAAATCAGCTCATGGTGGGTAGATATGAGAAAACTCATAGGTGTTCTTCTCCTGTGCGTCGTGATCGCCGTGCTTCTAGTTATTGCGGGTTGGACGTTAAACGACAAAGCCTCCCGCTATAGTAGAGAGGCGCTAGACGTTGTGATATACCCTAACGATACCCTGCGGGAGGTGGCTGAGCCAGTCGCCGTTGTTGGCGAGGAAGAGAGGCAACTCACCGTGCTGGTGCAGAATACGATGGCGAGACTTGAACTGACGGGACTCTCGGCACCTCAGGTGGGCGTGTCGAAGAGGATCTCTGTCGTCAACCTAGGGCAATCCGTCGTCATGATCAACCCTGAGATCATCGACCGCAGTGGAAGCATCAACGGGTTAGAGGAGTGCCCGAGTCTGCCCCATGAGGACTCTAAGATCGAGGTCACCCGCAGTGAGCACGTCACTGTCAGATACATGACCCTCGAAGGTGAAGAGTCAACCTTAGAGGCAGCTGGCCAGAATGCGCGCATCATACAGCATGAGATTGATCACCTGAATGGTATTCTGATTATCGACTACGCTACCGGTCCGAAGATGACATCCTCAGTGCTGGCGGCCATTATTGTTTACTCAGTCGCTCTGGTAAGTGCGGTCTTCATCTACTTCTGGAACAGAAGGAAAGGAAAGGTGATCCAATGACCGCCATAGCTAGGGGGGGCACCGTCGCCACCGTATTGCCGCCGCTTGCGGCATCGGCAACGGGCATTAAGCGATATGGAGCGAAAGTCAACACCCATGACCTGATTAAGGTAGTGGCTATTGTGGCCATGGTGATAGATCACGCCGGCTGGCTCTTCATGGACGACAACGTCTGGATGCGACTCGTTGGTCGTGCTGCGGCTCCTCTGTTCTTCTATTTGGTAGGATACTCAGGATCCTACAGGTTCAAGAACCAGATCCTGGCCCTTGGCGTCGGCCTCTTTCTGGTACGGTTATTTACGCCGCTACCCGCCGTTCCCCACGGTATGTTGTGGCAGATCCTACCTATCACTATTCTTATTACTTTTGTGCTTGTAAAGGCGATAATGAACCGATTCGACCCGGTCAAGATGAGCACTACATCCTTAATCATCCTTCTCGCCTGCCTTCTGGCGGCTTCTCCATCAGCGCTTGTCGTTGAATACGGCACCTTAGGACTGGCCATCGCCTTAGGTGCGAGACTTATCAACCAGCGCCATCCTTTCGCTCGTCCCTGGATCATCATCGCGACGGTGGCTCATTTCGGCATACAAGCGTTTTGGCTCTTGTTCAGCCGGTCTGACGTGCCTATGCACATAGTCTTCCTGGGTCTCCTCTTCCTAGCCGTGATCGCTTCGATGAGTATAGTCCTTTTCCTCAGGTATAGGTTGCGGTCTTTTACCGTCAATCCAGCGTGGCTTAGGAACACTACTATCTATATCTCCCGCTATTCGCTTCAAATCTTCTTCTTCCATCTAGCCGCCTTCGAGATCATCTATCGCCTCATATAGACCGCGTTAAAGTCGGTTGGTGGAAACCACTTGAGATATTATGAATTGCGATTGCAGAAGGTAGTGGTTATGGAGCACAGTTCAGCCAATATTGAGGTCACTGCTTCAGACGTTTGTTAAACCTACCACAGCTTCAGAGGTCACCAAGTCACTAACATTGGGATGTTTGATTTGTTTGTACTATAACCATGCTACCGGCAAGGAATCATTGACTATCTTACCAATACGGAAATCGGGGTATTCAACAGACCGCTAACGTGTGTTATCATGCCATTGAGTTCATGTCGGGGGCAAAGACTTGAGAGGAACCTTGGATATTATCATCGCCGTCATTATTGCCGCCATAGCCATTATTTTCGTTTTAGCGCCCCGTTTATCCGGCATCATTCAGCTTTCCCACCTCAAATGCAAGAAATGCGGGACGGAGTTCGATTATGCCTGGATTCCCGGCATATCGTTCACTTCCGTCAGACTCGTCAACTCACGGTATCTCATGTGCCCCGTTTGCAGGAAATGGGCAGTGTTCAATATCTGGAATACCAAGGTTGACCCCGAAACACATCATTGCGCCATAAAGGTCGGCCCGAGCTAATACGCTCGTTAAAATAGCATCCTTGGGATGCAGTGTTGTTGTCCAAGGAAAATGTCAGGGTGTCGATGGTCTACAATTCTGTCAGTAGCTAACAGTTCAGCGCAGTCAGTAGAGTTACCGCTGCATGTAGTTCCGTAGGGATCCCCTTGTTCTTCCCAGGCAAAGTTTCGGTTAACCTAACGTAGTAAAACCCTGATTCTCTTCGGGACATCGTATTGTATATTGGTGGGCAGTAATGGAGCAGCTTAGGATTAGTTGTTTTGAGGTAATAACACTGCCATTCTTAAGGTAATCAGACTCCAAATAAGGTAATACTACTACCATAATATTACCAAATATAGTACACCTCGCGGGACTGTTCCCGAACATTTCTTTGAGAAGAAGCAACTGGTTCCAGCGTTACAGCAGCTACTCGCCTCTTACTCAAAGCTAGGGTAATTCTATAGTGGCTAGCGGAACTCGTCATGCAGTGAGTTCACTCCTCCCAAGTGTAGAGCTATGAAAAGTGGTTTATCTCTAATGGTTTAAACAATGGCATGGTTTTCAGCATATTGATACTTGCGAGATCGTGACAGTTGTAATAGCTGCAAGAACCGCGACTCATACCTGAATCTATCTATCTGTCAAAAAATCCAGCACCTCTTTATTAAATCTGCCCCTCATCTCTACATGCTGTGCGTGAGAGCCACCTTTTATCTTGACCAATTTGGCGTTGGGTATCCTCTCCGCCATCACTTCTGATGAGCGAAGAGGAACGAGTTTATCCTCAGTCCCTACTATCACCAGGGTAGGCGCTTTAATCAGGTGCAACCTATCTAGCCTACTGTTACCAACGCTAGCTTCACACTGTTTAACGTATGTTCCTATATCGCCCATTTTGACCTGTAGCCAAGCAAGTGGTGACACTAACATCCTATAGAGTCTCTTGTTAAAGCTCTGGGTCGCCATCCAATGCCAGTCGGCATTTCTAGCCCATTCCAACATTTGTTGACGGTGTGCAACCCACTGATGCTGCCAAAGTTCTCTCTTCGGGGATTCTATTCGGCAAATAGGGCACCTTGACATGCCCGCCTTTAGGGTACCATTCTCTGAAAAGTGTCCCGTCACACCTAAGACTTTTTGCATCAACGGTGTCATTTCGTCTTCACCGCCATGGTCAGTGCTGGCGAGCACCAGCTTTCTTACCCTTTCGGGGTAATTGATTGCAACTTCCTGTGCAACTCTACCACCTCCAGAGACTCCAAGCACATGAGCTTTGTCAATACCTAAATGGTTCATTAGACCGATGGTATCATCCGCCAATGTCTTGATTGTATACGGCTCATCAGGCCTGTCGCTCTTACCAATGCCTCTATTGTCATAAGTGATAACCTTGAATTGCTTACTAAAGGCTCGTTTCTGGAAAAACCAACTATTCCGTGTCCCTCCTGGCCCCATTATCAGAACCAGAGGCTCACCATGCCCACTGACATCGTATACTATGTTGATTCCATTTACCTTTGCTTTAGCCATTCTTGCCTCCTCTCAATATACCCCGCTAGAGTGCTAGCATATGACTTGTTGCGACATTCTACCGCGAAATGCATACTAGCTGCAACAATTCGGAGCAGGGCAATGGTTAATAACGGGGCATCCTAGCAGTCACCGTATTAAGGTAATAACACTGCCATTTTTAAGGCGGTCAAACTCGAAATATGGTAATAATATTACCATTATAGTACACCTTGCGGGACTGTTCCCGAACATCTCTTTGAGAAAAGAAAATTGGTCCCGGCGCTGCAGCAGCTGCTATCGTGTTACCCAAGACCACAGTAATTTTGTGGTGCAGGCGGCACTCGATAAGAAGCAGGGGTACCTCCTCCAAGCTTTGTAACGGTTGCCTGTGTTATCTAAGTTTTGGACATACTACTTGTATACCTACAAGCCTCCGCGGTATCCGAGCTAAAGTTGGTTGTTACATACTACAGCACCAATATTTGACTTCGCAGGCCTTTCCATGATATTTTGTGAGACGAACCTCATAAAAACGCACACGAAATGTACACGCAATACTCCTGGTTGAGAGCTATGCCTGCAAGTAGATATTCAAACTATGTGTAAGACAGAGATAGACGGTGAAGGGGGATAACGATGGCAAAGCCTCGAGCCAAGAAAGTCATAAAGATTGTTCTGGTTGTCCTCGCGGTTATCGTTGTAGTCGTGCTTCTGGACGGACTTATCTTCTATCGTGACTTGACCAGAGGGCCACTGCCACAACATAACGGAGAATTACAGATTGCAGGGCTGAACGATAAGGTCGAAATCCTGCGTGACGAGTGGGGTGTGCCTCAGATTTACGCCAGCGACATGCATGACCTGTTCTTCGCCCAGGGCCATACGCAGGCCCAGGATCGCTGGTGGCAGATGGAGTTTTGGCGACACATTGCAGACGGAAGAATTGAAGAAGTATCGGGCAAAATGAACGATGTGCTTGAATTAGACATCTTTTTCCGGACTCTGGGATTCCGTCAAATAGCAGAACAGGAAGTTGAGCTTTTGGACCCCGAGAGCAAAAGTCTGTTGCAGGCCTTTACCGATGGCGTCAACGCATATATTATGAGCCGTAATTCTGGCGATCTGGCTTTGGAATACGGTGTGCTAAGGTTAACAGGCAGGAATGTAAAAGTTGAGCCTTGGACGCCTGCTGACACGCTTGCCTGCATTAAGTTGATGGCTTATGAGTATGGACCCGGGGTAAATATGGAAAATGTCCGCGCCCAACTCTACAAACTCCTTGGGCAGGGAATGACCGAGGAATGGTTGACACCTACCTGGCCCTTCGGCGAAAAGCCTACCATCATTCAGACCGAGGACCTTAACACAGCAGGGTCAACTGTAACTGCAAATGTCCAGACTGGCGATGATGCTGGCATTGTTGACGGGCATACCCTCGCCAGCCGTGATGCCCTGCCTGATATAAGTCTGGTCTTCGGCGATGCTCCAGGCATGGCGTGCAACGCGTGGGTGGTCAGCGGGAACAGGACGGCGAGCGGCATGCCGCTGTTAGCCAATGACCGACACTATGGTACCGAAATCCCGTCTGCGATTTATCAAATTGGCTTGCACTGCCCCCCTACGGGTGGCCAGGAGTCTTTCGACGTGACTGGCTTCACTATAGCGGCGACACCGGGGGTCGTTTTTGGCCACAACAACTTCATCGCATGGGCGGCATCAGCCAACATGGCTGATGCATACGACCTGTATCGTATCAATGTTAATCCCGAGAATCCGCTACAATACGAATGGAACGGAAACTGGCGCGACATGACCGTACGCCAGGAAACAATCCGCTTCGCAGGCAGCGATGAGACGATCACTATCCAAGTTAGAGAAACGCACCTTGGGCCGATAATCAACGATAACAATCCGGACAAAGAAACAAGCGAGATAACAGGACTCAATAATGAAGACCCTATGGCATTACGCTGGACGGCTTTGGAACCGGGCACAATGGGCAAAGCGATTGTACCCCTCAACAGAGCTAGGAACTGGGAGGAGTTCCGCAGCGCTATCCAGTACTGGGACGATCTTTTCGATAATCTCATCTATGCAGACATAAATGGCAATATAGGGTATCAAATGACGGGTTGCGTTCCCATTCGCGCCGGAAACCACAGCGGCCTTTTACCAGTTCCCGGTTGGACAGATGAGTTCGAGTGGCAGGGCTTCGTCCCCTATGAGAGTATGCCCAGTGTTTTCAATCCACAACAGGGCTACATAGTCACGACCAATCAAGCAGTGGTCCCGCCGGAGTACTATGACAAGCTGGCAGAGGAACTGGGTGAAGGGCGAAACTACGTATTCCTCAATGAGTGGGATAGCTATGGCTATCGTGCCCAACGGATTGTCGAGCTGCTGAAGGATTATGCACCGCACAGTATTCAAAGCTTCCAGAGAATGCAAGGCGACAACAAACTGATTAGCGCTGAAGAATTGATGCCCTACCTCGCCAACCTGCAAATCGATGATGCTGAGCTGGCTGACGCGCGTGACTGGCTGCTGACGTGGGACTGCCAGTTCGATGTGGATAGCCCACAAGCCGCGCTGTATGCCGAGTTCTGGGCAAGCTTGGTGGACAACATGTTTAACGACCAGTTGTCCAGGGAACAACTGGAGGATTCGACGAGGCCGAGCGAGTGGATCCCGGAGATTCAGGCTCATGGCACTAATCACGATATGCGAGCCGCCTTTTTGCTGATGCAACAACCCAACAACGCCTGGTGGGATGATGTCACAACGAAAAACGCGGTCGAAACACGTGACGATATCCTGCTTCGGTCATTCCAAGAAGGTTATACAAACACCGTCTCCGATCTGGGCAAGGACCGGAAAAAATGGGAGTGGGGTGACTTGCATACCGTTACTTTCGTCAGTATGCTGCTGGGCGAGAGCGGTGTAGGTTTTATCGAAAGCAGGGTTAATCGCGGCCCATTCTCAGTCGGCGGAAATGAAGCCACTATAAACGCTAATTCGTGGTATCTGCACACAGGGGAAAACACAGAGAAGTCCAGGGACTTCTCTGTGAGCAGCACACCTCTGGCGCGTATAATAATAGACTTGGGCAATCTCACCCAAAGTGTAAACATACTCGTGCCTGGCCAGAGCGGTCATCCGTATAGTGACAATTATAGCGACCAGATTGACCCATGGCTCAATATAGAACAACAGACTATGCTCTGGACAAGGCAACAGGTCGAGGTATCTGCCGTTGAACGGCTTATCTTGAACCCGAGCCAATAGTGGCACTATTTCGCTTAGAGCATCAGGCTAGAATGGAACATCAATCATGTAGCACCGCCTAGAGTTCCTTAAGCTTCCCAAGCGGGGCGGGGGTTGACCTGGCGAAGCGACACCCTGGTTATCTTCGAGACATTGTCTTGTATTGTGGTGGGCATTAACGGAGTAGCTTAGCAGTAACTATCTTTGGTAATAAGACTGCCATTCTTAAGGCAATCAGACTCGAAATAAGGTAATAATATTACCATTATAGTACACCTTGCGGGACTGTTCCCGAACATTTGTTTGAGAAGAAGCAACTGGTTCCAGCATTACAGCAGCTACTCGCCTCTTACTCAAAGCTATGGTAATGCTATAGGTGCTGGTAGCATTAGTCAAGCAGTGGCGGCAATTCCTGCCAGCTTTGTAACGCTTGCCGCCGGTTTAGTTGTTATATACTACAGCCCCAGCATTTGACATCATCGCACCTTATGTGATATTTTCTGACCTGACTCCTAGAAATACGCAAGCGAACTACTACTGCAATACTCCTCGGTTAACGGATATACTGGCAAATAGATATTCAAACCAGGGCAAAACACTGGTAGACCGAGAAGGAGGATTACAATGGCAAAGCCTCGAGCCAAGAAAATCATAAAAATCCTTCTGGTTGTCCTCGCTGTTATCGTTGTAGTCGTACTTATAGGAGGCTACATCTTTTATCGCGACTTGACCAGAGGCCCTTTGCCACAGCATAACGGGGAATTACAGATTGCAGGGCTAAAAGATAAGGTCGAAATCTTGCGTGATGAGTGGGGTGTACCTCAGATTTACGCCAGCAACATGCATGACCTGTTCTTTGCCCAGGGATATACACAGGCCCAGGACCGCTGGTGGCAGATGGAGTGGTGGCGACACATTGCAGATGGAAGAATTGGAGAAATAGCAGGCAAAGATAACGATATTCTGGAAATAGACGCCTACTTCCGCAGTCTGGGTTTCCGTCAAATAGCGGAACAGGAAGTTGAGCTTCTAGACCCCGAGACCAAAGCTTATTTGCAGGCCTTTGCTGACGGCGTCAATGCATATATCATGAGCCGTAATTCTGGCGACCTGGCTGTTGAATACGGTGTGCTAAGATTACTAGGCAAGCGTGTGAAAGTCGAGCCATGGACACCTGCTGATACGCTTGCCTGCGCCAAGCTAGAGGCTTATAGCCAGAACCCAGCGCGAAATATGGAAAATGTCCGCGCCCAACTCTACGAACTCTTCGGGCAGGAAATGACCGAGGAGTGGTTGACACCCCCATGGCCCTTCGGCGAAAAGCCCACTATCATTCAACCGGAGGACCTTGGCACAACAGGGTCAACCGTAACTGCAAGTTACAAAGCCGGCAGTGATGCCGGGATTGTTGACGGGCATACCCTCGCCAGCCGCGATGCCCTGCCGGATATGAGTCTGGTCTTTGACGTTGGCGCGAGCATTGGGTGCAACGTCTGGGTGGTCAGCGGGAACATGACGGAGAGCGGCATGCCGCTGTTAGCCAATGACCAATGGCTGTCCCCTGACGCGCCATCTGGATATTTGCGAATTGGATTGCACTGTCCAGCTACAACTGGCCAGGAGCCTTTCGACGTGACTGGCTTTGCCGGTGCAGTGATACCAGGAATCGTTTATGGTCATAACAGCTTCATTGCATGGGGGTCTACAGGCAACGCGGAAACGCACAGCATCATCCATACAGGTCGGGTAGATCTGATAATAATGCCACCTGTTGACTTCATGCAACTTGCGAGACTTAATTCGTCTTTGCATAAGCTAGCCGATTTGCGCATCCTATCAACAGAGGGCATAATAGATGGTGGGACTTCCATTTCCGTAGAAGTGAAGAGGCCAATCCATCTAGTTGCACATTTGAAACAATTAGATGTGGTTGAAGAAGCGGTAGCAGAAGATCTCCTTGATTCTCACCCTATGCGTGATTCCCTAGGGAAGGTATCGGCATTACGTCCCTTGAAATATGATGCTAATGAGAAGAGGATCTTAGTCATACTGAAGATGAGATGACTGATCGCGCGTCTTTAACGTCCTGAATTATAAGACTGGGGGGTTTTGGCCAATATAAATGCTATCTGCTCAGCGAAAATCGGACAATCTGGTTATATAAGGCAGTGCACATGAAAGGCCGGTAATCTTATCTCTGATGGTCTAATTATATTTGTCTGTTGCTCACGCCACACAAATATCCGGTGCGATGTTATCAAAGGGGTAGCAATGGTTTTCTCTCTTCCAGACGGGATTTTGGGCAAAATACATGCTTGAGATTACGACATGAATTGCATTATGTTTTAGATGTTTTAGCAGAATGTTCTCTTTAACCAGACCTCCAAATTCCCTTGACTAAGCGTAGAAACACTAGTGAAACAGCATCAGCGTGAAATATGGTGTCATTGCAGAGAAGGTGTTGATAAGTAAATGCAAGAAGCTTCAGGTTGCTTTCCGCGTACGCTATAGGTTCCTCTTGAATCTTAAATGCAAACATGACAGGATGGGAGAACAAAGCATTACGTGTTCGCCTGCAGAAAGCGTGCTCGATAAATCATAATGACTTATATTTAATTCAGTCAGCCCACCTTTACTTCTATTTAGTTATCTTCTGTTCTCCGAAATATATTATTTACCCGCCCCCTGAAATCGGCTTAGGTTAAGTGCCAGATCCCGTATTGGTGACATAACAGTTTTGGGACATATGCTCTTAAAACAAGTGTTTCCGGAGCACTTTTCCTAAAGTTCTTGATTCTGTAGTGGCGCTACTACTTCTGACTTACCGCCAAATTGAAGCTAAAGACTAGGGGTGTTACTTTCCCACGACAAGTTAGTATTTATGCACAAAGTGGAACGCTGGCTTGCTCTAATCCTAGAGCACCTTGAGAAAGTATCGCCAAGGCCGGCCTTCTGCAAGACCTCTTGAAGCTGACAGCTACACGTGATTTTCAGCGGACCTTTATTGAGCAGAAGCTGATGCCAATTTGAACAGGGAAGTAAAAAAAGGAACCTTTATCTCGGTATCAATGGTGACGCACAAGCCTTCTATACATGTAGTACCCTATACCAACTGCTACAAGAACTCCAATTATTGGGCCAACTATCGCCCATATTTTGATAGGTGTAGACATCGGTGCTGGTGTCGGGGTGGCCGTATGGGTTACCGTTGGCATACGGGTTGGTGTCGTTGTAGGAGTGGGTGATGGCAGTTCAATGCTGATCTCAGTAGCCTCTTGCTCATTGATGTGTATCTGTGTTTTGTAAATCTGTCCATCAGCGCCCTCAATGGCGACGTTGTAGTCGCCCGCAAAACCCCTGAGCTCAAACGTGCCACTCTCATCAGTTTCCCCCGTTCCGCTCGTTGTCCAAGAATTAATCAAGTCCTTGAGAGCGTAGTAGGAAAGCTTTGGATTTAAGTCAATATCCAGTAAGCCCCCAGTCTTGATAAAGGTTTCTCTATCAGAAACACCGTAACTCCAAGCTATTTCTTGGACTAATGGCTTGCTAAACGCTATTGTATAGAATTCTTTTAAGTACTCTGCTTGGGTCTCTTCATCCCAAGGTTTATGCCACCAAGATGCATTTGGAGTTTGAGTGGAAGGCACAGAAAATTCCTCGGCAAAAATTGGTTTACCGAACTCAGCATATTGGTCAAATAGGTTAGAAACAGAAACCAAGTCTAATCCTGGAAATTCACTGCCGTCGATGGTAACACCACCGTAATAAAACTCCAATCCAATAGTATCAAATGGTATTTGTTGCTCAGTCGCAAGGTCAAG
>Ga0315284_10011383_pt1 | contig 12694 bp, 11 predicted proteins | sample YL17G09_16_MG_FD_203696 | JGI IMG/M metagenome (GOLD analysis project Ga0315284, IMG submission 203696) | Sediment microbial communities from Yellowstone Lake, YNP, Wyoming, USA - YL17G09_16 | ecosystem: Environmental > Aquatic > Freshwater > Lake > Sediment | place: USA: Wyoming | collected... | reverse complement strand
GCTGAAGCTGATGGGCAGGGACGCCGCGAAACTCCTCTGGCCGGGGACCAAGCTCTTCTTCAGATTCCCAACCGGCGATCCCCCCGACTTCAGGATGCGCGAGGATGGGACCGAGCAGAGCGCGCTCGACGGGTATCTCCCGATCTACACGAGCAGATGGAAGGATCGCGAGTTCGAGTACGAGATGACATCCTTCGCGGCGCTGCTTCTGGAGACTCCCTGGGACGAGGAGAAGAAGCGGGGAGACGAGCCGATCATCGCGCTTTCGAAGGTGAAGATCAGGAACACGACTGAGGAGAAGCGGAGATCCCGGTTCTGGATCGCGATCGAGAATCCCGAGGAGCTTAAGATAGACGGCGAGGGCTTCATCTACGCGACGGGGAGAGCGAGAGATGAGCGAGTACCGGACGCGGCTATCCAGAAGCGGTGGGTTGTCGAGAAGTACCCGATTCGCAGGCTCAGGGCCCGGCTCGATACGAAGGGGCAAGGGAACGCAAGTGCCGTTTCGTGCGCATATGAGCCTGACCAGATCACCTCGATCCCGAACGCGATCGCGTACGACATCGAGCTTGAGCCGAGGACGGCACACGAGATCGAGCTTTTCATCCCGTTTATCACGTTCACCGGCGAAGACGGCCGGGAGGAGATCAACGCGCTGGACTGTAGTGCGAAGCTCGCGGAGATGACCGAATGCTGGCGGAAGCAGATCGAGTCCGGCGCGAGGATTCAGGTGCCTGAGCCGCTTCTGAACGACTTCAATCGGGCGAACCTGGCGCACATCGCGATCACCGCGGACCGGGACATCGGCACGGGGCTTTACATCCTGGGCGCGGGGACGTGGCGGTATCCGATTTACGGGACAGAGACGGTTGACCAGACGCGGTCGCTCGACCTGCGCGGGTATCACGATCGCGCGCGGAAATACATCATGCCGTTCGTCGAGCTTCAGGGCAGTCGGCGGATGGACGGGCGCTTCCAGTCGCAGGAGGGCGCGCTGCACGGCGTCCGCGTGAGCGATGAACACGACTACCAGTGCGGAGACTACAGCCTGGATCACGGGACGGTGCTCTGGATGCTCGGCGAGCACTACCGGCTGACGCGGGACCGTGGATGGCTTCAGTCCATCGCGCCGAACCTGATTGCCGCATGCGACTACGTGACCCGCGAGCGGCGTGCGAGCATGAAAGAGGAAACGGCCTGGGAATACGGGCTTCTTCCGCCCGCGCACCTCGATGACAACCCGGAATGGCAGTATTGGTACATCGTGAACGCCCTCGCGTATCGGGGAATGGCGTCCGCCGGGGAGGTCCTCGCGGAGATCGGGCATCCTGACGCGAAGAGGGTCTCGAGAGACGTCGCGGTCTACGCGGAGGACATTCGGAGGGCGCTCCATCGCTCGATCGAGCTTTCGCCCGTGGTGCGGCTCGCGGATGGGACCTACGTTCCGCACGCGCCCGTGCGGTGCCTGCTCCGGGGTCGCGACATCGGCTGGATACGCGAGTCGCTCTACGGGCCGCTCTTCAACATCGAGTGCGGGCTGATCGAGCCGAACGCCGACGAAACGACCTGGATGCTGAAGGACTACGAGGACAACATCTTCGTCTCGCGGCAGACGGGGCGGCAGGTTGACCTGGAGCGCTTCTGGTTCAGCCACGGAGGTCTCACAATTCAGTCGAACCTGCTCCCGAACACGCTCGTGTACCTGATGCGCGATCAGGTGGAGCACGCGCTCCGGGCGTTCTACAACAGCTTTGCGGCGAACCTCTACGCCGACGTGCGGTGCTTCACGGAGCATCCCGTGACGGCATTCGGCCTCGGCGAGGGACCGTTCTACAAGACGCCGGACGAATCCGCGTTCCTGACCTGGTTCAGGTATCTGCTTCTGGAGGAACGCGGGAAGTCGCTCCTCATCGCGCCGGGAACGCCAAGGAAATGGCTCGAAGACGGCAAGGACATCAAGGTCGAGGACGCGCCGACGCACTTCGGGCCGATGAGTTATCGGGTCATCTCGGAGGCAGACGCCGGGCGAATCCGCGTGGAGACCGCGCCGCCGAGGCGGAATCCGCCGGAGAAGCTCGTGATCCGCCTTCGTCACCCTCGCAAGTCGCCGATGAAGTCGGTATCCGTGAACGGCTCTACGCACCCGGATTTCGACCCGAAGAAGGAAACGATTACGCTCACGGGCACGCTCCCCGTGCGGACCGAGCTGCTTGTCGAGTATTGATGGAGCTTCGGATGCGATTCTTGTTGATTCTGGCATTGGGGGTGTTGGCGATGGGACTATCTACCGCGGAGACGGAGTATCTCAGCGACCGGCTGGACCTCATATCGTCGAGCCGGCAGGGCTGGGGCGAGCTCGGCACTGACGCGTGCGCGCACGCGCCGGGACAGACCCCGCTCGAACTGCAGATCAAGGACGTCGAATACTCCAAGGGCCTGGGTCACCATGCGCCCGGCGACATCATCGTGGACCTCGATGGATGCTATGAGACATTCGAGGCGGAGATCGGCGTCCAGAAGCAGTCGCAGGGGATCGGCAGCGTGGTCTTCCAGGTCTACGCGGACGACGAGAAGCGCTTCGACAGCGGGGTGATGCGCGAACAGGATGCCGCCAAGCCTGTCAGCATTCCGGTCACGGGCGCTCAGGAGCTTCGGCTTTTGGTGACGGACGCGGGCGATGGAATCACCTGTGACTGCGCGAACTGGGCGAATGCGCGGCTCGTCCCCGCGAAGTCCCCTGCTCCCTCTGCCGCTCTGGGAGATCGAGTGAACGTCGCTCCATTCGCGCAAGTCATTACCTGCGACCCGGAGCGCATGGACGGCGCGCGTGCGAGCCGCATCGAGGAGTTCCGCGCGGAGGACATCTTCCTGGAGACCGAGGCGTCTCCGTCCGCGAAGGGCATCTACTCCGTTCCCGAAACGACCCGGTGCATCGGGCTCAAGTGGCCCGAGCGCCGCTTGCTCACGGAGATCGGGCTGCGTTTTGCTGGAGAAGTCCCCTCAACGGACGGCGCGCAGGTTCAGGCGTGGATCGGGCAGACTCTCCATCAGGGCCGGTGGATGCCGCTCAAAGGCGAGATCGAGGCTCAGGATCACGATTGGGTCTTCCGCGTCGTTCGGAGGGACAATCCCGACACCCGGAACGGCGTCTGGAAGGTGCGCTGGATATTCCCGTCTCCCGCGAAGCCGGTCTCAGTCTTGGGCTTCTCCGCGTTTACCCGATCCATCTGGAAAACGGCGGACCTGGTGGTGGAGGTCGAGAATCCGAAGCGCGGGAATCTCGGACGGATCGCGGTATACAACGGCGAGATCATCGGCGCTCCGCGGAAATGGGATTTCGCCAAGCCGGTTGCGCTCAAGGTCCGGTACTGCGCGTCGAAGCGATCCAGTTACGACCGCACGGTGCTGAGGTTTGGGGGATTCGGCGTCGCGGTGGATGATGTCCTCACGAACGAATGCGTCTATGTGCCCGATGCCCGTGCATTCGTGACAACGCAGTCTTCGGGGTTGACCCTGGCCGAGTACAAGAAGCAGATCGCCGGACGGAAGACCGTACTGGAGCGGGTCCGCGAGATGCCCGATCAGACCTTCGCGCAGGCGATGGCGAAGACCCGAAACCCGATTCAGGACAACGGGCCGACGATGATCTCCCTCGCCTGCGACAACCGGAAGTTCGTCGTCGAGCAGAACGGCATTGTCCGGTTCGCGCTGAAACCTGGGGCCGCCGACCGGGCGCCGACCTACGCCGCTCAATTCCCGTGCGCGGTCATCCCGCGGTTCGGGAACGGCGAAACCGGGCGTCCGGAGCGTCATCTCGAAGGCGGATGGCTGCCGATCATCGTCTCCGCATGGAAGCAGGGCGATGTGCTCTATCGAGAGCGATGCTTCGTCGCGCCGTATGACAAGACCGATACCGGGCGCTGGCTGAACAACAAGCCTCTGTGCGTGACGGAGTTCACCATCGAGAACGCCGGGGACTCCCCCGCCGATGCATCCCTCACGCTGAGCTTCTTCAGTGACTTCGAGCAGCGCACACCGATGGACTTGCGCCGGACGGCGGGCGGGGCGGTCGCGGCGTGTGATGGACGATTGACCGCGTTGGTGAATGCCGCCGAACTGAACACCAGCGTTCAGGACGAGAAGGTATCCGTTGCGGGCAAGCTCCCAGCGGGCGGGAAGGCGAAATGCTTTGTCTATCTGCCCGGCTGGGAGATGAAACCGGAGGAATCCGCTCAGCTCGCGGGTGGAGAGAGTCTCGCTGGCGACGTGGAGGCATACTGGCGGCGGGTCATGTCGTCGGCGATGCAGATCGAGATACCGGATCCCGTGCTGTCCGATGTCATCAGGGCCTCTCAGGTCCACTGCCTGATCGCGGCGCGAAACGAGGAGAACGGCGAGCGGATCGCGCCGTGGATCGCCTCAATCAGCTACGGGCCGCTGGAGAGCGAGTCGAACTCCATCGTTCGCGGGATGGACTTCCTCGGCCACGATGAATTCGCGCGGCGGTCGCTCGACTTCTTCATCAAGCGCTACAGTCCCCAGGGCTATCTCACGACCGGCTACACGCTCATGGGCACGGGATGGAATCTGCAGACCCTCGGCAAGCACTATCAACTTACGCGCGATGCCTCCTGGATGAAGCGGATCGCCCCGGATGTCGCGCGGGTCTGCGAGTGGATAAACAGGCAGCGGAAGAAGACGACGCTGGATGGCAGCGGGCCGATGATCGCCGAATCCGGTCTCATGCCGCCGGGCGTCATGGCCGACTGGGGCAACTTCCTGTACTACTTCTGCCTGAACGGATACTACTACGCGGGGCTTCAGAACGCGGCCGAGGCGCTGAAGGATGTCGGCCATCCGGGCGCGGACGACTTCGCCCGAAATGCTTCGGAGTTCCGCCGGGATATCCTCCTCGCATATGAGCCGACGCAATCCATGTCGCCGGTCGTGCCCCTGCAGAACGGCACATGGGTGCGCTGGTATCCATCGCAGGTCTACAACGCCGGGCCGCTCGGCGGATTCTTCCCCGGCGAGGACGGCAACCGGAGTTGGGCCTATGACGTGGAGCTTGGCGCGCATCAGTTGATCCAGCAGGGCGTCCTCGCTCCCGAGTCCAAAGAAGCTCACGAGATGATGGACCACATGGAGGACGTCCAGTTCCTCGCGGACGGATGGTTCGACTACCCGGCGGAGAAGAATCACGGGGACTGGTTCAACCTCGGCGGCTTCTCGAAGGTTCAGCCGTACTACTGCCGGAACGCGGAGATCTACGCCATGCGCGATGACGTGAAGCCGTTCATCCGCTCGTACTTCAACACGCTCGCGAGCCTCCTGAACACGGAGAACCTATCGCTCTGGGAGCATTTCCACTCCTCGGGCGCGTGGAACAAGACGCACGAGACCGGCTATTTCCTGCAGCAGACACGATTCATGCTCGCGATGGAGCACGGAGATCAGTTGTGGCTCGCGCCGTTCGTGACGAGCAACTGGCTGAAGGACGGCATGGTCGTCGCGGTTCGAGACGCGCCGACGCGTTTCGGCAAGGTGAGCTATCGGATCACGTCGCACGCCGCGAAGGGCTTCATCGAGATGACGGTCGAGCCGCCCAGGCGCAATCCGCCGAAGGAGATCGTGATCAGGCTTCGGCATCCCGAGGGCAAGCGCATGCGGTCGGTGACGCTGAACGGCCGTCCGCACAAAGGCTTCGATCCGGACAAGGAGACGATCACGCTCGCGGGCGTGCTGCCGGACGAAGTGAAGCTAAGAGTTGAGTACTAAGGTGCGCAATCACTGGGGATCAGACTGCTTGCGGGTCTCGGCGTGGGCTTTGTTCGACTTGTCCGCGACCATCGGAGCGTCTATCAGCCCATAGATGTACGCCGCGAACGCGAGGATCCCCAGGATCAGCACGAGCGGATGGGTCAGGTTCAACAGCTCGCCGATCGAGCCCATGCCCCGCGGGTAGACCTGCAGAAGCCGGAAAGCGATCAGGAACACGAGGAACGCGCCGAAGATAATGCCCGCTTTGGTCGGCTGCTCATTGTAGAGCTGGCCTAGACCGGGAACGAAGAAGGAGCATATCAGCGCGAGCACCGGCTTTTTCTCGCGGCGGGTGTACTTCTTCGGGTCGACTATCATGTCCTCGGCGAGGGCGCGCGCGCGTTCCCGCTCGCCGATGTCGAGAGCGACCTTCGCATGCTTCTTCTCCAATGACGGCTTCCCGGGCACGAGAGACAGCGCGGTCTTATACTGCTCCAGGGCCTGATCGAGCTTCCCGCACTCATGGAGGATGTCGCCGAGCATCTCGTTGAAGACGATGTCCTTCGGCGCGATGCCGAGAGCGTTTCGACATGTCTCCTCGGCCTCGGCCCACTGCCCCCTCATGCGCTGGAGATTCGCGGCGGCGGCGAACTTGTCTAGCTCGCGCTCCTGATCGAAACTGAGGTCGTCTGTGGTCATGTTTCTGATTCCTGCTCGGTCGGAAGCGGCGGCGGCCCGTTCGGCGGGCTCAGGGCAGGCCCGTTCGGCGGGCTCAGGGCAGGACTCCCCTTCTCCGCGCCGGTCCAGTATGATTCAAGCTTGTAGAATTCGCGCTGCTCCTGGGCCATGACGTGGATCACGACGTCGCCGTAGTCGAGAAGCACCCAGACCGACTCATCGTGGCCCTCCATCCGCTTCCCTTTGATCCCCTTCTCGTCCATCTTCTCCACGACGGCGTCCACCAGCGCGCGAATGTGAATCCGCGAAGTCCCGCCGGCGATCACCAAGTAGTCCGTCATCAGCGTCCGGCCCTGAACCGGGATGACAACCGGGTCAACGGCCTTCTTATCCTCCAGCGCCTTGAGTACCAGCTTGGATTTCCGGTCGGATGTGATCTTAGGTTTCGCTCTCACGAGGTTTCAACTCCCCTGGTTGATGAGCGCGCAATCGCGCCCCACGATCACGGTGATATCCGCCTTCGCGGCTTCATTCTTGTCATACTTCACCGCGCCTGAGTTCACGATACTCGCGAGCTGATTGACGCCCTCGTCGCCCCCGACTTCGCCAAGGCTACGTCGGGCAAGCTTGTGACCGATCAGCTCGGTGGACGCATAGTCGGATGAGCCGGCGTTTCCGACGGCGGTGATCTCGTATCCGCGCTCCTTAAGAGCGTCCGCGACCTTCTGAGCCGCGCCGGGGATCCCGCTCCCGTTCAGTACCTCTATCTTCGGCATCGGCGGCTTCGGGAAGAAGAGCTCCTGCACGATCTTGTACGTCGCCTCGGAGTCGGGGATCATGTAGCTGACTCCGTGGATGCTCTCCGGCGTCGCGGGGAGAGTCGCCGTCTTCACGTCGCTGAGGCTGATCCCCTTCGCCAACTCAGCGAGGCAGACGGCGTCTCGGACGGTCAGCGTCGTGTCAACATTCTCCATGATCGCCTTCATGACCCAGGGGAGCTTCGGCAGCTTCATCGGCGAGAGCATCTTCGCAACGAACGCCTTCAGGAACTTCTGCTGGCGCTCCATGCGCGTGATGTCGCCGAGCTTGTCATGTCTGAACCGGACATACTCCATCGCCTTTTCGCCGTTCAGGAGCTGCCGCCCCTTGTGAAGGTTGATGTATAGCCCGCCCCAGTGGTCCGTATAGTGCATATCTTTCTCGACGTAGAGCTCCACGCCGCCGAGGATATCAACCGACTTGCGGAAGCCCTTGAGGTTCGTCTTCACGTAGTAGTCGGGTTTGATACCGGTAAGCTGCTCCACGGCCGTGGACGCGAGGACGGGGCCCCCGTGGACGTGCGCGGCGTTGATCTTGATCTCGCCGTAGCCTTCGAGAGCGATTTTCGTGTCCCTGGGGATCGAGATCGCGGCAACGCGTTTGTTAATGAAGTCGGCCCGCAGGAGGATAATGGTGTCCGAAAGCCCGCGCGGCTTCGACTTGTTGCAGCCGGTGTCGTCCTCGCCGAGCGCGAGGATGTAGACGACATCCTTCCCGTCGAACGGCGGCGCGAGGAATTCGATCCGGTGGCCGAATCCCGAGGTTCGATAGCCGATGTACGCGCCGAGCCCCGCGCACACGATGAGGCCGACTATCACGAGGACCACGATGCCGAATATGCTGCCGGCGCGTCTGGCTCGTCTCAGGGTCATACTCCGCCGCCTTGAACGTAGAGTCCGTGCTTTCGGATATAGGCTTCGACGCAGTCCGGGACGAGGTATTTTATCGAGCGCCCGGATGCGACTCTGGACCTGATGTCGGTTGCCGAGATGTCAATCGGCTGCATCGGCAGAAAGTCAATCGCTTCGTAGAAGCGGGCGGGAAGCTGCTGCTTCAGCTCGGCGAGATCGAATCCCGGGCGCGGCGCGACGAGGAACCTGGCCAGACCCGGGAGCCTCTCCGCTTCGTGCCAGCGCGGGAGATCGAGCGCCTCGTCCGCGCCGATCATGAAGTGTATTCCCGCTTCCACGCCGTAGACTTTCCTCAATGCCAGGAGCGTATCCACGGTATATGAGGGCCCTTCGCGCTCGATCTCCACGCGGGATACCTCGAACGCGGGATTGGCGGACGTCGCGAGCAGAGTCATCGCGTATCTGTGCTCCGCGTCCGAAGCCGGACATTCGGGCTTGTGAGGCGGCTGACCGGCCGGTATGAACAGCACTTTCTCCAGGTCGAACCTGATCCGCGCCTCCTCGGCCATGCGGAGATGGACCCAGTGGATCGGATCGAAAGTGCCGCCGATTACGCCCAATCGTAACATGGCTTCTCCGTCACTGCACGACCATGTTGTCCCGATGGACAACCTCATCGAAGTCTTTGTACCCGAGGATACTTTCGATGCCGGAGCTTCTTTTCCCCTTTATCCTCTCGACTTCTTCAGCAGTATAATTGACGAATCCCCGCGCGATTTGGTTTCCTTCGACGTCGAGTATGCGCACCATATCTCCGGCCGCGAACTCGCCCACGACGCCGGTGATCCCGACCGCGAGGAGGCTTTTTCCGCGCTCGAAGATCATCTTTTTCGCGCCCTCGTTCACGATCAACCCGCCTCGCGGAGCGGCGCCGAATGCGATCCAGCGCTGCCGGCCCCGAAGTCGCTTCTTCTTCGGAAGGAAGGTGGTCCCGACTCCCCTGCCGGCCGCGATCTCGGTGACGACATCCGTTGCGCGCCCATCGGCGATGACCATGGTGACGCCGGACTTGGTCGCGATCTCGGCGGCCTCGATCTTCGTGCGCATGCCGCCGGTGCCGTTGACCCCGTGCGTATCGCCCGCGATCGAGCGAATGCGGTCGTCAATCTTCGCGACGACGGGGATCAGCCTCCCGGGAGCGCGCTTCGCCGGATGGGAGTCGTAGAGGCCGGGCACGTCCGAGAGGAGAATGAGCAGATCGGCCTCGATACTCGATGCCACCACCGCCGCGAGCGTGTCGTTGTCCCCGACGCGAATCTCCTCGACGGCGACTGTGTCATTCTCGTTCACGATGGGTACCGCGCCGTGGTGAAAAAGCGTGAGAATGGTATTGCGGGCGTTGAGATACCGCCGTCGGTCGCCGAAATCCTCGCGGGTGAGCAGTACCTGGCCGGTGGTGAGCCCGTGCTTCCCGAAGATATCCGAGTAGGTCTGCATGAGGAGTCCCTGGCCGACCGCGGCGGCGGCCTGCTGCTCCGGGATCGTCTTCGGGCGAACGCTCAGCCCGAGTCTCTCCATGCCGGCCCGAATCGCGCCGGAAGTCACGAGGAGGACATCCGCGCCCCGCGACCTCAGGCGCGCGATCTGGCCGACGAGCGATACCAGGTACTCGCGGTCAAGAAGCCCGCGCCCGTCCGTGAGGGTGCTGGTGCCGACCTTTATGACTATACGCTGAAATCGCATGCTCGTCGAGATGGTGAATGGAAGAATGGGAGAAAGGGGGAATGGGAGAACGGATTTCCTGGTCGCCCACTCTCCCTCTCCCCCACTCGCCCCCTCCGGGTTGATGCCCTCATTCTACTTCGTCTTCGGAGAGGTAGTCAAACTCGGCGGGGCCGATGTGCACGGTATCGCCGTCCTCCGCGCCGATGCCCTTCAGCGCTTTGTAGATGCCCAGGCGTTCGAGACGGCGCTGGAGGCGACGGAGCCCCTCCTCGTTATCCAGGTTCGTCATGGCAACGAGGCGCTCGATGGCTTTGCCCTCGACCGCGAACTGGTGCTCGCCGGTCTTCTTCGCCTCCCAGCGGCGGAGATCGTGTCTTTCCGGCGCGATGCGAACGACCTCGTCCGTATCGGGCGGGGGAGGAGCGGCTTTGTCGAGCTTCTGGAGTTCGTCGGCGAGATGGTATATGAGCGCGCGCGTCCCCTTGCCTGTCGCGGCCGAGATCGCGAAGGTCTTGTATCCACGGGCTTCGAGGTCATGGGCGAGCTTCCCGGCGGTTTCCTCCCCGCCGGAAACGTCAATCTTGTTGAACGCGATGACCTGCGGAAGCTCGGCGAGAATCGCGCTGTAGAGCCGAAGCTCGCGGTTGATGACCTCGAAGTCCTGCGCCGGATCGCGTTCGGTGAAGCCGGAGACGTCAATGATGTTGACCAGGAGCCGCGTGCGCTCGATGTGTCGGAGGAATCGGTCGCCCAGACCGGCGCCGGCGTGCGCGCCCTCGATCAGGCCGGGGATATCCGCCATCACGAAGGAGCGCGCCTCGTCAACGCGCACGACGCCGAGATTCGGGACGAGAGTGGTGAACGGGTAGTCCGCGATCTTCGGACGGGCCGCGGAAACCTGAGCGATGAGCGTGGATTTCCCGACGTTCGGAAAGCCGATGAGCCCCACATCCGCGAGGAGCTTCAGCTCGAGCCGAAGTCGGCGCTCCTCGCCCGGCTCGCCGTTCTCCGCGTGCCTGGGCGTCTGCCGAGTCGAGGTGGCGAACTTCGCGTTCCCCCGGCCTCCGCGACCGCCCTTCGCGATAATGAACCGGCCGCCGTCCACGGTGAGATCAGCGATCGTAACGCCGGAATTCGCGTCGAAGACCTGCGTGCCGAGAGGGACTTTCAGCACGAGGTCCGCTCCGTCCGCGCCGGTCATGCAGTTCGGGCCGCCGTGCCCTCCGCGCTCGGCCTTGTAGCTGTGTTTGTAGCGGTAGTCAATCAGCGTCGTGAGGCGTCCGTCCGCCAGAAGGATCACGCTCCCGCCGTGACCGCCGTCGCCGCCCGCGGGGCCGCCTCGGGGGACGAACTTCTCGCGCCGAAACGCCACCAGACCGTTTCCGCCGCTCCCGGACTTGACTGTTACCTCGACTTCGTCTACGAACATGGCAGTAACCGACCGCAAAAAACAGAAAGGCTCGATCATCCCAAAGACGATCGAGCCTCAAAGAACCGTACTTCGCCTAAGCGGAAGGACTTGGATAAATGCTCACCTTACGCATGACACGCTTGTCGCCTTCGAACTTCACGTATCCGTCAGTCAAGGCGAACAAGGTGTCATCGCCGCCCCGACCCACGTTCTTGCCGGGATGCAGAGGCGTGCCGCGCTGCCGGACGAGGATGCTGCCGGCCTTCACGAACTGGCCCGCGAATTCCTTGACGCCGAGTCTCTGCGGATTGCTGTCGCGCCCATTGCGCGAGCTTCCGACGCCTTTCTTATGTGCCAACTGAGCTCACCTCCATGAGGACCGGTTATTCGGCCGCCTTCTCCTCGGTCTCCTCGGCCGATTTCCGTGCCCTCGACTTCTTCACGGCTATCTTCTCGATCAAAACCTGAGTATACGACTGGCGATGCCCGTATCTGCCATGCTCGTTCTTCTTCGGCTTGTAGGTGAAGCCGATGATCTTCTTCGCCTTACCATGCCGGCGGACTTTGCCGACTACGGACGCTCCCTCTACGGTCGGCGTGCCGATCATCTCGCCCTCGTCACCGCCCACGAAGAGCACTTCGGACAGGACGACTTCCTCGCCCTCGGCGATGTCCAGCTTCTCGATCTCGATGACATCGTTCTCTCGGACGGTGTACTGCTTCCCACCGGTCTTTACGATAGCGTACATATCTGAGCGCGTTCCTTTCGAGCTTGTGTGCGTCTTAGAACGAAGCATTCTAGCACGCCTCCGCCGATTTGTCAACACACCTGAGAGACTTTTGACTTAGCGCCGGGTTCATGTTATATTGTATCTGGTTTGGCACGGCCCGAATACAGGAGCGTTGCGTTCATGGCAAGACTCGACAGAATAACCGTTGAACCGGGGAAGATGAACGGGCAGCCGTGCATACGCGGGATGCGGATCACGGTTCGGCGCGTTCTGGAGGCTCTAGCGGTATACCCGAACCGAGAAGACCTTCGCCGCGAGTACCCCGAACTGGACGACGAGGACATCCGCCAGGCGCTGGAATATGCCGCGGCGAACCTGGATGACCGCATCTTGGACGTCAGCGCGGCATGATCGCACTCCTGATAGATCAAGGATTGCCTCGCTCGGCGCTCTGCACAGGCGCGTTGTTCAACCACCGAGACACAGAGGACACCGAGAGGAAGATCTGGTCGCTCCCATTCTCCCATTCCCCCAGTCTCCCATTCTCCTCCGTGCTCTCCGTGACTCCGTGGTTCCTCTATGAACAGTACCACATTTCGCGAGGAGGTATGCCGTGAGGTTCAGTGTCTTGCTCATCACGATCGGATTGGTGGTTGCCTGTCTTGGGATGGCATTCGGAGCGCAGTCCGATGACATGCTCGGCGGGCTGCCCGCGCTGG
>Ga0315284_10011382_pt1 | contig 12694 bp, 7 predicted proteins | sample YL17G09_16_MG_FD_203696 | JGI IMG/M metagenome (GOLD analysis project Ga0315284, IMG submission 203696) | Sediment microbial communities from Yellowstone Lake, YNP, Wyoming, USA - YL17G09_16 | ecosystem: Environmental > Aquatic > Freshwater > Lake > Sediment | place: USA: Wyoming | collected... | reverse complement strand
ACAGCTGAGCATCAACGAGAGCATTGGGCTGGCAACGATCAACTCCCTGGCCAATCAGCTTACCTTTTCGACGGGTGGTTTGATAACAATCAGTATTTACCTGAAGAAAAGGTTCGGACTGAGCTATGTACGATTCGTAAGCGCGGCTCTGGCGTTTTACGTTCTCGCTGTAGCTGCCAATGGCATTCTCGGCGTGATGGTGCTTACATGGTGGGCCGCCACCAGCCGAATGCGAGCACCCCTGATCCTGTTTATAGCTTTCGGCGGCATGGCGGGCGGCCTTCTGTTGCTGAAGCTGCCGGTTCGATTTAATGTCATTTCCGGCAGATGGAAGGAGCGTTTATCCCAGGTCTTCGATGGTCTGCAAACCTTGCTCGAGAACAGGCTGCTGGTTGGTAAAATGCTGCTGTACCAGGTTGTCGTGGTGATAGTGTATTCAATTCAGCTATACATCGCCTTCCACGCTTTATCTCAGGGAGTCACTTTGGGGCAATGCACGCTGTTTTCGGCTGCCAACATCCTGACTCAGGCGATCAGTTTCACGCCCGACGCAATCGGCGTGCGCGAAGCGGTCGTCGCAGGCATCGCAGCCATCCTTGGCTACGGACTCGGCGTGAGTGTGGTGGCGGTTGGATTGTGCAGAGTGGTCAATTTCCCGACTGTGCTCGCCATCGGTGGGACCTATACCTATGTTTTGAGCAGGAGAGCCGTCAAAGCGCAGTGTGCGACTTCGAGCGGTGCAGGTTCGGAAGAAATTCAGAACTCCTGATGCGCTCGAACTGCCGCGCCGGATTCGTCGGCGTTTCTGGAGCGTTCGCAGGTGGTGAGAAAAAATGGGGACTGTCCCGATTTTTCCCAAAATTGCAGGCTGTAACCGGAAAGGGTACTTTATCTTGCGGCTATACCCGGCGCACAGGTTGGGGGTGTCCTCGATTTTTTCTCAAGACCGGAGAGCGTGTACCTGGACAAGTATCAAAAAGAAGCTGATCGTGTGGTCCGGATGAAAACAGCAGCTGAGGAAGTCCGTCGCAGGAAGATGTCTTGCCCGCCCGGGGTCGACAAGGCTTCCAAAAAGATTGGTCAGCTATGCCGGTAAAATACTTTCTCACGGGAAACTCCCGAACGCCAATAGCCTTTGACACCACGTGGTGTGTCCTGGATATCGGAAGTGGCCATCACCCGCATCCGCGAGCGAATGTTCTGGCCGACAAGTATCTGCTCGACAACACCGAGCGGACGGGGCGGGAAGCCAAGCTGCTGCCGGGAATACCCTTCGTCGTGGCCGACGCATGCAGCCTGCCGTTCAAGGATAAGTCGTTTGATTTTGTCATTTGTTCTCACGTGGCCGAGCATGTCGAAGACGTGGAGAGCTTTTGTTCAGAACTGAATCGCGTGGCCCGCATGGGTTATCTGGAAACCCCCAGCCGATTCACCGAAAGCTTGCTGCACGTTGCAGTCCACCGCTGGTTCATCTCTAACCGCCATAATCAACTCGTATTCACCCTTGCGCCCAATGACCACCCTCTAGGGTGGTTCGGGAAGCTCTTTTTCAGCATTCATTTCTATGGAACCGTCCACATAAAAGGAAGAGAGGTTTTCCCTTTCGCCTCTGGATGCCGAAAACCCTGGCACTACCTGTTTGTCCTCCTCCGCTGGACGTTAATGTTTCTGATGTTGTTCACGTGGCCGTTCATGTTCGCGCGTTTACATTGGAAAGGCAGTTTCTCCTTTATGATCTCAGACCCCCTGAAATAAGGGCTCGGGAGCAGTTGATGACAGATTTGGGAACACCAAGCAATCGGCCGAATTGCCGGAAACTGGTGATCCCGGCCGGGAGCGCTGAGGATGCTTGCAGACGCTGAACTGCAGAAGTGCTGAGCTTACTTGACGATGAAAAGATCGCGACTTATAATCGCTGCGTTTCTCGATTCTTGGCGCGCCTCCTCTAGAACAAGGTCTATTGAGTGGATGACCAATAATCTCCATGCACCGAGCCGAAAAATCGCTTGGCAAGGGATTGGGCTGCAGGCAATCAGAAAGGCTTTCGAAATGAATGGATACTAGCAAAGCTTGAAGCACGTGAACCCTTTGGAGAATTTGGAGAATGCTTCTCGTAATTGCCTTAATCAGTGTCTTGGCTTGCTCGGTCTTTTTGTGCTCGATAATCGAGCTTAAATGGCGGCCGGCAATTCTGACTGGAGTGGGCCTCCTTTCATACGGGCAGCTGGTTCTTATTGGCGAAGTTGCCGGTACGTTGCGGCTGCTAAACAGCCGCTGGTTTTTTCTGGCCTGTCATGCTGTCCTGCTCATTCTGGTGGTCATCGTTTGGTACCGCTTGGGAGGCCGCCCTTTGCTTGCTCCGTTCCGGAATGCAAGGTTCTTTGAAAAGGGCGACATCGTGTGGTTGCTCAGGCAATGGCCAGACCTGTGCCTTTTAGCTTGCGGGGTCGCTTTAATCTACTCTGTGGGGGCCGGTCTTGTTCTCATTGTGCCACCCAACACCGGGGACAGCATGGGAACCTTCATGGCGCGAGTCGGGCAGTGGCTGACCCGGGGTACATTCCATCCTTGGCAGACTGAAAACTGGTCGCAGATCGCCTACCCGATAAACCCGCAGTTGCAGGTTCTGTGGACAGTGCTCTTTTGGGGAAGCGATCAACTATCGGGCGCTGTTCAATGGATCGCGGCGATCGCAGGGATATTTAGCATCTACGGTCTTGCCAGATCATTCAATGCGTCACGATCGCAGGCTGCCTTCGCCGCCTTGGTTTGGGCCACGTTGCCGCAGATACTCTTACAGTCAACTTCGACTCAAACAGACCTGGTTGCCAGTAGCCTTTTTTTGAGTTCACTGTACTTGCTGTATTTGGGGCTCAAGGAGGAATCTCGTGGGGCGCTTTTGCTTTCTGCTCTGGCTCTAGCTCTGGCAGCGGGGAGCAAGCAAACCGTCCTTTTTGTGCTGCCCGGTTTATTCCTGGCCCTCCTCGTCATCTGGCTTTGGGACTCGCGTTCGCTGCGGAAGCTCTTGCTGATATGGGGGGGAGCTTCGCTGATCCTTTTCCTCTTGGTGGGTGCCTATACCTACATACTCAATTTCGTCTCATGGGGTAATCTTTTTGGACCGCCGGAAACTGGCATTGCGACCCTCGGGGGAGAATCCCCTCATAGTTACTGGGAGCGGTTAAGGGTTCCTATTATCATGGGAGCTCGCTACTTATACCAATTCTTCGACGTTACCGGCTTGCCAGATGTGCTCGCGGCTCCCTTGCATCGATTCAAGGCGCAAATAGCATCCGTTGTCTTTGATGCCATTCGGTTGCCTGTTCACTCCAACATTGCCGTCACGACATATGCGAAAGATTGGGGCTTCGATCTGTATTGGCGACCAATGGTGCACGAGCACAATGCCTGGTATGGTCCTTTGAGCGCCATACTCTTGCTGCCTTCTCTTCTCTACCAATGTTATGCCTCCTTTCGCAAACGTGACCCTTATCGGATGGGGCTGGTCCTGATCTTTTTGAGTTTGGCCTTTTGTCTCGGTTTCTTGCGAATCTGGGGGGGCACCGAGGGCAGGTATTTCATGATCGGCGTCACCGCATGTTGGGCGTTGACAGCCACAATGTTCCGCCAGGGATTGTGGTGCACTTTTTTTCGGTCTTTCATTGTGCTCGTTGCGCTTGTCGTAATGGCTTGGACAACTCTGGCCAACCAACTGAAACCGCTCATAGGCCCTGACGCGATCTGGCTAACGGATCGAAGAGGCCGGCAGATGCGGTACTTTGAAGTCCAGGCCCCAATGATACGTGCCATCGATTCCCTGGTTCCGCCGACCGCTACCATCGGCTACGTGAACTTTGAGGTAATGGAGTATTTGTTGTTTGGGGCGGAACTGCGCAGGCGTGTTGTTCCGCTTTACCCACGAGACAGGATACACGATGGAGACTGGTTGCGCCGGGAGGGCGTTGATGTGATTGTCTATTGTTCGCCGACTTTGGCGAATCCGCATATTCCCGATTTCGAAAATGTTACAGAATCGATAGGCTATGGAGGGTGCGATTGTGCCCTGTTAATACGGACAGGCCCAAGAGGATCCCAAAGCCTTTTGCCGGCGTTTCGTGATGCCATACTCCGAATTTCAGAAATACCTGCCGATGCACCTCTGCTTGGGATAGACCCTTCGCTCAACGGAAGAGTGGGGATAAGTCCGGGCATACGTATACCCGATTGGGGGCTTGAGAAAACCCGGAACAGAAGGTCATTCGTCTGGCTGGGCTTTGGGGAGAAACAGGGGCTGCACGCGATCCTCTGGTCCGACTCCGCTCGCTATGTGACTATGGAAGCGCTTGTGGCTGCGGGACCAGCACGCCGTGACACGCGGAGGACCGTCCGGTTCGGCCTGACAAACGAGTCTGGAATCCAGCAGGAAAATAGGGTTTTTGATAGTGTGGGAACCCTCGCAGTTCCGATCAGCCTTTCAGCGGGCAGAAATAATCTCGATGTCGAAATCCTCGACCCCCCCACAACTCACACTTCGGGTGACATGCGGCCAATACTGGTTCAGCTGTCGAGTTTGAAGGTGATACCTTTCAATGGCGCGCAGGCCGGTCCCAAAGAGCGACCTCTCGTGACGGTTTCTCCGGAACTGTCAAAGGATACTGTTCTTGATCCTATGCTATTCACTCCGGGCTGGGATATTGAGACGGACAAAGAGCACAGCTGGCTCTGGCTTGGGGGCGGCAGCAAACAAGGCTTTGGAGTCACTCTCCACGCTTCCAGAGAGAGGGAGATAGCCTTTGAATTCAAGGCGGCGCCAGGTCCGGCGCGAGAGGATCAAACTCGAACACTGGAGTTTAGCTTAACCAATGATAGTGGCGCGATGCACAAAACGAAACGGATCGACGAGCAGCGTTTCTTTCAGGGCAACCCTGAGCAACGGCGTAAACATCCTCAGACTGCAGGTGCTTGAATCACCCACCGTCCGGCTTCGGACCGACAGCAGGCCACTGCTTCTCGACCTCTCAAGTGTCCAGATTAAGGACTGACAGATAAATGATCGTGTCTGATGACCGGCGCAGCTTTTGAATTGGCTGATGTCTTACCCGTTCCTGTAGAGCTTCGGGGCGGAATTGATGCGGCGGATGGTGGAGTTGAAATCAAGACCGATGGTGTCGAGGTACCATTTGATGGACTCAAATCGTGCCTTATTCTCTTCGTTGACAGCCTTCAAGGCTTCCTCTCGTGATAGCATGCCCTCGCGAATCTGGTTGCTCCGGAATGTGTCTATTTCAGAGAATCCGCTGATCGTATAGTAGATGTAATTATAAAAAGGAGCAGTTCCATCTCCGATTCGCCAGGTGGTTTGGGTGTCCGGAGAGATTTCCCAGTTGTATTCGCCAATCAGCGTTCTCTCGACGGTCTTCTCCTCCCAGCGTACGTATTTGTAGATGTTCAGGTACTTGTGGGGGATAAAATAATAGGAGGCGAAGGCGCCGACGGTGTCGATCAGGGACTGGTTCAAGTAGGCTGGATTGCTCAAATATTCCTTCCCATAAAAGGCAATCATCTTCAGCTTATCCGCAGGTGAAAGCGTATAGATGTGAGCGCCGCCGAAGGTCGGCGCTATACCGCAAAAGCCGGACTTGAAATCCGTCTTCTCCAGCATGTTCTCGCACAGGATCACGAGATCGATCCTGTTAATTCTCTTCAGCTTGTTTGCATAATAAAAATACTGCTTGTCGCCGGCCATGAAGAGGGGGACGGTGCCAAGGCTGGGAGATTTAAGCCATGCCTCAACGTTCTTCCGGATGTTGGTGCGCTTGCGGTTGATATCGGCCGATATCAGGATATGTTCGATCCCCAGTTTTCCGCACAGGCGCGCCTGGTTTCTGCGGGCCAGATCCGTGACCATGCCCCAGTCATAAGTGTAAGCGATCGGTGTCAGGTCAAGCTCGCGGGCCACCAGGTGAAGGCCGAAGCTGCTGTCCCTGCCCCCGCTGAAGGTCACCAGGCAATCGGGCTCTCCGTTGGTCTTGCGATAAGGGCTGACGTACTTCTTCAATTCGTCGAGCCCCAGGATGACTTGGGGTTCATAGTTCAAGCAGTAGTTGCAGACCCCGTCTTTATCGTATGTGATGAAAGGAAAAGTCTCGGGGAGCAGGCATCGCGAACAGCGCCTCAGCCGGCTGATTTCTTCGATGTTGTATTCCAACAAGGAGGCATCGGCAGAGCTTGCAGACCGCGTTGTGACTCTGGCCGGCACAGCGCGAGGAGAGCAATCCTTGATCTGCAGGCGAGCCGTCGAAATTGCATACGCGCGGCCATGCCCGTTTCCGCCATTGGCTCCGATGGAGAAGCGCTCCAGATCTGCCGTCATCTCGTCAATCACCCACCCCTCGTTGGGGTGAACCCAGCGTACGGTGCATGGGCCAAGAATTTGAGGCAGATGAGCGTTTGCGACGAGACTCTCCAGGATGTATCGCTCCGAGGAGAAGATCAGAGTGCCCTTCGTAGCGCTGTGAATGTAGTAAAGCGATCCGGTGTTGGTCGTCATGAGGAGGGCAGGCCTGTCATCGAAAAGCATGCCGATCGAGGCCGCACCTTCGATGAGCCGAAATGCTTCCTCAGTCGCTTGGGGAATCGATGCATTCTGCCTGAGGCGGGAACAGAGCAGTTCGATCAGGATCTCCGTGTCGACCTCATATTGCCGCTGGAACTCACGATACCGGCTCCACAACTGGTCGACGTTCACGATGATGCCGTTGTGGACGGCAACAGCACCGCTCTTGTTCACCGGCTGATTGTTGAAATTGTCCTGCTGAGTGCCGTTCGTTACGAGACGAGCGTGAGCAATGAGGCTGAATGGATGGCGTAACTGGCGGATCTTGTCACTGCTGAAGCAGCCATGCAGCGACTTCTCAAAAAACTCGCGGTACTCGTTCGTGCGCACCAGAGCGGTGGCAGGGAGTGGAGCTTTGAAGACACCGATCTCCCCCAGGCTGCCGTTCTTGACGGCCAGCCCCGATGATTCCTTGCCCCGCGTCTCGGACAGCACGAACAGCTCGTTGACGATCGTCCGCGTATCCCTGAACGTGAGCTCAGAGTCTGCCCCGGCAACCAACCCAAATATCCCGCACATACCCCCGCCTCTCTAAAGCAAGCGCTCCTGACGGTCTATTTGTTGAGCCTTTCGTTGTCGATGATGTCCATCCACATGGAAAACAAAAGGGACTGAAACCCACTGATTACAAGAAGAGCGAACAGGATGAGCACCGACAGCCGATAGGGTGCTCCCGAGATGGTCTCCTGCAAAACCATCCAGAAAATGGGTACAGTCGCGATGCAGATGAGGAAGGAGATGTGGTACAAAATGAACAGTGGGTGGAAATCGCGGAAGAAATACTTGATCCAGAGGCGCTTGAAAAATGACTTGAACAACAGGAAGCTGATTTTCGGGATCACCTTCCAGATCTTCATCTTGGACTTTTCCCCGATCCTGTAGACCGGCTTGATTTCGACTTCCCTGAGTGTGCAAAAAGCAATGTTCAGCTTTACCAGCATGTCGTTGGGCATGCCGTAGCGGCGATATATCTTGTGGAGTGGGATCGCGTTGAGCGCTTTTAGTGACATGGCGGTATAGCCGGTTTGCGTATCCGAGACATGCCAGTATCCGGAGGCAATCTTAGTCAGCAGCGAAAGCACCGAATTCCCGATGAATCGAACTTTCGGTACCACCAGCCAGGCGGAGCGGTGAATCAGCCGGTTTCCCTTTACGTAATCAATGTCCTCCGTGACGACCGGGCGACAGATCGACTCGAGTTCAGCCGGGTCCATCTGAGCATCGCCGGCCATAACGGCCGTACAGTCAATACCGTAGTCCTTACACCATTTGTAGCCTCGAGCAATGGCGGCGCCGACGCCGCCATTCTCGAGGTTGTTGATCAGGATGACGCGATCCTTCTCCAGCGTTTTGTTGACTATCTCGGAAGGAACAAAGTGGGCAAGCTCCGCGCGGTTCATTTGCTCGGCGACAAGTTCGGCCTCGTTGTACTTGCTCGCCGCGGTTTTGTTCCGCGTTAACGGAATGGCACGATCATCGCGGTTCACGCGTTGCGCATATTCGAGCACGCGGGCAGCGGTGTCGTCGGTAGAACGGTCGTTGACGACGACGATCCGGTCCACAAAGTCAGGCATCGTTTCCAGCACCAGGATGACCTGGTCCCGTTCGTTGTAGGCCGGGACTACGACAGCGACCGTTTTGCCTGAGAGCATTGTGCTTGTCCGCTTTTCGAGCGCAAAGATTGCAAACCAACTATCTATTATAGAACTTCGCGATAGTTTCCACCACGCATTGCATCTCTTCAGCGCGCAGTTCGGGGAATATCGGCAAGGCCAGAGTCTCAAGAGCGGCTTTTTCGCTCTCCGGAAACGCACCCTTGGCGTGGCCCAGTGAAGCGAAACACTCCTGCAGGTGCAGAGGAACCGGATAGTAGACCTCGGTTCCGATGCCCTGCTCCTTCAAGTGACCCTGCAACCCATTTCTGTCCTGGGCCCGGATGACATACTGGTTATAAATGTGCCGGGACTCAATGGCAGTCGGGATCGTAATCCGGCCTTTTTCAATCAAGCCGGATTCTTTGAACATCCGGTCGTACCTGGCCGCATTGGCTTGCCTGCCCCTGGTCCAATTATCCAGGTGCCGGAGCTTGACATCGATGATCGCGGCCTGCAAGGCATCGAGCCGGAAATTGCCGCCGACGATTTTATGATAATACTTCGGCTTGGACCCATGGGCGCGAAGAATACTCAGCCGTTCGGCTTTCGCCGGGTCATTGGTGGTTACCATGCCGCCATCGCCGAAGCCGCCCAGGTTTTTTGAGGGGAAGAAGGAGAAGCATCCGTAGTCTCCGATGGATCCCGCGCGCCTGCCTTTGTATTCGGCGCCGATCGCCTGGGCCGCATCTTCGATCACCACCAATTTGTGCCTGCGAGCGATCTCCATGATCGGATCCATGTCGGCGGTCTGGCCGAACAGGTGAACCGGCATCAGCACTTTGGTTCGGGGAGTGGTGGCCTTTTCAATCAGATCCGGCCGGATGTTGTAGCTCTTGGGATCGATATCAACAAAGACGGGCACGGCGCCAAGACGAGCCACGCAGCCGCCGGTCGCAAAAAAAGTGTAGGGAGTGGTGAGCACCTCGTTGCCGGGACCAATCTGCTCGGCCATGAGCGCGATCAAAATGGCGTCCGTGCCGGAAGAAACGCCGACCCCGTGCTTGCAGGCGCTGTAGGCCGCAATCGCGGTTTCGCATTCCTTGACCTTGGGTCCCAGGATGAACATCTGGCTCTCGATAACTTGAGCGAGCGCCGCGTCGATCTCAGTTTTGATGCTGGCATATTGCCGTTTCAAATCGAGCAGAGGAACGTTCATTTCGCGGCTCCTAGAGTTTTTTCGGCTTCAGCCTTGAATTCGTCGTAGGTCTTGGCGCCCTTCACAAGATGCGCCGGCAGGGGCTCATCTTCGCCGAGGTCCAGGCAGCGCAGTTGCCCGGTAGAAGATTCAACGTACCGGAAACCAGTCTCGGGACAGACCATGATACCGTCTTTGTTTTCGCCGGCTTTCAGCCGGTGCCCGTGGCGGCTCATCCAGCCGGCCTGGCGCCCCGGATTGCCGAGGATTAGTGCGTAATCGGGAACATCTTTCGTGACCACCGCACCCGCGCCCACGAATGAATATCTTCCGATGGTTACCCCGCAAACAATGGTCGCATTCGCCCCGATCGAGCAGCCCTTCTTCAGCAGGGTTTTTTCATACAGAGAATGCCGATTGACCTGCGAACGGGGGTTGGTGACATTGGTCAGGACACAGGAAGGCCCAAGGAAGACGTCGTCCTCGATGACCGTGCCGGTGTAAATAGAGACATTGTTTTGAACCTTCACGTTATTGCCGAGAACCGTTCCGCCGTCCACATTGACATTCTGTCCCAGGATGCAGCGTTGCCCGATCTGGGCGCCTTTCATCACGTGCGTGTAATGCCAGATCTTGCTCCCGTCCCCAATCTCCGCCCCCTCGTCGACATAGGCAGATTCGTGGACAAAATACGGGCGTTTGACTTCCGTGGCCTCTGGGGCTGAGAAATCAATGATCTTGCCCTGAGCAATCATGGATTTCTCACAGGCATCGAGCACACGCAGGACTCTCAATCCTTCCCGCGCATCCGTGCACGGAGGAATGCGCGAATTCAAGCTGTCAAGGAAATGCCGGCATTCGGACTTGAGCGGCTCCTGATCCGGCAGGGGAACGACTTCGCGCTCTGCCTTGACGGCTGTCGGCACACGATCCTTCCACTCAACCTTGTGCGGGTAAAGAACCAGCTTGTCGGCGGCCGTGTCGTCAAAGACGGCCATTTTCGTGGAACCGATGACGACCAGCCTCTGCTCCTTGAAGGGATGAAGCCAGCTGACAAAGATGTGTGCCCGGGTGCCGCTACGGAAGAGAAACTGGCTCACGGTGACGTCGCTTACTTGTTGATTCAGGTAGGCAGCCCCCTGGCAGGAGACCTGCGAGGGCATTTCCTCGAGCAGTGAGAGGATGGCCGAGATATCGTGAGGAGCAAAACTCCAGAGAATGTTCTCTTCCGTTCTGATTTTGCCGATGTTCAGACGGTTGGAGTAGATATAGTGAACCTGGCCCAGAGCTCCTGCCTTGATCAGCTTTCGCAGCTCAATGATCGCAGGATGGTAGCGGAGAATGTGCCCGACCATGATAATCCGTTGCGCGCGATCCGCCAGGCTCACCAGTTCCTCAGCCTCCGAGACACGTATGGCCAAGGGCTTCTCTACGAATACGTCCTTGCCCGCTTGCAGCGCCTGTTTGGCCATCGCATAGTGAGTCACAGCCGGGGTGGCGAGAGCCACCGCCTTGACGGTTTCGTCTGCAAGCACCTCACGATAGTCCCGGGTGCTGGCGACTCCCACATATTTGCTCCGGCAGATCTCGAGTGCAGATGAGTCCGAGTCACAGATTGAATGCAGGGCATTGAGTTCATGGAAGTTCCTGACTAGGTTCTTCCCCCAATACCCAGTTCCGACTACAGCGACGATTCCTGACATTTTGATTCCTCAAGATAATAGCCACCGGTCATGAAACCAGATGGTTCCTGACCGCTATATAAGGCACTCCGCGCCTTCCAATGGACCGTTAGTGTACCTATCTGCATGAAGCAACTCAAGAAGTACTTCAGCCGGAGCGCGGCCTGATGTGCAAGGTGCCAGAACTTCTGCCCGGCCATCCAAATCAGAGCCGGCGCCAGAATTCTCTGTTGATCTGCAATCCTCAGAATAGGGGATCCGATATAGCTTCGGCATCATCCCGAACTCCAAATGTGCCGATCGCTCCCCACCTCCGGGTTCAGAGACCTGGCAGCACACGATGCCGGAGAAACATGACAACGAGTGCACCGTTTGCTCGATCGATATCGGGCTGGCCCGCTTTTCTCACCAGGTTTCGTAGCGAGGCGGCGCAGACGGGGATGGATACAAGGCGCGCGACCGAGGGCCCCGCAGGGGAAAACGGGGACGGGGAACGGGGACTGACGACGGCAAGGTCTTGATCGCGGACGGAATATCTGCGATTTCGCATCCATTGATAAGCGCTTGAATCCAAAAAACAAGCCCGGAATTTTGCCATAGCGGAAATATCCCAGCCGCGGATGAAACATTACAGTTGCGGACGATATCCGCATGGGACTTCTGCGCACAGGAGGCCTCCCACATCGGAAGATATGAAGGCCGGGCGGCTATTCGATGACCAAAGGCGGTCTCTACCATCACGCGGTTTCAACCGCGATCGTGTCTGAGCAGATCGCGAAGCTGACCGGGCGCGCGGCACCCGATGTTGCCTACACCGCGGGCCTTCTCCACGATATCGGGAAGGTCCATCTCGATCAGTATGTCAGCGCTGCCGCTCCGATGTTCTACTGCGAAGTCTACGAGGAGGGGAGGGATTTGCTGGCAGTAGAAAAGTCCTTGCTGGGTATCACGCATATCGAAGCCGGCATGCGTCTTGCAGAGCTATGGTCATTTCCACCGTCCCTCACCGACGCAATCGCCAACCATGGCCATCCTGAGCTCGCGCAGCACGACAAGACTCTTGCACATGTCATCCATCTCGCCGATTTGCTCATTCTGCGCTTCGCCCCCGGACACGAGATCGAAATGCTGAGCACGGATGGCCTTGAAAAGCGACTGCAGCCGCTAGGCCTGGATAAGAATTCCCTGCTGGAACTCATCGCGGGACTGCCCTGGAAAATGCTCGGCACTCCCGGCTTTTTCTGATCGGACACCGGATTGCTACACCGGGCTCTTTTTGGGAACCGGCGCGTTGGGAGCACTGCCACCGGGAGATACCCAACCTGCGGGTGGAGTAAATTCAGGCCGCGTGCTGGGTTTTCGGCAGCCGGGAAATCGGCGGGGACCTTTTGAGTCACTTTGCCCGTCGCGGCCCACTCCGTGCCTCGTTGATATGTGGCGATGAACCCGACGCAGTTCAGCGCGGCAATGTCATGCCCGAGGGTCGTGTGGAACACTCTCCCTTTTCCGTACTTGACCACCATGAGTATGGGCTCATCCCGGCTTGTGCCTCTGTTCCCCACGTCAGAATAAGCGGTTGAAAGCACCGTCATGTTTTCGCCCGGCC
>Ga0315284_10011381_pt1 | contig 12695 bp, 14 predicted proteins | sample YL17G09_16_MG_FD_203696 | JGI IMG/M metagenome (GOLD analysis project Ga0315284, IMG submission 203696) | Sediment microbial communities from Yellowstone Lake, YNP, Wyoming, USA - YL17G09_16 | ecosystem: Environmental > Aquatic > Freshwater > Lake > Sediment | place: USA: Wyoming | collected... | reverse complement strand
ATCTCTCTGCCTACTCACCTCTCCGCCCATCTCTTTTTCTTCTTTTCGGGTCCTGTAGGAAGCCTTGGAGCGCCTCAGCAAGGGGGGGAGAGGTCGCCTGTTGGAGTGGAGAAAGAATGAGGGCGTTTGTTGTGAGAGGAAGGAGACGGGAGATTTTTCAAAGTGGAGAGGGAGGAAGGGAGAGATTGACCGGGAGCGCGATCGAAATGCATCCCTCTCGCGTCGTCCCTCGACGGCGACCGAGCCTGCTCCTCCTCGGCGCGAACGCTCGCTCGCAGCACTTGGAGCGCCCTGACGGACCTTTGGGAGGCGGAGAGTCAGCCGAAGCGCTTCAGAAAGGCGTCGAAGAAAAGAAGGAATCGATGTCGAAACGCAACAGTCTCGATCGAAAAGTTTTGCTTCTCGTCGTCGTCGTCGTTTTGCCCCGCCCGTTCCTGGCCCTCTCTCGCGTTCGAGAGGGACCGAGGGGGGGCAGACGCGTACGCGCGCTTGCTCTCTCGCTGCTTCAAGCACGAGAGCCTGCTCTCGCTCGAGAGAGAGAGAGAGAGAGAGAAGGCGCCGGTTCCTTGCGGTGTCGCGAAGGAGCCAATGGAAGTTTTTGAAGAGGGCAGCAAAAAGACGAAGAGACTAGAGGGGAAAAAAGTGAGAGAAGCAACCACTCTTCGATTGGCAAGCGAGAGAGCTTCAGGTCTCTCTTTTTCTGCTGCTGCTTCCGGTCCTCTTCTCTCCTGCTCCTGCTGCTCTCTCGGAGGGCTCTCTCTCGTCCTTCTTCTGCTCGAGCGCGCGCAGAGAAAAGGAAGAGAGAAGGAACGCTCGGAAAGAAAGAGAGAAGAGAAAGCTCGCTTCTGTTCGACCGTGTCTGTCGATTTTGAACTTTTTTTCAAGATGGGCGCCTGCACCTCCTCGCCGCTCGTCGCCGACGACGACCTCGTCGTCGAGGCCCTGGCCCCTGGGCCCGACCACGCCATCGCGCGCTTCAAGAACCAGGACGTGGCCGCGCTGGCGACCAAGTACATGCCGAGAGACGCGCTGACGGCCTCGGCCATGATGAGTTCGACGTCGACGACGACCTCGACAACGACGATGATGCCTCGGCTGATTTCGTCCGTCCCTTCCCCTCCGTCCACGTTCCACCATCTGCCCCCACTCGCCCTGGGCGCGCTCGGGGACAACAGCCTGGATGATGAGCCCGGAGCCCGAACGGTAAGATCGGCTCCTCAAGGAGAGATAGACGGGGGAAGGTGGAAAGAGGAAGAGAATTTCAATCCGCGCGTCTTCGGTTTCGTCTCCTTCTCTCAACCCTCTCTCTCTTTAAAAAAAAAAAAAAAAAACAGCCCGGCCGCGCCCCGACGCTGACCCCGCCGACGCTCTCCCAGGCCCCGCCTTCGCACCTCCCGCGCCACTGCGAGCTCGCGTACGCCCCTCCCTACATCCCGCCTCCCGGCCTGTTCCCTGCGGGCGGGGGCGGGGGCGGCGGCGCCCCCGCCCCCTCGACCTCGGGCTCGGCGGCCCCTCTCTCGAGGCAGCAGAGGGACGACAGCTCTTGGAGGCCCTCGCGCCGCCGCGCCGTCTTCGTCGCCGTCGGCTCGGGTCCCCTCGGCTTCCCGGGCGCCGTCAGCGACGCGGAGTGCGTGCGGAGGGCGATGGCGAGGGCGTTTGGGTTCTCGCTCGAGGAGACGATCTTCCTCCACGACGGCAACGAAGCCGGAAACGACGGCGAAAAGACTGCTGCCCCCGCTTCCTCGTCGTCGTCGTCTCCCCCGCGTCCGAACCCGCAGCTGCGCCGCCTGCTGCCCACGAGGAATAACATCATGGCTTCGGCGCGCTGGCTCGCGGCCGGGGCCCGCCCCGGGGACAGCCTCGTCTTCGCGTTCTTTGGGCGCGGGGGCGACGCGCGCGGGAGGCCGCTCGGAGAAGAGAAGGCGGCGGCGGCAGCCGAGAGCAGCAGCGGCGTCGCTAGAGGAGGAGACGGCAACGACAGCGACGAGGAGGACTCTGCGACCTCCGCCTCCCCCTCGGGGAAGCAGAACAAGAGGAGCGAACAGAGGGACACCGCAACCAGCAGCAACGCCGCGGCCTTCTTCCTCCGCCCTCCGTCGGCCGACAGCGACGAGCGAGCGACGACAAGAATCGCTGCCTCTTCCTCCTCCTCCTCGCCGCGGAAAGAAGCGAGCGATCCTTCCTCTTCTTCCTCTTCCTCTCTCCCGCGCGTCGCGGCCACCCTGCTGCCGTGCGACGCCGTGAGCGCTGCCGCCCGCGCGCAGGCGCAGCCCTCTTCGTCCTCCAGCTCCGCTGCCGCAGCGCTCTTCCTAGGGAGGACGGCCGCCGCGGCGGCGGCGGCGGTCGGGGCCTCCTCGGCGGCGGCGATCTCCTCGACTGACCTCCGGGCAGCGCTGGTCGACCCGCTCCCGGCAGGGGCGAGGCTGCTGGTCCTTGTGGACGCCGCGGGCAACGGATCGGGGTGAGTTAGTTTTTTTGTTGTTGGGGGGGGGGGGGGAAGAAAGTTGGAAAAAAAAACGCCGAGTGGGGGGAGAAGGAAAATAAACTCAACCTTTTTCTCTCCTCGTCCCCCTTGACTCAAATCCATCTCCCCACACAGGAGCTGCCCCAAGGGCTTCGGCCTCAACCTCCCGGCCTCGGCAGGGCACAGGCCAGACGGCTGGCCGTGCTGGGAGAGCGCAAACGGGGTCCCTTCGACCTCTTCTTCTGCTTCTGTCGCAGGGAGCGGCTCCTCTTCCGCTGCCGCCGCCGTCGCTCTTCCCTCCTCCTTCGCCTCCTCCGCGGCTGCTGCCGCTTCCACTGGAGGAGGGGAGGTGGTGCTGATCTCCGGGTGCTGCGAGCAGCCCCGGAGGGCCCCCGCGAGGAGAAAGAAGGCGGACGTCGAGGAGGAGGAAGGGACAGGAACGGCGACGGCGGTCGAGGCGGAGGCGGCAGTTGGGGCGAAAGGGACCGCCGCAGCGGCCCCTCTCCCGTCCTGCTCCCCTCCCGCGCCCCCGCTCGGCGGCGACCTCGCCTTCGCCCTCGTCCAGGCCCTCGAGCAGGGCCACGGCGGCAGCTTCGCCACGCTGTCGAGGGCGATGCGATACGCCGTCCGCAACGGCGGCCGGGGGAACGACGCGAGTTGTTCGTCCGTCGGCGCCTCTGCCGACGGCGGGAGCTCGACCGCCGCTGCTGCTTCCGCTCTCGCCGCGGCGACGCCCCCGGCGCCACCCGCAATCTCGGCGACGAGGCGCTTCGACCTGTGGAGGCCGCTCGCGCTCTGATTTGTTCTTCAAAAAGAAAACTCTGCTGCCTTGATCGTTTTCTGATTTTTTCGTCCTCTTTTTCCCTGCCAAAAAAAACAAAACAAAATCTTCATTTCCGTCGCCCCCTTCCCTCCCTCTTTGTGTAAGATTTCCCCAGCTGCCCCCCTCCTTCAGAGCTTGATCAAAAGGAAACAAGACTTTAAAGCCTCCAGTGATGGGCAAATGACAAGGACGGTGACAGGAAAAGAAAGAAAGATCAGACTCAAAAAAAAGTGGGAAAGCTCTCAAAAGTCGAGGAACTTCGCAAGGTAAGCGCAGGTCTGCGGGCCGACCGCGCCGCCGTCCGCGCACTCCCGCGACACGGGGCACTTGCCGCAAGGGAGCCCCGCCAGGGCGCCCAGCGCCTGCCCCGGCCCGCCGACGGAGGCGGCGAGGGCCGAGTTGGCCGCCGCAGTCGTCGCCGCCGCCGTCGCCTCGCCGCTCTCCGCCGCGTTTGCGGCGGCGGAAGGAGACTGCGGCGGGGGAGGCGGCGGCGCCCTCCCTCGGGCGCGGAGCCTCGCCGCGGCGCGGTCCTCGATGTAGACCCACACGGGGGGGCCCTGTTGCTGCTGCTGCTTCTGCTGCTGCTGCTGCTGTTCTCGCTCGGGCTCGACTTCCTCTCCGTTCTCTCCGTCGTCCAAGACCCTCCGCCGCTGCTGCTGCTTCGGCGGCGGCCCCTTGCGCTTCCGCCTTGTGTTCTTGCCTCGCCCGTTGGTGTCGCGCCTCTCTTCCTCCTCGTCGCCGTCGCCGTCGCTCTCGGCCCCGTCGTCGTCGATAAAGGCCTGGTCCTCCTCGTCCTCGGAGGACTCGGAATCGGAGGACTCGGAGCCGGAGGAGAGCGGCGGGGCGGCAGTAGCAGCGGCGGCTCCTCGCCTGCCTCGCGCCGCCGCCGCCGCTCCCCCTCCTCTCCTCGCCGCAGGCGCGCCCTCTTCCTCCGCTTCCTCCTCGTCCTCCTCCTCCTCCTCGCGCATACGCTTCCTCTCCCTCTCGGCCCTCAGCCCGTCCTCGGAGACCAGAACGGAAGCGGCGGAACGAGCGCTCGAGGGCTTCCTGAGGACCCTCTCCGCCACGCCGTCGCAGACGAGCGCGTCCAGGACGGTCCGGACGTCGTCCTCCCTGAGGGCGACGCGCGCGAGGCCCGCGGCGGCGAGCTGGCGGGCGACCTCGGCAGCGGAGGCGCCCCGGGTGGGTCCGGCCCTGCGGACGAGGGCCGCGGCGGCGCCGGCGAGCGCGACCTGGATGGAGAGTTGAGTTTTTTTCTTGGAAGGGGAAAAAGTCAAAAAAGTGGGAGCGAAAAAAAAAAGGAAAAAGTCAAAAAAACACTCAAAAAAAACGCACCGTGAACGCCGAGTCGAACTCGTGCCCCGTGTACCACGCCCCGCCCGTCACCTCCCGCGCGGGCTCTAGGCCCCGAAGCATGTAGACCTTCCTCGACCCGTTCGCGACCGAACGCACGCTCTTGACGAGCCCGCGGCCCTCCAGCGCCTTCAACATGCGCGCGACGGCCGGCTGCTGCAGGTTTGTGCGCGCACGGAGTTCCTTGGTCCAGATGCCGACGTTGCCCGAGGCCTCGACCGCCTGGTAGACGAGGACCTCCTCCGCGGAGAGCCCCTTGAAGCGGGCGCCGTCGCCCGGCGGGGTGGCCTTGAAGACCTCGCGGCCGTCGGCGGCCCTGTGGGCACCGAGGGCGTGCTGTTGCGAAGAAGGTTTTGAAGAAGTTTTTTTTTGGGGGGGGGGAGGGGCGGGTCGACGTGAGCGAAAAGAGAAGGATGAACAAAAAATCGTGCCCTCTCCTCCTCCTTCTTCTTTTTCTTTTCTCCTTCTTACCGCGGCCAGGAGCTCGTTAATCGCCGCGACGAGGTCGGCCGGCGAGAGCGACTTGAGGGCAGAACTCATGTCGGCGGTGGTGGCGCCCTGATGAAATGGTTTTTTGTGGTTTTGTCGAGGTTGAGTTTTTGTTTTTCTGGGCAGCCGTCGACAATGTGATGGGGAAAGGAAAGGAAAGGAGAAACTTTTCTTTTCTGTACCTCGGGCTTGCTCGCGCAGAACTCGAGCACTTTCAGGGCGGCCGGTGACCTGTTGGCAGTGATCCTGCTGCTGCCGGAGGTCGAGGCGAGGAGGCCGACGCCGGCGGCAAAGGCCGAAGGAGCGGCGGCAGCGGTCATGTTACGATGGAAGTTTTTCGACGTCGCTCTCTCTTTCTTTCTCTTCTAAGCTCTGTGTCTCTTTTGCCGTTCTTCTGCTTTTTCTTAGCTTCTGAGAGACGAGAGAGAAAAACTTTTCCACGACGCGCGTAAAGAGAAACAAGTGGGCGAGACAACGCGGAAGAAGAAGAAGAGGGAAAGTCGGCGGAGCTCTCTTCTTCGACCGCTTTGGCTAGATTTCCGAAGAGTGCGAAGAACCGAGACTTTTTTTTTCACCGCTCTTTTTCTCGCCTCACATATCGACTCCTCGCGTGACGCTTCTTTCTTCTCTCTCTCGCTTCTAACGCGCGTTCAGGAAGAGAAGAGAGAGCACGGAGCACAGCACGCTTCGGGATTAGACTAATCGAGAGACAGAGAGAGCTTCGTCGAAACAACAGAAGAAGAACGATGGTCACGACCGAAGCGGCGGCGCCGCCGCATCTGTCTTCGGCGTCGGGCATTGAGAAAAAGAAGAGCTCGAAAAACAAGGACAAGAAGAGCAAGAAGCGCCCCGTCGATGAGGTCGAGGTGCGTATTGTCGTGGCTTTCGAGGCTTGCTGCCGCAAGGAACGAGAGCAGAGAAGAAGAGCGCAACTGCGAGGGAGGGGAGAAGTGTCGACGACGCTCTCTCGGGCCGCCGACGACGACGCCTTTTTTGCTTTCCATCTCTCTCTCTCTCTCTCTCTCTCTCTCTCTTGCTTCCTCTCTCTCTCTCTCTCTTGCTTCCTCTCTCTCTCTCTCTCTCTCTCTGGCCCCCTTCTATGCCCAGATGTCTCGTCCGGGGAGCGCGCGCTGACAAGTCTCTATCTCGATCGATGAATGAAAAACAGAAACAGGCCGACGACGCCGCCCAGGAACGCGACGAAGACAAGGCATCGAACAAGAAGCAGCATGCCGCTGCTGCTCCCGAAGAAAAAGAGGCGGCGGCGGCGGCCGGCAACGGCGCTGACGACGGCGACGGCGACGACGGCGACGACGACCTCTCCGCCAAGAAGCGCTCGAAGAAGAAGAACAAAAACGTCCCGATCGAGCGCGTCGACGCCGCCGTGGACGGCATCATGTCCGGGAGCCCCTTCTCGGAGCTGCAGCTCTCGGAGAGGACGCAAAAGGTAAAAAAAAGAGGATGATGAGTTTTTTTCAACTCGGGAGAGAAAAGAAAAGAAGAGGTCGAGCGAACGAGAAAACGAGAACGGGAACGAAAAAAAACCCCCCGCCTCAAAAAAAACTTTCGACCCATCCGAACCTCCAAAAAAAACAAACCAGGCGATCGCCGCCGTCGGCTTCCAGACCATGACGCACGTCCAGGCCCGCACCATCCCGCCCCTGCTCGCCGGCCGCGACGTCCTGGGGGCGGCGCGCACGGGCAGCGGCAAGACCCTGGCCTTTCTGATCCCGGCCATCGAGCTCCTCTCGGCGGCGCGCTTTGGGCCGCGCAACGGCACGGGCGTGCTCGTGCTCAGCCCCACCCGCGAGCTCGCGGGCCAGATCCACGGCGTCGCCGCGGAGCTCCTCTCGGCGCACGGCGGCGGCGGCGGCGGCGGCGGCGGCGACGGCAGCGTCCCCGCGGCGACGCAGACGCACGGGCTGGTGATGGGCGGCGCCAACCGCCGCGCCGAGGCCGAGCGGCTCGTCAAGGGCGTCAACCTGCTCGTCGCGACGCCCGGCCGCCTGCTCGACCACCTCAACAACACGCCGGGGTTCGTCACGCGCAACCTCGCGATGCTGGTCGTCGACGAGGCCGACCGCATCCTCGAGGTCGGCTTCGAGGAGGAGGTGCGCTCGATCGTCAAGCTGCTGCCCCGCGAGCGGCAGACGGCGCTCTTCTCGGCGACGCAGACGACGAGGGTCGAGGACCTCGCCCGGCTCGCGTTCCGCCGCCCGCCGCTCTACGTGGGCGTCGACGACGGCGCCGCGGCCGCGACCGTCGACGGGCTCGAGCAGGGGTACTGCGTCGTCCCCTCCGCGGCGCGCTTCCTGCTGCTCTTCACCTTCCTGCGCAAGAACGCCGCCAGCAGAAAGGTCATCGTCTTCTTCAGCAGCTGCGCGTCGGTCAAGTACCACGCCGAGCTCCTCAACTACATCGACCTCCCCGTCGCGTGCATCCACGGCAAGCAGAAGCAGGCGCGGCGGTCCGCGGCCTTCGCCGAGTTCTGCGGCGCCAGGAGCGGCGCGCTGCTCGCGACCGACGTCGCCGCGCGCGGGCTCGACATCCCGGCGGTGGACTGGATCGTGCAGTTCGACCCCCCCGACGACCCGCGCGAGTACGTGCACCGCGTGGGGCGCACCGCGCGCGGCGCCGGCGGGCGCGGGCGCGCGCTGCTGCTGCTGCTGCCGCAGGAGCTGGCGTTCCTGAAGTACCTCCGCAAGGCGAGGGTGCCGCTGAGCGAGTACGAGTTCCCGACGGCCAAGGTCGCCAACATCCAGTCGCAGCTCGAAAAGCTCGTGTCGAAGAACTACTACCTCAACGCCTCCGCGCGCGACGCCTACCGCGGCTACCTGCTCGCGTACAACTCGCACCAGCTCAAGGACGCGTTCGACGTGCACTCGCTCGACGTCGCCGCGGTGGCGCGCAGCCTGGGCCTCGCGGGCCCGCCGAGGATCTCGCTCAACCTCGAGTCGCGGGCGTCGCACGCGCGGAAGGGGAAGCGCGAGGCGCTGGAGAGCGAGGGGAGCAAGGCTCGGGCCAAAGAGGAGGGGGAGAGGGAGGGGGCGCTGCCCGCCGCAGACTACAGCAGGAGGCGAGGAGGCGGCGGCGGAGGGGCGGGAAGGGGAGGGAAATTCAGCAGCGCCCATCCCTACGGTTTTTGAGGTTGAAAGGAGGGCGAAAAGAAGAAAAATAGAAAGGCGAGCGTCGTCGGCGGCGGCGTCGACATTGCTCGGGCAAGTGCGCGAGCTCTCTCTCGCCCCTCTATGGGATGTGGGGTAAAAAGGTTTGGGTTTTTTTCCTCTTTTCGTCAAACCTCTTTCTTCTCGAAACGACAAAACACAGTCTTGTTATTACAAACGAATCCCCGCCCCCCGCGCTTTTTCATGTTGAGTCTTTGCTTCCCTTTTTATCTCTTCTCGTCTTCAGGCCTCGCGACGAGGCGGCGACGGCGGAGGCGGAGGTGGAGCAGTAGCGGCATCCGCTTTCTTCCTTCCCTTTGGAGCAGCCGCCGCTTCTGCCGCTGCCGCTGCCGCTGCCGCTGCCGCTGCCGCTGCCTCCCTCGCGGCCCTCGCGTTCCTCGCGGCTCTCCTCGCGAGCTCCGCCGCGAGCGCGCCGGCGAAAGCCCCCGCTGGAGGGGGAGGAGGCGTCGAGGGCGTAACCGGTCCTCCTTTCTCTCCTTCTTGCGGAGGCGGCGGAGGCGGCCGAGGAGGTCGAGAGCTGGAGCGCGACGGCGGCGGCGACGGAGGAGAGGATTTTCCTCCTTCTCTTTCCTCCTCCTCGACCGACGCGCGCAGAGACCGCACTTTTTCTCCGGCGTCCCTCTTTAGGGTGAGAGAAAGGAATCTGTTTCGCCCGGCAGCGCCGGCCTTGGGAGGGAGCAGGAGAGGCGAAGGGGCGGAAGCGGGAGGAGGCGGCGGCACTGCGGCCGTCGTCTTCGCAGCAACTCCTCCTCCTCCTGCTCCTCCTCCTCCTGCTCCCCCTGCCCTCCTCCTCTGCCCGGCCTCCAGGAGCAAGCCGGCGAGAAGCCCCGCGTCAGAGAGACACGAGAGCAGCGAGTGGCGCGGCAGGGCCGCGAGGCGAAGCATCGCGCTCCAGGAGGTGAGGTCGGAGGGAGAAGCAGAAGAAGAAGCGCCTTCTTTTTCTTCTCCTCCTGCCTCGGTCGTCGTCGTTGCTGTCGGGGCAAAGGCGAAGAGAGGGGCCTTGCTCTTTTTCTCCTTTCGCTTCTTTTTCGTGTGCTTTGCTTCTCCAGTGCTGTTGCTGCTGCTGCTGCTGGAAGGCAGGGGCTCGAGGACGAGGAAGGATTTGGGAGGAGGAGGAGGCGAGAGATATCTTTTCTTGTGGCGGCCGAAGCAGCAGCAGCAGCGGCTTTTGTCGTCGTCGTCAGATTCGTCCTCGTCCTCGTCGGCGCTCCGCTCTTCGTCTTCTTCGTTCACCGCACGCACAATGCACTGCGTGAGGTCGAGGACCCCCTCCGCGGGCGAAGAAAGGGGCGGGGGAGAGAGATCTTCCTCTACGTCGTCGCGCTTCTTTTTCTTCTCTTTTTCCTCGGGCAGCCAAAAGAACAGGAGCGAGTCCTTGAGCCTCAGGAAAACGGGCTCCCACGCCCCTCCTTCCCCGTCCTCGCTCCTTGCTTTCTTCTGCTTCTGGCCTTTCGTGGAGGCCTCGTCGAAGAGATCCTCTTGTCGAGCAGATTTCTTCTTGAGTGCCCAGCCGGAGAGATCGGGCGGGTAGAAGAGGCAGGACTGAGAGTGGACGGTGAAGAAAAAAAAAGAGGGCGGGCGCCAAAGTGGGTTGTTTCTGGCCAGCGGTGGGCGCGAAAGTTTCCTTTTTTGCTCGCTCTCTCTCTCCCTCTCCGCCTCTTCTCTCTGCGCATATTCAACGCACCTCGAGCTTCATTTAAGGTAGAAAAAAGAACAAGAACCCGGCAGGAAAGGGAGGAGGCAGAGATTGAGAGGGGAGACAGGGGGGAGAAGAAGGAGGTCTGTCTCTTTTCTTCTTTAAGACACCTCGCGACGTCACTAGTCTTGTGTTTGCATATCGTTTTCTCTTCACCTTCTCATTAACTCTCTCTCTCTCTCTCTCTCTCGCGCGCGCGCGCCGCGCTCTCGCACCTGGTGACGCTTTATTTCTTGTTGTTATTTCTCCGAACAAAAAAAGGCAAAAAAACTCACTCCCATAAATCAATCAAAAAGTCTCTCTATTCTTTCTCTCTCTCTCTCTCTTTCTCTCTCTCCTCGCTCTCTCTTTCTCTTCATCGGGCATTTCCCCTGTTCGACGCCAGCCTCGCCACGTCCCCCGCCGCGCCCCCCATCACCACCTCGTCCCCGAGCTCGCGAAGGGCCTCGCGAACGTGCGCCGCCGTCACGGCGGTGTTGCCCGCGGCGGCGGCGGCGATCGCAGACGGGTCGTTGGCGACGGCGGCGGCGGCGGCGGCAGCGGCGGAGGAAGCGCCGCTCCCCCCGGCGCCGCCGCGAGACAGCGCCGCCGCGAGCTCGTCGACCGACAGCCCCCCCGAGATGCCCGCCGCGCCGCCCTCGCCGCTGGCAGCCACGGCCTGCAGCGCCGCGCGCACGGCCGGCGCCAGCTTGGCCCCCGCGGCCCGCGCCGCGGCCGACGACCCCGTCTGCAGCAGGTCGAGGTCGAGCGAGCCCGTCGTCGGGTCCGTCGCCGACTGCTGCAGCGCGACGCGGACCAGCCGCAGCGCCTCGGCGGCGTCGTCGGCCGTCACCACCTCGGCGAGGCGCATGCGCGCCCTGGCCTCGGACAAGCGGATCAGCGACTCGAGCTGGCGCGGCGTCGCCGAGATCGCGCGGCGCGCCGCGCCGAGGCGGCGCAGCGCCAGGTAGCCTTCCGTCAGAGCGCGCGCGGCCTCGTCGGAGAGGACCGGGTGGCAGTGGGCGCGGGCGTAGGCGACGTAGTCCCTGTTTTGAGGTTTGGGGCGAGGAAGAAAGAGAGCGAGAGAGAAAGAAAAGAAGTGAGCTGTGAGTTTTCTCGTACGAGAGCAAAAAACTCTGCTGCTCTTCTTCCTCCGCTCTCTCTCCCTCTCTCTCTCTCTCTCTCTCTTTCCCTCTCTCTCTCTCTCTCTCGCTCCCTCTTTTCTCACCTCAGCAGCGAGATCGGGATCAAGGCTGCCGGCGGTGGCGGCGGCACCGCGTGGTGCAGCGAGATCAGGTGCCTCGCCAGCGTGCGGTCCGCGGCCTCGTCGGCCTTGTCGAGCACGAGGTAGATCAGGTCGAAGCGCGAGACGAGCGAGGGCGGCAGGCCGATGTTGTCGACGACGGAGAGGCGCGGGTTGTACCTCGAGCCCACGGGGTTGGCCGAGGCCTGGTGGTGAATGAAGTTGGCGGGTTGGGAGAGAGAGAGAAGGGACGAGAAGAGAAGGGTATAAGAAAAAAGGACGTTTTTTTTTCCTTTCCTGCGCGGAGAGCGACGTCGACCTCGGAGGGGGACCCGACACCGAAAACCTCAGAAACAAAAAAACTCCTTTCTTCCTTACCAGCACCGACGTCCTCGCGTTCAGGCTCGCCACGATCCCGGCCTTGGCCACCGACACCGTCTGCTGCTCCATCACCTCGTGCAGCATCGCCCTGGCGGCGTCGGCCATCTTGTCGAACTCGTCGATGCAGCAGATGCCGCCGTCGGAGAGCACCAAAGCTCCGGACTCGAGGACCATCTCGCGGGTCTCCGGGTCGCGGGCGACGTAAGCCGTGAGGCCGACGGCGGAGGAGCCGCGACCGCTGGTGTAGATGCCGCGCGGGGCGAGCTTGTGGACGTAGGAGAGCTGGTGTTTAGGTTTTTTAGTTGGAAAAGGAAAGGGGGGATGAGTTTTCGTTCTCGCCTCTCTCTCGCTGCTTCTCTCTTTCTCTTTCTCTTTCTCTTTCCCCTTCTCTCCCCCTCTCTCACTCCCCCGCTCCCTCTCTCTCTCTCTACCAAGACTCTTCACTCACCAGCTGCGATTTGGAGACGCCGGGGTCCCCGACAAGCAGCACGTTGATCTCCCCGCGGCACCTGCCCCCGGAGAAGGTCTTGGAGCAGCCGCCGAAGAGCTGCGCGAGCGCACCGCGTTTGACGTCATCGAGCTGCCAGATCGACGGCGCGACCGAGGCCATGAGCCTCTCGTAGAGGTCGGGGCTCGCCGCGAGCGCGCGCAGGCGGGCGACGCGCGCCGACGCGTCCTCGGCGGACTCGCTGATGCCGTCGGCGGTGGTGGTCGGGGCGGCCGAGGCGGCAGCTGCTGCGGCTGCAGCGGCGGCAGCGACGGCGGCGGGGTCACCGCCGTCGGCGGCAGCAGCAGCGGCAGCGGCGGAAGCGGCGGCGGCCGCAGCGGCAGCGGCGGTAGCAGCCCCGCTCCCGCCGGCGAGCAGCGAGCTCGCGCCGCCGCCCTCGACCTGGACGTGCACGACATCGATGTGCGCCTTGTAGACGGCGCGGAGCGTGGAGACGCGCGGGTTGAGGCGGAGGGGCACCGCCTGTTTTGATTCGTTGATTATTATTTTTGAGAAAAAGAGTGAGTTCTCTTCTCTTTTTTCCCGACGACGAAACGTTTCCCCCCCTCGTTCTCGCCCCCTCCTCTCTCAAACT
>Ga0315284_10011380_pt1 | contig 12696 bp, 11 predicted proteins | sample YL17G09_16_MG_FD_203696 | JGI IMG/M metagenome (GOLD analysis project Ga0315284, IMG submission 203696) | Sediment microbial communities from Yellowstone Lake, YNP, Wyoming, USA - YL17G09_16 | ecosystem: Environmental > Aquatic > Freshwater > Lake > Sediment | place: USA: Wyoming | collected... | reverse complement strand
TTCCCTCCAAACATAAACATAACATTCCCAATGAACCAAACTAATTCTTCAAATAACCATCTCAATATAAACTACACTGCTTCTGATACAAACATTGCTTCATGCTGGTATTCTAATGACACTTATCTTGCGAATACAACTCTTACGAATTGCGGAACAAACATAACAAATGTTATTTGGACAAATGCTTATCACAATGTTACAATATGGGCAAATGATACTTTTGGAAATATAAATTCTTCATCGGTTTCATTTACAATTCAGACTAATACAGAAGATGTAGTAGAAGTTGCCCTATCTGCAACAGAGAATCCAGCATACAATGGAACTGTGGCTGATACGAGTTTTACATATAACACAATAGGTCCATTAAACAGCCTGGATTATTCAAAAATTAACAAGTCAGATAATATTCCTTTTGCAGTTCCAGGCAATTCTCCTACAGTAGATGCTTTTGTATTTGTTAATCTTACTGTTCCTGCTGCAACTTTTGCGATAAATGTTACAATAATAACCAACACCACCTCTGCTTCACTGACAGGAATAGCTTTATGGAATTTCACTTCAAATACCTGGCGTCAAGTTTATCAATCTGCGTCATCAGCAACAAACCAACTGCAAAGCTATAATCTTACAGCAACAGATTTTAATTATTTTGTATCCAATAATGAAATAAGAGTTATGGCTTATGATAATAGTACTGGAACCATGGCTTTTTATGTAGATTATATTGGTGTGATTGCAACATATTCAACATTAGTTGTTTTAAGACCTGCAATAAACATAACTTTTCCAATGAACAAAACTAATTCTTCAAATCTTTATCTTAATGTGAATTATACTGCATCAGACAGTGTTCTATTAGATAGTTGCTGGTATTCAAACACCTCTGGAGCAGTCAATTACACTTTAACAGACTGCGGAACAAACATAACAGGAGTAAGCTGGCTTGAAGGAATAAACAATGTAACTATCTGGGTAAATAATTCTGCTGGAAATCAGAACAGTTCAACAATCAGCTTTTTTATTGACACAACTAATCCTCAAATAAATATTACTTTCCCAGAAAATGGGAGTACTTCTACAAACGCTAATTTAAATGTCAATTATACTGCTTCTGACACAAACCTTGCTTCTTGCTGGTATTCCAATGATTCAATGACTGTTAATACGAGTCTCACAGATTGTGGAACAAACATAACAACAGTTACATGGTATCAAGGGCAACATAATATTACTATCTGGGTGAATGACAGCTTTGGGAATGTAAATCGTTAATCAGTTACATTTACTATCTCAGCAGCAGCAAATAATGCTCCCAACATAACCGCAGTTTATAACATGAGCACAACAACTACCTTGAGCCAAGGTCCCTTGTATACAAGCGTGATAATTAATTTCACGGCATATGATATGGATGGAGATTTAAACTACAGCACTGCAAAGGTAAATTTATCACTTTCTGACGAAATAACCAGAGAAAATTCCAGCTGTTCAATGTATGAATCTTCTGCAACTCGTGCGAATTTCACATGCAATATCACAATGTGGTGGTTTGATGGTGCAGGAAACTGGAAGATAACTGCATCAATCGGAGATGATACTGGACTTTATGTGCAGAATGGTTCATCAACTCTCTATGTTGGTGCGACAACATCATTTGAAATATCTCCTACTAATTTAACTTGGAATGCCTTTATGGCGGGTTCTGTCAATCAAACAGCGAGCAATAACCCTGTTGTTTTGAATAATACGGGAAATCAGCCAATAGGAACTACAACAGGAACATCTAACATTTCAATTAATGCGACAGACCTTCATGGAGAAACAGACAACACAAAAACTTTAGTAGCAAATAATTTTTCTGTTGGCTTGACTACAGGAGGAAGTCCTCCTGTAGAATGTAATGATAAAGTGGAATATAATTTTAGCACTAACATTTTTGTCAATGTGAGCGGTGCATTTTTGCCAAAGGGAAATTACACCAAAGGAGATGGAACAGGACAAGAGCAATTATATTTTTGCCTGAAAATTGCCGGAAGAGAAACTATAAGCCAATCCTATTCAACATTGCAGGATGGGGCATGGATTATAAAAATATTCTTGGTTGCATTTATTCCTGCAAGAAAGAAGAGAAAGAAAGGGTTGCAAGATGACAAGCTTCTTGATGCTCTGAATATAATTACTGATGAATTGAAAGAAGAATACTCCTTGAATAAGGTAGAATTGTTAGGAATAATAGTAGAAAAATTAAAGAGCAGATATAACATAAATAGAAAAGAAATTTTAGAATTAATAAAATCAGAAGAAGAGACAAAAATTCCGATGTCTATCTTTTCCAAAGAACTTGGATGTTTGGAAGCAATGAGCAAATACATGAAAGAAAACTTGAATATGAACTATCATGAGATTGCAGAAGAATTGAGAAGAAATGAAAGGACTATCTGGACAAGTTACAAAAAGGCAAAAGAAAAACAAAAAGAATCCTTTTCTTTAAAAGAAAAAGAAAAATTAATACCTCTTTCAATATTCCAAAATAGCAAATTAACAATACTGGAAGCTATAATTCTGCATCTAAAAGAAAAAGGAATAAAATACAGTGAAATAGGAAAATTGCTGAATAGAGACCAGAGAAATATCAGAACAGTTTACATCAGGATTATGGATAAAAACAAAAGAAATGTTTAAAAATAGAGAAGAGTTTATCTTAAAATGAAAAGGGGTAAGTTTATCTTGGGAAAAAAATATTCTGCATTTATTTTTATATTCTTGTTTGTTATAATTTTAATTGCTATCACATACCTTACTGGATTTTTAGGAAAAATTACTGCATTTGTTGCTCGTCCTGTTGGATTAAATATAACTATAGGGGTTCCAACAATAGTTGAAGTGTGGAATGGAACTGCTTCTTCAGTAACTATAAGCCAGGGTCCATTATCTACAACTCGGCTAATCAATTTTACAGTTTATAATTCTGTTGGAACATCAATTTTAAATGATACTTCAGCATGGTTAAATATTACCTTTCCGGGAGAAACCAGAAATGTTACTTGTACAAGATTCGGAAATGCTAATAACTATGCAAATTACACATGCAATTTAACAATGTTCTGGTATGATGCTTCTGGAAACTGGAATATAACTGCATATATAATGGACAATAACACTAATGCTGCTGCTAATTCTTCTACAACTCTTACTCTCGGTTCAACAACATCGTTTGAAATAGCACCTACTAATTTAACTTGGTCAGGAATGGGGCCAGGTGCTGTAAATCAAACTTCAAATAATGACCCTTTTAATTTGACAAACACAGGAAATCAGCCAGTAGGAACTACAACAGGAACATCTAACATTTCAATTAATGCGACAGACTTAAAAGGAGAAACAAATAATGCTTATTCTCTATTTGCGAATAACTTTTCTGTTGGCTTGACTACAGGAGGAAGTCCTCCTGCAGAATGCAGTGATTCAGTTAAGAGCAACTTTAGTAAGAATATTTTTGCTAATGTAAGCGGTGCATTTTTGCCAAAAGGAAATTATACTGTTGGTGATACAACTACAGGAAGAGATCAATTGTACTTTTGCTTGAAAATTGCAGGCTCTGACCTTACAAGCCAGGCATATTCAACTGTAAACATGAGTGCTTGGACAGTAAAGATATATTAATAAAATGAAAAATACTAATAAGATGATGATTAGAAAAGAGATTTTAGCAGGGCTTCTTCTACTTATTTGCATCAGCAATATTTCTGCCTTTGCTGTTTCTTCTGACTATTGGAGCGGGAATTCACTTAAGGTGAATCCTGGAGAAACAAAACAATTTTCACTTATTCTTCAGAACTTGGTTGGTACTTCAGATATAACAATAAGAGCCATTGTAACAGGCAGTTCTGATATTTTAAGATTAACAGATTCAAGCAATATTTATTTGGTTCCTGCAGGACAAAAAATTAATGTGAATCTTGAAGTTAATATGCCAATAGATGCATCACCAGGACAGATATATGGTGCTAAGGTAGATTTTTCAGAAGTGAAGGATAGTTCAAGCGGAGAGTTTGGATTTGGCACAGCAATTGGACAGGCTTTTGATATAGTTGCTCTTCCTCTTCCTGAACCGGTTCAGCCAACTAATAACAGCGTTATGCTGTATATAATCGCAGGCACAACTCTTCTTTTAGCAGTAATAATATTTACATTAAGAAAAGTTATGAAGAGAAAATCAGATAGAAAAGGAAAAAAATAAATTTCTTCATGACTCTTCAAACTTTGAACATATCGTATGAATAGGAAATTCATGACTCTTTTAAATCTTGAACCTATCGTATGGAGATAATCTTAGGAAAATTTAAATATCTACATCTTCTTTTTAACTTATGAAGTGGTTGACTGTTTTATTGATTTTTGCTGTGATATTAGCTTTTGGAATAAATGTATATGTAGAGTTGACAGGAGAAACAATTACAGGAAAGCCCCTTCAATATGTTGGATTGAATATAACTATCATAGCTCCTCCAGTGATATCTTTAATTTCCCCTAAAAATGAAACATATTTTGTTAATACTTCTATTCCATTAAATTTTTCTATAATAGGTTCAACAGAAAAAATCTGGTATAGTCTTGATTCAGGAAATAACATCACAGTGACTTCTCCCCTATTTTTTAATGTGTCAGAAGGAGGACATAGCCTCTTTTTATATGCAAATAACAGCGTGAGTACATCTTCTTACAAAAATGTAAGTTTTTCTGTTAATTCTACTATCTTTCAGATAATTGATGAAGAGTGGAAAGGAGCTAAGAAAGGAAGCTCCACAAATTTCACAATACTCTCTTATGAAGAAGTACAGAATTTAAGCGGAATTATACTGGAGAATACAGATTCTGGAAAAATCTTATTCAATGAAAACATAAACATGACTGCTGATAAAAATTTCAGCGATAATCAAGTTGACCTTGATGCAAATGTCGAAATATCCTCAAATAGGATTGAACTAAAATCAATAGAATTGCCTAATTTTAACAAAAAAGCAACATTATGGCTTTATGGCTTGAGTTTTTCAGATCCAAGAATTTTGAAAGATGGAATTGTTTGTCCTGATGCTATTTGCACAAAAGAAAGTTATTCTGGAGTAATTTTGAAATTCAATGTAACTCAATTTGGAATTTATTCTGCAGAAGAAACACCAACAACAGAAGTAGCGATTATACCTAGTGGAGGAGGGGGAGGAGGAATAATTGGTTTTTTATTTCCAAAACATAAAATTTTCAGCATAGATGAAAGTGAAATTAAACTTTCTTTAACTCCTGGAAAAGTTGCAACAAAGAAAGTGGTTTTAACAAACAAACTGAATAAGGATATAGTCATCAATTTAGAAGCCCAAGACATACAGGATTTTGTTCTTATAAAAGAAAAAAGATTTACAATACCTGCCAATGATTCCAAGGAAATTTCTTTGGATTTCATAGTAAGAGAAGATACTCTTCCAAACATGTATCTTGGAAAATTGATTTTTAAGGATAATGAAAATAAAGGAGAAGAAGAGATTTTTGTTGTTATTGAAGTTGAATCAGAAAATGTTTCATTGAATGTAAATGCAAAAATTCCCGCAGAATATTTAAAAGTGCCTCCAAATACAAAAATATTAGTAGATGTAAACCTTGTTAATTTGAATCCAGAAAAAAAAATGAATGATATAATTATCAGTTATATAATAAAGAATGAAAAAGGAGTCAAGATATTAGAAGTCAAAGAAATTGTTTCTATGAAAAATGAGACAGCAGAATGGGTAAAAATGTTGACAATACCAAGAAGAGTTCAATATTCAAGATATGTTTTGTATATATCTGCTACTACTTCTGACGGGAAAATCGCGAGTGCCAGCGAGAATTTTGAAATAGTGGAGCCCCAAGTAGAAAAAGTATATATATTGATAATTACATTAGTTCTTATTGTTGGTATTATTATCCTCTACTTTAGCATTTTAAGGAAAGAGAAACATGAAGAGATAATTAAACAGTTAGACATAATGGATATAACAGGAGAAGAATAAAAATGGTGTTGGAAGTAACTATAATCTCAATAGGTGCAAAATTAATATCTATTTTTTTTGGGCTTGTAACATTATTTCTTTTATTTGAAATAAAATCAAGAGTTACAGACAGATTAAAACCAACTTTCATTTATTTTATAGTGGCAGATTTGGCTCTAATAACTGTAAAAGCATTGGGAATAATAGACGAATTAGGAGTTTGGGTGTCTACTTTTTATGATTCTGCTATAGTAATTTTTTCTTTCTTTTTATTCTTGTCAATTTTGGATTTCTACAAGTTTACAACAGGAGTCACTAAACAGATAGATAGAAATCTTTCTGAGCCAGAAAAAGTTCGAGAGAAACCGCAAACATCAATGGTTCATGCAAATAAATTAAATGAAATGGAAAACAAGATTAAGAAAATAGAAGGCAGAATTAAAGAAGGAAGTGTGAAGACAGCAGAAGCAGAAAAAATTAGCCAAAAATTTAAATTACAACTTACTTCATTGAATGAAGCATATGAAGAGGGATATATTAGCAAGGAAGCTTATGAAAGAGGAAAAGGAAGAATAAAAGAAGTATCTCGAAGTCTTAATAAAAAACATTTATAAATCCAAAAACCTACATATATATAATTAAAAAAATTAATGAATACAAAATGGAAGAGGACACACAAGATATGATTGATGAAGTTGATGAAGAAGAGGTTCCTAGAAGAAAGAACAAATCAGATAATGGTGGGGGAACTGAATTAGTTAAAGAAGCTATTCTTGATTTGGATAGAGAGCTTGCTAGAATAAGAAAAGAAAAGGGTTCTTTAAACTCAGATATTAAAAGAATAGACGATATTATAAAGAATGCAGAAGAAGTCGGAAAGAAAGTTGAAAGATTGAGATATCTGAAAAGAATAGCAAAACTTGATGCAGAAGAAGCAGAATTAGTTCAGAGAAAAAAGAACTTGCAGCAAAAAGGAGAATCTCTTGATAAGAGAATGAACAAAGTTAAGAAGGTGAAAGAAAGGCTTAGCGGAGTTTAAACCTATCTTATCTTTAAGAATTCTAAAATTTCAGGAATTTTTTTTGTTTCATTGAAGTGTTCTTCATTATGCTTTATTATAATTTTCGCTCCTAAGTTTTCTTTGAATTTTTCAGATTCATTAATATGAACATCTGGATCATCATTAGAAAATATTGCAAGAAAATTATTGCAATGATCTAAAACTCTTTCAAACTCAATCTTAGTATGTAGCCATGGGTGAGCAATTTCTATTTCTTCTGGAGCCAGATTTATTAAATCAAAAAATCCTGCAACAAACACACACCCCCCTATTCGTTTGTGCCTATGCAATTTTTCCAAATACCTCATGATTGTCTGGCATCCAATACTATGTCCAATAAAAAAGGTTTTTTCATCTATTTCATCAGGGTTTATTTCTCTTTCCAAAAATTCAACCCACCTTTCAATTTTTGGTTCATTGCTATTAGGCATGTCAAAAATGGTTACTTTGACATTCTTTTTTGTAAGTTCTTGTCTAAGCCAGTCAAACCAAGGCTCACTTGAAGAACTTCCTCCCCAACCATGTATGATGTATACTTTTTTGCTAACCACTTTTCAATCTTTCAAAGCGGAGGCTCCAAATCTATGATTTGGGCTAACCACTTTTCTTGTTTTACTCGAAAAGCGGAGGGTGGGAATCGAACCCACGAATATTCGCTCTGCAGGCGAATGCAGTAGCCACTGTGCCACCTCCGCAATGTTTCATTTATGGAATGTTGCTGACCAAAACCCAAAGGTTTTGAGTCCGCATGATAAAATTAAAAGAGAATGCTATATAAAATTATTTATTCACAAATTCTGACTTAAACGAAACTCCTTTCGCTTTTCTTATATTGCCCTTTCTGTTTTCTGGAATTTTTTCTTTTTCTGCTAATCTCATATAATCCAGAACTTTTTTCCTTTTCAAATTCAAAGGAAGTTTAGATATTATGCATGGCCCCCCAATGCATCCCCCTTTGCAGAAAGTTACATCAAGAAATCTTATTTTTTTATCTGGATTATTTAAAAATTTAATTACTTCGTCTATTCCATCTATAGCCTTTGTTTCATTTGATTTTAAAATTCCTTTTAAATGAACTGTTTTAGAAAGCCCCCCTGCAAGAGGATAGACCTTTGTGTAATCATTGTAAAATTTGTCAAATAAAGAGGATGTTTCTAAATTTTTTTCTTTTAATCTTCCTCCAAACTTTTTTAATAATTCATTTAATTCTTTGTAATCTATCGCATAATCCACATATCTTGAATTTTCTGCTTCTGTTTTTTTAAAATTACAAGGAGCAATAAAAACCACCTTGTGTTCAGGATAAGTTTTTTTGCAGATTTTAGCCATTGCTATCATTGGGCTGTCAACTTGTATCAAATTCTTTTTATATTGCGGAAATTTATTCTTTATTGTTTCAACAATTCCCGGACAAACACTGGAAATAATCAATTCTTTAGAAGTTTCTAACTTTTTATGATAATTTCTGTTAATCATCTTTGCTCCAAAAGTCAATTCAACTATCTTATCAAATCCCAAACTCTTTAATTGCGAGATTATCTTGGGATAAGAGAAATCAACAACAAAACTCGGTGCAAGCATTGCTACATATTTGCCCTTCAAGGGAAAACTCAAATTTTCAACACTCTTTTTCATTTTAATTGTAAAATGAATCCACAGGCTTTTAACCGAGGACTTTTCATTTTAATTGTAAAATGAATCCACAGGCTTTTAACCGAGGACTTTTCATTTTAATTGTAAAATGAATCCACAGGCTTTTAACCGAGGACTTTTCATTTTATACAAAATGAATAGAATGCAAAACTTTTAAAGGTTATTATACAAGTATTAATATCTCTCTAAGCCCTGGTAGCTCATGAGAAGAACCTACGGTTCTTCCTCACACTATCTCCCTAAAAGTAAAAGAGATTGGTTCGCTACCTGCAGAGATAGATAAGCCCTGGTAGCTCAGCTTGGATAGAGCGACTGCCTTCTATTAAGTTTAAAAAGAAGAAAGCAGTAGGTCGCAGGTTCAAATCCTGTCCGGGGCGTTTAGAAAAAATCTCTCTATTTAAACTTCAATTTCATCCAAATCCTTAACTAAAACAGAATTCTTGAAAATCTTTTTTGCAGCGTCTAAAATTTTCTTTGGATTTTTGCTGTATCTTTGGCTTATATGAGTTAGAATGAGTTTTTTAGATTTGGATTTTTTTGCTATGTTTGCAGTATGATTTACATTCAAATGCTTGTATTCGTCTGCCTTGTCTTCTAGTTCTACTCCAAAAGTGGATTCACAGACAAGCAAATCAGAATTCTTTACAAAAGGAACAATGTTTTCGTTAAAAGAGGTGTCAAAGACAAAAGACACCTTTTTGCTGTCTTCCCCATAAGTCAGATTTTTAGCAAGATATTTTTTCCCTTGATAAACTATATCTTTTCCCTCTTTTATTTCTTTAAGAATTGGTCCTTCAATTTTGGTTTTCTTTAATTTTTCTTTGTCTATCCTTAGTGTTCCTTTCTTAACAAAAGAATAGGCATTACAAGGAGTTCCATGTGTCATCTTTTCTGCTTCCAGATAGAATTCGTCATTTTCAAAGAATTTTCCTTCGACTTCTTCAACATTTATCCTGTATTTTCCTTGAAAAACGAATGTTCTCAAAAGAAGCTTCATGAATTCCTTTGAGCCTTTAGGCCCGCAAATATCAAGAGTTTTATTATAATTGCTGAATGATAATGTCTGCAACAATCCTGCTAATCCAAGCACATGGTCTCCATGCCAGTGGGTAATAAGAATTTTTGTTATCTTGTTAGGATTTAGCCCTGCTTTCCTGAATTGTCTTTGCGTCCCCTCCCCGCAATCTATTAAAATATTCTCATTTTTATATTCTAATAAGATAGAAGTGTGGTTTCTTTCTGCGCTTGGAATAGCATCTGAAGTTCCTAAGAAAGTAAGTTTAATCATAGACTAATAAGTAAAAAAACATTTATATAACTTATCAATACTCTAAGAAAAAGCAAGTTTATTTCTTCAACGCAGTTGAAGCAGGAGAAATGCAGATTATCGTATCTCCTCTTAAAAATGTAAGTCCAAGATTTCTCTTTACTTCTCCATTTTGCATTTCTTTTATGTTATCCAATACCAAATTAATGTGGATATCAAATGCTAAAAGAGTGCCTACGAATTGCTTGTCTCCCTTCAAATAAACTAAAACTTCTTTTCCTTTTGAACTGTTCAGTAAATCCAAAGGTCTCTCGATACCACTAACCATAAAGTAACTCATAGAAGTTCGTTTATAAATATTTCGCAATCAAATCAATACAAAAGGTATTTAAATTAATTTTTTTAACTATCTCTATGAATACACTCAAAATAAATTTTGGTGGGTCCTCACTATGTTGCGGATTCATTTTTTGCAAAAAATGAATAAAGGAAGAAAAATATCTGGCGGAAGATACATAAGAAACAGGAAGAAAAAACTCCATGAATTAGCTGGGCAAAAAAGAACAGTGAAACTTGGAACAGAAAAAAAGAAATCTAAAAGAATAAAAGGCGGAAACAAGAAAACATTTTTGCTTAGAGCTAAATTTATCAATGTACAAGACAAAGGAAAAACCAAGAAACTAGAGATAAAAAACGTTCTCGAAACTCCTTCAAACAGATTCTTAGCCAGACAGAACATTATAACAAAAGGAACAATTGTGGAAACAGAAACAGGGAAAATCAGAGTCACAAATCGCCCTACTCAAGAAGGAACAATCAACGGAATTCTTATAAAGTAATTTTAAAATTCTATTAATTATAATTTTTATTCATAATCTAATTTACATATTCATACGGTCCTATATCCCAAGCAGAACCCTGGGGGCGAGAGACTCCTGCATAATCATTAGTTATTCCTCTAGAAGAAAGATCAGTACCTCTATTAATAGCATCTGAATAACTTCTAAGCATATAATTCTCATTTGCTTCATCCACTAGAGCAGGATTACCCATCAAACCATGAGATTCATACCCTAAAGCTGGCAAGGAGGAAATACTTGAATATTGATTACCATTAAATCTCCAAACTCCGTTATATAGTGTCCCGGGTGTTATATTATACAAGTTATAATCAATTACACTACCATTAACCTGAGGATAAAAACTGATAAAAACACCATCTGTTGGATCTTTCATTATGTTATTCTTGATTGTCACATTGCTTGCAGCATCATTGAAAATTGACCATTTTTCTCCAATAATTAAATTATTATATATCTCTGTATTTGCTACATAATAAGTCGGTCCAAAATTATAAAGTACAGCATTAGAAAGATATATATTCGCCTTATAAACAGATTCTGGTCCAGGAGCAAGTATGTTATTGTAAATCGTGTTATTTTGTTGATGTCTCGTATAAATTGAACCATCTCCAGTATCATGTACATAATTATGATGAATATTATTTCCTTCCATCAAACCATAAAATGGTTCTACTGGATCTGACATTATATTAATAGCTCCGTGATATGGACAACCATATATGTCATTATAAGCAACTTCGTTATGATTTCCATTTCTTACATCTATACAATTCCAAAGTGAGTCATAAACTTCATTGTGAATTAATTTGTTATAATCCCCTGCTGCCGATACTAAAGGTTCACCCCTGAAGTTTTCACTTCCACCCAATCCAGTATGAATTTTACAATTCTGAACGATATTATGGTCTCCCTGAATCCAAACTCCATACCTCCAGTAATTTCTAACTTCTAGATTTTCTACAGTCACCCAACTTGATTCATACGATCGCCCATTAATGAGGTAAGTATTAGTAAAACCTGTACCATCAATTATTGCCATAGAACCAGAATAATTTGAATAAGTTATAGGACTGCCAGATGTTCCACTCCAGGTTAGATATATCGCCCCTGTATTATAAACTACTCCTCCCTTGAATCTAACTGTATCTCCAGGATGCAAAATTGTTGAATGAGGATTTCCTATTGCATTGCTGTCACCAGGAGCATGTTTCCAAGCAGAATTTGAACAAGTTCCATTATTGTTATCATTTCCATTTTCAAAATCAATATAATAAGTATTTGGTTCACATAAAACTCTAGAAGTATTTAACACACAACCCCCAGTAGAATTACAAGTTCCTGTTCCGCAACTTCCGCAACTAATTTGCCCGCAAGTTCCATTATTGACATTTCCGCAAACAGCTGTTCCGCAAGGGTTAGAAATAGGAACACAAGTTTGATTTCCTGTTTCTTCTGTTGTTCCTGCTGTGCTTGTTCCTTCCTGAATATTATATTTGCTTAGAACACTTCCAAGAGTTTCTTTACCAGAAGAACTAGAAAGAACAGGAACAATTGAGATGCTGATTAACCCAGAAACATTTAACTTATTGAGGTGAAACATAAATCTTTTTTCTTCTAATTTGTTCATAACAACTTTTTCTGTTATTATTTCAGAATCTGTTTCATCAGAGAAGATGAATTTTATTCCTGTAATTTCCCCTTCTCCTGAACTTCTTTTCACACTCAAGCTGACATTGTTTGAACTGTTGTCTACATTAACGTTGATAATGTCTGCTCCAAGAGTAAATTGTCCTAAAGCAATTCCTTCTGTTCCGCTTTGAATTA
>Ga0315284_10011378_pt1 | contig 12697 bp, 7 predicted proteins | sample YL17G09_16_MG_FD_203696 | JGI IMG/M metagenome (GOLD analysis project Ga0315284, IMG submission 203696) | Sediment microbial communities from Yellowstone Lake, YNP, Wyoming, USA - YL17G09_16 | ecosystem: Environmental > Aquatic > Freshwater > Lake > Sediment | place: USA: Wyoming | collected... | reverse complement strand
AATAAAGCTGGATTTATATCTATTTTTTTACTTGACATCTATTTATATACCTTTAAAAAAAAAATATATTCTAAACTTCCAATCCACTTTTAAAAAAGTGGAGCAAAAAATCCACCTTTGAGAAAGGTTGATTTGGCTCCACCTTTTCTAAAGGTGGAAAAGGTGGATTTAGACATAAATCGTATTTTGAAGACTTTTCTTGAAATATTCATTTTCTTTTTTATTTTTGGCATTATTATTTTTTAAATATGTTTCCAATCCTTTTTCTAAATCACCAATAGTTATTTTTTTCTTTTCATGATCTGATTTACAAAATACCCTCTTACTATGAGCTATTTTGGTTTTTGCTAATAAAATTTCAATATCTCTACCAAAAAATTTAAAATAATCCACATTTTCTTTAAACCATTTAATATTTATATCTTCATGAATACTCCATCCAATATCTTTGACTTTTTTTACAAAAATATGATATAAATCTTCACCATTATATTGGTCTGTTTTAAAACGCCAAGTAAATCTTGAATCTAATCCTTGATTATATTTAAAGAAACATTCTTCTAATTCTTCTTCATATCCAGCAATAATTACCATTAAATTATCTTTATTATCACTAAGCGCTTCACACAAAGTATCAATACATTCTTTTGAAAAACTATCTCTTTTTTCATTATTTCCAAGTGCATATGCTTCATCAATAAAAAGGACACCTCCTAAACATTCTTTGATAACTTCGCTGGTTTTCATCGCTGTCTGCCCTAGATAACCCGCTATCAAATCATTTCTAGTTGCCTTTTTAAATGTGCCTTTTTTTAGGATTCCAATTTTACTATAAATTTTCCCAATTATTTTTGCTATTTCAGTTTTTCCGGTTCCCGGTGGTCCATAAATAACCGTATGCATAAAATCCCCTGGCATATTTTTATTGAATTCTTGAATAAAATATATGATTTGGTCAACAATATTATTTTTTAATTCTTTAATACCAATCATATTGTTTAACTCTGTTAACGGTTCTTTAATATTATGAAGTGCTTTCATATTAATATTATATTCTATATTTGGCTCTAATTTATATGTTTCTATTAAGATTAAAAGATCATTGATTGTATTTACTTCATGTTCAATGACAATATGTGTTTTTAAAATATTATTTTCCTCTTGTATTTTCTTATTTTTATGTATATATTTATGTTTATAAAATTTGTTTTTTGAGGGATCTGATAAATATTTTTTACAAATATTAATATCTAAGTAAAGGTTAGGATTATTTTCTCTTTTTATTTCATTATTAGAATCATTAATATAATTTAATTTATGTTGTAAAAACACAGAGTTTACATTTTCAATAATACTATCTATAACATCTTTACTTATTTCTTCTTTTATTTTTTCTTCTTTTATTTCTTCTTTTTCTTCTTCTTCTTTTATTTCTTCATTTATTTCTTCTTCTTCTTCTTCTTTTATTTCATTAACCTTATTCCCACTATTCCCTTCAGAAAAATTATCAATAATATTTAAAAAATGTAAATGGGATTCTTTCATATTTTTTTTTATAATTTGTTTTTTATACATCTTAATATTATTATTATCTAAATATTTATATCATTTTACAATTTGAATATATACTTTTTAAAAAAATATATTTATATTATGAAAACAATTTAAAAATAAATTGAAATATAAAATAACCCTTATTATGATATCATTAATTGAAGATAGCGTAATAATGAATCAATCCAAAGAATTTAATGAATCAGATACTTATGATTTAGAACATGATAAATATATTGAAACACCATGGGAAATTATTGAATCATATTTTAAGGGTCAACATCTTGATAGACTAGTAAGACATCAACTTGAATCATATAATAATTTTGTCGGATATCAAATAAATAAAACAATAGAAATGTTTAATCCTGTTCGTATTGTTTCAGAGCAAGATTATGATATAGAAAAAAAGAAATATTCGTTGGAAATCTTTGTAAATTTTGAAAATTTTAATATTTACAGACCACAAATACATGAAAATAGTGGTGCTATAAAATTAATGTTTCCACAAGAGGCACGATTGAGAAATTTTACATATGCATCAAATATGACTGTTGACATTAATATTAAATACATCATTAGAACAGGTGCCGATTTAGAAAATACTCAAATTTTATATAATTCTTTACCTAAAATTCATATTGGTAAAATGCCAATTATGTTAAAATCTGATATTTGTGTTCTAAAACAATACAAACATTTTAGTGATGCGCAAACAGGTGAATGTAAGTATGATACTGGAGGCTATTTTATTATTAATGGTTCTGAAAAAACAGTCTTAGGTCAAGAACGCGCAGCAGAAAACAAAGTATATTGTTTCAATGTTTCAAAAAATAATACAAAATATAATTGGATTGCCGAAATAAAATCAGTCCCAGATTTCAAATGCATTTCACCAAAGCAATTCAGTTTAATGCTTTCTTCAAAAAATAATGGTTTCGGAAATGCAATTCATGTTCAGATGCCACGTATAAAACAACCTGTCCCACTATTTATTGTTTTCAGAGCACTAGGTTTAGTATCTGATAAAGAAATTTGCGAAATCATTTTATTAAATATTCGTGATACTGATGAAAATACCAAGAAAATGTTGAATGCATTACAAGCTTCAATTATTGAATCAAATGAATATATCAAAAAGGAAGACTGTGTAAAATATATTACTAGTTTTGCAATGTACACTCCTATTAACATGGATAAAGAAACTGGAGCAAAAAGAAAATTAGAGTTTACATTAGATATTCTAAATAATGATTTATTCCCTCATTGTCACAACATGAAACAAAAAATATATTTCCTAGGATACATGACGAATAGATTATTACAGGCATCTTTTGATCTTATTAAACAAGATGACCGTGATTCATATGTCAATAAACGCATAGATTTAACAGGTACACTTTTGAACAATCTTTTTAGAAATTATTTCAATAAATTGGTGAAAGACATGGAAAAGCAGGTGATTAGAGAAGTAAACACTGGTTCATGGAAGTCAACGGATGATTATTTAAATATTATCAATCTAACAAATATTTATAAAATTATCAAATCAACTACTATTGAAAATGGTATTAAAAGAGCATTAGCAACTGGCGATTTTGGTATTAAAAACACAAACTCAAATAAAGTTGGAGTTGCTCAAGTGTTGAATAGGCTTACATATGTTTCAAGTTTAAGTCATTCAAGGAGAATTTCAACACCAACTGATAAAAGCGGTAAATTAATTCCTCCGCGCAAATTACATAATACATCATGGGGATTTTTATGTCCAGCTGAAACTCCAGAAGGTCAATCTGTTGGTATTGTAAAAAATTTGAGTTATATGACACATGCGACAATTCATTCCAATTCAGTACCTTTATATGAATACATATTACCAGTAATTGAGAAATTGGATGATGCAAGTTTGACTCCTTCAGATATGTATGATAAAGTTAAGGTTTTCATTAATGGATCATGGGTTGGAATCACAAATCATCCACAAGATTTATATTTATCATTAAAAGATAAGAAATATAAAGGTATTATTAATATTTACACTTCTATTATCTTTGATTGTAAACAAAAAGAAATAAGAGTTTGTAATGATGGTGGGCGTTTAACTAGACCATTGTTGCGTGTAAAGGATAAAAATATTTTGATTAAAAATTCAGTTATTCAAGGTCTGCAAAAGAATGAAATATTATGGGATCATCTTTTAACAGATAATACCATTGATGAATCAGTTATAGAATATATTGATCCAGAAGAACAAAGTTTTGCAATGATTGCTACTAAACCATGCGATATTATTCCAACAGGAGATAAAATATATAATTTTACTCATTGTGAAATTCATCCTAGTACAATTTTCGGTATACTTGGGTCATGCATACCATTCCCCGAACACAATCAATCGCCTAGGAACACTTACCAATGCTTAGATATTAATGAAACTGTATTATTAAGTAATGGTTCTAAAGTTCCAATTAAAGATGTCAAAATTGGTGATGAAGTAATATGTTTTCATCCAGAAACAATGGAGACAAGTTATACAAAAGTTGTTAATCAATATATTAGGAATACAGATAAACAAATCTATAAAATTGAGACTATTAGTGGAAGAGAAATTATTGCTACAGAAGATCATAAATTTATGACAATAGAAGGTTGGTGTGAAGTTAAAAATATGTCAATCAATGAAACTATGATTGGAATTATGCCATATCAAAATTTAGATAATAATAGTAATATTGAAAACTCAGTAATTATTACAGAAACAGAGTTTAGAGATATATTTATTGATTATGGATTCAAATTGGAACAAATTAATAAACACATTAATTATTTAACTGAAATTAATTTATTACCATTAAATAGTTCAAATTATAAACTTCCAATAATATCTAGAATATTTGGGTTCTTATTAGCAGATGGTTCTATTAATATTTATCAGCGAAATAAAAATAAATTTACAGCTTGTAGTTTTGATTTTGGAACTGAATCTGATGTTAAATCTTTTGAAAATGATTTGCAATTATGTGGTTTTAATAAATGTAAATATAATAAAAATTCGCGACAATTTAATAATGTTATTCATACAACATATGCAGTAACACATAATGGAGTATTACCAGCATTATTAATTGCTCTTGATATTACATATGGTAAAAAAACAGAAACAGAAAGAAAACCAATTCCTAAATGGATTATGAATGGTAATCAATTAATTAAACGTGAATTCCTTAGTGGGTTTCAAGGTGGTGATGGTTGTAAAATTCGTTGGAATAAAATAGACAAAGGATATAATTTTGTTTGTGCTGAAACATCACAACAAATTAATCCTAAATATTTAAAATCATTAGAATTATTTATGTCGCAAAGTGTTTCTTTATTTAAAGAATTTAATATCGAGGTTACTGAAGTTAAAAATAAAATTATTGAATTAAATAGAATAAAAGTTGCATATAAAATTTCTGATAAACATATTAATTTAATAAATTATTTTGATAATATTGGTTATAGATATGCTTTTACAAAAAATATTGAATCATTTAAAAATATAGAATATTTAAGATATAAAAATTCACTTTTTGAAATGCATAAATTAGTAGTTGAAAAAATTAGAAATCTACATGATTCAAATAAAACAAATACATATATAGCTAATGAATTAAATATTAAAGTGTCTTCTGTTTCTGATACAGTAAAAAGTTATAAAAATAATAGAAAGATATCTATGCGTAATTTAGGTAAAGATAATATTGAAACATGGTCAACCACTATATCTATAATTAATGGTATGATGTTTATTCCAATTAAAAGTATTGAAGAAGTATCTAACAGAATGATTTCAGATATTACTGTTGAATCAGATAACCATAGTTTTATTGCTGGAAACAATTTCTTATCTAGTAATTGTGCTCAGGCAAAACAAGCAATGGGTATATTTGCTACAAATTATGAAAATCGCATGGACAAAACTTCTTATGTTCTTAGTTATCCTAGCAGACCACTCGTTGATACTCGTATTATGAATATGATTCAATTGAATAAAATACCTTCAGGAACTAATGTGATTGTTGCCATCATGACCCACACTGGTTATAATCAAGAAGATTCCTTGTTATTTAATAAGGGTTCTATTGATAGAGGATTGTTTCAGACAACTATTTACCATACTGAAAAAGATGAAGATAAACAAAAAATAAATGGTGATGAAGAAATCAGATGTAAACCCGATGCGACGAAAACGAAAAGTATGAAATTAGGAAATTACAATAAAGTAAATAGCAAAGGAATTGTTCCGGAAAATACTATTATACAAAATCGTGATGTTATTATTGCGAAAGTGACTCCTATCAAGGAAAATAAAAATGATCACACAAAAGTAATTAAATTTGAAGATCAAAGTAAAATATATAAAACATCGGAAGAGACATTTATTGACAAAAATTATGTGGATAGAAATGGTGAAGGATATGTTATTGCGAAAGTGAGATTAAGGACAGTGAGAAAACCGGTGATCGGTGATAAATTCAGTTCGCGCCATGGACAAAAAGGTACTATTGGAAATATCATTCCGGAATGTGATATGCCTTTTACTAGGGATGGCGTAAAACCTGATATTATTATTAATCCACATGCGATTCCATCCAGAATGACAATTGGACAATTGAAAGAAACTCTTCTAGGTAAAGTATTGGTTGAACTGGGATTATTTGGTGATGGTTCATCCTTTGGTCAATTAGATATTAAAGATATTTCATCGGAATTATTGAAGCTTGGTTATGAAGGTCATGGTAATGAATTGTTGTATAATGGTTTAACAGGTGAACAATGTGAATGCAGTGTTTTCATGGGGCCTGTATTTTATCAGAGGTTGAAGCATATGGTCAATGATAAAGCACATAGTAGGTCAATTGGGCCAATGGTGAATTTGACGAGACAACCGGCTGAAGGAAGATCAAGGGATGGAGGGCTTAGGTTCGGAGAGATGGAAAAAGATGCCATGGTTTCACATGGTGCGGCAAGATTTACAAGAGAAAGAATGTATGATGCGTCTGATAAATATTCTGTACATGTGTGTAAAAAATGCGGATTAATTGCTTCTTATAATGATAAAATGCATATTCATCATTGTAGGACATGTGATAATAGAGTTGATTTCGCATATGTGGAAATACCTTATGCTTGTAAACTATTGTTTCAAGAGTTAAATACCATGAATATTGCTCCTAGAATTTTGACAGAGCACTAAATTCAACCTTTGAGAAAGGTTGAGCCAAAATATCCACTTTTAGAAAAATTCAACCTTTGAGAAAGGTTGAGCCAAAATAATGAACCTTGAGAAAAATCCACTTTTAGAAAAAGTCGTCCCGAAGGGATAAGCGGAGAGCAAAATAATGAACCTTGAGAAAAAATATTTAAAAAATAAATATATAAATTTTTTTATACACTTTGCTTTTTACGTCTCTCTTCGGGACGACTTTTAGAGCCGATGGCTTTAAAAGTGTATTTTTTTAGATTTTTTAGATTTGGATTTAGATTTTTTAGATTTGGCTCTTAGCTTCGCAGAACCTTTTCTAAAGGTTGATTTGGCTCTTAGCTTCGCAGAACCTTTTCTAAAGGTGGAAAAGGTGGATTTTTTACCTCCACTTTTGTTATCACCACTTTTGATATTTTCTATTAAATTTGGTATAAATTCATATAGATCTATATTATATTCATTTTCGTCTTCTCCTTCAATAATATTTTCATAATCCGCTCCTTTTGAGAATTTAAATGATACCTCTATTTTATGATCTTGTTTAGGTAATTCTTTTTTGAAATTTGCTTCAGCTAGATCAGAATAACTATCTACTTCTTGTGTATCTATGTATTCATAACCATTTGCTAATAAACATTCTAATAGTTTATTGATTTCTTTGAAATCATCCTTAAAATATTCAGTTTCCATATATATATATATATATATATATATATATTTATTTACACCTTTGGATATTTACACCCTTGAAGATTTAAAATGGGACAACCAAAGGTTGTCCCACTAGAGATTCAAGGGCAACTGTTACCGATAAATCAATTAAATAGGCAAACCGCCTCAAGCGAAGCAGAGGCGGTTTGTCCCATTTTAAATGTTCATCGGTGTAAAATGCCTATTTATTCACACATACATATTAGTGTTTTATGATATTCAATAATAATAAAATTTGTTGTTAAATTTTTGTATATTTTTGTCTTAGACGGAAAAGTAAAGTTTTCAATCAATATATTATTTGTATCATTTGCTAATGATATATATTTACAATTATCATTACTTAATATATACATTTCAGGGGATAAATATTTATCATTAATATTTCCTAAGTGTTGTAAATAACTTGATTTGCTCCACCAAAAATTCCCAGAAAAATGTTTTTTTGGATATAAATGTAAACTACAACCAACAGCATCATATATCTCTAATAATTTTATATTAATATCATATTGAATAAGTGTATAATAATTTAATATTTGTCTTCTTGATGAAAAAATATATTTTAATGGGTAATTTTTATCTTTTAAACCTTTTGTATGAAAATAATATAAATAATAATCTATTTCTGTTATATAATTTTTATAATTATTTATAGCATATTTTTCATATAAATTGTATTGAGTTTTAATTAATATAAATTTATTACCATAACTATTTAAAATATTATCTAATTCAACGCATTTGTCTTTATCATAATTTGTTATGAATATTATAAGTTTATCTGTTTTATCTAGTAAACCTTTATCTAAACACGTGAATTGTTCTCTAACAATTTCTAAATAATTATGAATACAACAAATAAAATATACTCCAAATATTTTTAACATAATATATATATTATTTTATATTATTTTATATACAGGCGTTCTAAATGTCCAAAGGTGTAAAAAATCAACCTTTGAGAAAAGTCTTAAGCTTCGCGGAGAATCAAATCTTTAACCTTTCTAAAAGTTTGATATTTTGCTCTCCGCTTATCCCTTCGGGACGACTTTTTTAAGGTGGTAGCCGACGGCTTTAAAAGTGGATTTTTTAAAAGTTAATATTTTGCTCCACTTTTTTAAAAGTGGATAAAAGTGATTTGGTCTAAAATGCTAATTTTTGCAGAATAGTATTTTCCAAAACGTGATAATTTGCTTTTTTAAGACTAACAAGCAAATTAATGTTTTCAGATGAAAATATTTTTTTATGAAAAAAATCATAATTGTTTATAACTTCTTTAGTTTTCTCAATAATATCTTCATAATTTTCCCAAATAATTAAATCTTTATAAGGTATCAATTCAGTTAATGGAGATTTTTCAGAAATAACAATGACACCACATTCTAACGCGGGTAAAACTCGTAATTCTTCAAAAGTATGATGGTGTAGTGTCTGATGAATGTTTATAATAATTTTTGTATTTTTTAATATATTTTGTAAGCTATCTTTTTCAAAACAGTTATTAATATTTATATGTTCTAATTTTTCATTAACTATTTTATCTAATAATGTCCTCCTTCTCTCTTCATTTGTATTAATGAATGTAGTTAATGTTATTATGTTTCTGTTTTCTTTGATAAAATATGGTTCATAAACAGATGAACTTATATATATATGTTTTTTCGTAAAGGAATCATATCTTGAACACGTTTTGACATTATGAATATTGGGATTACTATAATCTATTATTATATCTGATTTGTTTAAATTATCATAATTATCTATTCTTACTAAATACTTTTCATTATTGTTATAATGAACTTCACCAAACGGTGTATCATGAGGAACAGACCTACCTCCATTTTTTACTAATGTATGCTCATAATTTATATTTATATGTAAAGTTTTATTACTATTGTTAAAATTATAATTATTACTCAATGATATATTAACTTTAATATCATTATTATTTATGAGTATATTTTTAATTAAACTAACTATATTATCGTAATATAAACTAACTATATTATTGTAGTAATAGTCAGCATCGTTGTAATATAAAAAAGATCCATTTAGGTTAAAAATCATTATATATTATATATATAAATATAAATGACTTTAGACGTGACTTTAGACGAAATTTCCATAAAATATAAATTGGATAAAAACATTGCTTCAGGATGTCATAATTATATTCCAGGATACACAAAACTTTTTGAAACCCGACGAAATAATATTAAAAATTTTTTAGAAATAGGTATTGGTTCTGTAGAAAATGGTCAAATGGGTGGGGTAGTTAGCGCTGGCTATACAACTGGAAATAGTTTAAAATGTTGGAGTGAATATTTCCCTAATTCAATCATATACGGAATTGATATATATAATCACAAAGAATTAAACACAAATCGTATAATAACATTTCAAGCAGACCAAAGTAATGAAAAAGATTTAGAAAATGTTATTACAAATATAAATGATAATTTAGATATAATTATAGATGATGGAAGTCATCTTGGTGAACACCAAGTTTTTTCATTTTTATTTTTGAATAAGTTTTTGAGTAAAAATGGAATATATGTAATAGAAGATGTTCAACCCCAAAATATAGATAATTTTATAAATTTAACTATTTTTCCAGAAGATTGTAAAAGATATATTGAAGATAATTTTATTATTGAACATTTTGATACAAGAAAATATTTTGGACGAGCTGACGATTTTATGATAAGTTTTACACGAAAATAAATTCCACTTTTATCCACTTTTAAAAAAGTGGAGCAAAACCTTTTCCACTTTTAAAAAAGTCGTAAGTGAAGGGATAAGCGGAGAGCAAAACCTTTTCCACTTTTAAAAAAGTCGTAAGCGAAGGTATAAGCGGAGAGCAAAACCTTTTCCACTTTTAAAAAAAGTGGAGCAAAAACTTAGATTTAGATTTTTTAGATTTGGATTTAGATTTAGATTTGGATTTAGATTTTTTAGATTTGGATTTAGATTTTTTAGATTTTACCTTTTTAGATTTGGATTTGGATTTGGATTTTTTACCACCAGTCATAGAATTATTTATATCTTCGTCTATATCCATATCAGATGATGATCTTCGTCTTTCGGGATTTAATCCTAAAAAAGTTCTTCTAATATTTACATAAAGTTTATTATTTTTAGAAAATTTATTATCTTGTGTAGAAATGTCAATAAATAAACTTGTAACTGCATCCTCATCATCTGCAAGAAATTCATAGGTTTTAGTATCTAATATATCTTCAGTTTGTTCGCCAAGAGTTAAACCATAATAGCAAAATAATAACGCAATAAATATATCTTTGATTGACATTTCAGGATGTATTTTTTTTAATTGTTTACCATAATTTATTAATAACTGTGTCTCCTTTTCATCACAACAAATATTAACATGCTCTAATGACTCATCTGGTTGAAATCTAGTAATATAATCAGAAAAAAATGTTTCTACTTCACTAAATATACTTTCATAAGTTGACATATTATATATATATCCACTTTTAAAAAAAGTGGAGCAAAAATATCAAACTTTTAGAAAAATCCACTTTTAGAAAAATCCACTTTTAGAAAAAGTGGAGCAAAAAATCCAATTTTTTAAGCGGTAGCCGACGGCTTTAAATGTGGAAAAAGTTTTGCTCCACTTTTTTAAAAAGTGGAAAAGGTTTTGCTCCACTTTTTAAAAAGTGGATTTTTTATATATATATATATATATATAATGGTATTTAGCGCAACCGCGAATGGAACAGGGATGGCATATACTAAAAACAACATTTTAGTTACATCAACCGCTTCTGCAACTGCCGAGTCAGATATTTCTTTTGATGATGCGTATAATAAAGCACAAGTTATAGCTACTAATGTCGCAAACAGTGTAGCAGAAAATGATGCAAATTTATTCTATCAATCATTGCTTGTTAATAATGGTATAAATATAGATTTTAAATATGGAATTGCTAGTGGTGATCCTTTAGCAACACAAGTTATTATATGGACACATGCAAAATATAATAATTTAGACAATGATGTTTATGTAAAATATGAAGTTGCATTAGACGACATTTTTACAAACATAGTAAAAAGTGGAATTGCTCAAACAAATAAAAGTGTTGATTTTACAGTAAAAGTTGATGTAACTGAATTACAAGAAAATACAACATATTATTATCGTTTTGTTAATATTGATAATAAAGAAAATATTTCACAAATAGGTAGAACAAGAACTATTCCAAGTTTAACATCAGATGTAGATGTTATAAATCTAGCAGTTGTTTCTTGTAGCCATTATGCTAGGGGATATTTTAATGTATATCAAGATATAGGTAGATTAAATGACATTAATGCAGTTATACATCTAGGTGATTATATATATGAATATGGAACAGATGGTAGTTACAATGACTATGGTCGTCCTCTTTCTGTATCACGTATATCAAATCCAATTAATGAATGTTTAACATTAGAAGATTATCGCAAAAGACATGCACAATCTAAAACGGATACTGATTCACAATATATGCATTCACGTCATCCAATGATTGCAGTATGGGATGATCACGAAGTATCAGACAATAGTTGGGAATTTGGTGCTCTATATGAAAACCCGGGTTTAGCATATATGATAAGAAAAGAATTTGCAATTAAAGCTTATCATGAATGGATGCCTATAAGAACAGGTATTGATCCTCACATTATTTTTAGAACATTTGATTTTGGAAATATTTTATCATTACACATGTTGGATACAAGACATTATAGAAGAGATAAACAAGTTACACTTATAGAATTATTAACTGAACCAACAAAATATAGAGAAATATTATATTCACCTACTAGAAAATTATTAGGACCATCACAATTAGATTGGCTCACACAACAAATGATAAAATCCAACAACCCTTGGCAAGTTTTAGGAAATCAAGTAATTATGGCAAAAACACAAGTTCCTGTTTCTATTTTAATTACTGTAAATAATACTGCATTATTTATTAAATCAGTTAATGATTATTTAACTGCATTAAACACACCACCAGAATTTAGAACACCAGAACAAAATGCATTATTAAATCCTGAAATTAATCCGTTATATGGATATAATTTAGATGCATGGGATGGTTATCCTGCTGAAAGAGAGAAGCTATATAAAATTGTAGAAGAACTGAATAAAAATCTAATTGTTTTATCAGG
>Ga0315284_10011376_pt1 | contig 12698 bp, 9 predicted proteins | sample YL17G09_16_MG_FD_203696 | JGI IMG/M metagenome (GOLD analysis project Ga0315284, IMG submission 203696) | Sediment microbial communities from Yellowstone Lake, YNP, Wyoming, USA - YL17G09_16 | ecosystem: Environmental > Aquatic > Freshwater > Lake > Sediment | place: USA: Wyoming | collected... | reverse complement strand
TCCGTTACCGGCAGCTGCGCTTTTCCTTTTCCGTAATAATCAAGAAGGTGATTAGGATAATAGTGCACACCGCATTCAATATCATTATTTATAAGGTACTTTTTCAAACCATCCCTATTGCCATTTATAACTCTTACAGGGAATATATGCGGGACTACCTCATCATAATCACTGGGAAACAACACAATATCTTTAATGCTTTGCAACTCTCGATAATATATCGTTGCCAATTTTTGGCGATAAGGTTTGAATTCTTTTTCAAATCTGCTAAGCTGAGCTAAACCCACTGCCGCGAATAGATTGCTCATATGATATCTATACCCTTGGTGGAATACGTCGAACTCCCAGCTTCTTTGCCTATGATACCTCTTCTCGGTATCCTTGTGTACACCTAAAAGCCTTGCATCCATCACAAATTGGGCTACCTTGGCATCCCGTGTCACCACAGCCCCTCCTTCACCCGAAGTGATATTTTTTATACCATCGAAACTGAAACATATCACATCTCCGATAGAGCCTATCTTTTTCCCTTTATAAATGGTTCCGAAGGCATGTGCGGCATCCTCAACAACTCTAATGCCATGCTTTTTCGCAAACCTATATACTTCATCAAGGTTCCCCGCCCTACCTGCATAATGAACGGGCATTATGGCTTTGGTCTTATTGGTTATCCGTTTCTTGGCATCTTTTAAATCTATGGTGCATGTTTCCGGCACGACTTCACACGACACGGGAACTGCTCCTATAGCACTGATAGCCTGAAAACATGCCACAAAAGTAAGCGACTGCACTAGAACTTCGTCTCCGGGAGCAAGTCCTATACCCATCAAGGCTAGGTGGAGCGCCGCCGTGCCGGAATTGACGCATACGACCTTACCGCCTTCTATATAATCTTCAAGATTTTTCTCAAATTGATTGACAAAATTCCCCATTCCCAAATAGGAACCGTCTATAACCTCGCCGAGCGCTTTTTTCTCCAGCTCGCCGACTACTGATTTTGAAAGTCTAATTATTTTATTTTTTTTCATCTTAGCTTTGTCCAATCTTTTGAACGGATAAAATTAAATATCTTTTTAATGAAAGAGACGGGATCCCTAAACAGTTTTTTTATACAAATCTTTAAAAAAACAAAAGGACTGTTTTTTAAAAAAGAAATTAATAAGAATCTTTGACCGCTGGAGATGATTTTATTTAATTTTTCCCTGTCAAATTCCTCTGTCGATATCGCGAAGCTCTTGATATATAAATCATCAAGTGAGAAATCCGAGCGTAAGTATTTTTTTTCTTTGCAGATATCATAAAGCTCTGAGCCGGGATATGGGGTGGCTATGGAAATATGCGGCGTAAAAACACCTAATTCCTCTACTAAATGAAAACTATCCCAGATCTGTTTTTCGGTCTCATTAGGCATGCCCGCTACTAAGAATATTCCTACGTTCAACCCTATTTTTTTGGCATATTTAACGAGCGGCTTGACCTTTCGCAAGATTAAGGGCTTTTTTATAATATTATCAAGCACATGCTGATTTCCTGACTCAATCGCAAAATTTAACGTGTGGCAGCCGCTTTTTTTCATTTTGTCTATAAGGTTTTCGCTTAGCGTCCATGCTGCTATACCATTAGGCGTATCCCACTCCAAATTCAATCTCTCTTGTATCATGCCGTCAAATAATGCTTCTGCTCTTTTAGAGTCGAGTGTCAAGTTATCATCTTCAAACATTATCTCTTCAATGCCGTATTCTCTTTTCAGGTCTTTTAACTCTCTAATGACATTTTCGGGAGAACGGGGCCTAAACCCCCTGCCCCAGACAGCATAAGCCGAACAAAATGTGCATTTTGCAGGGCACCCCCTTGAAGTAATGATAGGAGAAAACCGCTTTTTTCTCCTGTCGCCATGAGAAGACTTTAATCCGAAATATTTTTCCATGTTCAAAAGATGTCTGGCCGGAAACGGCAAGGCATCCAGATCCTCTATAAATCTATTTTTAGGAAGTACTTTAATCCTCCTCTTTTCTCTGTATCCCAACCCATCGAGCGAAGAAATATCGCATTTACCCTCAATCAAATACACCAGATCCATAATGGTGCGTTCTCCCTCTCCCATGACTACATAATCCGTGTTCGGATCGGATAGAACAAGCTCTGGCATTACCGTAGGATGTGCTCCGCCAGCAATCGTTATTATATTTTTATCTATTTTTTTCGCGATTTCATAAATTTTATGTGCGTTTTCGCGTTGTTTAGTAAACAAATTATTAACACCTACAATGTCCGGGCAGTATGACCTTATTATCTTTTCAATCTCTTCAAAAGACATACCTATCCTTATCAGATCATTCGATATTTCGATTCGCTTATCCCAGCCTTCGATCAAACAGTCAATTATTTTTGTTTCAATACCGTTCTCTTCGAGGATTGCCCCTAAATACCCAAGCCCTAATGGAGGCAATGGATTTATGTCTATTCTTTCTTTAAATGTAATCGCCGGAGGAATAAACAATAGGACTTTTCTGATCTTTTTCATCACGCTACCCTTTTATTAAAAATAGCATCGAGTGCTAAAATATCTTCATATGGACAATTAACCAGCGGATATTTCATAATTTGCGAATTAAAAATAGACTTATTATCAAGAAATAGTTTGCGCATATAGCTGGCCGGTTTTCTGACAATTTGATCATACGGCATATTTAATCTTCCTATACCGTATTTCAGTAAATTAATAGCCGCATCAACATCATTTGCCATAAGCATGTTTTTTCTTTTATAACAGAAATAAACAATGTCAAATTCGCGAGGCAGTTTGTCATTAAAGTTTTCCCAATCCAGAATCCACACTACATCATCTTCATTGAATAATATATTATCAATGGAATAATCGCCGTGGTTATACGGGCTGTCCTCCTTACGGAACACCTCGATGGAGTGGTTCAATGCATTGTATATCTTTTTATAATTCTTTGCGAGAGAAAGCGTCAGGTCCCCAGGACGGCCGTTCCTATACGCCAGTTCAAGTCGAGAAAAGGTATGCTTGTAATTCACCAGGGAAATCACCGCCCCCGGAGCGGAGTTCAATCTCCGTTCATACCAAAGTATCCCCTCATGCTCTTTCCGTATGGCGCGGGCGCCGTCTTCAGTGAACGCCGTCTTCACGACCCGGACCGGAACCGCATTCCGATCCAGGTCAACGGCGGTTTGGATGGAGCTGTAATGGGAACAATTCCGTATTATTTCCATATCGTCATTTCCTGGCTATCACGATAAAGCTCGGGGAAAAGAATTTCAACCTAAATTTATTGAATATTAGATTTTCGACTGCGTAACACAATGCTTTAACAGCAAATGATTTTCTCCGTTTATACAGGCTAGGGTGGTAGAAACCCATGCCCTTTCCGGTCAAAATATATTCCGGGAACCGGTAATTGGGGAATGTGTAAAAAACAGATATATCCGTAAAACCGGCATCCGTGAGTATTTTTCTCAACATCCGCTCGGAATAGATCCAATTAACATAAGGCCGCCCTAAACAGATCTTCGAAACGATAGTCTGCAAAAATCGTGGTAAAAAAGTGATGAGCCTTAAATTACAATGAAGATCGGGTAACCCTAAAAAATAAAAGAGATCAAAGCGGTTTTCGATGGCCAGATAGAGAGTACCGCCTTTTTTGAGACCTCGATGGATATTCTCCAAAAATTCTAGCTGAATATCGTAAGGGCTGGCAGGTGAGGCATTTTTCTTTTCTGACCTTTTTCCATAATACTTCTTAAGTTCGATCGTTCCCGTCTCAGGAACCCACTCGAGAACACCATTTACAACAAACTTATCTACAGAGCCTTCCAGATAGTTTATTTCTTTTATATCCGCGCAAACCAATTCGACATTATCCAGGTCCTCGTCCTTTAACCGCTGTTTTAATAACAACAAAGATTCATGCGTCTGATCGATAGCAACGACCTTACAGCCGGCTTTCGCCAATGGGATGGTCAACGCACCCCACATACAACCGGTGTCCACCACGACCTCGCCGGCTTTTGGATCCAAAAGCGGCAACCCCCCAGCTCTTTTGGGTGAAAAAATAGTTTCATAATGCTGCGGGAAATATGTTTCTACGGTTTTTTTAGCTCCTAAGGTTGGAAGGTCCTTTAGGAAGGCGTTATTCTCTTCTTTATTCAAATTAGACCAATACCCTCCGCTCGGCCCCATCCAAATGCCTTCTTGTCTATTTAACTTTCCTGAAAAAATATTATCAACGGTCATATCTTGCTTAGTTCTTTTTTCCACTCTTCCGACCATTTTTTGCTCGTAACAGCGAAATTGTTGCAGAAGAGATTTTTTGCCTCTTGTATTTCCGGGCTCATCCACCAATGTAAAGGATCATCAAAAATTTCATTCACTTTTTTAGCAGCTTTCTGAGGGGTCTTGTATAAAATTCCAGCTTTTCTTAATTTATCAAAATATTTTTCTACTTCAGGTCTTACTGTATAAATATCATGATCCCAAAAACACACACAAGGTACATTAATAATAAACGCTTCGATATAAGAGGTGCTCTGATGATCAATAATCACGAGCTTTGCCTTTTTCATCTCAGTGGTCAATTTTCCTTTCGAAAGAAATTTTATGCCTAATTGCATTTTCTTTATAGTTTCAAGCTCTCTCCATCCGATTTCTTGATATGGTCTATAGTACAAGCGATCGAGTATGGATCTATTTAGAGATTTTAAAAAAATATATTTGTCATTAAAATATTTTGGCATATCATCCGGCAACATATAGCTTTGGAACCTGCATAAATATTTATGAGTGCCGTTACCGATCATGAGAATATTGTTATTTTTTGGTAAATGAGCGTTGTGCAACTTAGAGAGGTAAGGACTAGGGAGAGTAATGATTTTTTCATGAGATTCTTTTGCAGGTAACCCCCAGGCATAAAAAAAATCTTTTTCAAAAGACAACGTTTCTGCCGGTATATTTAAAGAAATGCCATAGCCGCCGCCTGTTTGAAAATCAACCAATCGGGCTTTGTTAAGCAAGGCTTCTGCGGCGAAGTATTTAAAATTTTCATTGAAATACCATCCAACGGATGAGCCGACAACGGTAGTGGTCGCAACATTTTTTACTCTATTTCTGTATAGACTAAAATTTTCCAGATAGCACAAAGGTATTGATTGCGGAAGCAGATGATAAAGCAAAACTAGGAATTTATCAGTTTTCTTTTCGAATTTAAATTCTTTGCGAAGCGCTTCGGAATAGGCATTTTTATTGTCGAACCTATTCGTATGATTTTTGAAATTTTTTAGTTTAATTGTTTTAAATCTTAGTTTAGCATGAAGCCAAAATAGTTGCGCATAAGTCAGATGATACATATCACTTAAAATGATGGGCCCCGCTGTAAAATGCTCATAAAATCTCAAAAGAGATGCTCCTATTTTATTTCTAAGCGAATTTTTCGGTAAAGCTCCCGATGTAGAATCTGGGATATTTAATTCTGTATATACAATCTTATCGGAATGCAAAAATTCCATTATTGAACTAAATAATTTCAGATTATAGTAATCCTGCGTCGCTTGACCTCTTACAGAAATAAAATCATAGGTATCGAATGTTGCTAATCTACGCTGTTCTTCGGGTAAGATATGTGTATAGAGGCCGGGGTGCTTCAAACAGGCATTTTCAATTCTTTGATACCTGTCATAAAGGATCGTTATAAAATGCAGCAGCCATGGGCCAAGAAGAATTTGCCAATAACGATCAGGGCATGAAATACCATGAATAGCATTTAAGGATTGGGCAAGCTCCGGTACTATTTCTTTATAAACCTGAGCACAATAATCCGCGGCTTCACTCACTTTAAGAGCAGAGTTCCACGGTGAAGGAACCAAGGAATCATCTTCCCCTATGACCAAATGTTCAGAGCTGGTTGGCAAAAAACACCAAGGTCCTAAAAATAAAAAGGGACCATCCGTACTCTTTGCCGGAAAGATTCCAGTTGTAATTAAGCAGCACTTGTATTGACTCATGGCATACGATATTTTTCTATCAAAAAATTATTAAGCGCCTATTCCAATTAATTTTATTATTTGGGTTTTTTCACTTTTATCTAAAACTACAAAATAATAACTACCGATTAAGATTGAATAAATTAACGCCATCTCAAATAGGGTCCAGGAAAGATTTGGGGGATAAAAAGTTTTTAATGCTAAAAAGGATAACAGCCCGGCGAATAGATAGATATAAATATTACTTTTTATTGCTTTGTTAAAATAATCCTTTAGTGGAATATTGAGGGTTTTCAGGGAGAGCCACAATGTCAATGGGAAACCTACAAAAACTGCTGAAATAGTCAGGCCGACAGCCATGGCTGTAATGCCTAAAACTTTTATTAGAGAAATTCCCAGGATGATATTAAGTAAGGCAACTGCTAACTGGATAAATAAAGGTGCCTTAACAATGCCTTTTGCGGAAAGCATACCGCTCGCTGATTCTAGTGTTGAGTTAAAAAGCCAAAACAAAATAATTATCTTTGTTGGCATTACACTGTCTTTGAATCCCGGCCCAATCCAGTAACAGATAAATGGTTCTGTGAAAAAAAATGTTACTATGATTAGCGGTAATATAGCTGCTGTCATGTATTTTGTCCCCTTAAATACTAGTTCCTGCTGCCTGTCATAATCGCGCCGCCCCTCCATTCCTGAAGCGGAAATCCAGGGGGACGCTCCGATGGTAGAATTAATTATCCTAAAATAATTCTGTAAGTTGTAAGCGACAGCATATAAGGTTATCGCCGAAACTGAAATAAAATAGCCAATGATCAAGTTATGTATTTGATAAATGAATAAACTGAGGAGAGAACTGAGAAACATAAAAAAACTGAAATTAAATATAAATTTAAATGTTTTAAACTCCAGGAAAGGAAATACAAGTTTAAAAGAAATATTTTTTTTGGCAAGATACAAATAGACTATATTCGCCAAAATCAATGATATTTGCATCGCTATAAAGATACTGACGATACCGTGCCCTAAGCTCAGCAAGACAAATGTTGTTATAGCATTGAGAAGTTGGGCAATCATGTTCACAGTAGCATCCAGATTCCATAGATTTAAACCCTGGATTATTCCGCGGAAAGTGCTTAAAGGCCAGACGAACAAAGCAGATATTGCTGCAATGGTAAAAAGTTGTTTGGCTACAGGAATAGTCGTCGGATTAATTTTAAAAAAAATAAAAAAATACGGAAAACAGGTAAATAACAGACCGGCGATTGCTATACCGATAATCACATAAAATGTGAAAGAGGCATTGATTATTCTATATATACTTTTTTTATCATCCGCACCATGGTATTCAGAAACAAATTTGGTTAAAGCTGACATAACTCCAAAGTCTAGCAGGCCAAAATATCCGGTAAACGTAGTAACGATTAAATAAACCCCGTAATTCTCTTTCCCAACATGTGTTACGATAAAAGGAAAAAGGATAAAAAGCAAAACCATACCTACAAAACGGTTTAGCACTAAAAATCTAATATTTTTACCCAGGATCTTGATTGTAGACATTTCAATTAAAGTTTATTGATGACATGTAAAACTCTTTTCAACCCAAGCCCATCAACTAAACAGCGGCTTGTCTTAAAAATAGTCCTTCTAATGGAGGGAGCGTTATTGTACCTATCCAGGGCCGCCTTTATCTTAGCTGGACTACTTGTTTCATCCCAAAGCCCTATATCCAAGTTGCCTGTACACATACCAAACTCCGAAGAAACAATCGCCTCGTGTTCAATCGAAGGAACAACGACAACGGGCCTGCCAAAATAAGCGCACTCATAAAGAGTCCGTCCTGCCGCGCTAATAACGAGATCTTGATGCGATAAGTGGCTTAAAAAACCTTTCGGATTTTGATAGACTATTACCTGTTTGCGGCCAGCCACAAGATTTAATATCTTTTGCGGCTCGCGGAATGCCGGACCCAACACCACATGTAATCGATAATTTAGGGCATTTTCTAATAGCACATTCAGAATCTTCACTGTTAAACCAGCAGGATCCGCCCCTCCCATCGTAAGCATCACGTCTTTCATGGCCTTGCGCACCGGTTGAATCTTCGGAGCTTTGCCTAAAATGAAATACTTCGGCCCATAGAACAGCTTGGTTTTTTTTGAAAGGAAAGGATATAGAACAAACGCCGGCACAAAAGAATCATTAATAAGGATATCTGAGGGTTCTTTGCTCTTCCCGAGAATATCAAAAACGATCGTATGAATCTTTTTTTTCCGGGCGTAGTTAAAAACAGCTTCGTATGGATTTTGAAAAAGGTCAAAAATGATCTTTTCAGGCGCGAGCTCTTCGCACAAATTAATCAGAGTCTCATCCGAATCGTCGTTAATGGAAATCTCCCTAACCCGATACCCCTGTTTTTTTACAAAAGAGACGCCGTCAACATGGTTTTTCATCACAAAGATAAAATTATATTTATGTGCCAACGCCTTTGCCAACAAAAGTGAACGCCTGACATGCCCCATGGCAACACCCCAAACATGCCCGCCATCCACTCTTAACAATATTGCCGGCTTCCTGCTCATTTAAAAAATATCTTCCAGTGTTATCAATCTCATCTTAGGAATATCTTTTTTTAATCTTTTTCCAAGCATAAAAATCCAATTAGTCACCTTGCTATTTTCAGAAGCTGGCGCAAAAAACAAAACGTCTTCCTGTCGCAGCTTAGCACCTTTTTTAAGTTTTTTGGCAGCGTAAACGCCACGACGTTTCAAACAGCGCGCTTCTTTTTCCTGGGGAGCGACCTCTTTACGGCCATGCCCTAATGCCTCTTCCAGGTCTCGGATATACCTGACCAGATTTTTTAGATCAGATGGATCCATCGAACATCGTTGATCTGGACCCGGCAAGCCCTTATCCAGGGTGAAATGTTTTTCAATTATGCTCGCGCCCAGCGCAACCGCGGCCAGGGGGATATGCATTCCCACGGTGTGATCCGAATACCCTATCGGGCAATCCAGTTCCTCCTTCAAAGTCCTGATCGCATTAAGATTGCACGCGGCGGAAGGAGCCGGATAGCAGGAAACACAGTGCAATACTGCGTATTCACGGTTGCCCGCTTCTTCAACCCATCGCACAGCCTGCCGGACTTCTTCCATATCACTCATTCCCGAGGAGAGAAATATTGGCACCTTTAGCGATGCCACTTTTTGAATCAGCTGCTTATAATTAAAATCCATTGCCGCTATTTTTATCAGCTTTGGCTTTTGCTTCCTGATAAACTCCAGGCTATGAAATTCTTCCGGCGTGGAGAAGAGATTTATCTTCTTCTTTCTGGCGAAATCCCATATTTCCTGCTCTTTTTCATGCGGGATCTGGGCGTCAATGTCGTACTGATACCCAGGATGGCTAGGATGAAGGAATTCTTTTGTTATAAAAGTCTGTATCTTTACCGCATTGGCGCCTGATTCCCACGCAGCATCAATCATCTCCTTTGCAAGAGATACTTTGCCGTTATGGTTAATTCCTATTTCGGCTATCACATAAACCGGATGGCCGTCTCCTACTGTTTTATTACCTATTTTAACAAATCGCAAAGTCGCTCCTTATATGCTTTAAAATACCGAGGTTTTTCTATGAAAAAAAGGATATCGGATAAATTTATTTTCAGTGCCTTTGTAAATTTCCAAAATTACCTGTCGATAACCCGAGATACCAAACCTATTTTCATCCGGAGTAACTGTATTTATAGAATCCGATATGTAATGATAATTACAGCACAATCCTGCAGGTAACAATCCTGTCATACTTGTAAATAAATAATCTTGTTTTTTAACTACCGGCGACCGGGTGATTATAAACGCCTTGCCATTCTCAGTTAGGTATTTACTCAAATCGTATATGATGCTTAATGTAATCCCTAACCCAAAAGGCTCCCCTCCATCTGAATCGATCGGGCCTTTCTCTTTACCGCTAAAAAATATGAAAGGAGGATTCGCCACAATAAGGTCAAACCTCCCGCTTATTTTATCGAATAACAAACTCTCGATAAAATCACAATTTCTGATATGGTTAAAAGATGCATTCAGGCCGGCTAAGTCTAAAGCTTTACGATTGATATCAACCCCCATTACACTTTTGCAGTAGGGAGATATAGAAATGGCCTGCACCCCTACGCCGCAACATAGGTCTAGCCCCGCTCCTCCTTGAAAAGAAAGCTCACGCAGCCTCTTCTTTAGAAATGACGCGAAATACAAAGAGTCATAACTTAAAAATGTAAAATTCGGATCGTTTCTATCAAATTGCGATGTCAGGAGTAATAAATTATCATAAGGAACTACTCTATAATTAAATCGCCATTGTCTGTTTTCAACTTCACCAAGAAACCCCTTATCCTTCCATAGTCTGACTACATCTTTTGAAAAACTCGTCTCCCATAAATCAATTGGCAGGGCTTTATTTAAAAAGAAGCAATCCCGAAGCAATAAATTATCGTCAGAGCTTATCTTTAAGTATAAATACGGGACAACTGAAACAGAGAATATATTGTTATCATTTACTAAAAATCTGCCAATGACATCAATTTCGTTCAAAATAAGTTTTAAGGAAAAAGCATATTTTCGCAGCGGAAACCGTCTTATTCTGCTATAGCTTTTTTCTTTTAATAAATTTATCAAATACTCCATATCTTAAGATGCCCTCTTAATTCGAATTTATAGCTGCCATACCGGATTTATTTATAGATTGAGCCCATGCCACCAACTGCTCATCCGGATACTGGGTAAAATTTACGTACGGTCTGGCATAAGCAGGGCCTAAATTGCAGCAGTATTCATCTTCATCCTTAATCATGCTCCTTGATTTTGCCATATCGTATAGAGCCGTCCCGGGGAAGGCGGTTAATATACCGGCGCTTGCATGCTTCAGACCTACGTCTTTGACAAACTTTATGGTCTGGTCTATCGTATCTTGTGTTTCACCGGGCATCCCTACAATAAAACAACCGTGAGTTTGGAGTTCGGGGGGTAAAGATTTTATATTCTTACCGGCCTTATCGAGATCCATCTTTTTATTCATCGACGTAAGTATGTCAACGGATCCGGATTCTATCCCGAAAGAAACATCATAAAGACCTACTTCCAGAAGGGACTGTGCAAGGCCAGGAGAAAAATAATCCGCTCGCCCTTGAAATCTCCATCTAAATTTTAAACTACTCTTTTTGAGCGCATAGTAAAAATCCCAAACCTGTCTCTCTGAATTCAAGAAATTGTCATCTACAAAGTTAAAGCTGCCTAATCCGTAAGAAGCATGAAAGTCCTCCATCTCCCCTACGACAGAACCGGCCGAACGCATCGTTATCTTCCTGCCAAAAACAAGCTTACAATATATGCAATTTCCATAGCATCCCCTGCTCGCACTAATCTCCCAGCATCTGTTATTATTTTTTACATATTCAACGTATCTTTTAGTATCGAAGATATCGTATGCCGGACGAGAATACCCGTCCAAATTTTTTATCCGTTCCCTTTCGGCCGTAAATAATACCCTTTTATCTCTATAAGAAATCCCATTGACCTTGTTCAAATCCGATTTGTTCTCTAGGCAGTTTAGTAAATCAACTATAGTCTCTTCACCTTCACCTATGACACAAATCACCCGTTTGTCGGCAGAAGTGATATTCTTTAACAGGATCTCCGGTATAGTGGAGGCCATAGCCCCTCCTACGATTACGGTCACTTTCGGGAAAAAGCGTATAATGTTATTTATAAACCTTTTTAGATAACGGTATTGATAATTGCCTAGATACATGGACAGAAGGATGAAATCAATTCTATTTCTATCTACGCAATCAAATATCTCATCATCCTTTATATCCCCCATATAGCTATCTACCGTAAACAGGTTATCTCTTCTTCTACGCTTGATTTCTCCGGCAATAATTGCAAGACCGGTAGGATAGTGAAGATGCTTCATCTTTTCCAGGTTATTATCCGAATCATGGCTCCAATATAAATTTGCGAGCAGTATATTCACTTGCCCTCCGGCTTATCGCCGATTTGCTCTATAGAAGGCCTATGGCATTTTTTACAGCATGCTATTGAAAGTCTTTTTCTATCTAATTGTATCTTCCTGTATCTCTCCATAGCCGCGCCCAGCCATACCTCTCTTATTGTCTGTGTTTTTAAATTACCTATTTTTATATACATATTCCAGTCTGAAATGCATAACGGAATTTCACCATTCCATGTGACGGTAATCCTTTGCCAGGGATATTGGCAAATAAAATTGCTATCTTGTGGTACTTCCATCAGAGAATAATCGTTCTCCGCGTCAAAATTTATCTTGTCCGTGAAATCCTTAAAATAGTTGTAGTAAACGGCCGGATCTTCTTTTATATAAGACCATATAGCCTGGATTTTCAGCAGTGGGAAACCGCCTCCTATTCTGGTTTTCATACTATAGAAATCCTGCAGTTTTTTGGAAATATCCTGGAAGGTATTTGGTTTACGGAGTTTATCATAATGCTCTTTTAGCCCATCCACAGATACAGTTAGATAGTCTAATCCTGACCTTATGAGGCCCTCGGCCATATTGCCCTCGAGCAGCCTGCCATTGGTTATTAAAGATACTTCTTTAATACCTTTTTCTTTAGCATATTTTACCATCTCGACTATATTGGGATTCAGAGTAGATTCTCCCCTCCA
>Ga0315284_10011375_pt1 | contig 12699 bp, 12 predicted proteins | sample YL17G09_16_MG_FD_203696 | JGI IMG/M metagenome (GOLD analysis project Ga0315284, IMG submission 203696) | Sediment microbial communities from Yellowstone Lake, YNP, Wyoming, USA - YL17G09_16 | ecosystem: Environmental > Aquatic > Freshwater > Lake > Sediment | place: USA: Wyoming | collected... | reverse complement strand
TGGCCCACGGGATGTTCGCGGACTTCGTGTACGTGGACAAGGCCCTTGCTCAAAAGGTGTATGCGGTCTACGGAGATGCCTCGGTCAAGATGGCCGCGTACTTTCTCCAGTCGCGTTATGCCTCGAAAGTCAGCCTCATTTGCGACGTGCTCGCCTGCCAGGGGGGCCTACCTGCCTCCGGGACGACCTCTGTCGTCCTCGCTCCCCCCGTTCAGGTCATGGCTCCGGCCCCTACTTCGGTCCCGGCCCAAGGGGTCACGAGCCTGCCCGCACCCGTACCTCTCCCGTCTGCACCCGCACCCGCACCCGCACCCGCACCCCTCCTGGCGGCCCCTGCCAGACCGAAGGACACCCGCCCCGATGGGATCGGAAACCAAGGCAGCTCGGATGTGGCGGCCTTGACCGAGGTCGATGAGCAGGGCGTGCCCTCCATCAAACCTCGTGGGCGGCATAACGTCGCAGCGATGCCTGACTGGGTGAACGCAGGGAAGACCTCGGACCCGTCCGAGGTTCTGACCCCCGAGCAGTGGCGGCGTGAGTTCGAGAAATCCTGGGCCGTACTTCGGCGGGGGTAACCGTGAGTGAATGGGTCGTTCTGGAGTTGAGCCCACAGGCTGAGGAGGAGGATCCCGAGATCGTTCGATCCTCTATCCGGCATCTTTTGCGGGACGCCGAGATCTTCATCCCGGCGTCGGTGGTTCAGCGGGGAGACGACCGGCGCGTCGAGTACCTGATCGACGGGTACGCCTTCATCAAGAAGGCCCACCCTGACGAGCGGTACTTCCGGCTGGAGGGCTCGAAGTACATCACGGCCATCGTGACGACCCCCACTGGAGGCTCACGGTCTCGACGCCCAGCGTGCGTCCAGGACAGCGACATCGACAAGTTCCGAAGCCAGATCAAGGTGCAGGAAGACCAGGGGATCGACGTCGAGGATCTCGTGGTGGTGACGTCAGGCCCCTACAAGAACCTCAAGGCCATCGTCATCGAGGACATCCCCGAGCAGGATGCTGTGCAGTTGCATATCCAGCTTCGGTCCAAGGACTCGTTGGTGACCCTGCCCCGAGCCTTCCTGCGGCTGCAAGAGAAGGCCCCCAAGCCGGTCTACCACAACCGGCTGGTGCGGGTTCAGGCCCACATCAACGCGCTCCTTGCTCTGGCCCGGTGGTCGCCCGGCAAGTCCTTCGATCATCTTTTTGCCGAGTGGTCGAAGCTTCAGCGGGTCATGGATGTTGCTCGCCCCGTGGGCTTCTTGAATACCCCCCTCGACCCCGCCGCCCTTCGAGTAAAGGGTGAGCTGTTTGAGCGGATGACCCTTTGGTTCAAGGGCGCACACACCCTCTACCCCGCCGTCATGGGGGCCGAAGCTTGCCTGGACCCGGCTCCGTTGGCGGCAGCGGGGCAGCGGTTCGAGCACCTGACGCGGTGGGTAGGCCAAACAAATCGCTTGGCAACCACCATTCTCCCGCTCTACTCTCTGCCCTCCCCGGCTGAGCTTGAGTCCAAGCTCGTCGAATACCTCTGGCTTGACGACCTCAACGACCGCTTCCTGGCGGCCCTCACCTCCATCGAGCGGACTACCCAACAAATGAACTCAGGGGGCACCCAAAATCTTGTCATCGACGGTCACAACCTGGCCGTCCGGTGTGCGACGGCTCCTGGCCTGGGGGAGCTGCGAGACAAGCGGGGGCGGCCAACGGGGGCTATTGTAGGATTCCTGAATACCCTGGCGAGCCTGAAGAAGCGGTTCGCGGGGGTCAACATCTACGTGACCTGGGATGGATCGTCCCAGCGTCGGCGGGCGATGTTCCCGGACTACAAGACGGGGCGGGGGAACCCTCGGGCGGCGTTCGAGACCTCGTGGCTCCAGGAGAACCTGCCGCTCTTCGGGGTCTCCCAGGCGTGGAACTCCGTGGAAGAGGCGGACGACGCCATCGCGACCCTGGTTCGGGGGCCGCTTGCGGGGCAGTCGAACGTCATCTTCACGACGGACCGCGACCTGCTCCAGCTCGTGACGGCATCGACCTGCGTGCTGGTACCTGCCGTGGGGGCAGGCAAAGAGAAGCTTTTCGGCCCGGCCGAGGTCGAAGCCGAGTACGGGGTGCCCCCCGACGCGCTTCCTCAGCTCCGGGCCCTCAGCGGCGATACGAGCGACACGATCCCGGGCTGCCCCAACTGTGGCTTGAAAACTGCGGGCAAACTCGTCAAGCTTTACGGGTCGGTCGAAAAGCTGCTCTCGTCGAACATGGCGGGCTTGGCCAAGGGGCTGACCGCCAACCTCCGTGCGGCTGAAAAACAGGTCCGGTTGAACATCAAGCTGATGACGCTCATCACGGACCTGCCTCTCAGCTTCGTGGCCCCAGATGAAGATGCAAGAGCTGCGTCCGCGCAGCTCGAAGATGTAGATGTGAAGCCGGAGCGACTCCTCAAGACGTTCTTTGGGGGCCCGGCGGCAGCAGCCTGAACTACGGAGGCATCATGTCGTCTGGTTACGTCATTCCTGTTGATCCCGCAGACCTTGCGAATCGGCTTATCGCCCCTGACCCCTTCGACCCCCTTGCCGAAGAGGAGGCTGATCACCAGGGGTGGCTCACGCCCGAGAACTTCGACAAGGTGTCGGCCCTGCTGGACCGCATTCCGAAGCGGGAAGCGGACCTGCTCTACCTGTACTTCATCGAGAAGAAGAGGCAGGCGGACATTGCGGCGATCTTCGACGTGACTCAGGCGGCCGTGAGCTATCGGCTCGACCGGGGGCTCAAGCGCATCAAGTTCCTGCTGGACCTCCCGCACATCACCCAAGAGGAGATGCAGGAGGACTTGCCGGACGTACCCTTCAAGGAGATCGACATCAACATCCTCTGCGGCATGTGGGAGACCACATGTCAGTCAGAGGTCGCCAACCGGCTGGGCCTGACCCAGGGCAGGGTCAGGCATCGCTTCTTCAAGGCGGTGGACGTGCTGAAGGTGGCGGCAGCCCGCGACACCCGTTTCGAGCCCTACCACAAGGTCTTCTCGGCCATCTCGGCCAAGAAGTTCAACATCCTCCGCGAAGTGAAGCTCCCCCAATGGGCTGGCCGTGGGGGAGACAAGGTGCTCTAGCCCTCAGGGGCAGCGCAAGGCTGCCCCCTCCCGGACTCAGCCCCTCTCGACGGTCACGTAGACCCGAGGGGGAAGCTTCCGGGCCACGATGGCCCGGATGAGGTTGTAGGGGGAGCCCTCGGGGGCCATGTCTCCCAGCGAGCCGTACTCGTGCCCCTCGTTGCCGAAGCGACGAGCGTACTCGCCGTTCGCACAGACGTAGAGATCCTCCCCGTCGAGGCGGCCGACGAACCGGCAGCGGTCGCAGTCGTGCGTGAAGGCGGGGGTGGCGGAGGGGGCGACCGTGCGGGCGAAGAGGTTGGACATGCCCCTACTAGGCCGAGGGCGTGGCCGATCAAAGGAGATCCCTGCGGTTTCTTCTTATCAGGGGCGATCCATGAGGGTCGATCCTTGCCGCTAGCAAGCAACCTGCAATTTCAAGACTACCAGTTCAAGTTCCAGGCCCGTGAGGGCATCTGGCGGTGGACGACTCGCCTTGACGTCTCCGGCCCGGTGCCTCGGTACGAGGTCAGGGACATTTTCAGCCCATTTGGCCTGCTGCGTGACCGTATCCCCGTCCCCGGGGTGATCATCCAGGCGATGGCCGAGTCCATCACCGAGCTTCAGCAGGCGTTCCCGCCGTCCATCTTCGTGGCCCCCGCGTTCCTGGTCTTCACCCTGGACGAGGGCCGAGGCTTCGGCGAAGGCGAGTCGGTCCAGGTCACGAACGGTGGCGTCTTCGGGTCGCTCCTCTCCGTGAGCCTCACCACGTCCGTGAGCTTCCTGAAGCTCACGCCCGCGACCCTGGGCAACCTCTCCTTCAACGAGAGCGGCGTCTTCGAGGTCGCGGCTGACTCGACCAACCTTGTGGCGGTTGATAGCCCTTATGTGGCCACGGTGGACATCCAGGACGCGACGGCGACCAACAGCCCCCAGACCGTCTCGGTGACGGTGGTGGTGCGGCCCCGGGCGACCATCGTGCTCAGCGCCCCCATCCTGACGTTCAACATCGTGAAGCCCTTGTCGGGGTCATTCCCTCCCCTTCCGGCGCAGACGTTCACGATCCAGAACACCGGGCTCCCCGCCTCGGTGTTGGCGTTCTTGATCCAGAAGCTCACCGGGTGCGGCACCTGGATCGTCGGCATCAACCCGTTCGAGGGCAACATCCCGGGCGGGGGCAGCCAGCTCGTCACGGTGACCGTGGCCCCCGATGATTCGCTGCCCATCGGCACCTATGTGGAAACACTGCGGATTTCGGGGTATAGCAGCAACTTCTACCAGGACATCATCGTCCAGCTCAACGTGACGTGAGGAACCCATGAGCAACTTCGACCTTGGCCAGATGGAAATGGGGGCTGCTTCGGGCCTGGATGCGCTCTTCGAGCGGGAGCCCGACATGGTGACCCCGCACAAGACCGCCAGGGTCCGGGTGGCTTCGTGTGCTCAACTCAAGAGCTTCACCCGGCTCTCCGCCGAGACGCTGATCCACAAGTCCGACAAAGATCTGTGGACCATCAAGGCCGAGGGCGGCCAGTTCTTCATCGAGCGCCTCTTCGACGACAACGGCAACCCCCTCAAGGGTTGAGGTCCAACGTGAGCATCCACGATAAAACCCGCCGTCTTCTGGCCGAGCATCAAGGCGTTCGTGTGGCTGCTCTACCGGACGAGAAGTCGAACCCCTTCAGTGAGGGCTCGGGGCTCGCCATGCCGACGAAGCGGCAGATCCCGAAGGACCACAAGTTCGACCCCAAGGCTCTCAAGCCCCTGGTCAAGGCCCTCTGGGCACTCTCGGTGTCGCTGGGGCACGCCCTGACCGCACACCGGCAGTTCAGCCGCCTCAAGAGCATCAGCTTCAGCCCCGACGGGCTCGTCGGCGGGCGGGGCTACGTGATGGGGGTCAAGGACGTACGGAAGGCGTTGCACGAGGCCACGGAGAACATCTCGGTGATCTGCGACACCCTGTTCGACGAGGTGAACGCCCCCCACTGGCGGCCCAAGCTCGGCGAGCTGGAGAAGAACGACGACGAGTTCGGCAAGCTCCTCGAAGACGCGAAGGGATACATGGATGACCCCGAGGGCGAGGCCGAGGAGGACATGGACGAGGTCGAGAGTCGGCCCGCCTCGTGGTCTCGGTTCAAGAAGGACGAGCCGGACGGCGGCTCGAAGATGCCCAACGGTGGGGACACCGGGGTCGATTCCCAGGGGCCCAACCCCGTGCGAAACGACCGCCCGCAGATGAAGCAGGCGAGTGCTCGGTACAGCTACGACCGCCGGGCCAACTCTTCGGTCAGCCCCCACGAGCTGCCTGGCCCCCGGGTCGATCATCTCGACCGAGGGGAGCAGACGGGCCCCGGGGGCTCCTACAACCGGGACGAGCCGCGCGTCACCGACGAGCACGGGCTCGAAGGCCCCAAGGAGTACGCCTACCGGTCCGAGTGGGAGAACAACCTCTCCGAGCGAACGGCCATCGCCCCCGTAGCAGAGTCGGGCTTGCCGAACGACAGCAAGACGGTCGATCCCAAGGGGTACGACTTCGGCATCGGGGACGGCAATGGGGATGACGCCCACGGACAGGGCATCAACTACGAGAACCCGGACGGCTCCGGCGCTTCCGGGACGGTCTACGGCCCTCGGGCTGAGCTGCCGGGTCTCCCGGCGGGCAAGTGCAAGGACACCGGCACCGAGACCATCGAGCAGTCGGGGAACCTGGGCATCCCCGTCTCGGCCGCGACGGATAGGTGGGCCTCCGACGACGATCCTGAGCAGGGGTCCATCGAGGGGGCGGGCAAGCTCCCCAACGACGGGGACGACCCCGTGGCCCGGTCCGACTACTTCGACGGCCCCAAGGGCAACGACTTCAACGGGGTGACTCGCCACGGACAGGCCGAGCTGCCGGGGGATGGCTCGGGGGGCACCTACGACACCCAGAAGGACTTGCCGAACGATGCGGCCAAGACCGAGCAGGTGACCCAGCCCTACGTCAAGTGGGACGCCGACACCCACAACATGCGGCCCGACTACATCTACCAGCGGGGCCCCGTCCAGGGTCCGTACGTCAAGCAGTGACGAGGCGAAGGAACGAACATGGCTGACCTTGGTGACATCGGCGGTTTCTTGATGGGTGGCTCGGTATCGAACCTCGACTGGCTCGACGTCGATGCGGAGAAGTACCGCAAAGAGGAACCCCTGCCGAAGCAGAACCTCGACGTGGTGCCCGACCTCGAAGCGGCGTGGGCACACGAAGACGAGGGGGCGGCCAAGTTCGTACCGAACCGAGCGGGTGCCCCCCGTACGATGGGGGACATGTCCCAGGAGCACGGGCTGCTTCGGGCGTCCCCTTCCGACATCCGCCGGACGGCTCGCCTGGCCCTCATGCAGTCGGAGGACACCCGCAAGTTCACGGCGGCCCTCAAGGGCCGGTACGACCTCGACAGCCTCAAGGCAGCCCGGCAGGTCATCGCCGAAGTGCTCAACGAGCGGGGGCTCCTCGGGAAGCTCTACATCGACGCCTCGGACTTCGAGAGCTGCCACACGGGCTCGAACAAGGCCGCCGCCTTCACCAAGCGGTATGCGGGGGACGCGAAGTTCGTCCTCGCCAAGCCCCGTTGCCACGGGTGCATCCACGCTCACTCGAACCCCAAGGGCGGCGAGACCTGCTCGGTCTTCCACAAGGAGATCCAGCTCGAAGTGCCGTACTCGGATGCCCTGGCGGAAGAGGTCGAGGCGATCCAGGAGGCCAAGGGCAAAGCCCTCCAGGTGACGGCCCGCGAGCCCCGGGAGCGTATCCGGCTGGCCAACCTGGCCGACAACTTCGTGGTGCAGGGGCCGTCTCGGATGCCGCAGCCGAAGGAGAACGTGATGCGTCTCCTGAAGCCGGTCGAGGCCGTCGAGAACTACCAGAAGCCGGTGGACCTCTCGCCCATCAGGGAGCTGGTCCGTGGGGTCATCGGGTCGGCGTTCCAGGCAGGCAAGCTCTCTCTGCCCCAGGCTCAGGCCGCCTACCGCAAGGTGGCGTGCGCCTCCTCGGCCGAGGAGATCAGCGACGTCCACGAGAAGGTCACCGGGGTCGAGATGCCCGAGGTGGCGACCTACGTCGGGGCCGGGCAGCAGACGGTTCTGGCTTCCGTCTCACCGGCCCAGGTGGACCAGCAGCTCATCGCGGCGTCTAACCTGACCAAGAAGAGGGACGACGACGCGCGCAAGATGCTCTCGGCCAAGAAGGCGGAGCCCGTCGTCGCTCTGCTTCGCCGTGAGATGCTGAAGGGCCGGGCCGAAGCCGAGCTGGTTCAGGCTCTCAAGTACGCCTTCACGGGGCCAGACCTCGAAGCGACCCGGGAGCACTGGGAACCGCTCTTCAAGGAGGCGGGCCTGTTCGGCGTCCTATACTCGACCCAGGACTCGTTCAGCGAGTGCCGTGAAGGGACCGACTTCCTCGCCCGGCACAACCCCGGGGTCAAGGTCATGGTGGCCGGGGTGAAGTGCGGCGGCTGCATCTACAACAAGATCTCCCGCTGCCTGATGTACGGCAAGCCGCTGATCAAGTCGGCCTCTGAAGTCGCGACGCCCCAGATGGTCGAGACGGTCCTGGCCGACCACAAGGCGGCGGGTCGTATCGCTCCCTGGGAGAGCAAGGTGGCCTGGGGTACGACCCCCCGTGAGGCCCTCAAGAACATCCACACGGCTGCGAGCTACCAGGGCGGGTCCGCCGTCGGGCAGACCCGTGATTCGGTGGTCAAGGCGTTCCACGGCAACCAAACACAGCACGTCCTCCGGCAGGATGCTCGGCGGGAGATCGTCGCGACCACGCGGCGGTTCCTCAACGAGGGGCTCTACGGGAGCAACCTGCTCTCGGCCCTGAAGGCCCGGTTCGAGGCCCGTGACCTCACGGCGGCGACCGCCGACATCCGGCCGGTCCTCGCTGACCAGGGGCTCCAGGGGATCTACTTCGTGGACCCCACGGCGTACGCGGACTACGGCAAGGGCTGTGATGAGGCGTCGCGGCTCTACCGGAGCAAGGGCGTCCCCTACGTGAAGCTGGGGTCGAAGTGCGGGTCGTGTGTCCTCCAGACGGGGGCCGGGCACTGCTCGAAGATCAACAAGCCCCTCGTCGCCAACGTGCCCTACCCGGCAGACCGGGCTAGCCTCCAGCGGGAGATCCTCGCTTCGGGCCCCGCGATGGACATCAACCCGGCCCAGCTCATCAACAACGGGCACAACGTGATGGTGGAGTTCGGGATGCAGGAGCGCGGGTTGGAAATCGATCTCGACCCCATCCTGACCCACAACCCCATCGACGTGAGCTTCAAATGACCGAGATGGCCCGCCGCGTCGTCGCCCGGTTCCTCCAGGCCGACCAGCCCGCCGGGGCACGGTCGGAGGCGGTCAGGCACACGCACCCGATCAACAAGCCCAAGGGTATCGACACGGGCATCGCGAAGGAACACGCCCGGGGGGTGAACCACCGGGAGGACACCGTGAAGCCCGACAAGCGGGACGTCCGCCCCGAAGACGTGTTCGCCGGGACGCCCAACCAGATGGGCGTCCGCAACCTCGCGGAGACCGGCCGCGACCTCCAGAAGGCCCTGGACAAGCAGGTGCCGAAGGACAAGGGGTACGATACGGTCTACAACCTATCCCAGTACCTCATTCGCACTGACGGTGGGGGCGAGACACGCCCCGCCGGAAAGAAGCTGTAGGAGACACCATGGGCACCGAAAAACTCCCCAAGAGCGAAGAGCCGAAGCCCCTCAAGGCCCCCGTGGACGACACGGACCCGCACGCCGATGACGAGGAGGACGCGGACGACGACGGCGAAGAAACCCCTTCCCCCCTCGACAACGTCCGGAAGCTGCTGCCCGTCCATGCCGCCCCGACGGTGGGCGGGAAGTCCAAGGGCGGAACGACCCTCAAGGTCGAGCGGCAGCGTGGCAGGCCCCGGAAGGTCGAGCGGATGCCGACGACCTCGGACCTCGAATACCACGTCGCCATGTCGGAGGAGAAGCAGCGGTTCATCGACCAAGACCCCGTGGTGGTGGCTGCCACGAAGGGCAAGCTCGAAGCGAACCGGCTGCTCAAGCTGATCCAGACCGAGGTGGCGAAGGAGGCGGCGGCCCTCCACTTCCAGCGGGTCGAGAACGAGAAGTTCGGCAAGGACACGTCGCAGACGAGTACCCGCCGCATCGACGCCCTCACGAAGATCGCCAACATCGAGCTGGAAATCCGGAAGCTCGGCCCGAGCAGCATCGACCCGGCGAGCGAGGAGTTCCAGAAGATCTTCGCCTCATGGATCGACGCCATCCGGGACGTGGCGGCGGACACGCTCTCCCCGGAGCAGGTGGACCTCTTCTTCAACCGCCTCACGCAGAAGCTCGAAGGCTGGGAAGAGCGGGTAGCGAACGCTTCCGGCCGGTAACCTATGCCCCCCAAGAAGCCCCGAGGGGGCCCTACCCTAGCGAATCTTCTCCGGACAGCCGGGCAACAGGCTCGTGCGGCGGCCATCGACGCCGACGCCGCCAGCTCGCTGCTCTCCGAGATGGATGTGCAGGGGCAGTCTGCCGTCCCCCAGCTCAACCGGCCGAGGATTTTCAACATCCTCGACTACATCGAGTCGAGCTGGGGGCTCGGTATGGCGCTGTTCCCGGTGCAGCGGTTCATCGTCAAGTTGTACTACTTCATCCCGCTCGATGCGGTGAACAAGACCATCCGGGTCACCGACATGTTCAACAGTCGGGTCTTGTACGAGTTCACCGAGGTCGAGTACCTGGAGTACCTCTTCAACGAGGGCCGGTGTTCCATCAAGACACAGGACCACGAGCGGCGAGAGCTGATCCTGGCCATCGGCCGCCGCGCCGGGAAGAGCACCCTGGCTGGCATCTTCGCCAGCTACGAGGTCTACCGGCTGCTGAACCTCCAGCACCCGCAGGGCTTCTACGGGCTGCCCCCCGGCAACCGTATCCAAATCATCTCCATCGGCACCGACAAGGACCAGGCAGGCATCCTCTTCAACGAGGTGACCTCTCACCTGAGCCGCTGCGAGTACTTCAAGCCGTTCATCGCGAACAACACCCAGTCGTACATCCAGTTCCGGACGCCCCACGACATCGACCTCTACGGCGGGACCGTCCGGCACGAGAACGGCAAGTTCACGAGCTTCAACGGCAAGGCGACCATCAGGGTCACCTTCAAGTCCTGCATCGCGAAGGGTCTGCGTGGGTTCGGCAACATCGTCGTCATCCTGGACGAGATGGCCCACTTCCAGGCGGAGGGGCAGTCGTCGGCGAAGGACATCTACGACGCCATCACCCCTTCGACCGCAGCCTTTTCGCCCAAGGGGGAGGACGGGATGCCCGTCGCTCTCTCGGACGGGACGACGGCTCAGGTCGAGTCACGCATCATTTGCATCTCGTCGCCCTTGAACAAGGCGGGCAAGTTCTACGATCTGTACCACCAGGCCATGGCGGGCGGGGAGGGCTCGAAGAACATGCTGGCCATCCAGGCTCCGACCTGGGAGGTCAACCCCACGGTACAGACGGACTACTACCGCCAGAAGTACCACGCGGACCCGACCACGTTCATGACGGAGCACGGGGCGCAGTTCAGCGACCGTGTTCGAGGCTGGATCGAGCGGGAGGCTGACCTCATCGCCTGCATCGACCCCCTCGGGGTGCCGAAGGATCGGGGCATCCCCCGGTATCCGCACGAGATGGGGCTGGACGTTGGGCTCGTGGGCGACGGTACGGCGGTGTTCATCACCCATGCCGAGGGTGGGAAGATCGTCCTCGACTACCACGAGTACTGGCAGGCGGGGGTGGACTGGCGGGAGTCGAACCCCCACCTGGGCGGGCACTTCTCCTGCGAGTACGCCAAGAAGATCGCCACGGTCGAGCGGCTGGAGTTCGACGAGATCGCTCAGTGGATCATCGGGCTCTCGAAGAAGTTCTTCATCGCAGACGCCATCTTCGACCGCTGGAACGGCATCCCCCTGGAACAGGCGTTCATCAAGGCGGGGATGCGGCAGTTCAAGTCGGAGTTCTTCACCCGCGACGTGTCGTCGAAGATCTTCCAGAACGCCAAGCTGATGATCTACGACGAGAAGCTGGTGCTCTACGACCAGCCCAAGGGCGTCAACGGCAAGTACTCGCCCTTCATCCAGGAGCTTCTCACCCTTCAGGCGGTGCAGGCCAGCAAGAACGTGGTGGTGGTCGAGGCCCCGGACCATGCGGGCTACCACGACGACATGTCGGACGCCTTCGTCCGTGCCGTCTGGCTCTCGGCTCAGAAGCTCTCCCAGCACCACATCTCGACCGGGCACCGGGGCGGGATGGGCAACGGGCTCTCGGCTCCCCCGGCTACCGTGGCTCGCTACCAGCTCCAGCGGGCCAAGTTCCACGGGGGCATCCCCGAGAGAACGACGGCTCGGGGGCTCGGTTTGAAACTTCGGGGTCGCTAAGGCTCTACTGCGAGGGCTCTGACGTGGACGAAGCGACCGAACACCCGAAGATTCTGGCCAACCGGGTCATCAAGCAGATGGTCGAGCACATGCTTGCCGACGCCCCGGAGCTGGAAGGCAAGGACTACATGGTCCTCCGCACCGTCTTCCGGTCGGCCGGGGGCGAGTGGTCCGCCATCACGTACGGGGACACGAAGCACCTCGACCTGCTCAAGGACATCGTTACGGCGTGGGGCAAGATGCAAGGCCCCAAGAAGCAGAGCGAGATCATCTGATGACCGAGCTGGCCCGTTCTCGCGACTGCATCATCCTGGTTAAGGGCGACGCCTTTGCCGTGGCCGTCACCGAGGCGTTCGCCGCCGAGGGATGGCAAGGCGGGTCGGGCATCCAGTGGACGACCCCGCTCGCCCCCAACCTGCCTACGGTGAAGCGGTCGGACGGCTTCTACGCGGGGTTCGCCCTCTGGGGCTCCGACGAGTCGAGCGACCAGTACACGGGGATGACCCGGCAGTTCCCGACCTACAAGTTCCTGGTCCTGGGGGCGGGCGGATGGCTCATCGCGACGAGCAGCTTCGAGCGATACACCTACCTCAGCCGCACGGGCGGCGGTCCTCTGGTGCCCCTCGTGTACACGGCGAGTGACCGGCTCGTCTTCAGTCTTCGTGGCTTCTGGACGAAGGAGGACGAGTGGACCCTCAGCGGTGATCCTCGGGCTCCGAACGGCTACTACATCGGGTTCGTGGCCCAGGCTCCCTCAGCGGTGACCCAGAGCTTCATGACCGTGCAGGTGAGTATCTGATGGCCGAGATCATCCGTTCCCGCGATTGCGTGGTCTACTACTATGGGGACCGTCAGACCGTGGCCGTCTCGGCCGCCATGGTCACGGGCGGCTGGGCCGGAGGGCAGGGGGTGCAGTGGGCGGACTCCATCACCGACGAACGCCTGGTCACCTACTCGAACGGTCTCTATGGGGGCTTCCTCGTCTGGGGTTCCGATGAGGTTGGCGACCGCTTCACGGCGATGACCCGGCAGCAGTTGGTCTACCGGTACGCCACGATGTTCTCGGGCGGGTGCCTCATCTCGACCACGAGTTACGAGCGATTCACCTACGCTTCGAGGCTGGCAGGCCCGCTGGTTCCGCTGGTATACGCCCCCAATGACGTGCTCTACTT
>Ga0315284_10011374_pt1 | contig 12699 bp, 8 predicted proteins | sample YL17G09_16_MG_FD_203696 | JGI IMG/M metagenome (GOLD analysis project Ga0315284, IMG submission 203696) | Sediment microbial communities from Yellowstone Lake, YNP, Wyoming, USA - YL17G09_16 | ecosystem: Environmental > Aquatic > Freshwater > Lake > Sediment | place: USA: Wyoming | collected... | reverse complement strand
AACATGTTTGCCCTTGCGTGTCAGGCCTGCATGCAGGCGTTGAAAGGGAACAGGTGGTAAAGAACCCTCGCCCTAAACATCGAAGATGAAAGCTGACTCCCCTCCCTTCGTAGGGGAGGGGTTGGGGGGAGAGGTGTCCCCGCACGAGGCAACCGGTTTTGAAATTACCTCTAAGAATAAAGGATGGGCCGTTGTCGGCCCATCCTTCACCCCTCCAGCCTTCCGATCTCGCGGTTAGATATGGAAATCGATCACCGCCGAGATGCCGACGCCGCTGACCCGGCTCAATGACGCGCCGCCCCCGGGCCGCTGGGTGGAGATCGGCACCATTGCCGACCCCGCAATGTTGCCGATCGTCACGTTTATCGCGGCGACGCCCCGGGTGCGGCGGACATTCGTCGGCACGCCGACCACCTGGGCGGCGCCCACATAGGTGCCGCGGCCGACCGAGAAGATGGGCACGACCCGGGTGGCGCCGGCCGGCGCCGCTTCGTTCTGACCCAGCACATCGTTGATGAACGAGTTGATCTGGCCGCCGAACGCGCTCACCACCAGGACGACACCGCCCAGCAGCAGAATGTCACCAAGGTCCAGCGCATACGCCGGACGCATGAAATACCCACTGAACACGCCGCCGCTGACCAGCATAGCGACAATGGTGATGACGAGCAAAATGCGTCGCAGAATTTTCATGGTATCCTCCTTTACAGCCGGAACAACTGGTACTGCAGCAACGCCGTCACGGCGACGCCCTGCACGCGGTTCATGCCCGCCGTTTCCGACGAAGGCACGAAGGCCAGCACGCGCGCGGCGCGCTCGAACACGGCGCTCAACTGCACGACGGACCGCACCTGCGCGACGCGCTCGGTGGGCCCGGTCACCTGGGCAAATCCCAGGCTCACTCCCGGCGTGCCCAGGCTGATGATCGGCACGATCTTGGTGGTCGGATTGGTCCACGCCGGCCAGGATTCCTGGGTGCCGGCGACCGCGGTCGTTGACGAGGGGTTCAATGCCGTCTGCAGGTTTCGCTGCCAGGCGACCGCCAGCCCGATCGGGCTCGAATTGCTGATCCTTGCTTCCTCGCGATCCGCGGTCGCCAGCAGATTGTCGCCCATCAACAGCACCGCCTGGCCGTTCAGTTGCCCGACCTGCACGTCATTCACCGTATATCCCCGGTCGAGCGCCGTCATCAGCCGGCTGGCAACGATGTTGGCCCGCGCCAGCGGGGTATAACCGCCGGCCGGTTCGTGAATGCGCAGCACCACGATATCCCCGACCAGCACCTCGCCCACCTGCATGTTATCGATGGTGGCGGCGCGGGCGCTGACCTGGAGCATGGTCGTTGTGGTCGTTCCCGCCTGACTCCACACATAGGTGGCGGTCAGCAGGACGGCGCCGACGACTGCCGCGACCGGCAGCATGACACGTAATCTTTTCATACACTATCCTCCTTTACCGTTGCATTGCGCCACGCGACCGGTGAAACGCCGCTGACCCGCCGCGTGACCGGACACAATCGTTATGACATCTCCCGTCACGGAGTCCGATTGTGCCATACCCGCGGGACTGCCGGGGTGAACAAGGCAATCGGCGTAATTGTGCGTGCGCCGGACATGCTGCGAGGGAAAACAGGTGGCATGCGCCGGGATCGGACGGCGATGAAGATGGTTGTTATGATGGGGAGCCATTCGCCGTACACCGGAGCAAGGAATCGTTCCCTGATTGGCGAATGTTCCGCCTTAATCCCGGTGGTTGCCGCGGTAACATGCCGGAAACATTGCCCCGCTATAGTGATACCATCATTTTAAGCTGTGAAAGGGGAAACATCATGGCCACCTTGCGCGAGCAGGTTGCGAAACAGATCGCCGATTACGACGTTAAGTTCGTCAAGCTCTGGTTCACCGATATCCTGGGGTTTTTGAAGAGCTTCACCATCCCGGTGGAGGAGATGGAGAAGGCGGTCGAGGAGGGCATCGGGTTCGATGGCTCCTCCATCAAAGGCTTCACCCGCATCGACGAGAGTGACATGGTGGCGGTGCCCGATTTGAGCACCTTCTGCGTGCTGCCGTGGCGCCCGCGGGAGAAGGCCGTCGCGCGCATGTTCTGCGACATTCTGAACCCGGACGGCAGCCCGTATGTGGGCGACCCGCGCTGCGTGCTGCGGCGGAATTTGAAGAAAGCCGCGGACATGGGCTTCACCTATTACGTGGGACCGGAGGCGGAATATTTTTACTTCCGCAGCCCGCAGGACCCGGAGCCGCTGGATAAGGGCGGGTATTTCGACCTGATCCCGCGCGACGAGGCGCTGGACCTGCGCCGCGAGACGGTGCTGGCGCTGGAGTCGATGGGCATATACGTGGAATACAGCCACCACGAAGTGGCGCCCAGCCAGCACGAGATCGACCTGCGCTACAATGACGCGCTGGTGATGGCGGACACACTGATGACTTACCGCCTGACGGTGAAGGAGCTGGCCTATATGAGCGGCGTGTATGCCACCTTTATGCCGAAGCCGCTGATCGGCCAGAACGGCTCCGGCATGCACGTCCACCAATCGCTGTTCAGGGGTGAACATAATGCCTTCTACGATGCGAATGCGGAGTATTACCTCAGCGATACCTGCAAGCAGTTCATCGCCGGCATCCTGAAATACGTGCCGGAATTCACCGCGGTGACGAACCAGTGGGTCAATTCCTATAAACGGCTGGTGCCGGGTTACGAGGCGCCGGTCTATATCTCCTGGGCGCAGCGGAACCGCTCGAACCTGATCCGCATCCCGATGTATAAGCCGGGCAAGGAGACGGCCACGCGCATCGAGTTCCGCAGTCCCGACCCTGCCTGCAACCCATATCTGGCCTTCTCCGTGATGCTGGCCGCCGGCCTGCGCGGCATCGAGGATAAGCTGGAGTGCCCGTCGCCCGTCGAGCTGGACCTGTACCACCTGACCCAGCAGCAGCGCGACGACCTGGGCATCAAGTCGCTGCCCGGCAGCCTCATCGAGGCGATCACCCTGTGCGAAGGCTCGGAGCTGGTCCGCGAAGCCCTCGGCGAACACGTCTTCCGCGAGTTCATCGGCAACAAGCACCTGGAATGGGACCGCTACCGGACGCACGTCTCCGATTTTGAGATCAACGAATACCTGCCGCTGCTGTAACTTTTCGGAGTGCGGCGGCTAGACGCCGCTTTCACTTTGAGTAAGGATATCGAATCAAGTATAACGAAGGAGCTATCCATCTGTGATCGTTAACAGGTGGATAGCTCCTTCATGATATTAATATGCTCACCTTACGCACAGTGAAAGCGGTGTCGAGCCACCGCACTCCAAATTGGCAGGACTCCTCACCCTTTCCCCAAATCTGTATAATGTAGTCGTTAACTAATTGACCCCCTTGTGAGGACGACCCATGGCTGACCGGGATAAGAGCTTCACCTACCGCGAAGCCGGCGTGGATATCGACGCCGGGGAGCGGGCGGTGCAGATGATGAAGGCGCACGTGCGCTCCACCTTCACCCCCAACGTGCTGGCGGATTTGGGCGCCTTCGGCGCCATGTTCGCGCTGGATGTGAAGGACTACGCGGCGCCGGTGCTGGTATCCAGCACGGACAGCGTGGGCACCAAGGTGAAGATCGCCTTCATGACGAACCGGCACACCACGGTGGGGCAGGACCTGGTTAATCATTGCATCAACGATATTTTGGTGCAGGGCGCGAAGGCGCTGTTCTTCCTCGATTACTACGCGGTGGGCAAGCTCGACCCGACCGTGGCGGCACAGGTGGTGGAGGGATTGTCCATCGCGTGCAGGGCGGCGGGCTGCGCGCTGATCGGCGGCGAAACCGCGGAGATGTCCGACCTGTATACCCCGGGTGAATACGACCTGGCGGGCTTCGTGGTCGGCATCGTCGAGCGCGACCGCGTGATCACCGGCGCGGACAGTCAACCGGGCGACCTGGTGGTCGGCCTGGCCTCCAACGGCCTGCACACCAACGGGTATACCCTCGCGCGCAAGCTGGTCTTCGAAGTGGCCGGGGTGAAGCCGGACGACCTGCTGCCGTGGGGGCGCACGGTGGCCGATGAATTGCTGCGGGTGCATCGCTGCTACGCGCCGGCGATGCTGCCGCTGCTGAAGGAGCACCTGGTGCAGGGCATGGCGCACATCACCGGCGGCGGCTTGCCGGGCAACCTGGTGCGCAGCCTGCCGGAGGACTGCCGCGCGCAGCTCGATCCGCACACCTGGGAGATTCAGCCGATCTTCACCTACCTGCAGCAGGTGGGCAATGTGCCGCGCGGCGATCTGTTCCGCACCTTCAACATGGGCGTGGGCTTCACGCTGGTGGTGCGCCCCGGCGACGTGGCGACGGTGATGGAACGGCTGGCCGCCGCGGGCGAAACGGCGTGGATCATCGGCGACATCGTCGCCGGCGAGCGGGGCGTGCAGATCCTTGGGGGAGAATAAGGCGGATGGATGGGTGGATGGAAAGGCACTATTCACGAGAGCCTGCCGCGTTTCCCCCTCACCCCCCAGCCCTATAGGCGTTAAGATAAGGAAAGAAATAAATGAAAAATGCAAAATGAAAATTGAAAATTGTAAAATGATATGCTGTATTAACTATCGGTAGCGTATTATAGCAAAGTATACACTAAATATGAAAACATTTTTACACTTTTCATTTTACATTCACCTCTTTCCTTATCTTAACGCCTATGCCCCCCAGCCCCCTCTCATCGGGGAGAGGCGGCTGGGGGGTGAGGGGGAAACGCGGCAGGCTCTCGTGCGCATCACCGCCGCTTCGCTGCCCGTCACGGTCGTCTACGCGCTCTCCTGGTTTGGCATCTTCACCTTCGTCAACGGCTATCTGGTCAAGGAGTTGCACTACTCCGACAAGGAGTGGACGGCGTTCACGCTCTGGTATACCGGCAGCATGGTCGTGTGGCCGTTTTTCTGCAGCGAGCTGTCGTCCCGGCTGGGGCGGCGCTGGGCGGTGCTGTGCGCGCTCATCCTCGCGGGCATCCTGTTCCTCGGATTTTCCCGCTTCGACAATCGCGTCGTCATCTGCACCATGCTGGCGTTGATGGCGCTGTCGGTGGTGATCGTATCCTCGGTATTCCTGCCCATGGTGGCGGAGGCGGGCGGGGACAAGCCGGGCCGCGCGCTGGTCACCTTCAACTTCGTCAACAACCTCATCGGCGCAACGGCGCTCATCACCGGCGGCTATCTGCTTGACTATTTCACCTACCTGCAGACGTTCCGATTTTGCGCGCTGGCCTGCGGGATCAGCGCCGTCCTGTTCTTCCTGCTGACGGTGAACTTCGGGGGTGCGAAGAAGGCGGCAAAGGTGGTCAGCGTGCGCAACCTGTCCCGCGCTGACGTGCTGGCGCTGTTCACCGGCCCATACCTGATCATCGTCCTCTGCGGCCTGAGCATGGAAGCGTTTAATTATCACACCGTGAACCAGCTCTGGCCCAACCTTGCGCGGACTACGTTCGGCATGCCCACCGCGGCACGGCGGAAACGGCCGGCGAAGCAGCGGCGGTCGAAACGACCGCCTGAAGGGCAATCCATTTCAAAAATCCGCGATTACGGTTACAATGGCTGATGGTAATCCTTACCCGGTCGCATTCTCAACGCTGTGTAACTGTTATTAAATATATAACATTATAATTATCATTTATATTGAAATAGTCTCTCAAAAACCGGACATCTGGGGACATCTGCGGACATTTGGATTCCGGCTTCGCCGGGTGAAGAGCATGACGGATATTATGACGATGCTTTCCATGGAGTGATCCGATCTCATCCCGTTTGCCATACTTGCCAATGGGAACACTGTGAGCGGTCAGGAGAACCCGAACATGACATCCCCATCGCCCGTATCGACGCGTTCGCTGTATCTCATCTGCCTGGTCGTCATCGCGCTGGGCCTGCTCGCCGCCGCGATCGGCCTTGCCCGGCGCATCCGCGCGGAAGCCTCCTCGAAAGCCGTTGACATCGTGATGGACTACCGGGAAATGGTCGGCCTTGCAGGCATGGAAGGCGTGCCGCTGGCGGATGTGCTGACGCGCATGAAAGGCGCCGGTGCGACGGCGGTGGCGCTGCAGGAAGAGACGATCGGCGAGTTGGAAAGCGCCGGACAGGTGCAGACGCTTCCGATGACACTGAATCAGATGATCCGATCCCCGCGCTACGCAAAACCGAACGAGACCCACCACTTTACCGAGTGGGACATGACGCTCCAGCCATCCTTTCCCGCTTACGGTATCATTTACGAGGGTCTGACGCGCGCGTATCCGGCGGACAACTGGATCTCCGACGGGTTTCGCTTTTATCTCGAGGGCGACCCGGAAGCGATTCGCGAGCTGGGCCTGGGCCTGGACCCGGACAAAGTCGCGCAAATCAAAGCGGTCGGCCTGCGCATCATGCCGCGGCTGAAAGGCGGCGCGGGCGTGAGCACCCGCAATCTGCCCGCCTCGCTCGTCGCGGTGGCGAAGCTGATTGACAGCGGGAAGGGCGACACCCGCGGCGTACTCGTGTTCGACGGCACTATAATCCCCGGTTACCGCACGCTGCTCGGACAACTGGCCGATGAGATGAAGAAGAACCGTCTGACCTACGGCGCCGTCGAGTTCGGCAAGCAGAAGGGCGATGCACAGCTCGGAACAAAGCTGGACGGCCAACTGGTGCGCGTGCACAGCATCTCGGTGGAAGAGCTGAGCAATCTGCAGCCGGAAGAGGCGGTTCAGCGCTTCGGGTTGGCGGTGAAGGACCGCAACATCCGCGTGCTGTATGTGCACCTGCCGCCGGTGGCCGGCGAGAATCCAGACTCCGGGAACGCCAATGTCGAGCATCCCAAGCTGGACAGCGCCGTGCAATACGTCTACGGCATCAAAAAGGAGATCATCGTTGCGGGATTCACACCCGCGGTTAACGGTCCGGCGCATCCCTTCGCGCCGCTGGCGCTGCCCGCGCCGCTGCTCGCGCTGATCTTCGCCGGCGCCGGCGCGGGATTCCTGCTGTGGGTGCTGTCCGTGCTGCCGGCGGAACTGCCGCGCGGGTATGTGCGCCTCGGTTGCGTGCTGGTGGTGCTTGGGTTGCTTTTCGCCCTGGGCTTCAGCATGAAGATGACGTCGGTGGGTCGCATGCTCTTCGGATTGCTGGCGGCCGTCGGCTATCCGATGCTCGCGCTGACCTGGGCGTATCGCAAACTCGACCGGCTGCCGGAGGAGCGCCGGCACCCGCTGTTCTCCGGCATCGGCGCGCTGGTGACTGCCACGCTTATCACGCTGGGCGGCGCGCTGCTCATCGCCGCCATGATGGCCGAGTCGCGTTTCCTGGTGAAGGTCGGCCAGTTCGCCGGCGTCAAGCTCGCGCTGGCCATGCCGTTGCTGCTGTTCGGCGCGTTGATCGTCACTGACGGGGTGGCGAAGGCGGGCGAGAGCCTGGCGGACTACACCGCGCGCATCCGCGCCCGGTTGCGAGAGTTCCTGTGGAAGCCGGTGTATCTGTGGGGCATCCTCGCGGCAGTCGTTGCGCTGGTGGCGGTGGCGCTGCTGCTGGTGCGCTCCGGCAACGACAGCGGCGTGGGGGTGAGCGCTCTCGAGCTGAAATTCCGTGCCATCCTCGAGCAGTGGCTGGTCGCCCGCCCGCGCACGAAGGAATTCGCCCTTGGCCACCCGCTGTTCCTCTTCGCCATGATCGCCGGCGCGCGGGGACAACGGACGCTCGCGCTGATGCTGCTGCTGGGCGCAGCCATCGGGCAGGTGGATGTGCTGAACACCTACTGCCACGCGCACACGCCGGTGCTCCTCTCCCTGCTGCGCACCGCCAACGGGTTGTGGCTCGGTATCGGGCTGGGGGTGATCCTGCTGGTGGTCTTTGCGCGCAAGGCGCTGCGGCGGCAGCCGGCTCCACCCGGTGAGTGATCCATGGGAGGGCGAGCGTCCCCGCGAGCCACGATCATGCGCCCGTGACCGGATCTAATGCTTTTCGAGAGCCGGTCTCGAAAGGCGCTAGATTCGAGGGTGGGCGCATGATCGTGGCTCGCGGGGACGCTCGCTCTCCCATGGATGCGGCTCGTGAGGACAAAAAAGGTGAGTTGATATGACCCCGCGTCAACGCGTAATAACGGCCTTGTGCCACGAAAAGGCGGACCGCATTCCGCGCTACGATATCCTGCTGCCTGGTTATCGTGAGCAGTGGCGACAGGCTCGCCAGCGCGATGCGCAGGCCGACATCTTCGACGACTACCCGACCATTGATATCGGCACCGTGCTGGCGAACCAGACCGGCCCGTTCAGCAGTGGCGTCTGGCGCCGTGACGTCAGCACGGAGCGTTATCAGATGCGGGATAGCTGGGGACGGCGCATCGAATTCAGCCGTTCCGGAACCTTCTTCGAGGTATTGGAGACGGCGCTTCAGGAGAAGAACGATCTCGATACCCTCGTCTTCGAGGACCCCTGGACCCCCGCGGCCGTCGCCGATTACACGCAAATGGAAGCTGACATCCACGACCGCTTCGCCCCGGTCAGCGGCGTGATGGGCCTGTTCATGCCGTCGTATTACCTGCGTGGTGAGCTGGAGCTGCTCATCGATCTGAAAGAGGATGAGGCCTTCTGCCGGGCGCTGGCGGAGCGCGTGGCCGATTTCATCTGCGCCGAGGGCGAGCAGGCGCTCTGCGTCACCGATACCTGGGATACCGCCATCTGGGTCTACGATGAATTGGGAAATAACAAATCCGCCATCATGTCGCCGGAAACCTTCGAGCGCGTCTACCTGCCGTCCTACCGGCGGATCATCGCCCACTGGAAATCCCTGGGCGCCGCCAACGTCATTCTGCACTGCGACGGCAACTGCCTGCCCTTGCTCGACCTGCTGCTGGAAGCCGGCTTCACCGGTATCCAGGGTGTGAATCCGACCGCCGGCATGACGGTGCCGTCCGTCAAGGCTGCATACGGCAACCGCGTGAGCCTGATCGGCGGCATGTGCAACATCCAGGTGCTGCGCCAGGGCAGCAAAGCTGAGATCGAGCGCACCGTGGCCGAGATCATCGAGGTAGCACGCGACGGCGGCGTCATCATCGGCACCCACTCGATCGATGACGATATCCCGGTCGCGCAGTACGATTATTACCACCGCGTGCTCGCAGATTATGACGAGCGATGGTGAGCTAAAAACCGTCGAGCCGGCAGGTGCTGACATGCGCCGGGTGGAAAATCGGAACAACTCTAATCAGGAGGCATCGATGCCTGAAACCATCTCTGCGTCTACCGAGATTACGCCCCTGCCGCTGCCGGCGTGGGCGACGACCCGCGGGCGCATCTACTTTTACGATCAGTATGCCAACAACGAGCAGGCGACGGCATTCTGCCAATACGACCCGGACCGCATCGCCGGCGAGTTGATCGCCACCGGCGCCGACATCGTGACGGTCTACGCGGCGAACCAGTTCAGCATCGCCTACTACCCCAGTGAGATCTGGCCGCGGCACCCGGGCCTGCAGGGGCGCGATTACGTGGGCGACCTCATCACCCGCCTGCGCGCCGCCGGGAAAAAGGTCATCACCTACATCAACTGGCTCGAATCCAAGCACCCGGAGTGGAACAGCGTGAGCTTTGGCGACGGCGAGCCGTCTTACCCCTACCCGCTTGCGTCCTGGGCCGATCCCGCGCATCCCAACGGCAACGCGCACGCCATCCCCGGCGGGCACTGGCAAACCCCCTGCATCAACTCGCCGAAGCGCGAGCAGGTAGTCGGCATCGCCCGCGAATTGCTGGAGCGCTACCGGCCCGACGGGTTCCACCTCGATATGTTCGGCAATTACCGGGTGTGCGTCTGCCAATATTGCCGGCCGGCGCTGGAGGCGATGTGCGGTACAACCGAATTGACACAGGAAGTAGTCCGCGCGCACTGGCGCGAATACATGGACTGGATCTGCGCGCGCTCGGCGGCGCTGGTGTCCGAGCTCACCAATCTGGCGCATCAATACGGCGCCATCGGCGCGCACAACGGCTTCGCGCCGCTGCACCTGTCCGCGCAATTCGGCCAGACCGACGCCTGGTTGCCCGCGCTCGATGTCTTCACCTCCGAGTGTTTCGACGCCTTCGGCACGCCCGGCACCGATCTCAATTCGCCCGGCATCAACGTCCGCTGGCAGCGCGCGGTGGGCAAGCCGTCGTGGATCCTGCGCACCTCCACCCCCTCCCGTTATGCGCACTGGCCCATCACCCCGGCGCAGTGGCAGGTTTACGCGGCAGCGTGCAAGGCGAACGGCTGCAAGGTTTTCGGCCCGTGCGGGGTGGGAGCGCGCCCGGACACCACCAGCGCGCGGGAGCTGCTGGAAAACGTGAAAGGCGGCTTCGACTTCTTCATGGCGGACGCCGACCTGGACGACGGCGCGGAGCCGGCGGCCAACATCGGCCTGCTCTTCTCCTGGGCCACGCGCAAATACGCCACCCCCGGCGACCGGGAAATGCAGTGGACGGAAGAGCTGACCGGCTGGGCGCGGCTGCTGATCGAGGAGCACCTGCCCTTCGAGATCGTTGCCGCCGAGCGTCTGGAGCGGGCCGAAGACCTGGCGGCGTACCAGGTATTGATCCTGCCCGCCGCGGTGCACTTGAGCGACCGGTGCTGCGCAGTCCTGCGGGAGTTCGTCCGGCAGGGCGGGCGGCTGATCGCCACCGCGGGGACATCGCTGGGCGATGAGACCGGCGATATGCGCGAGGATTTCGCCCTCGCCGATATGCTGGGAATCACCTACCAGGGGGTCGAGGACGGCCACTTTGCTCTCGCCGGCCATCGCGAGCCGGAGCCGGCGTCGGGCGGCTATTACCGGGTGGCGGCGCGGGCTGACGCGCTGGCGCAAATCGTTGCCGTCGATCCCGCCGGCTCGGTGGCGGCGATGAAGGACCCACTGGCGCTGGAATCCACGCCATGGCCGGCCTTCACGCTCAATCGCTTTGGCGATGGGCAGGCTTACTACGCGGCGTTCGCCATCGGCAGCTACTTCACGCAGCACGGCGACCGCCACATTGCGCAGCGCATGCGCAACTTGCTCGACCGCGCGCAGCCCGAGCACCAGCTCCAGGTCCGTGCGCCGCGCACGGTGGAGGTGACCCTCTGGCGGCAGCCGATCCTCCCGCGTACCATCATCCACCTGTGCAACCGCACCGTGCCGTGGACGCTGCCCACCGACGCCCGCGAATTCACCGAAATCGTGCCGGTGCACGATGTGGAAGTGACGATGCACTCACCCTATCCTGATCCGACCGTCACCTGCCGTGGGGCCAGTGTTGATACGCGTCTGGAAGGTGACCGCCTGACTATACACATCGATATCCTCGACACTTACGCGGCCTTGGCCATCGAGCCTTCGCGATAGCGAAGTAATAATTGATGCTCTTTGACAAATAAAAAATCGCTTTGCCTTCCGACGAGAGTCCCAGGTACGGTGGTTGAGTAGGCAGGAGAGCGTATCCACATCTTTCCATAGCTAACATGCCGTATCGAAACCACCGCATAGATAAGGGAACCTTGCGGGAACGGGCACTATTGGTGAGGTGGTTTAACGAACGGAATACCGTTTCGATATGGCAAGCATACTACGGAAAGATGCGGAGAAGCTTTCTTGCCTACTCAACCACCGAACCGGGCGCTATAATCAAGAGTCAAGGCGAGTTGAATTTGGCAAAGAGCATAAGCGTGTATTAATGTAATCTGCGTAATCGCTGCGGCGGAAGGATGCGCCGCACGCGAAATCTGTGGTTTCAAGAGATGAAATACGTCCTGTTATCCGGTTATTACGGCTTCAACAACATCGGCGACGAGGCGGTGCTGGGGGGCATCCTCGCCGGGCTGCGCGCGGAGCTGCCGGACGTCGAGCCGGTGGTGCTTTCCGCCGATCCGGCGGCCACCATCAAGCTGCACGGCGTCTCCGCCATCCCGCGCATGAGCCTGCGGTTGATTCGCGAGCGGCTGCGCGGCGCGTCCCTCTTCATCAGCGGCGGGGGCAGCCTGCTGCAGGACGTGACATCCCTGCAGTCGCCGTTTTACTACCTGGGCCTGCTCTGGCTGGCGCAGCGGGCGGAGGTGCCGACGATGGTGCTGGCGCAGGGCGTGGGGCCGCTCCGCCACCTGCTCGCGCGGATGTGCACGCGCCGCGTGCTGAACCGGACGAAGGCCATCACCGTGCGCGACGAGGCGTCCGCCGGGCTGCTGGAGTCGCTGGGCGTCACCGTGCCGGTCGAGGTAACTGCCGATCCCAGCTTCCTGCTCGAGCCCGATCAGTCGGAGCGGCTGGAGGAATGGTGGGCAGCGAATATCCCGGCTGACCGCCCGGTGATCGGGGTGGCGCTGCGGCAGTGGAATTCGCCGGATGCCCATGACCGCTACCATGCCATCTCCGATGCGCTGGCTGAAATGGCCCTTCGCACCGGCGCGCTGCTGCTCTTCATCCCCATGCAGGCCGGGCAGGACCTGCACATGTCCGAGGAGATGGCCGGCTGGACTCCGGCGGAGAGCCGCGTGCTCACACTGTCGCTCACCCCGCGCGAGATGCTGGCGCTGACGGGCAGGTGCGACTTCATCCTCGCCATGCGCCTGCACACGCTGATCTTCGCCGTCCGGCAGGGTGTGCCCGCCTTCGGGCTGGCGTATGATCCGAAGGTGCTGGACTTCTGCATCTCCGCCAATCTGCCCACCCCCATGC